>Ga0315315_10002314_pt1 | contig 17422 bp, 15 predicted proteins | sample M140m3416metaG_FD_203699 | JGI IMG/M metagenome (GOLD analysis project Ga0315315, IMG submission 203699) | Ammonia-oxidizing marine archaeal communities from Monterey Bay, California, United States - M1 40m 3416 | ecosystem: Environmental > Aquatic > Marine > Intertidal zone | place: USA... | reverse complement strand
GCCGTCATCATCGAACCAAGAATCTCCCTTGATTGGCATTTGGCTTCTCCGTTTAAGCTGAAATTAGGTCATCATTATTGTAACCGACGGCGTTTGGTGCGTTCAAACGTTGGGCGATCCTGCGGTAGCTGGAGTAGTTCCCTGCCCCACGGTTTCCCGATTTAGAATCAGACCAATCACGACCTTCTCCGCATCGCTCAATTCATCCCACTGAGCAGACACTGAAACCATGACATCATCGAGTGACGGCAGTGGCCCCAGTTCTGGCCCCAGTCCTTTTTCGATAGTGCTTAATACCCCTTGTTTTAAGGCGTAAAGTGACAAGGGTTCGCCTCCCTCATCGCCCACTTTTACTTACTAGCGTAAGTCTTTCTGAGCCCTACACTTAGGGAACTTGCCGGCTCTTCGGCAATGCAGTGACTTTTGGACGTTTGTACTATTTGTACTACTTTGCCAAGGAACTGCAGCATGCAACCCCCTCGTATTCCCAAATATCGTCATCAGAAATCACGTAATCTAGCCGTCGTTCGTATCGCTGGCAAAGATATTTATCTCGGAAAATATAACTCTCCCAAGTCGCACGAAAAGTATCACAGACTGGTGGAGGAGTTCTGCCAGCGTCATGCTCAAACGCAAATCAGTGGTGTTACGATTGCTGCCTTGGCTGCCGTTTATAAGTCTTACAGCCAAGAGCGTTATCAGGAAGCAACATTAAAACTTTATCACCGCACAATGCAAAGATTTGCGATTCTGTTTCCGGAGCTGGATTCTCAGGACCTCGCGTGCAGTCATCTGGAAGCGTTTCAAATGAGCTTGGTGCAACGAAACTTAACGGCAAAAACGATCAACGATTATTTAGCAAGGCTAAAGAATATCTTCTGTTGGGCATCTCGTAATAAATACATGCCAGCTCAAAACTTACTCTTTTTTGACATGCTGGATCGCGTCGACAACACCTGGCCCGGCGTCCGTCAAACAGACAAAGTGAAACCTGTATCAATTGAGCAGATTAACGAGATTCTCACGGATGTCCCTAAAAGAGTCGCCGCTTTAATCAAGTTCCAGTTTCACACGGCCTGCCGCCCCTCCGAGGCTCGTATGCTACGGCTGTGCGATATTGAGAAGTCTGGCGACGTTTGGTTTTATTGTCCGCCAAAGCATAAAACCTCACATCAAGGAAAGCAAAGGCGGATTCCTCTGGGCCCGCTAGCCCAACACGTTATAGAGTCTCAACCAATTGTCGATCCCACTTCCTATTTATTCCACTCAGGCGATCCGTCGCGGCCGTACAAGAAGGACAGTTACTCGCGAGCGGTACGGCGCGCATGTGAGCGTGCTGGAATTGCTCCCCACTGGACTCCAAACCAAATACGTCACACCGCAGCGACTAGGCTGCGAGCGGAGTTTGATATCGAAGTGGCGACGGTTGTACTTGGTCACAGTCATGTAAGAACCACAGAGATCTATGCCGAAAAGAACATGGATCTCGCAATCAAAGCAGCCATGGAAATTGGCTAGCTATGAAAAAAGTTCGAAAAAAGTTGTGTGCTAATTACTGAATAGTTGTTGCGATTAGTGCGCATCAGTGCGCATCAGTGCATGCAGTCACAAGAGTGTTTTTGCAAAAACCGTTTTGGCGACTTTTCTTTTTAAAATTGCTCTGATACACTGCCGCCCAGTGCAACAAAAAATCATTGGATGAAAAGTTTTAGAGCAAAGGGATTTGTGATGACATCAGAAAAACAAAGTACTAAGACCATACTAACTTTGGCGCAGGCAGCTCAGTTACTGCCGCATCGTCCAAACGCTCATACGCTGTGGCGATGGAGTACGAGAGGCTTACGAGGAGTTAAGCTCAAGACATTCAAAGTGGGGCGTAGCCACTGCACAACTGCGGAGATGCTCGCTCAATTCATCCGTGAATCGGGCCTCCCAGGTGACCAACACGGTGAAACTCAGATGTTCGAACTTTGATAGTGGATTAGATTTTTGAAGGAGCAATGCAATGTTTAACTTGTCAGGCTGGATCAAACTTCCTAGATGGCTTATCACAGATGACGTGTTTGGAGATAGCCGACTATGGCATGTTTACAGCTATCTGTTGTCTCAGGCTAATTACAAGCCCGATACTCTTCGAAATGGCATTCAACTTGATATAGGTGAGTGTGTTATCTCCCAAATGAAATTAAGCCCAGAAATGGGGATTCCTAGGGAATCATTTAGGAATCAATTGAATCGACTTGAGAAACTGGGACGTATAGAAAGACGGGTGCTTGGTGGCCGGAAAGGAACGCTTGTTAGGGTCTTAGATTATAGGGAATTGCAAGGCAAAGAGATGCTAGAGGGGCCGGAAAACCAGCCAGTTAACCATTCGGTAAATCAGCCGGCAAAGCCAGCAGATAACCCTCCACAGAATAAGAAGAAGAGAATTAAAGAAGAAAAGAAAAAAAAGGTGTCTCTGGATGATTTGGAATATCCGGACGGGCTGGATACTCAGGAGGTACGCTCGAAGCTTTTGGAGTGGGTCGAGTATTCTAAGGCGAAACATAACAGCAACTTAGATGATGATAACTTACAGGGGTTGCTAAACTATGCGACGGACTGGAGCTCTGAGTTGTTTTGCAGATCTGTAGACTATTCAAAGGGGCAGAAATGGAAGAGTCTTTTCCCTGCACCAAATGATGGTATTGTCACGAGACAAGCATCCCCTAAAAAGCGGAAAAAGCGCACTTCTGAGTTGATTATGGAGCAGTACGACCGGGATGCTGCTGAAGCGATGAAGAACGCGCGGGCAACAGATGACCCAGAGGAAAAGAAGCGATATTTAGATCTGGTTCAAGACCTTGCTAGAAAACGCGACGCTTTGGAAGCATCGAAGAAGGAAAACAATATCCGCTAATCTCATTCCGTTTTTGGCGTTATTTAATTGGTAAGTTAACTAACGCCCTGTGGGGGGGCATATTTTGCTGAGTCCGACGTGTAGGTAACCTGCTGCCCGGTCCTAGAGCATGTCAGTGTGACTTCTTCTGTTAGATCAACATGTAGATCCTCACCTCTTAAACCTTGTAGATGTGCTAAATATTTGAGAGTGCCGTATTTAGTTACATTGGTCTTTAACTTTTCTTCAACGCCCCCCTTCCAGGTGATGATCATAGGTAGCTCATTACGAAGAGCCCGGGTCTTCAACGCATTATCTTTCTCTGCAAGTTGCCGACCAACTTCCCAAGCTTTTATTAAGCCTTGATCAGTATTAACCCAGGTTTCTTCCCATGAAAGGGAATTGCGTATGGGAGTATTGATAGATTGTGTGACAATATTAGTCATTTTCGTTTCATCACCTTCGAGATTGTGGAGATTCAAAACCTTAGAGAGCGAACAACTTCGATCAGTTGTTCAGGACACGATTCCAAAAGTATATCAATGAATTCCATGGCTTCAGATTCGTCAAATGCGTGGATCATTTCTAATATGCCTTCATCAGTTTGAGAGTCATTGGGTATTAGAAGGCGATCAAGTAATTCATCGTTAAGAACCGACTTTTTCTGCGGAGGGCCGCCTTTGGCGAGCCAGGCCAAAGCTAGTGCTGCACAGTGCTTACAGAATTTAGGAGAAGTACTGTTTATCCATGCTTTACAGTCGCACGCTGATTTGCCTAGCGTGTTGTCGATTTCCATTTGGTACGGTGTTGCCCTACTTCCCGCAATCTGACCTTTGCAATATTCACTATCAATTTCTAGGATTTCGACTTTTCCCTTCTCGAACAACTGTTTGCCACGGTCAAATTCAGCCTCGTCTTTACAATGATCAAGAATTAGAGTTTCATTAAAGACGCTGTTTCCAAGTGAACCTATCGAAAGTGAGACCCCAACAGGACGATAATTGGATTGATATTTCTGATTCTTATAGTTTCGATCCATTGAGAAACTGTAGACTAAGTCGTGTTGATCAAGAAATAGACGCTGATCCTTAATTTTATGTTCTTTCGACATGGCCAAAACCAAACACACAGTCGCCGTTGCATCGCTTAAAGCATCATGATGTTCGAAGTCGATTTCAAAACGTTGCGCCAAGTGTTTAAGACCATACTTTTCACCGGGCAATAGTTTCTTAGCAAGTTCCATAGAGCAGAAGAATTCGAATTCAGGAATCTCATTTGAGTTGGTGTTATTCTCAAGAGCCTTAATGAGAAAATTAATATCCGCAGATTTGGCATTGTGAGCTAGTACAAGCTGCCCTTCGATATAGGACCTTATTTCGGGCCAAACGAGGTCGAAAGTCGGCTTGTTCATTACCGTTTCATATGTGATTCCATGAAGGTTAGAATTATCGAAAGAAGTCTCAACGCTAGGCTTTATAAGCCATTCTTTTGTATCTTTGATTTCCCCGTTTCTCACTAAAACCAAAGCGCACGAACAAATTGCCTGCGTCTTTCTATCTGCCGTTTCAAAGTCAATCGCCACGAAATCCATATAAGTCCCTGCGGTAGATGTTTACGGTCGTTTCAGTTTTAAAGTAACAGTCGTTTGAGCATGGTTCAAACAAATATTAGACTCAACAAATAAAGTTTCCGATGGTTAGTAATTCTTCCCTCTGAGCACAGCGAGAAAAGGTTCAGAAAGTACCTTGTGAATTGGCCGGCATGTTAATTGCGTTCATCTTCGTACGCTTCGCAATACTTTTTCGATAATCTTCAGCCTCTGGAAACATAGCAAATTTTGCATTGGGATAATCTTTTAATACCTCTGTTTTTATTTTAGATAGTTCAACCTGGAAAAATTCCTTACGAAGGTTAACTAGGTTAAGGCGTTTGTCGTTGAAAGCTTTGTGCAACGCTTTTTCCAATGCAGGCGCATCATCCGAAAAAATCATTGCATGGACATCGAAAGGAAACGGAACAGAGGCGTCGCCTAATTCTTTTACACGATCAAGAGGTTCAAGCCTGCGTGTCATCCCGATTTTGAAGACCTTTTCGCCAAAGACACCGATATTTGAAATTATGTAGACGTGTCCGGAACGCGTTAGCTGGGCTCGAGAAATTGCACGTTCTTTCCTTTCAAGTACAGACTGCAATTCGCTTTCCAGCTTTGCTATAAGCCCATTTAATTGGTCTTTCTCAGCATCGTGTGCTTTTGCCAGATCGGCTCGTGCCAGTTTTAAGGCCTCTTCCTTCGCCGATTGCTCTTCCTCAGCAAGCTTCTTGGCCTGCTCTATTTCTTGTCTTGCCTTCGCCTCTTCTCTTAGCCGTTCTCGCTCTAGGCGTCGTTCTTCTTTCTCGTAGTTTAGTTGGTCACGATACTCGTGAACTAGATAAAGCTCTTTTAGTTTTGTTCTAAGATACGCATTGGTAATGAACAGGCTTTTTGACTGTCCCAATTTATTGACCTGATCGAATGCGTTGTTGATTCGTTTTTCCATCGTTTCAATATTGTTGTATCGAACTTTTAGTATGGTCGCGTCACATTGATAATTGAATGCACGCAACATGAGCTTAGCGTGTTCTTGTATCATCTTGAGCCCCTTCCGGGCATCACCTTCTACGGCCCATTCTTGGCTACAATGAGTTGCGGTCTTTTCTTTGACAAAACGTTTTTGCTCGGCTCGGATCGTCTTTATTTCCTGAGCGTACCTCTCTGAGTCATTGAAATCATAGCGAGGTTCATAAAGTCCAAAGGATTGCACCTCCAACTGCTCTTCTAATTCGGCCGTTTTTACTTGTAGTCGTTGAAGCTTTCGGCGTTCTTCGGCTAACTGTTCGGTAAGAGAAACTTCATTTTGTTTTAAACTCTCAATCGTTGAGTCGAGCTCTAGCCGGTGCTTCTCCATATCCGCCAGTGTTTCTAGAGGTGGTAGTAGCTCCTTAGCAGATTTGATTTGTTTGTGTAACTTGAGCTTGTGGTCGTCTAAGCTCTTAATGAAGTCAAAACGTTGCAATTCTGATCTTAGCTTCTTTGTTTTCGTCGACTCACGTAAGAGAAGATAGACTGTTCCTGCCAGTAAACAGGTGAGCAAAATCGTTAAGGTAATAAGCGTGGCCATAGCCCGATCCTAGTTTGACAAAGAGGTTAGAACCTATTCAGAGTTGAACCATTTAAGGCGTGAGAGAAACGAGCGACTATGGGCAACCATTGCATATCATTGGCTCTAGTAACCGCGTGCCTCTAATTGTTTAGATTAGATTGGCCTAGGTGTTAGAGCAAAGATTCTAAGAGAAAATGTATGGGAATTATTTCCTTAGCCCCATTTCCTTTTATGGTTAAAGTAGGGTTAAGCAAGAGAGTGGCGTCTATCTTTGCTAGGAAGTTTATTTCCGCAAAAGATGACAGCGGCGTTTAGTCAGTTTAAGTTTGCTTAGCTGCATTTAGGAAACCGTTAATCGTAGAACAATTGAGGCAAGTGCTAATCTGTGAGCAATTGAAACATGGAAAGAATAAGGCAGACTGATTTAGCGCACGATGCACGATATGTCTTCAGGACAAATGAAGATAAGCTCCGGGTAATGGCAGCAGAATTTCCCGAATTGAGTTCATTCTTTGATGCGATTCACCAGAAGTGCCCCCAAAATCTTTTCCGGAGAGGCCCTCATGCGTCTGCTATACAAGCCGGCCCACTGCCAAGTTACCAAGAAAATGCCAGCTCGGGATTCACGGATGTAATAAGACGCCTCTTCGAGCAACACGGTTTCATTAACTTGAAATCTGATGAATCTGAAAAAGCTCAAAAATTGATGCTTGAATCAGTTGAAGCCGTTATTGCCTCTGCAGTGCCTGTTTGGAGCGATTACGTAGAGTCACAGCCTTTTCAGCCGCTTATGTCTAATTCTGATTTTTTATCGGGACACATAGATTTATTGGTTGTTGAAGGTGGATTAATTTGGATTTGGAAGATCAAAACTGCTCAGACTAGTAACCGATGGTTACATGTTCAGCTGCTTGCCTATGCCTGGATGTTATCCAAAAGAACGGGAATCCCACTTGAGTATTTTAGATGCGGCTATTTGGATCATGAATGCTGCAAAACATTTATTCCATGGGAACAGCACTATAAAGAGTTGGAATTCTATTCATATATGAAAAGGGATGAACCTCGTGAGATAACGCTTGCATTAAAGCCAAGACTCAAGGAGATGAAAAGCTTTAGGGGGAATCAATCACCAATCACAGCTTTGACACACCCCAGAAAAGTAAATAGCTTATGTGAGCATCCCGCATTTTTTAGGCTGGGAGTTAAATATAAGGAGGACAGTTCAAAACCTCAAAAGAAATCAAAACAGATATCTGTTGTTAGGGTTAATAACCGCACATCTACTTCACCCAAGAAGCCACTTGTTCCAAATGCAAAGCCGCAGCCTTTGCCAAAACCAGTACCACTAACAAAGCCGAAGACCCTGCAGGAGCAGATTGCGAGTGGTTGCCTTATGGCTTTCTTCATTGTGTCTGCGATTTTCGCATTCGTTGGCTTTTTTAATGACTGGATGATGAGTGAAAAGACTTATGTGCCACCCCAGATTGACCAAGAAGAGATAGACTCAATCGTCCGGATAGAAGAGCCAAAAATTAAGCCATATGCCAGCTCACCACCAAGCCGATCAACAGGCAATCGCTTTGCCTCTTACCAAGCGATAAATAAAATGGCTGCCGTTACGGACGTAGGCAGAGTTCGCTTCGGCAATAAATACCCAGTCATTGGTATCAGAAAGTCGGCTACAGAAATTTCACTGAACGAGATCATTTCCGGTGAGACACTGACGGTTGAAAAATACGAAGATCCCTTCTTCGCATTTCAATGGTCAGCATCTGACAAGCTGATGACGCGAATAAATGCCCCCTTAACCGAGAATATTCTAGTCGAGGTTAATCAGGAATTTGGGTTGGCACAACTCGGACAATCTCAGGTAGCGTTGTTGAAACTTTTTCCCAAAGTAGAGCCGCTTGGTGTAATCAGAGAAGAATTTGCAGACATCAAAGGTTTTGCAGTAAATGAAGAACGCTCGAAGATTGCATATGTTCGGGCTGATGGCAACGTATGGTTAGGCGAAAAAGATGAAACGGAGGCTTTTGCGTTACGTCAGATGTGTATTGATCCAATGAGCGAGGTGATGAATGTTGGATTGTTCTCAGATAACAAAGTTGTTATTGGGTGGACATCAGGGGAATTTGCAATCTATGAGTCGTCTAGTGAATTACCTATTCGGGTAATCGATAGTCTTGAAGAAGGCTTAACAGCATTTGCCGTCTCTCCAGATAACAGTTTGTTGGTAGCTGGATATGCTTCTGGGCTGGTCGCAATCTATTCATTGACTGGGCCCGAGCAGCTTCGTCAGATAAGAAATGAGATAATTGACCCGATTTTCGAGATCGTGTTCAGGGGTGACAGCGAAGCATTTGCCGTCGTAACGGAAAACGGTGAAGTTATAACGTTTGGATCGTCTACTGTACGACTATCCACGGAAACGGGTGTGAGTGAGACGGAACGAATCAATAAATTGCTTCGGAGCTTGCTGCAACAACTTAAAACGAATTGATGGCCAGGCCCATTTACTTTGAAATGATAATCGACCTTTTACCCTGCCCGGTTATTGAAAGCAAACATGCTTATTGCGATCTCGCTAGTAAAAAAGTGTCTTGAGGAAGCCAAAGTCCCTTAGCGATCATTTGTCGTTTTCGACAATCCTGTCTCCAGTGATCTCGCCCTTCTCCATCGCCAGAATAAACCGTGCGCGGGACTCTGTCACGCCCGCTGTCTTCATGCAAAACTCGATCTGCGCTTCGTCGTCATCTAACAGCTCACCCGTTTCAATATCGTACATGAACATTCAATCACCTCAAACCCATCCTAAGAATTTGAACAACTCTCCAAACATTGTATCGATTCTCGTAACGTATACGACGTCTTCGTTAATGTTGATATATAGTTTTCCCATAAGCTCTTTTTTGATTCGTTCGACAGCCGCTTGTTAATATTGTATGTATATAGAGTCTCCTATAAAACAGTGGGAAATTGCAAGCGTCAATTTCGGCGGATTCTTCGGCTTCAAGTTTTTCCAGAATAAAAGGTGTGTGGCATGAAAGATGATCAGATGTGGATGATTCGAGCTGGAAAAAAGGCGACTTATATCCAGCAATTCATTGATGATGAATACGTAGCAATGGGATGGGACATTGACTTGCCAAATTTAGAATTGGCAGACAAAGAAACTATAAGTCAATTGCTAAAAGAAACATACAGCACGGCGTCATCTGGCACGATAGGTAACTGGGCTTCGCAAATCGTTAGATTTGTAAATCAAGTCGAGAAGGGGGATGCTGTTTGCACATATGATTCCAACAACCGTGTTTATTATTTAGGGAGTGTCCAGTCAGATGTAGAGGTGCAACAGCATGAACTAAAGTGGAAGCGAGCGGTTAAATGGGATTATAAGCTAGCCCGAGATAATTTACCGATTGAGACTAGAAATTCGTTGGGTGCTATTTCGACGATGTTTTTAATCCAAAGTCCAGCAGTTATCGATATGCGTGAACAGCAGCAAGGCATCGATGAAGAGGTGGTTGTCCGACCGGTTGGTGATGCTGAAGTTGCATCGATCACAAGTCAAGCGGAACTGTTTTATGAGGAGGCGAGTGCCAAATCAGCGGAAATAGTTGAGGACTTAATTGCTAACTTGAAATGGGATGAGCTGCAGGAACTTGTTGCGGAAATCCTTCAGGCAATGGGTTATCGCACTCGAGTGGCTGGTCCCGGACCGGACCGCGGAGTCGATGTATTCGCAAGTCCCGACGGCTTGGGATTAGAGGAGCCTAGGATTTTTGTGGAAGTTAAGCATCGTCCTGGGACAGCAATGGGCTCACCTGAAATCCGATCTTTTCTGGGGGGAAGGCAGGTGGGAGACCGTTGCTTGTACGTCAGTACGGGAGGCTTTACAAAAGATGCCCGATACGAAGCTGAGCGATCAACAATTCCTCTTACGCTTATCGGTTTGCCTTACCTGCGTGAATTATTGACCCAGCATTATGAGAATCTGGGTCCGAAAGGCACGACGTTAGTCCCACTACAGAAAATCTATCTTCCTGCGTGAGGTACGACGGCGCTGGCCATTTACTACTAACAGGCGGTAATTAGTTTAACTAACTCAAGTAGCTCGGTCTCTGAGAAAGCTTCCTTGTAAAGCTCCATAACCTGCCATAAGCCGCTTTCTCTTATCTTTGCTACTGGTGAATCTAAGCCGAGCCAGTTTGATGATGGCTTGCACTGCTTACATCGGGAAACAACCGAGATCAGCCTGGACTCGATTAATAGTCGCTGGTCTTTTTCCGGTACTTCGAATACGGCAAACTCAAAGTTCTCCTGCATGTACTTGGTGACTCGGCCTTCTATAGTTAATTGTTTCTTGTGATCAATTCTTGCGTTATGTTTATCACGGTTTGCCCGTGTAGTTAAATCGAGATTCCAGTCGGCGAGGAATGGATCTTTAGACCTGTTAAGTAAGCAACGTCCTATGTTCTTGCGGAAGATGCTTCGGTCCTTGTTTTCTTGTATGAAGTGTTGCCTAAGTCGAGAGCGTAGTTGGTTCTGACCGGTGTGCGTACCAATTCTCACGATCCGGCTGCCACCATGTCCGGATTCACCATTTTCGAATAGTACGTAGATTCCGTTTTTGGGGATCTGTTGATCATCAAACGGGAAGTTGTGTCGTGGAAGCGTTCTGAGCAATTTGTGCACGTAATCGCATACAGATTCGATGTCATTGATATCTGGTAGGAGGGGGGGACGCTGCTTTGGTTTCTTTCGTTTGGTTGCTTTGCTTTTCACAATGTCAAAGCCAAGGCGTCTTAAGTTCTTTTGGACAGTTGCAGCTCCGCCCGAGAATTCACTGGAAGCGAGCGGCTTAGCCCCTCTTTGGTCATAGCCATGGGCAACACCGAGAATCGCCTTTGAATCATAACGCCGACCATTGTGTTTTAGCATGTACTGTGAAGCCGCTCTGAAACCATACCGTTTAAGGAAGTCTTCACGTCCACAGCGGTCGAATTCCTCAATGGCCTGGAGAACGGCTTTGCGTGATTTAACAAGCCAGGTCTTACGCAGCTTGTTAACGGAAAGGTTACGCTGAATTGCTTGTTTCACTACTTTGAGCCCCTCCCCGATGGGAAGCCCGGCGAAAGGAAATACAAGGTCTTCAGCCAGACCCTTGAATGCTGCAGTGATTTGGTGTCTGTAATCGATTCCACCGAGTCCTACAATCGTTGAAAACTGATGTAGCCTCATCCGCTTAATCTGTGTGCGGAGTTTAGTAACGTCGATGGGCTGAGTGTTTTTTTTCTTGAATGTCACATTGTATGGTTCGGAGATTGGGTAAGACGGGTTAATGAAGCCATACTTAGCGCTGAGAATAACCCACCTATTCGAAAATGCTTCGGCATATCGACGGTTCATCTTAAATGGTGAGCCCATGTAGACGTCTTTAGCCGGTGTACTTCCCTGCTCTGGTGTTTTATCCCAGACTTTAGCTTGTCCACACGGAATGATAATCAAATGGTTCGGCATGTTAATAAACAATACGGTATTTCGTCTGCGCGCAGCCCATACAACACGTGTCGTCATGCATATATCCGGCAGGCAAAAGTGATGAACATTCGCTACATGAAGCAAAGAAATGTTTGTTATTGAGAATTTTATCAGCTGCTTTGTTTATCGCATCCGCCGCCGAGCCCTTCGGCAGGGATGCGGCTCTAGCAAGAGTCCAAAAAGGTTGGGAGGGAAGCCATCCGTCGACCACGATAGCGTGTATGTCAATCGGGTCGTCATTGATAATGACAAGCCAGTTTGCCGCGTTAACAGGATTTGTCTCGTCATTAAGTAGATCCCAGGGCTTAAAGTTAATAATGCAAATGAAGGCCTCCCGTAATGAATCACGGTTGACCTGTTCTAATAGAGCCGGATCGTCATCTATAGAGAATGAAAAGGCAATAGAGTCACTGCTGTAGTTATCAGTCGTGGACTGCAGGAACAGATCGACACCCCTTCCATCGAAATAACATCGATGCGTTTCTGTGTCGTAATTCCATAAGTCACCCCAATCCACCTCGTCTTGTTTGGGCAGTTTGTCGAATGCCCTTTTAAAGGCTGCAGAAATACTTTTCGCGGCAGGGTCGTTCATGCTAGCTCTGTTCTGCTGTCATAGTCCATTCTAGATGCTCGGGCTTCAATCAATGTACATAGAGACGTTATGGTTTTAGTTTGTTTTAAGATCATTATGCCCAAAACCAATATCGATATCGCCTTCGGAGGAGTTTAAGCTTCCAGATAGTATCGTCAAACAAGCGGTCTATAGACTCGTTACTGTCTGCCAATAACCACATTAACAGGAGAATAGTAACAAGTATTAGGGCAAGTTTAAAACTTGTTTTTACCAACCACAAAAGCAGTTTTCTGTGAGCTTGCTCTCCTCTACTCCATTTAACATGACGTATTTTCTTGAATCGTTTCTTGCCAATCGCTTGAGAGACCTTTTGAGCGATAAATCGAGGGTGTTTTGTATTCTCTCCGGTGAATTCCAGAGCCGCTCCTTTACTACCACCTTTTAATATCAAAACTAATTTAGTCGTGAAAAGGTGGCTGGCTCTCATGAAAAAGAACCAAAGTATTACCATAAAAACTCCGCCTACACCAAAGACGAAAATCAAGTAATTGAGCCCAAGCCCAAGCGAGCCAGCAAAAAACCATATAACAAATGCACTTAATACAAACAGGTAATTTCCATTACACGAAAGAAATGCAAACAATGTTATGTAGATAAGAAACAATATAGTGAATAAGAAAAACCAGTAGTGATATATCCAGAATGGTAGCTTCAGTAGACGATTCAGGGGATGTTGTCGGATGTTTTCTATGATTTCAAGACGAACCTCTTTAATGTCATCGTTACGGTAGCCGCTGTCATTTATTTGAATAGTGTTGGAGCGAATAGTTACGCCAGAGTCTTGGAATAGGATTTCGTTACGATTCGTCTGTTCTGTTTCTTTGGAAGATAGAATTTCCGTTTCATTCACCGGAGAGTTTGGGGCGAAGAATAGGTCCGGCCGGATTGTGACCCTCGCCTCATGGCTTTGAACACTGCCTAAACGATTAACGCTTGAGAAAGTGGATTCATCACTTACTATTATTTCGCGGATATATGTACTCGAAATGTTAGGAGAGATAAGCATTTCGGCATTGCGTTTTCGGGTTCCGTCATAGAAATCAGTCCAACGTTCGGCGTGAATTACATTCCATGGAACTTCTTTAAGATATTGCAGATTAGTGTAAGACTTCGTTTGGGTTGACGCTGCATTGCCGTCAGTAAATACGAAACTATTAACTGAATCTAGTAGTACGTTCGCATCGATTCGAACAAGAACAAGGTTTTTAGCAAGTTCCTTCTGTGAGTATAGCGTTGGTGTTTTAGGGACAAAATATGTCGGAGTTAGTTGATGCAAAGAGTGCCACGAACCGTCACTTATTTGTACCAACTTGTCGGCGCGCCTCCGTTGAACTTCTTGGTTTGAAATGTCTTTTTCTAGAATCTGGGATTCGAAAGCTTTCTTTCTAGGTAATATTCCGCTCTTGAGAATGGAGTCTAAATGTTCGATGGGGGCAAAATAATAAAGACTGTCTAACTTGTAATTAGAAAGATGGCTTTTTTTCGAGTTGTAATCACTAGAATTACTCATTTGGAGGGTCAGTTTTTTGGGAGGTCATTTAAACCGGCGGATGCTAGTTAAGTCTGCTTACTTTTTCTCAATAACGAATCTGATTCCTACGTCCTTGAAATACCAGTCGCTGTTAAACGCTGAACCCAAGGGAGCTTCCGACCAGCTCATTGAAGTTTGCTTGGGACGTGTGAGAAACTCTGGAGGTGTTGCATAGGAACCCACTACTTTTTGATACAGTCGATTGCCATCTATAGTTCTCGCCGGAAGCAGTTCTGCCACATTCCCTATGCAGTCATATAAACCATATTGATTTGGCAGTTTGCTTTTTACTTGTTGGGGCTTGCAATCGTTGTTCCGTAAATATTTAGTCCATTGACTAATCGATAGTTCTTGTGAGTACCGTCCTTGGTATTTGATGTCTCCCCATTTGATCAAGCTTTCTTCAGGATCATTGTCTAAATAGCGTCCGGAGTTCATTGAATGAACAGCGTATTTGTTTAAGTCTGCATTTGAAGCAGTAGTTAGTTTTACATCCGAATACCGCTCCCATTCTTCGTACGTTGGCAGACGTAAATCGTAGCCGCCAGAATCTAGTCGGTCTTTTAAAAGGCTTGAAGCTCTTAGAGTAAGCGAAGGAATGAAATTGTCTTGTTTCCAAAGCGAGCCGAGGATGAATGGCTTGTTGTCGTCGCTATAGTGTTCACCAGTTATTTGCCTGATTTGAGAGTTGGTTAATTCGGTCTCCGCCACATAGAGGTTTAGTGACTTCACCAATCTAAATCTCAGAGGAGGTTTGCTGTCATGGATTAATGTGATGACATCTCCACTTAAAACAGGTGGGATTGGCGGAGCTGCTGTTTCTGCGTTGCTGATCGGTGTTCTTGGCTTCTTCGGAGTGGTTTGAGCCATGGGACTGCGAGCATTCGATGGATTCGAGCTGTCACTAGGTGACGATGTGTCTTTAGGCTTAACATCTCCCATGTACCATTTCGAGGGGTCCACTACAACGGAGTCTTGCGTTTCCTTAGGGTCGAGCTCGCGTTTGTTTAGTGACGAGATAAGCACCAATGCAGGAATGATTGCGGCCATTAAACATACGACCAGAAGACCGTAAGAGTTTGCGGAAGCTATTTGCCTATCCGAATCAGCCAGCGTCTTTTTAGCGGAAGTAGGGCTCTTCGTTTTATTGGTGTTTCGCGTAGCTCGAGGTTTGGTAGTAGGTTGGCTGCCTGACGGATATACTGTTGTTTTGTTTTGGGGACGATTGGGTTGACGTTTCTTGGCAGGTGTTGGTTTTGCTCTGGGAATAGGCTTCTGCGTTGCTTTAGGTTTCTGCTCAACCTTGGTTGGAATTGAAACTCGTGACCTTGTTTTATCCGGCGAACTGGTTTTTGGCGTAGGTGTGTACGCATTACTTTTGGCTTCCCCGTCAGATGAGGGAAAACGGTAACGATCAACCTCTACTTTTCCTTGGTGTTTCGCCTTTAGTAAAATCGTTTTAACTCGTGCCTTTGTGCTATTGTTCGAAACATAAAAGTGTTTTATGTACTTCGTTGGTATAGAGGGTGCGATCAGTAGCTCCGCACACCTTTTTCTTTTTCCATCCGGTACGTCATTCCATTTCTTACCTCTGATGACATGCCATGGTAGCGACTGGAGTTTTTTCAAGTTCCAAAAAGAATTAGTGTCGCTAGACGCTGCATTACCATCGGTAAATACATAATTGATGTTCTCACTTAGTATTACACTCGCGCTGATTTTCAGAATTACGATATCCTCAATTCGGCCTGAGTGCGCCCAAATCGTTGGAGTTGTTTTTGCAAGATACGTCGGAACTAGATTGTGTAGCGGTTCAATTTTTCCATTGCTGACAGGAAAAGACTTTCTAGCTCGCCGAGCTTGGACATCTTGGTTAGATATATCCGCTTTAACTTTGTCTATTCCCTTCCACTTCGGAATAAGTCCATCGCCTAAAATGCTTTCCAAATTATTGATATGTGTGAAGTGAAAGACATACCAAAGCTTCTGCGACTCAAGTTGTCGTTTCATCCATTGGCGGGGTTTTGAGCTCGTCATAAGTAGAAACTTTTGAGAGATAGATAAAATTAGAAGAGTCGCCCCTGAGGATCTGGGTTTTTCGCGACGAAATAAATTCTTTCGAGCGTTTTAGCACCGATGCCCGGTAGGTCTTGGAACCCAATCATCCCCGTAATTGCTTTATTGGTAACAGCTTCCCGGATCCGTTCTGCGGTGATAATATTCGTTTCAAATAATTGCTTATATTCGTTTGTGTCGAGCCCTTTTAATTGTGCAACCAATCTCAGAAATAGACTATCTCTCACATCCGGCTTGTAAGAATAGATTTCTACGGATAACTCTTTTAGAGGGCTGAGGTATTTTTGCATCACGGGCTCTACGACATTCCAGGAAAGCTTCCCTGACGTTGTTCCGAGTTTGGGGAACGCTATAGAAGTGATTCCCCATTCACGATAGCATTTACAGAATTCTTCGAGCCCTGCTTCGATATATTCGAGCTTTGATGGGTGCTTCCAGTTGTTCTTTGTAGGAAAATTTAAGATCCAAGGTTTGGTTTCTTTATGAATAGTCAGGACTCCAGGGCGGATCTGATTGTTTTCGCATTGTGTTGCGTAGCGTTCAAACATTTGGGGATATCGTAGGCGGTATTCGAGCGCCACTCCCTTGCCCATTACTCCTACACAGTTGATCGTGTTCACGATTGTTTGACATTGCGAGTCAAAAAGAGTGTGTGAACTTATCTGTCGAATCAAAGCCATGATAACTAGTAGTATTTTTCCGGGAAAGATTTAGGCAATGGGTGTCAGTTAATTGATTTTATTACAGGAAGTCGTTGCTTACTACGAAAAAGTTGCTTCCCCCTTTAAGACGGTTTCCCAAAGAACATTTAAGGGAATCGCAGCAAGATTGATTCGCGTTCAAGACAAGCAACCAGTTAGGCGACTAGCGCTGAAAATCATACGGCTAAGCAGTCAGTCAATGGTTTTTAAGGTCGGAACTAGTCCAGTTATTGATTTTTTATTAACCGGCATAGTAAAGCAAATATAGAATTGAGTAGTTCGTAATTTTCTTGCATTAAACCCAAGTGTGTCACTTCACCTTAAGCTAACGGTGGGTAGCAGAGTGTCCCATAGTCATGATCAATATGATCATCCATCATGATACAAAACACAATCGGTACGAATTCAGCCAGTAAGGTTTCGCATGTTCTCACGTTCGATCGATTGACGATACTCCCATAAGTGGAAGCCCCATGAATCAGCTGGCATCTTAACAGATAGATGCGCTTTATTAACTTGCTCAGGACGATTTGGTGCTGACCGTCTTCGAGCAATCTATCATATTCGTCGGCAGCTCGGTCTGTTTTGTCATGACTTGGATTCTTGTAGCGAGCCTTCCAAAACCCAACACTCATATACCTGGAACTAAACAGCTCTCGAATCTCGCTTTGATTGTTCTCAAGAAATGCGGTCAATCTCGCTTTCTTATCCTGTTCAAAGATGGTTTCTAAAAATTCGTTTATTGCTTTATGCTCAGGCATAGCGTCACCGGAAGACCTGCTCGCCTCATCGTCTGCTTCGGACTCGTCGTCCACGTCAAAGAGTGTCCATTGACCATACAGTGCATTGAAGGCTAGCCATAAACAGACGGTGGAGAGGTCATTATCCACCCTCTTCTCATCCTCGGTCTCTTTAAAA
>Ga0315315_10002312_pt1 | contig 17434 bp, 8 predicted proteins | sample M140m3416metaG_FD_203699 | JGI IMG/M metagenome (GOLD analysis project Ga0315315, IMG submission 203699) | Ammonia-oxidizing marine archaeal communities from Monterey Bay, California, United States - M1 40m 3416 | ecosystem: Environmental > Aquatic > Marine > Intertidal zone | place: USA... | reverse complement strand
CCTGGCTAGAGCTGGATCGCAGGGGGCATTCGGCGGGTTCTGCGGGATGTTAACGATGATCCCGTTTCCTTCCGCGTAGCTGCCGGCCATGGCTACACTTTGCGCTTGTACCGCTGAGGCTGCCATTCCGACTGCGATCGCAACCGATGTGGCCGCAAGGGCTGTTCTAACAATTTTGGACATCGTGAGACTCCTTCGTTCGGTTTGTCTTTGCCCCTCTACACACAACAGTGGTGCAGGAGACCAGCAAATGATTATCCGGAATACTAAGATTTTCCGGGTAGATGGGGCTTTTTTCGATCGGGCTCTCTGATGGGTACTAACCACAAGTTGATGATCAGTTCCTTCACATCAAATCACTCTATCATGCGGTCTGTTAAGAATGGAAGTTTTTTCTAGCGTTTTTGGGCAGCATGCGACCCGCTTGATATTTCAATAATGGGTGCGCTTTACCCTCATAAATCACAATCGCCCCGTCAGTCTGTCTGTAGGTTGTCTAATTCGCCTGTTCAGGTGACGAAAAAAATAAATTGTCGTCAGAATTGTCATGAGTCAGATGCCGATTCTGCCGATTCGCGGAGTTCAACCAGGCTGTGGTTGCGGACGCCTTGCGTTATAGAGGCGGTAAATTCAACGGAGATCGACGCGCAAATGCCCAAAATCCAACTTCAATGCTCAGAGCCGCAGGGAATCGCGATTTCGAATTTGTATTTCGCCCTGCTCTTCATATCCATGATTTTCCTTGTGGCATGTGGTTCCGAAATGCCCCAGGGGGATGAAGAAGGCATGTCCGAGAACGAAGTGCCGCCGGCGTTCGGCGACGCTCTTTCGACGAACGAGTCGTTAAAGGACATCCTCCATCATCCGGACATTCTTCAGCGCTCAGAACGGGTCTCACAATTCCTCCAGCGAGCAAACGCCGATCAGCTAGAAGACATCAAGGCTGAGTTTATGGTCGCGCCCCTTGATCAGGGGGATATCGAATACGCGCTCTTCGCAAGCTGGTGGGCCCGCTTCGATCCCGAAGGGGCTTATCTATTCGCCGACCATGAAATTCGAATGGAGCAGCCACGAGTCCTTACGGCCGTGATGCGAACGTGGGCGCAGAAGGATCCCGAAGGATTGATGTCGAGCGATCTGTTCACGAGCGCTACATCGCAGATGCCTTCATTTCGCGGTTCAATCGCAGACTCGGTGGTCGCGGGCTGGTTCGCCTCCGGAAAACCCGGCCTCGCGGAGTTCGTGCTCTCGCAGTCTGATGCCGAAACGCAACAAATGGCGCTCAAGGCCTGGATTAGGATGAAGATCTTGCGGGACGGCGGTCGCGCGGCCTTCGAATGGACTCAGTCTTTGCCATACCACGCGGACATCAAGCGGCATTTGCTGGCTTCGGGGATGGCCATCTTGGCCCACCAAAATCCGCAGCTTTGCATCGAGTGGCTCGAGACTGCCCGTGAGAATGGAATCAATGTCGGAACTTTTGTTCCCAGAATCGCCAGCGGATGGGGACATCACGATCCGCAGGCAGCGATCGATTGGGTGCTTGACTTTCCCAATTCGGCCGAGCGATTCCGGGCGATCCGGCGGATTTCGAAGAGGTGGGTGCGGAGGGACCCGCAGGGAATGCTCGATTGGGTCGAGACCAAGCACGACGCCATCAATAAAACGGAGATCGACATACTCCGCTACCAGGCCCTCAGAGCAATCATCACACGAAACCAATATCGCGACCTGGACTGGCTGGATCTTCTCGACCGAGGCGGCAATAACGAGGACGACAATCAACGAGACGCCGTGACCATGTACATACTACAGCGCTTTTATGTGGCGGATCAAACTGCAGCAGAAGCCTGGATCGAGGCTAATCCCTTGGGTCTGAATCAGGTCGTACTAGACCGAGCACATCTGCTCGACGACAAATCGCGAAAGGAAATGGAGGTCGCACTCGGCCGAGCCCTCCAGTAACTCAGGGGACGGCGCAGGGATGCTAAGCGCAACGACCGGCCCCTGAAAAGCCCCCCGGATGATCGCAAAAAACCGGAGGGGGGTAGCGGGGCCACCGAAATCCCTTCAGCTTTGTTCTTCGGGAGCTACCAGTGTAGTCGCATCTTCAGCCCCACTTGAGATATCAGTCGGCGATCGAAGTTCGTATTCGGCAGCGGCTTCCGGCGAAAGCGATGACAGCAGCGTGAGAGCCTGTTTCCCTGCTCCAAACCGAATCGCGCGCCGCGTGAGGTCAACTCGGCGCTCACGTCCCAAGTCGTCGTCGTCGAGAACTCGCGCAAGCGCAAGTGCGGCTCGCCCCTCATAGGGATTACCACGGTTGATGTAGTCCACCATCGTCTGGATGCCCTCTGCTCGCTGTTCGGTCTCTGCAAGAAGATGGAGTCGGCCCAGTACGGCTTGCAGATTGTCCGAAGCGAGTTCGAGCACCTTGTCGTAGCCCGCGAGCGCTGACTCACTGTCACCCTGGAGGGCAGCAAGGTCCGCGAGCGTTGCGAGCGCGTCCACATTTTCAGGATCTGATTCGAGTGCCGTATTCAGCGCAGCTTCGGCCTTCTCTAGCTCGATCCCTTTGCGAACGAACACCTGTCCCAGTGCCAGCGAAATCAAGGGGTTTCCCGGGTAGGTCGGCTCGGCGTTTCGAACAATCTCGATCGCTCGATCCAGCATATCGTCCTCGTCTAGAAGAAGATCGATCTGCTCCTTGACAAAGATGTCTCTCCCACTCAACTCGACTTCATTGCCGAATGCGGCAAGCATTTCCTGTGCGGCGGCCACTCCGCTGCGGAATCGCAATCCACGCCCGAGCGCATCCACCATCCGTTCTTGAAGCATACGAAGAGGGAATCCCTCACTTGGAGGGATGGACAAATCGGGTTCGTTTCCGAGGCTCGCCTGGATCTCGATTGCAAGGATCTTCATCTCAACTGAACTCGCAGATCCTTTCTTTTTAGGAGACTTGAATCGGTGGATCGTCGCCGCTTCGCGCACTCGGCCCTCGGCGAGGTGAAGCCGGACCAGCCGCTCCCGTGCGGCGGAGAGCGCCGGATCCGACCGCATCGCCTGGCGGTATTCCTCGACGGCGCGATCAAAATCACCGCGGCCCTCTGACGTACGTGCCAGGTAGTAGCGGGTCGGCGCATTGTTGGGCCACATCAGAGCGGCTCGTTCCAGCTCCCCAAAGGCAGTTTCGTAATCTCCTCGCTCAAAGGCGACGCGGCCACGGAGCATCGGACCGTGCACTTCAACCGGTGTTCCATCGGCGATCGACACCGCCTCGTCATAGCGCCCAGCGAGAATCAACGCGTCGGCATAGCGGAATCGCAGGTCGGCAGATGCCTGGTCGCCGAGGAGCTCGAAAGCTTTATCGAATGCCTCGAGTCCACCCGTGCTGTCACCCCTTTCGAGCCGGAAACTCGCGAGACTGATCCAAAGCGTAGCGGCTCGAAGTGGCTGCGCTGGCTCGGCCTGAGTCGCGGCATCCAGTGCATTTTTCAAGATTGATTCCGCTTCTGCGGGCGAGCCGACCGCCACCAAGTGTTCGACGAGCGTGTCGCGGAGGTGCTTGTTGTCCGGGGCATCCTCAAGGGCCGTACGAAGAATTTCGATAATCTCGTCGTATTCCCCCAGTTTGGTGAGCACCGAAACCGCCTCGTTCAAAAGCTGAACGGAGGACGGGAACTCGGCGAGGCACCCCTCGATGATCTGCTTGGCCTCTTCTACTTCATCGGCCTCGCGCTTGAAACTAGCTCGCACGGTGCACCAGTAGACTTCTTCATGATTGGAGAAACCCTCGCTTACCTCTTCGGTGTCGTAATCGTCATCGAGCTCCAAATCGAGATCGAGTAGCGGGTCGACGCCTACGACTGCTGCTGCTGCAATTGAACCTCCAGCGCCTTCGCTGCTTTCCATCTCGGCGGTGTCGGGGTCTTCAGCCGCGAGCTCGGCTTCCTCTTCGGTTCCAATGTCCTCGGCCAGAAGTCCCGCCTCTCGGATGAGTTCATAGGCCTCGTCGGTTTCACGTACCCCGAGGAGCCCAACGACCTTGAGCCTGATGGCCTCCTGGTTGCCGGGAAAGTCGTCGATAATGATCTCGATCTTCTCGAGCGCGTCTTCATAGAAGCGACGGGTTTGCAGCAGCGCGCGGACTTCGAGGAGCCTTGCCCCCAGGTCTGCGTCGTGAGAGTCGGTGCGTTCTTTCCTGAGACGCTCGAGAATCTCGAGGGCTAATTCGTAGTTGGCTCCCCGGTACGCGTCGAGAGCGAGCTGGTGGGCCGCAAGAATCAACCACTCCGGATCGGATTGCGCAGCGTCGAGCGCCCATGCAGCGCGGCCCGGTCGACCGACCAGGGATAGCCCCCGCCCATAGCGATAGAGGATTTCGCCGTCGAGTTCTCCCGCGTCGATCAACTCCGTGAGGATCTCCAACGATTCATCTATTAGGCCCTCCCTCTGCATCTGCCTGACTTCACTCAGTCGATCCTCGACCGATTGGGTGCAACCCAAAAAGAGGAGAGTGACGAGGACGCATAAGCCGAGAGAGAAGGCGCGAGAGAGAAGAACAGTGGGGAGCCGGAGCGGGCGCTTGCTGCTGAAGATTCTCATGCACCAACGATAGCATGCCTCCGTAGACTTGATCACGGAACGACACCCAACCATGTGTCGGTCTTGATATGCACCCGCGCCGGCTCACCATGCCTTCCGAAGTCGTGCAACATTCGATAGCCTCAGGCGCTCATGGGAAATAAATCATCTGGTCGGGTTTGGCCTCTTAGTTTGATCGCTGCTGCGGCCATTGGCATATATCTCTACTTCTCCGTCGACTTCACGAGTAAAGCCTCGGACACGCGAGCGACAGGAGGTGTCGAAGATCTGGCCGCGCTTGCGGACCAAGATGACACGAACGTGCTCTTCATATTAGTTGACACCCTCAGAGCTGAGCGCATGAGTGCCTACGGCTACGAACGCGACACGACGCCGTTTCTCTCAAAACTCGCGGCAACCGGAATTCGGTTCGATCACCATATCGCCCAGTCATCGTGGACCAAGTCGTCGATGGCCTCGCTATGGACGAGTCTGAATCCGATTCGATCTGGCGTGACTAAATTCAACCACGCGATCTCGCCAGAAGCGACGATGCCGGCGGAGATTATGTCGGAGGCCGGTTTCAAGACGGTTGGTCTCTACCGAAACGGTTGGGTACACGGCTATTTCGGCTTCGACCAAGGCTTCGATAAGTACTACCGGCCGATGGGCAATCTCATCAATAAGGCAGTTCAGCAAATGCGTCCCAACGTTCAAGCACACGGTTCAGACGAGAGCCTGATCGGAGACGCGATCGAATTCCTTCGGATTCACGGTAAATCGAGTCGTTGGTTCCTCTATATGCATATGATGGATCTTCACGAGTACACGTATGACGAGGAATCGGCGCTCTTCGGCAATACGGTTTCGGATCTCTACGACAATTCGATTCTTCGCACGGACTGGATCATCTCGAAGCTCTACGAATTCATGACCGAACGGGGACTACTCGAAAACACGATCGTTGTCGTCCTGTCAGATCACGGTGAAGCCTTCGGAGAGCGTGGCTTCGAGGGGCACGCCCGGGAGGTCTTTCCGGAAACAACTGAAACACCGCTCATCATCTCGCTGCCCTTTTCTTTGGCATCGGGTCTCGTCATCGAGGGCCGGACGGCGAACGTCGATGTTTGGCCAACTCTGCTCGAGTTACTCGGACTTCCGACTCAGCCGGAAACAGATGGCATATCGCGGCGCGATGAAATCCTCTCGGCCCTGGCGGGCGGCGCCTCGCCTGAACGCGAGGACGAGCATTCTGTCGCCTTCCTCGATGAGAATTGGGGCCGTCCGGGTACAGGCCCGAAGCCTGCTATTTCGGTCGCGGAAGGGTCTCACCGGTACGTTTCGGGAAGGGATCACGCCGGGCGACCGTTCGAGGTTCTTCTTTCGACCGAATCGGACACTCTGGTCGATCAGAGCACGGAGTTCCCTGAGGTCACCCTGCGGCTTCGCGGCCGAGCAGCCGATGCTCTCAAGGAGAAGGCCGTGTGGGAACCAGAGACTTTTGACCTAGACGAGATACAGCTAGACCAGCTTCGAGCCCTTGGCTACGAGCTGCCCTGAGCACTTGAGGCGCTCCTCCAACTTGCTCACGAAACTTGCACCACCACTACGCCTAACGGAACAGCAACGACTACCAGGAAAAGCTGGCTTCCCCACCGCAGACCCTCGGATCAGCGACGTAGTTCAAGCTCTGATCGTTAAATGTGGAGATGTCCACAGAGAAGGTCTTGTATCGCTCGTCTGTGACGTTCCGACACCAACCTGCGATCTTCAGTCCCGAGTCTCCCGCCGGCTCCCACGTCAGCCGAACGTTGTGTAGCGTGTAGGCCCTGTTTCCAACCAGATATGGGCGGAATCGACTCTCGCCGAAGAGGTCGACCTCGCCTCTGCCTCGATTCGGATCAAAGGGTGTGTCGTCCGTCCACGTGAAATCATATTGCGGCGTGATCGTTCCGAACTCATGGAGATCGAGAGGCCATACGAATGTGGTCGTGAATTGCAGGGTGGGTGCGCTGATCAGCGGAGCGCCTGAATAGTCGATGGAGACTCCGATACCTTGGCCAGCGGCGATCCGGTTCTCAGAGTTCGTAAACTCTATATAGTTCGTCACGAGCCAGCCCGCGAGAAATCGGACCTGGAGCCCCTCGATCTCTTCCGGGACGAAGCCCTCCAAAGGTCTGACGTTCAGCTCTAATTCCGCGCCGTAGTTGCGTGCCTTATCGGCGTTTCGGATCGTGCGGAATACGCCGGTAGGACCTTCCGTAGTCAGTCGAAAGACCTGATAGTTTTTGTAGTTGTAATAGAAGATGTTGGCCAGACCGTTTACGCGACCGGCCCAGCCGGCAAACTCAAGACCCCACTCGAAAGCATCGATCTGCTCCGGATCGGCGAAGCCCTGCTCCGGATTTCTGGCCTCACTCGCTCGACTCGGGTTGAAGTGCCCGGCCTTGAATCCGCGGCTGTACTTTATATAAGTCGCGACATCCTCGGTGAAGTCGAAGCGAATCTCGCCAAAGCCTGTAAAGGCGTCCCAGGTGCGCTGATTACGGGATCCGGCTGTTCGTATCAAGTTTTCGGTCAGCCCGAACGGTGGAGGCGCCAGGGACTGCACGGCGGAGTCGACTTCGAAATCCTTCCGCTCCCAGTTGTACCGCACGCCCGCCGCGAGGGTGAATGCCTCCAGAAATTCGTAGCGACCCTCAGCAAAGACACCCCAACTATAGATTTCTTGTTGGAATTTATTAGTTCTCAAATCGTCGAAGACGGACTGAATATTAGTGGCTTCGACCTGTTCGTGCATTCCGTAGAAGCCTGTCGCCCACTCCAGCGGTAGATCGCCAATCGCCTCGCCCGAGACTTTCAAATCGCCGTATATTTCCCAGGCTTGGTCGTTTGAGCGCGAGGGAAATTGGACGTTCGGAGAGAGGTCGGTGTCACTGCCTTCGGACTTCTTGTAGTCGACGAAACCCGCCTGCATTTTGATGTCGATCTCGTCGAGATCGATCACGCCGGTCATCGACGCAACATGCGTATCAAGGATCGTTCGGCCGGGCCTGTCTACGTCTCCGCGGTAGGGATTTTTATCGAGCGGATTTTTGTAAAGCTCGCGGGCGAGTTCGCGCCTAGAAAGAATTCTGAAAGGGCGGTCTGGATCACGACGGGGGCCTGATAGGTCAGGCCGACTCAATTTGATAGCGTCGAACAACTGCGCCTCTCGAGCCGCGATGTCCGGGTCCCTGTACCCCGCTCGGTCCGCGCCGCCGAGGCCGATTTGATTGCCACCGAAAGTCGTCCCTATGTGTTGCCCGGTAGTCGAGTCCCGGTTGAGTCGCGAGATTTCAGCGCGGAAGGTAAAATCGATCGGGGTGTTCGGAGGAGCAATTCGGACCTGTCCGCGAAATCCGAAGTCGTCGACTTCGCCGATATACTTGGATAGGAATTCAGAAACCGAGCTTTGCTGGCCCTGGAGCACGTTCTCGCCGCAGAGCGAGACCGAAGGCGCGGCGAATCCGATTCCACGGGTGGGCCGGTCTGATTTCAGCGATCGGTTGGCACAGCCGTTCTCCCAGAACGGATTCTCGTGGCTATAGCGCGCCGAGACGCGTGCCGAGATCCAGTCTTCGAATACCGGCGCATTCATGGCCATCTCGAAATCGTATCGATTCGCATCTCGCGCATCGACTGAAACGATTTGAGCGAGGCCGACCTTAGCCATCCCGGAAAATTCTGGTGCGGGTTTCGCGGCTTCCACAAGGAACGCGCCGGCGGAGGCATTTCGATAGTTCCCAGAGCCCTGCGGGCCCTTTAATACGGAGAGGCCACCGATATCGAAGAGCCCGACCAGCTGCGTCGCGGAAGGGTTACGAGGCACTCCGTCCTGGAAGATCGGGACTGAACTCGAGGCGTTCGCACCGAAATCCTGAAGACCGACGCCGCGCACGAAAAAGGAAGCATTCGTTGCGTTCTGAGACCGGATCTCGAGGTTAGGTACATACGCTGCAATGTCGCCGAGGTCGTCCACGCCATAGGCATCGAGGTCCCCCGAGTCAAAAGAGATCGCTGATGTGCTCGCCGGAGCAAGCAACGCCGCCGTGCCCGACCCATTAACGATCATCTCTTCCACACCGGCGAAAGGGTCGTCGATCCCATCCGTCTGAGCGGCTGCGGGGAAAGCAATCGCAAGCGGTAAGCAGATCGACAGCAGGGTCACTAAAAAAGGCAATACGCTAGGAAGTCCCGCTGCGCTCCGGTCCGGTTGCCTCGTGTCCTCACAAGGCAGTTGAGTTACAGATTTATGCCTATTCAGGATCATATTCGACCTCATCGTCGACACTCTCTTCTAAGTGCCCTTGAAAATACTTCGGGATGCTAAACACCAAAAGGCAACAGGCCTAATGGGTACTCCGGCATGATAGGCTGCTCTTACGGGCTTTCGGATCAAGCAGCGCGCAACCGAACTCTCCCGATGACTATCTGGGCCGCGCGGACATCATTCGGTTTATGTAGTTATCGATGCTTCTGAATGATCTAACTGAAATAACAAATTGGTTGATATGTTCAGTTCGCGGACATCGTCGTGGTTTCATCGATTGACTATCGTCTCGATTGTCCGTCCATCTCGGGGGCACCTAACAAAAATCCGCCTCAGTCTAATAATCCGTAGGGATTGCACATCTCGATCCTAGTAATCTTGGTTTGCACAATCAATGACGATGCCGGATACTTCTGCTCTCAAAATGCTCTGATTTGTGTCATTCTAGCACTTGCAAGGTGCTATCAGTTCTAAAGCTTATTGGGGCTTCCCCGCCATTTACAGGGCACGGGAGGCCGTGCGGCACTAAGGCGCTGAGCGGTGTGCGGGATCTCTTCAGCACTGGGCTCATAAGAGTTGCTCATCTGACTTATTCATCAAACTGCGAAGGCCCGATCAAGCGGACTCGCAGCGATACGAAACAAATGGCGGGAAATGCGAAGTGATCCGTGCTAGCCGCAGGTCGAATCTCTTCAGTAAATCTCCTTCCAATACTCGATGAGACCCCAGCAATGCGTCGATCCACTAGTTCTGAATCCAATTCAACCTGCAGTGAGCCGTGCGACGTCATAATAGCCCGCGCAGCCATGGCTCAGATTGCCCAGCCCGGACGCCCTCCTCTTAGTATTATTATTAGGACCGTTTGGCTGCTTCTGATTACTGCGGCCATGGTCGGTGGGTCTCAAGTTTCTCACGCCGAGTCAGCCGCTGCTATGCACGACGGAGAACTAACACGATGGGTGCCTTCAGCGGCGCTCGAGGTGGGAATTTTCGGACATACGGGCAAGGGCAATATCGACGGTACGGATGTCGGGACGCCGCGCGTGGACCCCATCAGTATTGTCTTTGGTGATGTTCCAGGACCGGGCGTGTTGCAAAACCCCATTGCGTCTCGAGAGCAGATTCTTTCCGCGCTCGTCGGCGGCAACTTCGAGATCATGACGCCCCAGCTTGCGGACTTGCCAACCCACCCCCGGCTCTTCTTCGATATCAATATTTCCGCTGTGATGACCAACGACGTCGGCTTAGCACGCAGCGGAGAACCCAGCTCCCTTCAGTTCCCTAGCAATTTCGATCCAGGCTCGGTTCTCGGGGAAAATGTAGTGGCCGGTCGCGGCTCTAAGATCACCGTGCAGCATCAGGGGCCGCAATTACACGCGGGGCTCGGGGCGGCGTTTACATTCGATTTTGGTGAGGAGAGAATCCGCATCAAGCCTTCTGTCGTCTACTCTCGAATCGTTACGGATATCTTCGCGATAACGAACCGTGCCGTGCGTCTCCGGACTCCCGAGGGCGGCGTACCGCGGGACTTCGATGCAGAGTTCCGGAAAATCGAACTGAATGACAAGACTCGCGAGATCTACCACGGCGTCGGTCCGGCGGTCGAAATCGAGTACGAGACGGCCAACCGAATCGGTCCGTTCTCAGTCTCGCTTTTCATCAAGGGACACGCTTCACACTTGCTAGGTGACCTAAAAACGCGACTCCAGCAGACGAATCAAGACCCCACCGTCACAGGTGATGAGACAGTTAATTGGAAGTACTCCCAGGACAGTTGGGTGTTCCGTGCGAGTACGGGGATACGCTTCCGACTGGTTCCTCGACGTAGAAGGTAATTTGGAGCTAGTTACTTGAGGAGCCAGGCGATCGGGGCTCTGCTCATTCATGGGCCTGCGCTAGCGCTCGTCCTCATCACCCTGGCCCTCGTCGGACAGCCCATCTACGCGAATGACACGTGGATCCATCTTGCTCTCGGCGAAGCCTTCGCCAGCCAAGGGCCGTTGCTCGCCGCGGACCCGCATTTGTTCGCAGCGCCAGGCCCGCCTTCCCCGAGTTCGTGGCTCGGTTCGCTAGCGATTTTTGAGATCGAGTCCAGGTTCGGGTTCCAAGGGCTGCGGGTGTTTCACGCGATTGTCGCTGCCGTGATTCTCCTGCTCGGCTGGTCTCTCGTTGCGAAGGTCACCGCCTCCACTCGAGCCGCGAGCGCGGGACTCGTGCTTTTCATCCTTCTATCTACTTACCGGCTGGTCCAGCTCCGTCCCGATCTATTTAGCCTAGCCGCAACATTGTCGGTCCTGCTCCTGCTCGTGGTCCCTCGAGAAGGCCCCAGCTCACTCGGGATTGCGAGTGCCACACTCATCACAGCGCTCTGGGCGAATGTCCACGCCGCGTTCCTGTTGGGTCCGCTGCTCATTCTGGGCGTGAGTGCGAGCCTGTTTGCATTACCACTTTTACCTGGCGTCGCAGTCGATACGCGTGATCGGGCCCGTGCTCGACAGCTGGGTCTAGCGGGCGGTCTCATGCTGATCGCGAGCTTGATGAATCCTCAGGGATGGGATGCGCATCTCGCCTATATCGTTGCAGGTGACGACACCCTCGCCCTCAGCGCCGTCTCTGACGAATGGGGTCCATCGAATCTATTCGGATGGCCCAAGGCCAATTTGCCGCCGACTTGGGCGGCATGGATCGTGTGCTGGATCGGCGTCGTCGCGACGCTGCTCGGAGCGCGTAGGCTTCTATGTGAACTCCGTCGCGGGGTCCCGGAACAAGATCGTACGATCGACCCCGCCATTCTGGCCCTGGCGGTTGCCGGGATGACCGGGGCGATGTTGGCCTCCCGATTTCTATGGCTCGTGCTCCTGCCCCTAGCCGTTGGGGGCGCTCTTCTATTTCGTCGCGCGCCCCCGCGCCTGGAAGGACCGCGGCCAATCGTCGCAGTCCTGATCTGCCTCGCGTTGATGGCGGCGAGCGCCCTTCATTTTTGGGCAGGGGACTGGGTGTTGGTCTCACGTTCGTTTCGGTCGCCCGCCTCGGACTACGCATCCCCCTACTATCCCGGGCGATTCAGCGGACACGCGGTCTGGTTCCTCATGGACAGCGGGGTCGAGGGGCGAATCTACAATCCCTACCCCCTCGGCGGATTCATGAGTTTCTGGCTCTCGCCGGAACTCACGATGTCGTCGAGCGGGACGATGAACGTCGCGCACGAGGCAATGGAGGCGAATCTCGCGATCGCGAACCAGGTGCCCGGTCCGAACGGCGAGGGGCTGCACGCGTTGCTCGATCGGCAGGGAATCGATCTCTTCTTTGGCACTGGTCTTCCGATCGAGGCAATTCCGGACAGGCGGAGCCCGAGTACCGTGCGCCATCTCGAGGGGGCAGCCGGTTGGATTCCAGTCTTCCGGTCGCTTCGCTCCGCGATCTACCTGAGGGACAACGACCGAAACAGGAAGAACCTCGAGCGAATCGCCATGTACTACAAAAAAGAGGGAGTGCCCTTCGATTTAGAACGCGGCTTTCGACCGGCCCAAGCGATCTCGGCTGCCCCGATCTGGGCCATTTCTAGCGGAGTCGCTTCAGGAGACGTCGCCCTGCTCACTCGAGAGGTGAGCGAAGCCTTGAGGAATGGGAGAGTGATTCCCGCGATGCATCGTCTCTCGACGATGTTTGCGACCCTCGGGATGTACGAGCGCGCACTCGCGATCGATCGCCGGATCCTCGCGATCGAGCCGCACAATCTTCTTGCCGCTTATCGACAGGTGTGGTGCTTGCTCCGCATCGGGCGATACAACGAAGCGCTCGAATTGGCCGAGGCGCGGCGCCAGTCACTCGGGAGGACCGATCCAAACAGAAACCTTGTTCAGAATTGGGTACGCACCATCGAGGCGGTGATCGACGCGCCGGCGGGGGACCGCGACCGTGTGATCAATTCGGTGCCTCTATATGCTTCCAGGAACGTTGGCTTTGCCCTGCGCGGGATGATCAATCCAAGGTCCCGCCCCATTCGAACGCAGTAGGCTTGCTTGGCGAAACTAGCTACTGCAGCCCACCCACCGGCATAACAGCCGGCTGCACAGCTTCGAGCTTCTTCCGCCATCTTCCCGGGCCCGAAATATCCACTTCCTTCTGGTTGGGCTCGAGGCTCGGCGGATCGAGTTCCGGATCTTCAAAGCGCGCGACGGTCTTGTAGAGCGTCGTCCGTTCAACTGGGACGCGACCGAGTTCTCGGATCAGGCGACGGAACTCTTCGGGCGGCGTGTTCTCCCCGTGTTCGGAGCCCGACTCTCGACTAATGCTCTCTTCCATAAGCGTGCCGCCGAAGTCGTTCGCGCCGGAACAGAGCGCCATCTGCCCGAGCTTGTGGCCCATCTTCACCCAACTGACCTGGATGTTCTTAATATGCGGGCGGAGGAAGAGACGCGAGACGGCGATGATCCGGAGATCTTCTTCGACGGTCGGGCCCGGGCGTGAGCCCATGAGGTTGTAGAGCAGATTCCGCTCGTGGATGAAGCCGAGGGGAACGAACTCGGTGAAGCCACCAGTTTCTTTTTGAATTTCACGAAGGATGTCGAGGTGGCCCGCGATATGGCGAGGCTTTTCGATGTGGCCGTACATGAGCGTCGAGGTAGATCGTAGGCCGATTCCGTGGGCGGCCTTGATAATCTCGACCCAGCGATCCGTCTTCAGCTTATTTGGCGAGAGGATGTCGCGGATTTCGTCGTCCAGGATTTCGGCTGCGGTGCCGGGCATCGTGCCGAGGCCTGCATCGACGAGCCATTTGAGATACTCCGGCAATTTCATACCGGACTTCTTATGCCCGAAGTCAGTTTCTTCCGGCGAATAGGCGTGTATGTGAAGGTCAGGGTAGACGGCTTTGATGGCCGTTAGAATATCGTGGTAGGTGTCATGATCCTTGTTGGGATGGATACCACCCTGGATGCACACTTCCGTCGCGCCGCGCTCGATGGCGTCCTTGCACTTCAGCAGAATTTCTTCGTGGCTGCGATCGAAGGCCTCGTCTTTGTCATCCTTGTGGCGGGCGAAGCCGCAAAAAGAACAACCGACATAACAGACGTTCGTGAAATTAATGTTTCGGCAAACGACATAGGTGACGTCGTCGCCGCAATCGCGCTTGCGGGCGAGATCGGCCGCGGCGATTAGCGCATGGAAATCCATCCCGGTCGCCCCAAGCAGTCGCTCAGCATCTTCTTTGGTGAGCTCTTTTCCTTCGAGCGCACCTTCGAGGCAGGCACGCACTTCGGGGGTAATTGCGGCAGATAGTTGATCGAGCATAATGCTAGGCGGCCTCCTCGGACTGGTCATTTCGCTCTGCGTAGCCCTCGTCGTTGGCATATTTTGGCAGCAGCGCCCGAATATTCGGGTCAAAGAAATCAGGTCGTTCGAGGATCCAGTCCGGATAGACCGGCCCTCGTTCAAAAAGCTTGAAGCCCGCAGCTTCCGTGTCCTCGCGCAATTGGTGCAAAGCGGGCCACGGAGCCTCGGGATTGATGAAGTCGACTGTGACCGGCGAGACGCCGCCCCAATCGTCAACACCGGCGCGCAGCAGGCGCGGCAACATTTCAGCGCCGAGGTTAGGCGGAGCCTGAACGTGGACTTCGCGCGGAAGCAGTAGGCGCGAAAGTGCGACCCATCCAACCACTCGGTCGTCATCCAGGGGTGACGCGGCGCGCATCTTGGTGCCAGGCTTCGGGTGGAAGGGCTGAATGATCGCTTCCTGGATATGGCCGTAGCGCCGTGCGATCTCTCCAATCGTCCAGATCGTGTCGATTCGCTCGGCATCGTTCTCGCCGATCCCGAGCAGCATGCCGCTCGTAAAGGGAATCTTCAATTCGCCCGCTTCTTCGTGCATCTTGATGCGCGTCGCGGGTTCTTTGTCCGGTGCATGAAAATGCGGGCCACCCTTTTCGCGCAGGCGGCGGCTGGTCGTCTCAAGCATCAAACCCATAGACGCATTGTACGGTCTAAGCCGTTCCATCTCTTCGCGGGTCAGGATGCCGGCGTTGGTATGCGGGAGCATGCCCTTTTCGCACGTCACCTTGCACGCTTCGACAATCAGGTCTGTCGTGCTCGATATACCTTGCGCGGCCAATTGGTCCCGGTAACTGCGATAGGCGATCTCGGGTTTGTCGCCTAGACACATGAGCGCCTCGACGCAGCCGGTCAAAATGCCGCCGCGCACGACTTCTTCGACTTCATCGATCGAATAGGTATGCGCTTCCGCGGACTCGGGTTGTTTTGCAAAGGTGCAGTAATTGCACCTGTTGCGACACAAATTTGTGAGTGGAATGAATATGTTACGAGAGACCGTGATCCGATCTCCTGTGACTTTAGCCTTGATCGCGGTCGCGCCTTCGCAGAGAACGTCGCGGATCTCCGCTTCGTGGAGCCAAACGCCGAGGGCTTCCGCCTGCTCGCGATTGAGGCCGGTGATTTCACGCGCACTCGGGTCAATCGTCTCGCCCCTCGCCTTCGCATCATTCGCGGAAGCCACTTCTGCGGCGACACCGTCGACGGCGGACGCAACCCATTCCTCGACCTGCCCCTTAGATGGACGGGCGGGCGGCCTAGGAGGCGTTGGGGGTAGATCTCTTCTAGCGCTCGAGAGATTTTCCGAGTCGGCGAGGGACACTTGGAGCTCCGGGGTGGCTGGGGGCGGCGTCAAGGAAGCATCACACAGCCCGCCTATGCGCCGCAATCGCAGTGGCGGAGGCACTTCGGACCGGGACTCCTCTCAGATGCGTACCCCAGGGGGATTCTGGAATCACATCCGTGACTTGCGTCAAGCGTGCTCCGCAGTCCGCCGAAGAGCGTAAAAACATCGAGTGCCCGCACCCGCGTTCACCCGAGGCAACCTCCGTTCTCTCCGAGACATGCGGTTCCGAGCCGCGTACTGGATCCGATGACCAACCCGTTGCGCAGCCTTGCCGCACGTATCACGCTACTCGTGTTTGTAGCGACGGTACTCAGCTCGCTTACGGTTTCCTGGATCTCGATGCAGTACCTTGGCGGATTCCTGCGCCAGAAGGTCGATCAGCGCTTTCCCCAGGCCGCTGCAAGCGTCGCGAATGAACTGGACGAGTGGTATATGCTCCGCGCCCGCGAGATCGAAGTCTTCGCGAGCAGCTCGATCCTCACCGAGTCAGCCCCGCGCCTCGAACAAGAAGGCCGCCGCGGCGATCAAGCCCGCAACGAAGCCGAGCAATATCTCCGCTATATCCTCGAGAGCTTCCCGCAATTTGAGCGCCTCGCGATCGCGACGCCGGAAGGCTTGCCCCTCGTCGAGGTCGGAAAGGCCCGTGAAGGAATAGAAGCCGAGCCCCTCCCCGATGGCTTCTTTGCAGACAAATTCCGCTCCGCAGAACATACCCGGATCTCGGACGCGTACCGCTTCGACGGTCGGCTGGTTCAAATTGCGTCCGTCCCGATGCGCAATGCGGACGCACGCACGACCGCTCGACTCTTCGCCGTGCTCGACTTCGACGGCATTACGCCCATCTTGCAAAGCTCCGCACTCGGCGGCTCGACGAAAATCTATCTAGTCGATCGCAATAGCCGGTTCTTGAACCCGCCGCCGGGCGTGGCTCCGGACGTAACCTTTCAGCACGACGGCATCGAGCGCGAATACGCTTCAGTCGCCTACTACGAAAACTCTCTCGGCCAACAGGTAATTGGTACCAGTAAACCCTTCCCTCGTTTTGACTGGACCCTCGTGATCGAGCAGCACTACGAGGAAGCATTCGCTCCGATTGTTCGAGCCATGAGCCGCGTCGTTTGGTTCAATCTCGTGATCGTTCTCGCCGTAGGGCTGATTGCCTTCCGAATCGCTGGATCGATCGTTCGACCATTAGGCGCACTCTCTGATGCTGCCAAGAGGCTCTCGGGTGGTGAACGCGGAGTCGAAATCAACACCGCGGAAAGCTCGACCGACGAAGTCCGCTTGCTGACCGAAACATTTAACGACATCAGCCGAGGCCTCGGGCGCAATGCGCGCGAACTCGAAGACAACCGGCGAGAGATCGAATCCGCAAACCAAGAACTCGTCGCGAAGAACACAGAGCTGTCGAACGTGAACCTCGTTCTCGAACAACTCTCGATTACAGATGGCCTCACAAAGCTTCACAACCATCGCTATTTTCAGGAAGCGATCGCAGGCGAATGCAAACGAGCAATTCGCACCAAAGACCCGCTTTGTCTCATCCTCGTCGACATAGACTTCTTCAAGAAGTGGAACGATCGGCTGGGGCACGCCGGCGGTGACGAAACCCTGAGACGCATTGCAGAGGTCTTGAATCAGTCATGTCGCGAAACAGACCTTCTCGCTCGCTATGGCGGGGAAGAATTCGCTCTACTCGCGATCAACACGGACTTGGAAGGCGCAGCAGCGTTAGGCGAGAAGGTTCGTCAGTCAGTCGAGGAAACTAACTTCGTCAACGATATTCCTAGCGAATGCGAACCCCTCACCGTCAGCATCGGCGTCGCATTCTTTGCCGGCGACCGCATGCAGCTCTTCATAGA
>Ga0315315_10002311_pt1 | contig 17439 bp, 13 predicted proteins | sample M140m3416metaG_FD_203699 | JGI IMG/M metagenome (GOLD analysis project Ga0315315, IMG submission 203699) | Ammonia-oxidizing marine archaeal communities from Monterey Bay, California, United States - M1 40m 3416 | ecosystem: Environmental > Aquatic > Marine > Intertidal zone | place: USA... | reverse complement strand
GACCTAGTTGCAGGTAATTTAAAGGAAAAAGGAGTACCTCAGGTCATCGAGTGGGTGATCGAAAATGGCTATGCCCAAGAAAGAAAAAAAGTTGGAGATCTTATCTGGTCGTTACCCAAGAACGATCAATTGATGGTCAAGTATGTCCAAACCTTAAGTTTTTATGGGGAGAGGAAGCAATTAGAAGCGGTGATAAAGAAATTGCCGAATGGGAATGTGAATCAAAAAGCACGATTTCGACTCGCCTTGTTGGTAGCGGAAGACGCTCAAAGAGACTTAACGCTAACCGATACCCAACGTGCGAAGGAAAATCAGACAGTCGTGAGTATTCTGGATAAGCTGAGAAAAGAAGATGATTTGGATGAACTTCTCCAGAGGTGGATTAAGGACTTAAGATATAAGGTCACTCACTTGGTAGTAGGTTGCGAGGCGCCAGAGATTGTAGGATTTGATCAAGACGGAAAGAAATTCCGCCTGAGCGATTATCGGGGAAAGGTAGTTCTCCTGCCGTTTTGGGGCATCTGGTGAGGCCCGTGCAGATCAATGTTTCCCTACGAGCGGTCGCTCGTTGAAAAGTGGAAAGACGAACCATTTGCTTTGATAGGCGTAAATACCGATCCCCCGGAGCGGCTCTCAAAGTATGTCAAGAATGGGACGATTACTTGGCGTAACTTTCGAGATGAGAAAGTAGGTGGTCCGATTTCTAGCAGGTGGGACATTGTTGGTTGGCCGACAATCTACTTGTTAGATCACAAAGGGATCATCAGGCATGTCGGACAAGCAAAAGAAGATCTAGATAAGACTTTAGCCAGGCTGCTTAAGGAAGCGAAAGAGGATTAAAGAACAAAGATTGGTTTAATTAAGACGCTCGGCTTGCAAAGCACTACTTGAACCGCCGAGGTCAAGGCGGCGCAGGGGCCTTACTCGACGTCTATTTCTAGGCATTCAATCGAGATCGATTCCGTATGCCCCGCCTCTAAGCCTTGCACGCGGAAGCTCAGCAGATTCTCGCCGACAGCGAGAAACCTTACATCGACGCTCCACTCAAGCCAGCCATCGTCACGCACCTCCGCCTGACCAAGCCGGATGTTATTCAGCCTCGATTCAATCCTACTCACAACCGATTTTGCGAGCGGCCTCACACGATAGTTGCTATTCCCATATCGATAGTACGTGGAACCAACTGGAATCGTATCTCCGGCCGCCACAGGATCAGAGAAGAGCACACGGAGTTTCGCCTTAGGCCCCAATTCACCGATATCTAATTTGAGGTAAGTCACCCCCTTACCATGTTGCCCGAGTTTTGCTGGAAGCACGGCGAGGAGATTCGAGTTAGCAAAGGACCAAGGCTGAAACTTACCATCTTCGGGATGCCCAAACTCCCAAGGATGCCCACCGGCACGGCGCTGGATAACATAGGTCATCTCTTTACCTTGTAGAGTTGCCAGTTGACCGAACTCTGTGAATCCTAGGGAGTCGTCTTTCTTACCAGCTCTGCCATCAATCCGGCCTCCTCCAAAGTTGAACAACATCACGCCATCCGGCTTCTGTCTCCAAAAATTCGCCATTACCGCACGATGGTATCGCAAGGGCGGGTAGGAGTAACCATCTGATCCATGGTGACGGTCGTGGCTAGGATAGAGTTTCACCTTTTTATGCCCAATAATATCCTTGAATCCTCCAAGATCCACTTCTAGCGAACGTGCTCCAACTGCAACAATATCAACCAGACCATCACCAACCCATCGCTCGATATCAATGCCATCAAAGTGACAACCCGACACTGAACTTGCGACCTTCACTCCGAGAAGAATCGCTCTTCCCTTTTCCATTTCCACCTCACGAATCATAGCCCTTACCGACGACAAAAACTCTGTCAAACGATCGCGATATTCCCACTGTCGGCCTATCGGTAAGTAGGGAGCATGACGGACAAAATCAAGCTGGATCCCTTCGATCTCGTGCCCGCTAACAAGTTCGCGGATCGCTTCAATCTGTAGAGCCTGCACTTCCGGAATAGCATAATTCCACAAGGCAGCATCCCCTCCCCACTTACCCTTCTTGCCAGTCTGCCAATTCGAATGGTCCCACGGGATCCGAGGATCATGGGGAGGCACCGGATCCTCGCGCCAGTCAAGCAACCAACTCGGCCTTTTGCGTTTCAGTGGTTCGGGACTTAAATTGGCAATTCCATTGATGCGATAGGAAAAAAATATCTCTAGTCCACGTTCGTGCCCGGCTTTGACCACCGCAGGGAGGAAATCATTCCCTTTCGAAAACCAATCCTGCAGTCCTGAAATCTGACTCATATGCTTGCTCGGCCAGGGAACCGCACCACCGCCAACGTCGAGCATAACCGTATCAATTTGACTCTTAGGATCTTTAGAAAACTTATAGGTATTCTCGACCACCTCTTCCATCTTCATCGATGGTTTGAAGCGATCAAGTGCCGCATCATGGTGCAAAATGATTCGCCGACGACGATTGACCGCACCGCGATGGAGAGCCGCGATTTGAGCCTCCGTTTTAGGTGTCGCTAAAGTTTTGCCCACCCCTTCCGGCAGTCTCTCGAGGAAGAGATATTCTACAGCTCGCGATAACCAGCCACTGTCCCACCGATGCGCTTCAGCTTCATGAAATTCGAATATATGAGCTATCCCGTAATCGAACAGCTTATCGTGAAATCGATGCACACTGTGGACACCGTCCCGCTTGTTACGATAGGCCATCATCACGATCCTCGTAGGACCATCGATTAACTCGTGAGCGTGGCGGTCAATTTGATTAAGCACTGCATAGTCTCGATAGTTCTCATTCGTGCCAAATAACTTCTCGTCGGCTTCGATCATTTCATCAAGATCCAGCCAGGCGTCCCACGCTGCTACTTTACCAAACATGTCGAGGTGTCGAAGTAACAGCCATAAACCACCACTACCCGAAGCACAAAAACCGGTGAGGTAGCGGCCTTCCGCTTGCGCGATTGTGGGGTAGTTCTGATCAATGAAACGAACAACATCCTGGACGAAATAGCTTTCATCCTGCTGATTTTTCTTGGTGGGATGATTACAATAGAGCGTACCACGGGGGAAAGTCGCCATAACGCAAATGACACCATATTTATCAGGAAAATTTTCTTCCTGTGCAATTTTGAACGGTTTCCCCCAGGCAGCGTCACCATCGATAACCGGCAAAATATAAAGAACTGGATAGCGCTTTTCCTCATCCATCTTAGTGGGTTTCAAAACATGGATGGCAGTCTCCACTCCACCTAGGTATTCACTGCGAATCTTGTGGCTAATGATCTCATCGGAACCCCTCTGGTCCAAAGCACTCATATTAAGAGAGAAGACAAAGAGCAAATTTAAGATTATTTTCATTGCTAATATCCTGCCCGTTTACCAGTCGACCGGCGACTAAAAGTTCAGTTGCCCGCAACAAGTTCTAACCCCTGCCGATTATAAGTGTCTGATGATAGCGATTCCCCTCAGGAGCCTTTGCTAACTCGACAATTGGGGCACACGCTAGGTAAATAATAAATTTCTAGATACGGGCGAGATCACTCCGCTTAAGAGCACACCCTTTGTCTTCTCTGGCACTATAACAACCCCCTAAAAAAACTCAAAATCGGTATGCTCTTTCACACCGGCCCGGAAGGATGAAACATAAAAATCCACCAAGAAGAGGGCCCTTTAGACTTTTTGGCCCGATTAAAATAGCCAACTTGTAAAATCGTTACTTTTCTCTATTTTCTCCACCATATGAACATAACCAAAATAGGAATAAATACGGGAATCATCTTAATAGCGCTTGCTCTTCTGGGCTACTTGGGAGGTGGCATGCAGAGCTGGACCGCTTTAATCCCAGCAATAGCCGGAGTCCCCATTCTTTTGGGATCCCTTCTTGCAAAGAACCCTGATAAACTAAAACTTGGTATGCATATTGCAGCGACCTTTGGGCTTCTTGGATTCCTCGCGCCGCTCGGCCGCATTATTCCAACTGCTATCAAGGACGGCTTCGAACTCAAGCTCTCAACCGGTTGCATGATCACGATGTCTCTAGTCTCAGCAATTTTTGTGGTTCAATGTATCAAGTCATTCAAGGCGGCGAGGCAGGCGCGTTCAAAAGAGTCCTAGATAAAAACTCAAGACTACCCAAAGCAGGATTTCTGGAGACCCTTCAGTATCTTTCTCCTTTTTAATATTCCGCTTTCAATCAAAAACTGACTTCAAGCCCCCCCTAAAGGAGTAAATTCCTAGCAGGAAGAAACAATCATGATCACTAAAGACGAACTTATACAAAAGCTTACTAACTACACAGCCGAACATGGCATGATCGTTTTGGGTGCCATATTGATTCTTATCATCGGCTTCTGGTTTGCTAAAATCCTATCACGCGCGACTGCACGGATAATGGAAAGCAAAGTTAACCTAGATCCGCTTATTGAAAAAGTAATGGTTCGATGTGTTTATCTACTCGTTGTCGCCCTTACGATTATAACGGTCCTCGGACAGTTCGGCGTTGAAACAACAAGCTTTATTGCACTGCTAGGCGCCTCTGGGATCGCAGTTGGCTTGGCCCTCCAAGGCACACTTAGTAATGTGGCGTCTGGTATCATGCTGCTGGCACTGCGACCTTTTAGCGTAGGACATTCGGTCAAAATAGGAGGTAAAGTCATTATCATCGACGAACTCGGATTATTTGTGACTCAAGCGCACGAAGCAGACGGGCCATCAGTTATGATCCCTAACAGTAAAATCTGGGGGAGCGAAATCGTTAATTATTCAGTAACCGATAGAGATATGCGCCGTCTCAATGAGACAGTCGGCATCGCTTACGAAGACGATATTGACAAGGCAATCAGGACTATACAGTCCGTCATTGATGGCGATATCCGGGTACTAAAAGACGAGCCGACCCGTGTGGATGTTGTCTCACTCGGCGATAGCTCAGTGAATATTATTGTGCAAGCATGGTATAAGCGAGAAGACTGGTGGCAGTCCAAATTGGACTTTACAAAAAACCTCAAACTAGCACTCGACGACGCTGGCATCTCAATCCCTTACCCTCAGAGTGAAGTGCATTTAAAAGGAAGCGCTAATGAGCAGGATACAGCCATCTCGAATCGCAGACCTTAACTACTGAAACTAAAGCATATTACCTGATAAAAAACCTCTCTCTAACTCCTCGAAAAAGTGGCTCTTGTGACTCAAAAATCCTCGTTCGTCATGGTCGGGATCGCCCTCTGTTTTTGCATTTATGGATGTCAAAAATTTAAAGCGTTTATACCAAATGATAATGTCGCCCGTTTTGGTATGGATCGCGATTTTCCAGGCTTGAATTACACCGGAGATGGAAACTTTACGGATCATGGAAGACAGTCTGGCATTCAACGATTCGCCCTGGATCTTGGTGCAGTTGATTTAGAAGAAGCCAGCTTACAGCTATTCGCGCTGGAAGGACTTCCAGAGGTTAGATTCGTTTCTTATTTGCGGATCGAACATCCCCTTCCAACTTCAGGAAAACATGATGATTTTAACGCGGGTGACGTGATAGTCAAAATTTCCTTGGAGGACAGGAACGGCAAAGTAATCTTTTCGGAGAAAGCTTCTCTGAAAAACTGGACTTGGTCGGGCTCGGTCGGAGCCTCCCGAAGTGACCTTTATACTCCCAAGACCATGTTCATACCAGAAAGCGGGAAATCCTACAAAGTCACTCTTAAAATCGCCGAAAGTAATCTCCAAATGCCGAAGTGCCGGTTGCTTTTCATGGGCGGTGGATGGAAAGCTTTTGACTAAACCTCTCCCTTCCTTTTCAAATTCGACCCCAAAGCAATTTCAAGCCCATCTCAGCAAAAGTAAATTCCGAGCTATTGGGGCGAAAGGATCACGCCGGTGAGATCGTTTACTTGGATGATGAAACGGAGAATTTTTTTGGGATATGGCGCCGGAGTCTTGAGTTTACCTGGCGCTAAGGGCGGACCGAACGATCGACCAACCCTCGGCGCGGTTGGGGTTGGAGGAAAGGGATGGGTGGACTCATTCGGGGCATCAAAGCACGGCGAGATCGCAGCCTTTTGTGACGTCGATGAACTAGGAAAGGACCGAAAAGGAGGATTTGTTGAGGCTGCCAAAAAGTGGCCGAGGGCGAAACGCTACACCGACTGGCGCGAGATGCTAGAGAAGGAGAAACTCGATGGAATCACGGTATCAACGCCTGATCATATGCACGCGCCGGTTACGATGACCGCGCTTAAGCTCGGAATCTCGCCCTACACACAGAAGCCCCTCACCCGTACGGTGCACGAGGCACGCGCTCTTACTTTAGCGGCGCGCGAGGCGAAAGTGGCGACTCAAATGGGCAACCAGAATCACAGCGGGGTAAACTACAAGGGTCTCGTGGACCTAGTTCGCGCCGGACTTCTCGGGAAGATTAAGCGGGCATATACTTGGTCAAATCGCCCGATTTGGCCTCAGGGTCACCGGAGGCCGAAAGGCTCCGGTGAGATTCCAGATGGTCTCCATTGGGACCTTTGGCTTGGCGTGGCCCCGGAGCGTCCTTTTCAAAAAAAGATCTATCATCCTTTCGCATGGCGGGGCTGGTATGATTTTGGGGCGGGTGCGCTCGGTGACATGGGGTGTCATATCATCGATCCTGTAGTCTGGGCGCTCGAGCTTGGGCCGGCACGAAGCGTTAAGCATGAAGGGCCCTCGCCGATGAAGGAAACCTTTCCCGAGTGGGAGCGCATATACTACGATTTTGCCGGCACGAAGCATACATCCGGTAAGAATTTTCAAATGGTTTGGTATGATGGGAAAAAGAAGCCAACGGCCGAAGAGGCAGGCTTCCCACCGAAGACCAAGATCCCCGACAACGGAGTCATTTTGGTCGGAGAAAAGGCAAGCTTAATAACAAAACACGGAAGTGGTCATCTCCCAGACTTTTACGTCGACGGAAAGAAGCTCACTTACCCGCTCGAAGAACCCAAGGGTGACGATCACTACGGTCAGTGGGTTTCAGCAATTCAAGGCGAAGGAACTCCAACCTCAAACTTCGACTACTCGGGACCGATGACCGAAACAGTGCTCCTAGGCACGATTGCCTGCCGTTTTCCAGGACAGGATTTGCGCTGGGATAGCGAAAATCTTAAATTTTCAAACAACTCAGAGGCGAATACCCTCATACAACAGCCCTACCGAAAGGGCTGGGAAGTCGAAGGCTTGTAAGACAGACTTCTTAGTAGACCACCTCAAAGGCATCCCAAAAAATTCAATCACAAGAAAATTCCAGGAAACATTATTATGAAACGTCGTGAGATTTTAAAAACCGCTGGTTGCACACTTTTCCTTCCGTCTCTTGAGAGCTTTGGAAAGGATCGATCTACGCCGGATGAAGCTGACGTAAAACGACTTTTCTGTGTGAGCATGGGCTACGGCCTATTCACCGATGTCCTGCCGCAAACTGATGGTGCGGATTACGTATTCAGCGACCACATGGAGCCTTTTAAAAATCACAGAGACCATTTCACGCTCTATTCAAAAATGAGGTTCGGTGGGAACCATCACAATGACCACCGGTGTTTTGTCGGAAATACTACAACGAACCCGGACTCTCTTGACCAACTTGTAGCGGACCACGTTGGACATTTAACCCGCGTTAGAAACGTGGTGACTTTCATCAGCCATGCCCATCATCATATCGTTGCTTCCTGGCGTAACAGACTGCCTGTTATGCCAATTCAATCGACGAGGGTGCTATTTGAAACCCTCTTCGCCAAAACTGACAGGAAGACAGAGGAGCGACTTCTGGCGAACAAAAAAAGCGTCCTTGATGGTTCCCTTGAAGAAGCGAAATCACTGATGGCACGGGTCTCAGGCCGCGACAAGCAGAGACTAGAAGAGTATTTCGCGGCTTTACGTGAATCGGAGCAGGAGCTCAACAAATCTATCGAGTGGCTCAATCGGTCTCGCCAGGATGTCGAATTCCCTGTCGCCCCCTCATTTAAGAATGAATTTCTCGCAACCGATATCGACAAAAAAAGATTCCTGACAAACCCACGTCAGATTCAACGCGGCATTGCATTCGACATGGTTTACAAGGCCTTCAAGTTCGATGTCACACGCGTGGTCAATTTCTATATGACAGGACTCGACAATGACCATCACCTCACGACACACAACATCAACAAATCCGAGGAAGCACGCGTAAGTCTGACGAAATATGACTCTTCGTTCTTTTCACTGATGGCGAACTTCTACGATAAGCTCGCCAGCACGAGAACCGAATCCGGAGGCACTCTGATGGACGAGACGATCAGCGTCTCCACAGGGAACAATAGCGTGAGCCAGAGGATGGGCCCTCACAACGGAAATGAAATTCCAGTATTCGTTGCCGGCGGAAAATTCACAAATCACGGCAGCCATATCATTCGCAAAGGTGAGACGACCTGTGACATCTACCTCTCAATACTGCAGCAATTTGGCATCGAACGAGATCGGTTCGGCAATAGCAAGAAGAGCATCGCATTGTGATATTATGCTGAATCAAAAAATCACAAAGCTTGCAGTTTTATTACTGCTGTTTGCCGATGCCCATATTTCGAGCATCATGGCAGATGAGCGGATGCAATCGCAACATTTCTTCAATACGTTTTGTGTTTCTTGTCACGGACCAGAGAAGAGTAAGGGTGGCCTCCGTCTGGATCAGATCGACCTGAAAAAATGGAACGATCCAAGTCTCTTGGATGATATTTACACAGCGATCGAATCTGACGAGATGCCACCGGAAGATGCACCTAAACGTCCAGAAATCGATCAAATCAAAGTATTAGAGAAGGTATTAGGAGATCAACTACACCGACTCGCAGAGGAGCAAAAGCCGGGAATGCTAAAACGGCTGAGTCGAGTCGAATATCAAAATACCGTGAATGATGTCTTTGGAACCAATTTCTCACTCATCGACAGGCTGCCACTTGATAGCATCGAAGCTGGTTTTAATAACAATGCCGACAACCTTCACATGTCGGTTGTCGATATGGAGTCTTACTTCAATGTTGCAAACCTTATTTCCGAGACTGTTGTCAGCGAAAAACCTGATCCACGCGTCATTGTTTATTCAACGAAAGACACAGACATTGATACGCATAGCCACAAGGATAACACCAATGGTTTTGCACCTACGCTTTCCTTAAGTTCACGACCCTTGGTATTTGCGACCCAGTCAATTCAAATAAAAATTAACCCATCGGTTAAAACGAGTGGTGTTTATCGGGTTGTTCCAAAGGGCTTTTATATCCAAGCCAAGTTTATTGCAGGAAACCGGGTTGAAGAAAGGTTGCCCGCCGTTACGGACATTTCAGAGATTGATACCAACGACCACTCGACGACCGACCACTCGATGAGCTACTTCCTTCGCAAAAACTCGGGCGTAGGACAAAGTATCGTTACCGTGATTCCCAAAAATGCGGCTTGGCAAGACTTCAATCCCAGCATCGGGTTTACGACACAACTGTCCTCAGATGACACGATTGTTCTAAGATGTAATTCGGTCAAAGGGGGTGGTCTTCAGCGGATGTTCTGTATTGAAACGGCGACCATTACCGGACCAGTGTATGATTCATGGCCACCAGATACCCCTTTTTATAAAACATACTGCGAAGATGTAGATGCATCTACTGAAGATAAGGCCTGCCAGACCATTTTAAAGAAACTTGCGCGGAAATTGTTTCGCGGCCCGGTCTCTGACACTGAGATGCAGCAATTCTATAAGCTTGCCATGAAAGCGGTTGCCCAAGACCAAAGCATTTTCTCAGGTCTGCAGGCAGGCATTCGCGGAATGCTATGTTCCCCAAAGTTCCTGTTTAAGCAGGAAGGGGAATTAGAGTCTTTGGATGATTACGCGATCGCTGCACGCATGTCATATTTCCTGTGGAATTCTTTGCCTGACGAGATACTCTTGGCGCTGGCGAAACAGGGAAAGCTTAGGAACCCAAAAGTCCGTCGTGATCAAACGATCCGAATGCTACAGGACGCAAAGACTGATCGCTTCATCAGAGACTATGTTCATCAATGGCTCGATCTTAAAAAACTCGAGATCATCGAACCGGACCTAAGCATTTTTACAGTTGATGAATTTGACCTTGTCCGGAATCAGATCAAAGAAGAACCAGTCGAGTTCTTCAGAGAGTTACTGTCGAGCAATTTGAGCTTATTGAATTTTATTGATTCCGATTTCGTGATGATAACGCAGGAGCTCAACTACATCTATCGAATCGAAGGACATCCAGTTGCGTCGCCTAGCAAAAGACCTGGCGCTAGTAAAATTTCACCGAAAGATTATAGACCCAAAAAGATCAAATCAGAATTTTCTAAAGTGATGCTGGGCAAAAAAGACAAATTTCGTGGAGGTCTACTTTCACAGGCAGGTTTCATGCTGATGACGACTAACAACGGGGAATATACCAACCCATTTTATCGCGGAGCGTGGGTCTTGAAGAGTTTTTACGGAGACCATCTAGAGACACCGGCTGACCTTGAGATCTCAGCACTCAGCCCCCCTACTAAGACAGAAAGCATAAAAGAAACAATCGATGCACATCGAGCGGAAACCAGTTGTAACATCTGTCACAAGAAGATGGATCCTCTTGGGATCGCCCTCGAAAACTTCGACGTCCTAGGACGCTGGCGGGACCAATACACTGACGTAAGCAACTATGCCCCGAAGAGCAATACAAAGGAGGAACGTTTTCCAGTGGATGCAAGAACTGTCCACATGGACGGCCGGGCCTTCGAAGGACCACAGGGCCTAAAGTCAATTCTGATAGAGGACAAAGAGAGATTTTTTAAAACTTTCCTAGAGAGCATGTTGTCCTATGCAATGGCTCGTGAGCTTAACTTTCTAGACCGTGAGAATATTGAACAGCTCTACAAGCACTCCGCTAAGGCCAACTTCAGACTCCGAGACGTTTTGTTAGAAATCGTATCATCAGACTACTTTAGCAGACGATAGTAATGAGCTATCTTTTACTGCCCCCTTCCCTTCTGGCTACTCCGGTCTAAATGCGACTTCAGCCCATTCCCGGAACACGAAATTTCCTAGCGATAACCCTATGAAGAAACTGATTCCCATCGCGGTATTCTCTATCTTCGTTGGTTTGTTATCTGGGGATACTACGAAAAAAAAAGGTGAAAATTTCCAAACCGACGTCAAGAAATCTAAGGAGCCGCTTATCGCTGGATCGACATATTCCATTTGGATCCCCGAATCCATTTCTTCTGTTCAATGTGTCTTTGTAATCAACATGCGCGGAGCTGGAAGGCATCTCTTTGAACAAGATCAAGAGTGGCGAGCATTAGCCAAACGTACTCATTCAGCGATTTTGTTTTGTGAGTTTGAGGCACACGGTGTGCAAAAAAATGGCTACGGACTGTCGATGCTTAAGGCTTGCGACCAATTCGCCATTGAAGTAAATCGTCCCGAACTGAAGCACGCTCCCTTTGTTCTTTGGGGGCATTCGATGGGAGGTCGGGTCGCACAGGATTTTGTTCGATTTCAACCTTCGCGAGTCCTTGCGTTTCACATTGCGCTTCGGGCTAATCCGAGTGACACCGAATTCATGCAAGAAGAGGCGAACAGCATCAAGGTTCCCGGGCTTTACCTTATGGGAGAGCTCGACAGAAAACCAGAAGACATTCGCAAGCACTTCCACCATTCCCGTGAAAGAAAATCGCCCCGTGCTTGGATTTGGCTGCCAGGTCAAAGTCACTGGCCCAGAGGCATGCAATCCAAAAAAAATGAAACAACCCCCAAGGATTGGCGAGCCTGGGCTGCCAATGACGTGGTAATTCCCTGGACCGAGACTATGATTCGACTCCGTCTGCCAACCGGAGAAAATGCGAAGCAAAACCCCGTAAAACTGCGCAATATAGAAATAGAAAAAGGCTGGCTTGGCTCGATCGATTCGGGAGATCTAGCTCCCTACGAAAAATTCGAAGGCGATAAATCAACTGCCTCTTGGTATCCCAATCAAGAAGTTGCGAACGCATGGACCAAATTCGCTTTTCAGTCTCAGAAGCAGCCTCGATAGGTCCACTGATGTTTCTCCGTAACATCGAGTGAAAGTGAGATTATTATAAAGAAAAATGACCGCCTATTTTTAAATTGATTCATTATGAGCCGAAGCATACCCAAAAACATGACACGCCGCAGTTTTGTCAAATCCGCTGCTGCGTTTAGCGTTGCCAGCCCCGCCATTGCCAAAACCCGCAATGCCAATGAGAAGCTTAACGTCGCACTTATTGGCCTCGGAGGGCAAGGCAACTTCCAATACAATGGCCTCAAGGGCGAAAATATTGTCGCCATGTGTGACGTAGATTCCGTGCGCGCTGGGAAAAATTTCGCGGAATTCGATAGCAGAGCCAAATTTACGGATTACCGAAAAATGTTCGACAAGATGCACAAATCGATCGATGCCGTCGCCATCTCTACCCCCGATCATTCTCACTTCCATCCCGCCTATATCGCGATGGATCTCGATAAACATGTTTACCTCGAAAAGCCTCTAGCTCACGCCGTATGGGAAGTCCGGACACTGACTAAGAAGGCACAGGAAAACAATCTAGTCACTCAGCTCGGCTCTCAACGCCATACCAGCTCGAACATGCATCGTGTGGTTGAGTTGATTCAGTCGGGCGCCATAGGTGACGTCTCCGAGGTTCACTCTTGGGTCAGCAGCAGCCGTGGAATGAAACCCCGCTTAACTGAACCACAAACTATTCCCAACACCCTCGACTACGACCTGTGGCTTGGGCCAGCCAAAGACACGCCATACGATTCTCAAATCACACCCTACGGATGGCGTTTTTGGTGGGACTACGGAACCGGTGAAACAGGCAACTGGGGCTGTCACATCCTCGATATACCCTACTGGGCACTAGGCCTGAAACATCCTACACGTTGTGGCGCCAGCGGGCCCGACGCCCATCCAGAAATGACCACAAAGAGTATGACTTCATGGTTTGAATTCCCTGCCCGTGGAAAGCAAGTGCCCGTAAAACTTTACTGGCATCAGACCAAAACTGGGCCAGCGATCTTGAAAGAACTCAATCTTTCTTCAAAAGGCGCCAACACACTCTTTATTGGTTCCAAAGGCATGCTCATTACAGGATTTTCCCAGCATAAACTCTTACCTGAGGAAGACTACAAAGACTTCAAATACCCAGATCAAAGTATTCCAGCTTCACCTGGTTTCCATAATGAATTCATTAACGCCTGCAAAGGAGATAAGACACCTCCTACCTGTAACTTTTCTTACACAGGCCCTTTAACCGAGACTGTTCTACTAGCCAACAATGCTTTCCGCACCAAAGAAGAGTTCAATTGGGATTCGGGAAACTTGATGTGCAAAAATGCACCCAAATCTCAAGCCTTCATCAAACCCACCTTTAAAAAAGGATGGGATCTCGGCTTAAAATAGTCCGCCAAAGGACTGCCAACCCATATCGATAAACCTTCCCTCCTCACAATCCACATCGAGACTAGTGCGGCCTAGTTCCATTTTTCAAACTGGAGATTACTTAAAGGACTACTACCCGAAAGAACTCGCGCGCCTTGGTAGCAGGATGATCGTATTTCAGGAGATTGCCTCTGCCCTTTTCCAAGCCACCCACATTGTCCCAACGCTTGAGGTCAGTGGAACGTTGAACCTGATAACTTATACCTTCGATTGTCTGCCAGCTCATGGCGAGGCTACCGTTACCTAGCCTGACCTCGTTAAAAACAACCTCAGGCACTTCAATCGATTCCACTTTAAAAGAAAGCCACTGAACACCAACTGCTGGAATAACTCCTTGGATAGTTCGATCTGTTCCAACTCTGAAAATAAAAATATCAGAGCTAGGAAAACAGCTCTCAACCGGAAATCCGTCCCTTAACCTTTTGTCGTATAGACAAAGGGTAATATGATAAGTCCATACTTCGCTAAGGATGTGGAAGGCTCTTCTCTCTAATATGGGAGCGAATCGAATCATTTTGTCAGCCGGCTTAAAGATTCGCGCCTCATGAATAAAATTCATGAGGAGGGATATTTCGTTAATCCGCTAATGGCACAAATGGGGCTATACGGAAACCACCGTGATTAGTCATACAAAAATAATACCTACATTAGCTCTCTCCCTTGCTGCGCTTTTCGTGTGCTCTTGTAAAGACACTGCCGAAGATAAATCCGCAGACGTCTCCATACCTCCAAGCGATAAGCCCACTCCTACAACCTCCTCCACTGCTCTTGTAGCGACTGATCCGGAACCTGTCGCGCCAGAGACCGGAGGCGAATTGGACCTAGAAAAAGACTCCTTGAAGTTTGGTTTCATTAAGCTCACTGACTGCGCACCAATCGTAATCGCCAAGGAAAAAGGTTTCTTTGATGCTGAAGGTCTCTCGGTCGAAGTGATTGCTCAGCCTAATTGGAAACAGCTTCTTGATAACGTCATTACCGGTGAGCTCGACGGGGCTCATATGCTCTCAGGTCAACCTATCGCAGCTACCATTGGTTTTGGAACTAAGGCACACATTGTTACTCCTTACACGCTAGATCTGAATGGTAACGGGATCACTGTTTCGAACGATATCTGGGCTGGAATGCAAGAGAATGATGAGAAGCTTCAATCCGAAACTCCGCCCCACCCCATCACCGCAGTTTCACTCAAGCCCCTCGTCGATGACGCAAAGGATTCCGGAAAGAAGCTGCCAATGGGAATGGTGTTTCCGGTTTCTACCCACAACTACGAGATCCGCTATTGGCTCGCTGCCGCTGATATTCACCCAGGAATGTATACTTCAACTGATCTAAAAGGATTCACCGATGGTGACATCGAGCTCTCCACCACTCCTCCTCCACAAATGCCTGCAACTCTCGAGTCCGGAAAAAACGTCGCCTACTGCGTCGGCGAACCTTGGAACCAGCAAGCGGTCGCTAAAGGAATCGGTGTCCCGGTTACCACTAACTACGACATCTGGAAAAACAATCCTGAAAAAGTCTTTGGTATCACAAAAGCTTGGGCAGATGAAAATCCTAACACCCTCATCGCTATTACCAAGGCCCTCATAAAGGCCGGCAAGTGGCTCGACGAAACAGATGCTAGCGGGAAACTTATTAACCGTGAAGAAGCATGCCGCATTCTCTCCCAGAAAAATTATGTTGGGGCGGATTTCGATATCATCAAGAATTCGATGACCGGCTTCTTCTACTTCCAGAAGACTGATAAGCGTGAAATGCCGGACTTCAATGTCTTCTTCAAATACAAGGCCAGCTATCCTTACTATTCGGACGGAATCTGGTTTCTCACTCAGATGCGCCGTTGGGGGCAAATCACCGAATCCAAGCCTGCCGAATGGTATGCCGAAACTGCGAAAAGTGTTTACCTCCCCGAGGTTTACATGAAAGCCGCCAAATTGCTCATCGAAGAAGGAGCTCTAACCGCTGATGAAATTCCGTCTGATGATTTTGACGGCTACAAGCCCGCAACAACTGAGTTCATCGACGGTATCGAATATGATGGTAAAAAGCCTCTCGAATATCTCAAAGCTCACACCATAGGAAATAAGAGCTAATCTCTTCCGATCGTCTTCATAAACGGGATCCACACACCTCTCTCTCAGACCTCTTTTAGCACCTAGTTTCTTCTATTGGGCTGCTTAACAAATACATCAACTTTCTGCTTAAAATGGCTGAAGAAACAAAGGACAAAATTAAATATAAGCTGCTAAAGTTCATTGATCTCAGCGGCTTCAAAGTCTTTGACCCACCAGTAAGGCTCGCATTTGGCGAGGACCCCAAAAAACAGACCAGCGAAATCGGAAAATTTATTATCCTTCCTATTCTCTTCGTCTCTCTCTGCCTCCTCTCGTGGCACCTCATTGCTCCAACGCATAAGACCAAGTCAGGAGCCGTGCCCACTCCTGGCAAGATCCTGAATGCCTACGGCAACAACATTCGCCTCAGCGAGAGGGAGGAAGAAAAAGAGGATGATTTTCTCGCTACCGGACAAGAGCGTCGGGACCGCCTCACTCTCGTCGAAAAGGCCATTCCAGAACTTGAAGCAGAGGCCGCCCGACTTCAGAAACTTTCCGTTGAAGCTCAAAAACAAGGAGGGAAAAGTATTAATGATAAGATCGCTCCACTAAAAGCAAAACTTGATCCCTTAAAAGCCAAGCATAAAGCAGCCAAGGCTGCTCGAAAAGCCGCCGTGGCTAACATGGCAGCCACGGTTGCCGCCAAAAAAGCGACTCCGGAAGACTCCATAAAATTGGCTATCGCTCACGCCGAACAGGCTGAAGCTGAGTCTGAAGCCGAAAAAATCCTTAACGACAAAGTTAACGCAATTCGAAACAACCCTCCCGAATCAATGAACGATGCAAAGATCGCAGCCAACAGCGCTGCCGATGAAGTGCAACATTTCAAAAAACGCTTTGACGTCCTCACCAAGGAAAACAAAGAAATCAAGCGAACCGCGCTGCTAGCAAAGATCGCGGAAGACGAAGCGGTCCTCGCTTCCTCAAGCGACCCTGTGGTCATTGCAAGCAAGACTAAAAGCATCTCTACCAATCGTAAGAAACTTGAAAAGGAAGATCAAAAGTTTGCCAAGAACAAAACCCTTGGCTTCCAAACCATCCGCTCCCTCGCCACCGTATTCGTTGGCTTTCTCATTGCAGCTGCCGTCGCTATTCCAGTGGGTATTATGTGTGGTCTGAACAAGATCGTGATGGCCTGCCTCACACCTATCATCTCCATCTTCCGACCGGTTTCCCCAGTGGTGTGGCTACTCATCTTCCAGATCGTGGTGGGCGCCTTCTTCCTGCCTGATCCCGCCTCACACCCCCTCTTCACTACTCTTAACCAAAATGAGTTTTTCGCCAGCTCCTGGCTCGAGTTTGGCAATCCCCTCGCCTACTTACAAACTGATGCCGCAATGATATTCTCGGCATGCACTGTCGCGATGTGCGCTCTTTGGCCGGCCCTCGTCAATACAGCTCTCGGTGTCTCCGCAATTGACAGAGACCATCTAAACGTCGCACGGGTTCTTAAGCTTGGTTTCTGGGCGCGCCTTTTCAAAATCATTATCCCATCCTCTTTACCTCTCGTCTTCGCAGGACTACGGATTTCACTTGGAGTTGGATGGATGGTCCTCATCGCTGCCGAGGCCCTTTCCTCATCAGACGGCCTCGGAAAGTATGTCTGGGATGAGTATCAGAACGGCTCCTCACAATCCTTCGCCAATATTATTCTCGCCTGTTTCATCGTAGGAATCATCGGATTCTTCCTCGATCGTATCATGATCGTTTTACAAAGGCTTGTCTCATTCGACGACGGATCATCAACCGCTTAATTAAGATCACCATGAGCTACCTCGAAATCGAAAACGCCTCAGTCTCTTTTGGTCCCGTCTC
>Ga0315315_10002308_pt1 | contig 17457 bp, 14 predicted proteins | sample M140m3416metaG_FD_203699 | JGI IMG/M metagenome (GOLD analysis project Ga0315315, IMG submission 203699) | Ammonia-oxidizing marine archaeal communities from Monterey Bay, California, United States - M1 40m 3416 | ecosystem: Environmental > Aquatic > Marine > Intertidal zone | place: USA... | reverse complement strand
CTGCTCAGGGAATCACGCTTGGCCCCCATGACTGGGCAGTGCGGTGCAATCTGGTGACTGTGGAAGATCAAGTGATGGTTGACTTCACTGCCGATCACATCACAACGGATGAAGCAAAGCAGTTGCTGGTGTCTGCGCAGGACACTTTGCTAGAGGATGTGCCCGGCAGTGGGCGGTTTGAATTTGTACCCGGTGTGAGCTACCGGAACCTGTTGGTCTACCGAGGCGAGGAAGGAAAGTCTCCACCCTTTTCACGTGATACAAGAACACGTGCACCACATGATTTAACCGACCTTTCTGTGGCGGATGAATTCCCTCGTGGACCTGGCAGTGATTTGTTGGTGCGACTGATGAGTGGTTCGGCAGAATTGTTTGCCAGCCATCCGGTCAATCAGGCTCGTATTGCTGCGGGCAAAAAACCAGCAACCAATCTTTGGTTGTGGGGATTAGGTGGGGCACCCAATTTGCCATCTTTCAAAGAACGTTATGGCGTCAACGGTGTCATGATCACGGCGGTGGATTTGTTGCGTGGAATTGCGGCTTTGGCAGGTTGGCCACGCATTGAGGTAGAAGGCGCTACCGGATATCTCGATACTGATTATGCCGCCAAAGGACGCGCCGCAGTGAAGGCGTTAAATGACTACGATGTCGTGTGCGTGCACATCGAGGCACCTGACGAGGCCTCTCATGAGGGGCGGCACGATGCCAAAATTGAGGCTTTGGAGCAGATCGATCAGCATATTGTTGCACCGTTGGTAGAGGCACTTGAGCAACAAGGTGACTATCGTATCCTGATCACGCCGGATCATCCGACACCGTGTGGCACCAAAAAGCACAGCCATGGCATGGTTCCACTAGTAATTGCTGGTGCTGGCGTGCAAGCTGATGGTCAAAGCCAATACGATGAAGGAGCCGCGGAGGCGAGCGGTCGCAGGTTTGATCAAGGCTGGGATCTGATGGAAGAGTTTATCCGAATCAGCTGAATGTTATTGATGGGTGCATCGACGTAATGCCGGTGACACCAGACGCCTCTCGATAGCTGACAAGTTTGAAGTAGTGCCGTCGAGAATGCCAAAGTAAATCTGGGGCTGCTGTTGAAGGCTTCGTCATTCTTTGGCAACGGGCACCAGATCGTTTTTACCCTTACCGATTTACCACTGGATTGCAGTAGTTAAAGTCTCATGTCTTTGATCGTTCAAAAGTTTGGTGGCACAAGTGTCGCGGACGTCGAAAAGATTCAGGCCGCGGCCCGAAAGGCGATTCGCGCTCAAAGGCAGGGGCACCAGGTCATCATGGTCGTTAGCGCGATGGGAAAGAACACCGATGCGCTGCTGGGGCTGGCTGGCGAAATCAGTGATCACCCGCCTGCTCGTGAAATGGACATGTTGCTCAGTACGGGCGAACAGGTCAGTGTGGCGCTGGTTGCCATGGCAATCCACTCTCTTGGGGCCAAGGCAGTCAGTTTGACCGGCGGCCAGATCGGGATGAAAACCGACAATAGCTTCAGTAAAGCACGTATCCAGTCGATCTCGACGGACCGGATTGAAGGGTTGTTGAGTGACGGCAATATTGTTGTTGCCGCAGGGTTTCAGGGCATTGATGATGATTTGAATATCACCACGTTGGGACGCGGTGGCAGTGACACCACGGCAGTAGCCTTGGCAGCAGTTTTGGGAGCAGATGCTTGCGAGATCTACACGGACGTTGATGGTGTTTACACAACAGATCCTCGCTTGCTACCGGAAGCACGACGAGTCGATGTGATCAGTTATGACGAAATGTTGGAATTGGCCAGCCTTGGTGCAGGCGTCATGCACAGTCGATCGATCGAGTTTGCGAAAAAATTTGGTGTGCCAATCCACGTCAGGAGTAGCTTTTCGGATACCGAAGGCACCATGATTGTGGCTGAAGCCGAGTCTCAAACGCAGCCTGTTAGCGGAGCTGCCATGACTCCCGACGAGGCTAGAGTGACAGTGATCGGTGTCCCCGATGTCCCCGGTAAGAGTCAGCAAATTTTCTCGGCGATAGCTGCCTGTAAGATCGCCGTTGATATGGTCGTTCAGAATGTGGGCAAAAAAGGACTAGCGAATGTCTCTTTCACTGTGCCGAGCGGAGAACTCGAAGCGACACTCGCTGCCGTTGAATCTGTGATGGAAGCGGTTGGTGCCGATTCGATTACACATGACAATCAGGTCTCCAAAGTGTCCGTGGTTGGCTCCAATATGGCCACGCAAACCAGCGTTGCTTCTCGTATGTTTCGGGCGCTCGCGAACGCGGGGGTCAATATTCATATGATCACGACAAGCGAAATAAAAATCTCAACGTTGGTTCCCAAATCGCAGGCTGCAGTTGCACTCAGGGCTGTGCATGACGCATTTGACTTGCACAAACGACCGCAGGATGCTCAGTCGTGGAGCGAAATCAAGAAAGATCGTGACAAAGCCGACGTCGATACGCTGGTCAGTCGCCTGAGAGATGATGCATTGGAGGCACTGACTTTGACTGGTATCTCCATCACTGAAAAACAGGCTCGTGTAACGTTGCATGGCGTTCCGGATGAACCTGGCATTGCAGCTGATATGTTTGAGACGATCGGTGCAGCAGGTATCTTCATCGACATGATCGTGCAGGGATATGACGGCGATGGTGGTTCAACAAGCGTCAGCTTTACTGTCGATGACACTGCTTTGCAGGCGAGTCTCGAAGTTGCTCAAACCATCCTTGAAAAGCACGGCATGCGTGATGTTCAGGGAGGTAAGGAAATTGCCAAAATCACTGTCAGTGGTATTGGATTACGAAGTCACACCCACGTTGCAACGATGCTGTTTCAGCAGTTGGCCGAAGATGCGATCAATGTTGAGATGATCAATACCAGCGAGTTGCAAGTCAATGCTGTGATTGACGCCAAACGCGCTGTCGATGCTGCGGAAGACTTGAAACGGGCATTCGCCGAATCATTGCTTTGAATCAGTCCGACTGGTCAGAGATTTTTGGTTAAGATGTGGGAGTCAAATTCCATTCTCGACTGCGAGTGACTGATGCCTGTTCTGATTTGCCGAGTTGCCCTCATCTTGATCCCCGGTCTTGCAACTGTTTTCGTTGCTTCGTTAGTTGCCGAACCGTTGGGTGCTGCTGACACTGCAGGGGACCATGCGGTCGATGTCGCATCGGATAAGCAATCCTTCAATGTGCTTTTCATTATTTCCGATGATTTGACGGCCAACGCGCTTTCCTGCTACGGCAATACCGTATGCAAAACTCCTAATATTGACGCCTTGGCTGCGCGGGGTACGCGTTTTACTCGTGCCTATTGCCAGGGGACTTACTGCGGACCCAGTCGTGCTTCTTTCATGTCTGGTTACTATCCGCATGCTACAGGCGTATTGGGTTATAAAAATCCGCGTCCACAAATCGGTGATCGTGCAATGTGGTCCGAGCATTTCAAAAATAATGGGTACTATACCGGCAGGGTCAGCAAAATTTTTCACATGGGAGTACCCGGTGGTGTGCTCAAAGGTGGGGATGGTCGTGCTCATGACGGTGGGAATGGTGCAGACGATGCACGGTCATGGACTGAAAGATTCAATAGTCTGGGACCCGAGTGGAAGGCTCCGGGTGACGGGGAGACCCTTGAAGGTAATCCAAATGGAGAACGACCGGTTGTGGGAGGAAATACATTTGTCGTTGTTGAGGCCGATGGGGATGATCTGGTTCATTCTGATGGCATGACATCAGCAAAAACGGTGGAATTGCTTGGGCAAGATCGTGATAAACCGTTTTGGTTGGGGGTTGGCTTTGTGCGACCTCACGTGCCATTTGTGTCGCCTCGGAAGTATTACAAGCCGTTCCTTCCTTACTCGTCGATGACGCTGCCGCAAAAACGTTCGGGTGATTGGGATGATATTCCGAAAGCGGGTATTAACTACAAAACCAGCGTCAATATGAAGATGGACATCCGACGGCAAAAGAAAGCGGTCGGCGGATATTATGCCTCGGTTGCTTTCATGGATGCCCAAGTCGGTAAAGTGCTTCGCAAACTTGACCAGCAGGGACTCAGGGACAACACCATCGTGATCTTTACCAGTGATCATGGGTACCATTTGGGAGAACATGATTTCTGGGCCAAGGTTTCACTGCGAGATGAGTCCGCTGGCGTGCCTTTGATCATTTCTGTGCCAGGTAAAAAGCCAGCGGTTTGCGACAGCTTGGTGGAACTTCTGGATCTCTATCCCACCGTCTCGAAATTGTGTGGCTTGCCGGTTCAGAAAAGGCTGCAAGGCAAGGATATTTCAGCCATGCTAGATAACCCCGACATTGAGGTTCGCGATGCTGCGTTTAGTGTCGCTCCCATGCGAAAAGGATTTTTGTTGCGAGAAGATCGTTGGGCCTTCATTCAGTATGGCGAAGATGCATCTCGCGGTATGGAATTGTTTGATACCGTGGCTGATCCACTGCAGTTTGATAACCTCGCCGAGTCAAGTGAGCATCAAAACGTAGTCGACAGGATGCAGGCCAAGTTGGCCGCCAAGCTTGCCGAAGTGCGGGAAAATGATTTGTAGGAATTGACTGCCGCTATTGAGTGAACTGATTAATCGCGGTGTTATGTGAGTGTCTTGCGACATCGTGGAGGCGTTGGGAGGCGTGGCGGTTGCTTAAGTGCTGGTTGATCCTTGAACACTTTTGAGCCACTTGGGGTCATGTTTTGGTAGGGACTCTGTTAAAGTGTGTTGTGAATGTTGGCTGCTAAGTTCCGAAAACACATGCAGAGTGATTCATGACGAATCAAGTTAAAATTGAAGACACGTTCGCTGAAGCCTTTCCCATGCGCGGCACGCGGCTGGTCATTACCGCGGCAGATGCAGAATTGGCTGGCATCGCTGCAGGGGAATTTTGTGGCAACGCTTCCAGCGTGATTGGATGCGATGCAGAGGCTGGGATTGAGGGGCCTGTCGCGAGCGAAGACACTGTGGATGGTCGCCCCGGTGTTTCTGTTTTGGCATTTGCTTTTGATCGGGAATCACTTGAAAAGGCTGTCACTGCTCGTGTTGGTCAGAATGTGCTGACCTGTCCCACCACAGCCTGTTACGCAGGTTTGCAGAGTGAGTTGAAAAAGGATCGGATCAAGGTCGGTTCACAATTGCGTTTCTTTGGGGATGGTTACCAAGTTTCGAAAAAACTTGAGGATCGACGGTTTTGGCGTGTCCCGGTCATGGATGGTGAGTTTCTGTGTGAGGATGTCGTCGGCACTGTCAAAGGCATCGGTGGCGGTAATCTGCTTATCTGTGGACGGTCTCAGGGAGAGACGTTAGCTGCGGCGCGATCCGCTGTTGCTGCGATCCGATTACTTCCCGATGTCATCATGCCGTTCCCTTCCGGAATTGTTCGTAGTGGTTCCAAGGTGGGGTCCAAGTACAAGCCGCTGAAGGCAAGTACCAGCGAGAAATGGTGCCCCTCGTTGCGTGGCCAAACCGAAACCGCCCTCTTGCAGGACGAACAGGCTGTTTACGAAATCGTCATCGATGGTTTATCTGAGCGGGCTGTTGCTGCAGCCATGTCGTCTGGGCTCAAAGCGGCTGCTGACTCATCCGGTGTGACGCGAATTTCCGCCGGAAACTATGGCGGGAAGTTAGGTCCTCATCATTTTCATCTGCATCAGCTGGAAGCAGAGTCTCTGCTCACCAGCTGAATCTTGTGTGGAAGTCGTTGATTTGGAGCAGCAGCGTACGTTGGGGTGAATGATTCCGTGCGGCATACGTGCAAAAACTCGCGGCGTTTCTACAAGACGTGTGTGCGGATTTCGATCATGTTTAATAGGGCATGCCACCGCGAGCTCAGCGATAAGACAACCAGGCGTGGATAAGCGGGGATCAAGGCAGTGCCAAGGCCCTATTACGGAATCCACCTACTGAGTCTGCCGAATCGAGCTTGATTAGCATTGCAGCAAAATTGGGCACTTCCTTAAACTTAAGGGGTCCGTCCTACCACCGACAAAGAGTCTGGAATGTCTGCTAAGCGCTACCTGCTGAACCCCATGCGTACGGCCAAACAGGGCGTGCAAGTGAATGTGGGAAAAGACGGAGATGAATATATTGAAATCACCACCACGTTATCGATTCATGTTGACGACATGGCTGAGATTGGTGTGTCTGATGGTGATCGTGTGTTGGTCAAAACCGAGTTTGGTGAAGCCGAGTTTGGGTGTCAGACTGCCAAAGTTCCAGTGGGCATGATTTTTGTCCCCTATGGTCCACCGACCTGTCAATTGATGGGGGGCAGCACAGATGGCACCGGAATGCCAACCAGTAAGGGTTGGGAAGTCGAGATCGAACCGGTAGGCGGGGCGAAACCAGAAGCTAATTAGGAGTGAGGTAAAACCATGAGTCAGGAAAGTAACTTGGGCAGTGAAGATTCCCCTCATTTTCAAGTGCCGCAGCAGGGTGACGAAGTTGTCGCTTGGCAGGAGGTTGAAGAGGGACGTTTCATGCCGCAGCGTGTTCGCGGTAGTTGCCAGGGACGCGCCCTTGGCTGAACGTTTACCGTGCCGTCGTCCGGTTCGGACGACATGGGATCCAATGTTGATAACATTGTTAACGATAACGGCGACGTCAGCCAAGACAGCAGTGTCCACGAGACGCCCAACGATGAAACCACATCCTGATGCTTTTGCGTCGGTGATCTATCTGTTGCCTTCATTCATTTTTTGGAAAATCTGATGGATTTGAAAGTCATTGATCATGCAACATGCACCTTCTGTGGCTGCGTGTGTGATGACATTCAATTGCACGCAGATGATGTGCGCATTCATCAGGCGAAGAAAGCTTGTGTGCTCGGTAAGGCATGGTTTTTAAATCACACGGCAGAGCGAAAGTATCCCGATGCTCTGATTGACGGGAAAGAAGCAACGGTGGAGGAGGCGATTGCCGCAGCTGCTGAGCATCTTTATCAAGCTGATATGCCGTTGATCTATGGCATGAGCAACACAACATGCGAAGCTCAACGCGAGTGCGTCGAAATGGCCGATCACTTGGGAGGCTTACTTGATAGTCATACTTCGTTGTGACACGGTCCAACTGAGATCGCCGCCCAGTTGGGTGGTAAAGTCACATGCACTTTGGGTGAAGTCAAAAATCGAGCCGATTTCATTGTTTACTGGGGCGGGAATCCTGCAGAGTGTCACCCGCGTCATTTCACAAAGTATACCTTGATGCAGAAAAGTCCTTTTCTGCCACGAGGGCGAAAAGATCGTACGATGGTGCTGGTTGATATCCGCGAGACGAAAAGTGTCAAAGCATCCGATGTCTTTCTGCAGGTTCGGCCTGGTAAAGATTTTGAGCTGATCACTGTTTTGAGGGCGATGATCAAAGATCAACCAATCAGCGAGGCGCAGGTTGCAGAGACTGGGTTGACGCTTGAACAATTGCAGGACTTTGTGGCCAGAATGAAAGCCGCCAAGTATGGTGTTTTCTTCTTTGGCATGGGGCTGTCGATGACACGCGGGAAGCACATGAACTCGGCTGCGTTATTGACACTTGCGGCCGAGATGAACGCGTTCACCAAGTTTGTCGCCATGCCGATGCGTGGACATGGGAACGTGACGGGAGCTGATGTCATCATGCGTTGGCAAACCGGATATCCGTTTGGTATCTCGTTCAATCGGGGGTATCCCCGATACAACCCGGGCGAATTCTCGACTGTCGATGTGTTAGTCCGTGGGGACACCGATTGTGCCTTTATTATTGGCGCAGACCCCGGTGCTACCATGCCCCAGCCAGCGATTGATCACCTTGCTAAAGTCCCCACCATCGTGCTCGATCCACATGTGACCCACACCAGTAAGTTGGCAAGGGTGCATATCACGACCGCACCAGCCGGGATATCGGCTCCTGGTACGGCTTATCGAATGGACGAGATTCCGCTGCCACTGCGTCCAGCGCTCAAGTCTCCCTATCCATCTGATGAAGAAGTCGTTCGACGGATTAAAGAGACGATATTGAAAAAACCTGATTGGATGGGTGAACGCCCCCAAATGCTTTGGAATCAGATTTGATCGACGGCGCGATTTCAGCTTTTTGAAAAGGTGGAATTCGGCGTGTAATCGATGTTGTGCGGCATCCATGTGAATGTGATGCCCCAGTTTGTTGGCAACCGGAGAAATTGAAAGGCTTCAAATCGCATGCTCCGAATCACTGGTGGAACTATTTACGATCCAGCTAACGGCATCAATGGCGAGGTACGTGATCTGTACGTCGAAGATGGCAAATTTGTGTCGTCTGTCACGGGTGGTCGTACGATCGATGCAACTGGATTGGTGATCTTTCCCGGTGGGGTGGATGTCCATACACACGTTGCAGGTGGATCGATCAATTTTGCTCGAGCTATGACTCCTGAAGACCATCGGCGAACTCAGGCATTCATTCGTAGCCAGACACGTCGTAGTGGAATCGGAGGCATGGCTCCTACCACTTTCGCGACCGGTTACTTGTATGCAGGGATGGGGTTCACCACTGTCAATGAGGCCGCTGTGCCTGTGCTCTCCGCACGCCATACGCATGAAGAGATGGCTGATATTCCCATCGTCGATAAGAGTTGTCTGGTGCTAATGGCCAACAACGAGATCATGCTGGATTTGCTCGAGGCCGGTGAGTACGAGCGTGCGAAGCACATCGTCGCTTGGCATGTCTGGGCTGCCAAAGCGTACGGCGTCAAGGCTGTGAATCCAGGCGGTGTTGCTGCTTGGAAGTGGGGGAAAGACGCGAATCAATTGTCGGAACCGGTGGAAGGCTATAAGAACACGACGCCCGGATCCATCGTCACCAGTCTTGCCAAGATCATCGATGAGTTGGGGCTGCCGCATCCCATCCACCTTCATTGCAATAACCTCGGAGCGCCCGGAAACATCAGCACGACCCTTGAGACAATGAAGCACCTTGAGGGGCATCGAGCTCATATGGCTCATCTGCAGTACCATGCCTACGGCGGTGATGATTGGGACACAATGAAATCGGAGGCTGCTCAACTCGCTGAGTACTTCAATGCTCACCCCAACATGACCACCGATGCGGGTGCGGTTCTATTTGGTGATACCGTCACGATCACAGCGGATGGGCCATGGCAGCATTTGCTCTACAAACTGACAGGACGGAAATGGGGAAACCTCGATGTTGAAAACGAAACAGGCTGCGGCATCGTCCCCTACTCTTATCGCCCCAGTAATCTGGTTAACGCCGTGCAATGGGCAACCGGGCTCGAACTTCTGCTGCTGATTGATGATCCATGGCGAGTGTTCTTGTCGACAGATCATCCCAACGGCGCCTGCTTCTGGCGGTACCCTGAAATCATTCAATTGTTGATGTGTGCTGATTTCCGCAAAGAATGCATGACAGGTTTACCCCCGGAAATCATGAATCGGATCACGTTGCCGGAAATCAATCGTGAATACACTTTGTATGAGATCGCCACGATCATGTCGGCGGGCCCCGCGCGCGCTTTGGGGCTGCATCAAAAAGGAAATCTTGGTGTTGGCAAAGATGCTGATATGGTCATTTACCACAGCGATAAAGACATTGCGAGAATGTTTGGGCATCCCCGTTATGTGATCAAGGGAGGTGAGATCGTGATTGAGGAAGGTGATATTCGCGAGACTCCAGATGGCAGTGAATATCTCGTCAAACCATCATTTGATCCCGGCACGGATGAATTCCTGCGTCCTTTATTCGAGGATCGCTACTGCATGTCGTTTGAAAACTATCCCGTCGAAATGGAGCGGATTGAGCGAGCCGAAGTTCAGCAATGCATCAAAACTGAGTGATGTAGCGCGAACGATCTTCGAGGCAGGCAACGCTATTCCAGAGAGTTTCATCCGAATGAATAAAATCAAACTTACCCTGAAGAAAAATCCAACCGTGGTCCTCGAGGCCGAGGTGATCGCTCCCGATTACTTTTTGGAACGTTCCAATGAAGAAATCTGTGCGAGCGTGGTGTATCACGGTAAGCGTGAAAAACGACTCGATGAATTTTTTGATGTCGAAGGTGAATGCAGTGACTGCATCGAAATTCATGGGAACCTGCATCGCGTACGCCATGTGGGCCGTGCAATGACTCGTGGAGAGGTGACCATCCATGGTGATGTGGGAATGCATCTGGGAGCACTCATGAATGGCGGGGTCATCGAGGTTTTCGGCAACGCTGGCGATTGGCTGGGCGGAGAAATGAAAAAAGGAAAAATCCACGTTCACGGTGATGCTGGGCAGCAAGTGGGGGCCGCTTACCGTGGCAGCATGATGGGTATGAAAGGCGGAACCATTCTGGTGGATGGGAACGCTGGGATCGAAGTGGGAATGCGGATGCGGCGCGGCTTGATTGTGATTGGCGGAGCCGCGAGAGATTTCGCTGGGTTGCAAATGAAGGGCGGTACCATCGTCCTTTGTGGTGGGGCAGAAATTCGTACCGGCGCGTGGATGCAACGCGGCACGATCATCTCGTTGAAAGACATTGCCCTGATGCCAACATTTGCGGAAAGCGGCGTTTATAACCCGACCTTCCTGAATGTCTACTCGCAGCACCTGAATACGCTCGGAGTGCAGTTGCCCTTTGCTGAGGTTGACGGCAGGTATCGGCGTTACAGCGGTGATCGGGGCGTACCGGGTAAAGGTGAAATCCTGATCTGGGAACCCGCTGTTTGATCGATGATGGGACCCCGTTGATCTCCCCTGAAATGAACCAGGTCTGCCTCTGCGGATAAAACAGTGCCTGCGAGGGCAACTGAGGCACACGAAGGGTTATTACACCAAACTCCATTGTCAGCAGTTGGCTGTAAGTCAGCAGTGAAACCCAGACGAAGCATGTGCATAGGGTGCAGCGGCAATCAGTCAAGAATGCGTAGCAGTTCGACCTTGAAGTGCAGGGTGGCATTAGGGGGGATTGAAGGTAGGTTGCCCGCTTCACCATAGCCAAGTTCGGATGGCACTTCGAGTTCGATCATGCCACCCTCGCCCAGTAACTGCAGGCCTTCTGTCCATGCGGGAATTACTTTTGACAGCGAAAAACTGGCTGGCGCACGCATGTTGTAGGAACTGTCGAAAGTGCTGCCGTCATCGAGCCAGCCGCGATAATCGACCTCAACCCTGCTGCTTGGCACCGGCTTTTGCCGATTTGATTTTCTCAGTATTCGATATTTCAGGCCTGACGGGGTGGTCGTGAATTCAGTCGGCGCATCGTCATCAATCAGCAATGGGCCAGAAGGTGCCGAGCACCCGACAGCCGAAATTGAGATCAAGGCCATCAGCATTAGGCTGGTGCAAGTTGTCGTTCGTGTCATTTCGCGTCTTTGGTTTCTACTTCGAAAGTGTTGGCGTTTGAGAATCAGGGAACCTGATTGTTCGTGTTTTCCAGTTCGTTGATTGCCCGATTTGCAACGCGGACAATGTATTTGTTGGGTTGATTCTCGAGCGCCTTTTTCAGTGCTGGCAATGCGGGGCGGGCCTGTTCGTCCATTTCGTCTAAGACGATGGCGGCTGCAAGGCGTCCCCATTGATGGTCGCTAGCAAGTTCCTGCTCAAGAACACGAATGGCTGCGGTCGAGTCTCCAAGCTTAGCAGCCGCACGTGCGGCTGCAATTCGTACGCTTGGTGATGTGTCTATTAATGCTTTCTTGATGGCAGGCTGTGCGTCTGCGGCAGCTGTGCCAATGTTACCAATGCCGGTTGCCGCCCAGTATCGGACAGATGGATCCTGATCGTTCAGTCCTGCGGAAAGTTTTTGCAATGCACTGGGACCGTTCGATGCTTCCGTGGCCATGTCCACAAGCCTGCTGAGTGCTTGCCGACTACGTTTGGTATTGTTCAGGATTTCAAAACGTGAGCCACTATTCTGTTCCTGAATTTCGATTTCTGCCTCCGGGATCAGGCCGATATCACCCACCTCGTTTTGCCAGGTGGCTAAGGCGGTCCGCATTTGCCTCAGTCTTTTCTGCTGTTCCGGATCTTCTGCGAGGTTGCGGATTTCCTGAGGATCGTTTTTCAAGTCGTACAACTCTTCCACAGGTTTTCGTGGGGCAGAAAATAAAGCCATCGCAGGCGACAAGTTGCCGGCAGCTTCCGCTTTGCGAATCTCCTTCATCGTGGCACCCTTTTCTGGGGTGTTCATGTATTGATAGTACGGCTTAAGTGGTTCGAAATTGCGGATGTATCGATAGCGTTGGTCACGAACGCTACGGATGATGTCGTATCGCTCATCCATGCGGTCTCGCGCCCCATAAACATAGGAACGGGGAGCGGTCAGATTCTTGCCCAGGAAAGCACGCCCTTGGGTTTGTTTTGGAATCGGTAAGCCAGCAAGATTAAGCACCGTGGGACCAAAGTCGACCGAACTTACGAGTTCGGGATCAATACTGCCTGATTTACCTTGACCATCAACACGTAGGGCTTTGGGGATTCTTGCAATCATCGGAATGTGAGTGCCCGAGTCGTATAGCCAGCGTTTCGCACGCGGGAGTCCGACGCCATGGTCTGACCAGAAAATAATGATCGTATTCTCATAAAGATCAGCATCTTTGATCTCTTGGATCAGTTCTCCGGCCCACGCATCCATCGCCGTGATTAACTCATAATTACGCTTCCAGTCCTCACGCGTCACTGCAGTGTCGGGATAGTAGTCGGGCAGGGTTGTGAGTTTGTTGCGGGCCTGCCGCTGATCAGGCTTAAGACTCGCTGTCACTGATTTGTATTTGGACTCACTTGCGATGCCAGACTCATGGCAACCAGTGAAGTTGAACACCGCGAAGAATGGCTGGTCCTTGCTCTCGCGATTTTTCCAGTGGCCTTTCTTTCCCGACGAATCCCATATCTTCGAAGTCGAGGGGGCCTTGAACTGATAATCGGTTTTACTGTTGTTGGTGCAATAGTAACCAGCTTCTCTGAGGTACATTGGAAACGGCTTCAGCCATGTTGGCAACTTGGCGTTGCAACGCATGTGGTGCGTGCCAATGCTGTTCTGATACATGCCGGTGATGATGGTGGAACGGCATGGTGCACAAACACCAGCAGCTGTGAAGGCATTCGAGTAACGAACACCCTCACTAGCCATTTGGTCCAGATTGGGAGTGATCGCGTGAGGATCGCCGTAGCATCCCAAGTGCGCGCTGATGTCCTCGCAGGAAATCCACAGGATGTTGGGGCGTGTTGGTGCCGAGTCAGATTCTTCTGCTGACACGTGGCTGGCTTGGAATGCAGGGTTTACCTGAAACATCGCTGCCAGAAGTACTGTCAGAAGTGGTAAGAAATGCACTGAGTGGTTGCCTTGGGCTGATCGAATGTAGGTTCGCATGTTACAGCGTTCGGTGAAGTGGTGGTTTTGTGAATTACGAAACTGGGAAGTTGGAGTGTGGGAATATGCACTGCGGAAATGGATGAGTAACAATGCTTGGGCCTGCAAAGTCACATCAAATCACTCGGTAGTGAGCTGGCTGTTTGTGGGACCTGCAAAATGATTGCATGGGGCAGAAGGTCTGTTTAGGTATTCTGCTGTTTTCTGACAGCAAGATAAACCATCAGATGATCATTCATGATAGTTGCCGTCAGTATAACAGCAGGTTGCGACCTTGTTTCCGCAAGCAGCAGGTTCTGTCTCGGAATGTGAATGCGTGAATCCTCGTGTCAGTTGCCAATGTCCCGAACAAAAGTAGGGTGACCCATGGCCGGGTTTCAAGTATAAATTGGCTCTAGGCCAGTTTCACTGTTTGGCACACTGTTGTGTCTCTCGTAACGGTTTCGTCCGTGAATCGTTCGGCCAGTCAACCTTGGATAGATCGGTTTACCATCATGCGTTTCTGGATTTCCTTGATTTTGTGGTTTGTGGTCTGGGGAGTTCCCAGTTCAGGGCAGGTGATTGTGGCTCATCGCGGTGCTTCTTTTGACGCACCTGAGAACACGCTTGCTGCATTCAACCTTGCGTGGGCACAAGGTAGCGATGGGGTGGAGGGCGACTTTTATTTGACCCGTGATGAACAGATCGTTTGTATTCATGACCGTGGCACAACACGGACCACCGGCGTTAGCAAATCTGTCGAGGATTCAACGCTGGCGGAACTTCGCCAATTGGAGTACGGGAGCTGGAAGGGCAAGAAATGGAAAGGTGAACAAATCCCAACCTTCCAGGACGTGTTCAAGTCCGTTCCTGAAGGTGGCTTGTTTGTGATCGAGTTGAAGTCAAAATCAAAGATCGTTCCTTTTCTTGCGTCGCAACTTAAAAGCCTGGATACAGAAAAAATCAGACTGTTGATAATCAGTTTTGATAAAGCAACCGTGGCTGCCTGTCACGAACAGATACCAGAGGTTCGTGCGCATTGGTTGACTAGCTTTAAGAAGGATAAGAAAAACGGAAGGTATCAACCTTCTGCCGAGGCGATTGCCAAAGTGGTGAATGAAAGCGGAGCTGCGGGGGTCGGAATGAACGGCAATCGACAGGTGATTGATGAACTGTTTGTCAAGCAACTCAAAAAACTTGGTTGCAACGAATTCCATGTTTGGACGATTGATCAACTCAAAGATGCCGCGTACTTCAAGGATCTTGGTGCCTTTGGAATCACAACCAATAAACCTGCTTTGATTGGGACGATTCGTAGTGAAGGCAATGAGTGATCAGAAGGCGTGACTTGTTGAGGGTGTCCGATGGGCAGTTTGTTTTGCAAAGGGATGGTTCGCTTTGTAAATCGACTACGGATTTGCCTTTGCACTGGTGTCAGCGTTTGATCTGTCATCCGCATTCGCACCGACAATAGAGGCGATTTTGCCCGCCAGTCGGTTGATGCTGCCCTTGCTGTCAGGATGTAGGCGGTTGCTGAGGAATAGAAACACGCGATCGCTTTCAGGATCAATCCACATCACGGTTCCTGTAAATCCGCCGTGACCGAAAGCAGAATCGGAAAGTTCGTCTCCGCGATTGCTGGAGTAAGGAGAGCGATGGTCCCAGCCATAAGTTCTCGTACCTATGGTTTTGGAGTCTCGCTGCACGTCGCGTGGGCGAGTCATCGTTTTGAAGGTGGCTTGAGAGAGCGGAATGGATTTTTCGCCTCTTGCAATACGCAGCATCTGTTGGCCGTATCGTGTCAGGTCATCAGCCGTGGAAAACAGGCCTGCATGACCAGCAACTCCCTGCAGGAGGTGAGCACGTGGGTCGTGGACTTCGCCTTTGAGCCATTGACCGTTTCGTTGCTCAGTTGCAGCGGCGCGTTTTTTGAGATCAGCCGATGGGTTGAAGGTCGTTTCCGTCATGCCAAGCGGAGTAAATACGTTCTGTTGGGCATATTGGTCTAAACGTTGTTTGCTGACACGCTCAACAAGCTTGCCCAGAACAATGAATCCGACATCGGTGTAAGCAAATTTTTTGCCGCGATCGGCAATCGGTTTCAGGTCGCAGATGTTGTCCCACGAGGCCTCGACTCCGTCACGGTAATCACGCAATGAATTGTCGGGGATCAGGCCACCCACATGAAGAAGCAGGTCTGAGATGGTGATTTTATCTTTCCCATGCTTTCCAAACTCAGGTAGGTGATCCGCGACTTTTTGCTGTGGAGAAAGCAAGCCGTCGCCAATCAGTTGCATCACCGATGTGGCGGTCGCGACGGGTTTGGTCAACGATGCGAGGTCAAACACGGTATCCATCGTCATTGGTTCAGCGGTCGGTTCGACCTGGCGTTGCCCAAAAGCACGTTGGTACAGAACGCGGTTTCGGTCAGCAATCACTACCACAGCACCCGGCATTTGCCCGTCTTGGATGCCTTGTCTGACAATGGACTCAATGGCATCAAAACTTGGCTGCTCTGCCGACGGAGTTTGATCATCCGGTTGCACAGGAGGAGCAGCGAGAGATGAACCAGTGATGCAAGCATGCGAAAGAAATATGGTCACAAGAAAGCGTGTGAGTGCTGTGTGATTCATAATTAAGCTTTCCATTGTGCAACCGTCATATTGAGTCAGGTGGCAGTGAGTTCAGTCGGGGAGTGCAGAAAATGTCAGGAATCGGTGATTCTTCAAGATAAGGGATCAGCGATCGTGGCGTGAGGTTGAGAGTAGATTTCAATCACTCGATATCGCGGGTTGGGAAAACTCGATAGGGGCACCACTGCCCTCGCTTGAGGCGGAGGATTGCACGTAGTTGCCCGTCTTGGGTCATGGCCGCAACTTCTGTGATGTCTTGATCTGTCGTTGAAATTGCCTCGCTTGAAATTGCGGTGCTGGGCTTTATTTCGTCTAAACATAGACCGTGGCCCAAACGTGTTGCATCTTCGTCAGCGACCTTAACCCAGGGCAGGTGTTGTATGGCGAGGGATGCTGGCAAAAAGTGGGGTTCAAGCTCATCGTTTTTGAGTGCGTCGATGGACACTGAATTTTTCAGCAGGAACGGGCCCACCCCAATTCTTGACAGGAACGACATGACAGCGGTGGAACCGACATTGACGGCCAGATCGATTCCCAGTGTGCGAATGTAGGTACCTGAACCACAAACGATGTTCAGGTCCACCTCGGGAAATTCATAACGAGTGATTTCCAAAGCATCGATTTGAACTTTGCGGGAGGGCATTTCGAATTCTTCACCAGCCCGGATCCGTCGATAGGCTCGCTGGCCATCGACCCAAATGGCAGAGTGTGCTGGGGGAATCTGTTCGATCTCACCAGTCAAGTTTTTGGTGGCCCCTTCCAGTTGGTCACGCGTGGGGATGGGGAGGTCCGGAAATTCAGAAATTTCACCCTCCAAGTCTCCGGAAACGCTCGACGAGCCGATCCGGAAGGTTGCTTGATAATGTTTGGGTAGCTGTTGGACGTAGGGCACCAAGCGTACGGCTGGCCCCACACCCAAGACAAGCACTCCCTCTGCCAGAGGGTCGAGGGTACCCGCGTGCCCCACCTTGGTTTTGCGTGGCAGACGCCGCTGCACAACATTCACGACATCGCGAGAGGTCATTCCAGGGGGTTTGTTGCAGCAGAGGAATCCATAGGGTGTCACGGTGAGATCAATCCGGTGGGGGCGTCAGGGCGGGCATAACGGGGTGGTGTTATGCCGATGATATTTTCGATAGCTTTACACGGGATCGAAAGAGACACAATCATGCTCTGCTTTCACACTGACCGCTTTAGTTTTAAAATCTCTAAGCGAGCGGTGTTAGAACAGCCAAGCTGGCAGTGGGATTTGACCTGAGTTTCTCCACTGAGTGTTGCGAATGATAACTCGGAAGCGAGCGGAATTGATGGAAAACAATGAACGCCTCATTCTGGAAGGTGAGCGGTTCAACGTTTACCAGATGGAATTGAATGGCAGTGATGGCAAGACTTATCATCGAGAAGTGATTCGTCACCCAGGCGCGGTGGTCCTGCTGCCGCTAGTCGATCCTGATACCGTTGTCCTGATTCGGAATCATCGCGCCACTGTCGGCGAGACCTTGCTGGAGTTGCCTGCGGGAAC
>Ga0315315_10002307_pt1 | contig 17470 bp, 6 predicted proteins | sample M140m3416metaG_FD_203699 | JGI IMG/M metagenome (GOLD analysis project Ga0315315, IMG submission 203699) | Ammonia-oxidizing marine archaeal communities from Monterey Bay, California, United States - M1 40m 3416 | ecosystem: Environmental > Aquatic > Marine > Intertidal zone | place: USA... | reverse complement strand
CGTCCATCAGCGGCGTCGTATCGCCCGAGCTATTGGCGGCCATGACGGAGTTGGTCCCGCGGTCCGCGGGCGCCTCGCTGCGACAGCCGCTGGCTCGGCTGCGACAACGGGTGGGTTCAGGGTGGAGCGAGGAGACGCAGGGTAACCTCGCGCGGGTCATGCTGGACGCCGCGGGACGCGAACGGTCCAAGTACATCGCCAAAGTCGCGGACTGCCTCCACGCGTTGGCGTCGGAGCGCGTCGAGGACAGGCTCAGCGGGAGCCTCGCGTCGGCGCCCGTCGGGCCGGTGAAGGACGCGGTGAGCAAAAACATGGGTCAGCCGGCGAGGCGTTCCGTCATATTCGATCGACCGTCACCCCCGGACGAACCCGCGTCCGTGGTATGGGCGCGCGGGGAGTTTACCGAGACGGTGGAGGATCCCTTGGGGGGCGTCGGGGACCCGCTACCGCGTCTGCTCGGGGTTGAGAAGGATCCGAGGTGGAGCGCTAAGTTGGTCCCGAGGGGCGAGGTGAAGACGACGACGAATCCGTCCAACCCCGGGGCGCACCGGGGCGTCGCGTTCGGTTCCCCCGACGTCTCCGTGAACGTCACGCGCGGGTCGGTAGATGACCCGTCGAGCGTGAACGCCACCGCGGGGAGCCACTTCGGCGCCCCGTCGCCGTCGCCGTCCGGAGCCCATCCGGACCCAGAGCCGGAGCCCGCGCGGCAATCGGATCCCGCGCTGGAGCAGGTCAGGGCCGAGTCCGCGGAGATCCAGGCAAAAATCTCGCAGCTGCGAACGTCCGTCGAGACGCAGAGGAAGGCCAGCGCGGCTGCGCTGCGGGAGTCGCTGTCCAAGTCCAAGGAGAAGATCGCCGCCGCGGGGAAGGTACCGATAGATGCGCCGGACGTACGGGCAAATAGAGGTGACTCGACAAACGGCGGGAACGTCGGGTCCTTCGACGAGTCCTCCATCGCGCACGTCGCGAGCCCGGGCGGCGATCCCAACACCAGCGTGGTGGAGAAGGGTAACTGGAAGATGCTCCTACCCGCGGAGCTGACCGCGAGCGCCGTGCCCGGTGAGGCTCCCCAAACGGACACGTCCTCGTCAACCTCCGACGATAAGACCTCGTCGACGGACAAGAGCGCCAGCCCGAGCGTCAGCAGCGGCAGCGACCAACCCCTCGCGGACGATTCACGCTCCACCGACGTCGCACCCGATCCCTCCCCGATCGCCAAAATCCCCGAGCCACACGCCGCAACGAAGAGAAGCAGGAAGAAGCAGAAGGCTGGGAAGGTTCGTTTCATGGACGAAGAGCAAGCCGTCGCCGCCGAGGTCAAGGCTCGCAGAAAAGCGACGAAAGCCGCCGCCGCCGTGACCAAAGCCGCCGCCATGCCCGAGGTCAAGTACCTCTACCGAGGAAACAAACCGTCGTTCACGGGTCCCGACCCGTTACCGGTGACGGCGACGTCCGGGCGGACACGCGTGCCGCACGGCGTGATGTACCCAGGACGCGAGGGCGACGTCGCCGAGCCCAAACCCGAACCAAAAATTCCCGCCCGCGTCGTCCCGCTGATGACTGTGTACGACAAGAGACGCGAGGCGCTCCTCCGCGGGACCCTCTCGGGACCCGCGCGGAACGGACGTGAACCCATCACGGGTACGCACCTGCGGCTGTTCACCCGCGAAGCCATGCGCCAGGCTGCCGTCGCCGCGCTCGAGCAGCAGAAGCAGGAGGACCGCGAGGAGTGGGAGGAGTGGGAAGCCAGGCAGCTCGCGCGCGAGGCGAGGCGAACGGGAAAAGTCACCTCCGACCTGGACACGACCACACGGATCGCGGAGGCTGCGGCGGCCGCCGCGATGGGCGACACCGAGGCACGGCTGACGCAGGTACTCGCGAGCGCCTCGCAGGATCAGCTCGCGAAGATGGAGCGCGCCATCCGCGCCGCGCGCGGCTCCAACGCCACGCCGGCGAAGCAGCGCGGAAGCGGAACCGGGCACCCGAAAACCGTTTTGGAGGAATACGCGGAGCACCTCGACGCGGACGTTCCGTTCACCGTGGAGGCTGCGCTGAAGTACTTCGAGCCGTCCTCCCCGATCCACACCGACGCCGTGATGCACGCGGCGAAGGAGGCGGCGGAGGAGTCAGCCAAGCTGGGACCCAGCGCGCAGGAGATGTACTACGCGTCTTACAAGGCGGCGATGGAATCGGCGACGTCGCAAATTTCCGACGATTTCAACACAGCCGCCGTGCTCGCGGCTGCCGCGGGCGCCGCGAGAAGCGCGCGCGCGCACGCCATGGGCGCCACGTCCCTTCGAACGCACGAGGGCCTCGCGAGCCACGGTGTCCCGGCGTCGCTCAAGTCCCGGGACCGCATCGGGCGTCTGTTGGCCAGGCGTCGAGCCGCCGCGAAGGACGCCGACGTCTCGGGCGCGGCGAAGGTTGGCGTGTTCAAGGGCACGGAGGGCGCCGGGCGCGTGCTCGCGTCCGTGAACGAGGCGGAGAAGTCGCTGGAGTACCGCGAGGGTGGCCCGCTGAAGGGTAAGGCGAAGCAGGCGTACCGCGCGGGGTTCGAGAGCGCGATGAGGGACGCGGGAGTCGCCGCGACCCCCGGCTCCTCGGGCAAGCCGCCGCGGACCCCGGGGTTGTCCGGAGGCTCCGGAGGGATCAAGAAGACGCCGCCGTTCCGGGTCGCCATTCCCAAGCTGGCGATCAAGGGGTCGCCCGCGGACCTGGAGTTGCACGGCGGGGGTGGGATGATGGCGCCGCTCGCGCCTCGCGCGCCAATCTCACGTGGCGATGACTCCCCGACTCGCGACGGAGGCGCCTCTGGAGGCGCGGGGAACGACGACGACGACTACACTTCGTCCGATGATTTCTCCTCCTCCGACGACGAGATCGGCGAGACCACCATCGGGCTCGCCGCCGGGCTGGACACCACCGCCGCGCAGGAGGCTGCCGTCGCCAACATCGAGGCTGCGGCGCGCGACGCCGCCGAAGCTGACGCGGTTGTCGCCGCGGTGGGTTCCTTGGAAGGGGACGCGTTAGACGCCCGGGAGGCGGCGAGGCGGAGCGCCGAGGGAATCCTCTCCGGGGACGTCCTCGACTCGTACCTCGCGGGGGTGGAGTCGTCGACACGCGGTTTACCGCCCCCGTTGCCACCGCTGGACGGGTCATCACCACTCCAGGCGCATGGGTCCACGCCCTCCGGCAAACGGGTCACGTTTGAGCCCGAGGTGACTTTTGAGCCCGAGGTGACCCCGGCGAGAAATAAAATTGCGATAGTCGACGAGGGCGACGAGGTACCGACACCCGCGACGCCCGGGAGCTCCGGCGGCAGCGATAAACTCCGCGCCGCGCGTGAGCGTCGTAAGATGCAGAGCGCGCAGAAGCAGGCCAAGCCGTTCTCGCCGCACACGGAAGCCCGAGCGGCTGAGGCGGAGAGGGAGCTCTCCGCGGCCATCGCCATGGAGGCTCCTAAGGATCCTTTCGCGGAGGGGGGCGAGTGGTGGTGGACGTCGCAGTCCGCGCGGGAACGCGCGGTGATGTTCGCCGGGTCGGCACCCTCGGCACCCTCGGACAGGTCGTCCAACCGGTCCAAGGGGTCCAACAAGCAGCTCAGGCGAAAGGAGCTCAGCGACGCGGAGCAGAGGACTTTGGAGGCTGAAAAGCGGCTGGCTCGCAAGGATGCAGAGTTGGCCAAGAAGATGTCCGTGGCGGAGAAGAAACGCGCGGAGGAATCCAGAAAGGTTCTGGAAGGATTCCGGGAGGTATCCCAGGCGCTCAAGGCGCTCGAGATGGACGCGGACGTCCTCGAGATTGACCTGAGCGAGTCGTCGGCGACGATGGCCGCCATCGAGTCCGCGAGGAACGAACGGTCGTTGGCTCAGATGGCGCAGATGGCGAGGGACGCGCGGACGATCAGGGAGAAGGCCGAGGAGGAGGACGAGGCGGTGGACTCGGCGGTGAAGGAGATGACGAGGCAGAAGGTGGAACGCGTCAGGGGGCTCGACTACTCGAACTTCTATTGAAGATGCTTATTAGACTGTAGCGCGTCAGTGTGAAGTATACCCACGTTGTACGCGACGCGACGATTCACATCACACCCAAGACGACCACGACGAACAAGAAACGAACGAGAACGAACGAGAACGAACGAGAACTTGCACCTTTTTTTTTCAATTGTACAGACGCACGTCACGGAGCTTGGCCGCCGCCTCGAGCACCCGCGCCCTCGCGCTCGCTCGCATCTTGGTCGCGTCCTCCTCCGCCGACGCCATTACCGCCTCGAGCACCTCCCTGTCATCCGCGCACGCGTCGATCACCTCGAGCAGCTTGGAAGCCTTGGTCTTCGGCAGCCTCGCGAGCCAATCCTCCTTCGCCGCTTCAAAAGCTTCGTCCATCGCGGCTTCCGGAATCCCTTCCCGCTCTTCAACCACGGCTTCCTCCTCCTCCTGCTCCTCGTCGACACTTCCGACGACGCGCGGAGAGGTCTCGCGAGGCGGGGTGACCCACTCAGCCAACGTCCCGTTGCTCTCAATGTCCATAGCCCGCTGGAACAAAGCCTCCGCCTCCTCCAGAGTCCGCACCGTCTCCTCGTCCAGTCCCCCGCCCCCGTCATCCGACGACTCGAGCGCCTCGTGCACAGCCACGACGTCCTCCTCGGCGGCGCGTAGGCCACCCATCGTCGCGACACGCGCACGCCCCCACGCGCGCAGCGTCCGAGCCAGGAACACGTCCGGAAGGAGGCCATCCTTCGCCGCGGCGGCGACGGCTCGAGAACGCCGGGCGTATTCGTCAATCGTCGGAGGCGCCTCCCCGCTCGCGTCCTCGCCCATGAACTGCATCGTGTACGCCTGCAGCATCCACGCGTCGACGCACGCGGCACCGTGAAGCGCCAGGCGGTCCCGTACGAGGTTCATCGCGAGCTTGAGCTCGGGGGTTATCGGGGACTTGCGGAACTGGGGCAACTCGGTGAGCTTGCGGCCGAACCCTCGGTGCGTGATCTTGACAAACTCGTGCGCGTCCTTTCTCCGCGGGGCATCGGTCGCCATCGCCGGGACGATCCGCGCCGCCGCCTCCCGCGCGATGACCCGCACGGACTCTCCATCGTCGGTGAAGACGAGGGTATGGGCGTTGTAACGGTCGATGAAACGGTCAAACGCGAGCGCCGCGCCGTGAAGGTCGTCCGTGGAAGCGTCGCCGATTGAACGCGCGAACGCGTCGACGAGCGCGTTAAGGCGCCTCAGATCGTCCCCGCCCAACGCCGTCTTCCCTCCAACCTCGGACGCTTCCCCAGGGTATGTCTCCAAGTACTTTCCCCAGGAGTGAAGGGAACGGGCGAGGTCGGAGGCGGTGAGCGCATCCGACGCGGCGGCGGCCGCGACGACGTCCATGATTGAACCCCACGCCGCCGCCGTCGCCGTCGTATCCTTGCCGGACATCCCGGCCCCTTCGTGGAACTGCGCGAGGGACGCGAGGCACCGCACGGCATCGTCGGGTTCGAGCGCACCGCCAGCCGCGAGGGACCCGACGTGGTCCGCGATGGATGCGACGTGCGACCGGATCGCATCCGCGCCGGCTGGATACGCGTAGTTGCCGAAATACCTGTGCCCGTACGAGGCGGCGGCGCCGTCGAGGATGTCAGTCGCCAGCGCGCCATCACGCATCGCGCACGTGGCGTCCAGAAGCGCGTTTAGCGCGTCCGTCTTTCGCACGGTGATTTGTTTGCCGGACGGGTGCGTCGTCACCGCGCAGTTCTTGGTGACCTCGCGGGCGCTGTGCCGTAGGCTGGTGTGGCTCGTCAACGCCGTGGGCAAAAACTGCTGCCCTTGATCCTCGAAACACTGGAACGCGTAGGTCGAGTGCGTCGGTGCCCTGGAGCACCGCGACCACAGGGAGTTGAGCCGCGCCCACGTCCGCACGGCGTCCTCGTCCGGGTCGAGGTCGACGGCTATGAAATGTAAAAACGCGTTGGTCATCACCGTGAGCTCGACCGGCCGGACCATCGCAAAGTACGGCTTGCCGGCGTGACTCTCCGTCGGTCCGTTGCGAGATGAGCGGTGTGTGTTGGGTCCCCAGAGGGTGGCCATGTCGTGCCACCCTCGGACGGCGTCTTGAATGTTCCTCACGGCGCCGTCTAGCGCCGCGGGTGACATGGGTTTGAACGGGTCTGTGAGCTTTCTGATCATCAAAGCCTGCGGCGGGTTCGTTTCATCGTCCGCGACCGCATCCTCGCCGCGTTTGTCATCATCCAGCGTGACGTGCCGCGACAGAGCCACGCAAGCGTCCGCCGCGAGGGCCACGTTGGCGTACGCACCGACCACCGTGCACGCCGGCGCGGGTACGAACCCGTGCGTCTTTGCAATCTTTCCCCACAACCCCGTAATCTCCGTCAGTTTGGAAAAGGCGTTCAGCCTGTACCTGGCGGTCAGGTTCACCCCCGTCATGTCGTTCTGATTTACCTTTACCCCACGCGTCGTGCGATTCGATCTGAGGCGCTCGGTTAACACCGGGCGATACACCGGCTCTACTGGCAATCCCGTTGAATGCCCCCCTTTGGTTCGTTTGGTAGTCGACGCCGCCGGCCAAGAATCGGGGACAGGTTGCAGGGTGCCGCCGCTGCGTTCGCGGAACGCGAGGGCGGTCCAGCCCATCGGCAGCTGCCTCACCGCGTAGTTTACTTTCTTGGATCCGAGCTTCTTCGCGAGCTCGAGCGGTGACGCGTCGGCGTCTGCGTAAAGGGACAGCATGGCGACGTATTCATCCTTTTGCCCATCTTTCATCGCGGCGTGTTCATCGCTTGCCTTCCCGCGACGGTAATCACCGTACTTGTCTCCTATCGGGTGCTTCTTGCCCTCCATCAGCAGCCACAGCAGGGCATCTTCATCCCACCGCTCAGCCTGCGCGCGTTCCTCCCCGCACCGTCTGAGCGCCTCGAGGATCCGTTTAGGCCACAGGTTGGCGTAGGCGCCCGTCCTGGTGAAGAGCCCGCGTCGCCTGAGCAGGTCACCAACCTTTGGCCGGTCCCCCATGTCCTTCGGCCACCTGAGCTCCGATCCGGGCGGCTTGGCGTCATCGCGACGTCCACGCGGCCGACGTGTGCGCTTCGTAGCGACGGAATCGTGGACGGTTGGATCCGCGAAGGTCGAGGTCGTCGCGTCGTCGCTGCCGTCGTGTTCTCGATTGGCATCGTCGAGGATGACGACGGGGGTCTCGGGCGCGGTCGTCGCGGCGGGTTTGAGCGCCTGGAATAGTCGAGAAGCGTAATCGACTATTCCGGAATAGGATCGCTGGAGCATCGGTTCGGGCGCGAGGGTCCTGGCGGTGGCGCGCCCGCCGAGCCCCGGGCCTGCTCCGGGCCCACCCCGGAACCCTCTGGCGCCGCTGATGTCATCGCCGCCGCCGAGCCGAACCGAGTCGGCTCTGTCGGGGGCCGAGAGCCAGGGTGCGAGCCAGGGACGGATCGCCCCGCCGCTCACGCCACCGACGCGTCGCCCCAAACGGACCAGCATCTCTCCGCCCGCTCTCTCCGTTGTGCGGACGTACGGTTATTAGGGTGCCGATTGGAGGACCTCTGGCTCGCTGGCGGAAATAGCGACCGATCGTAACTGTTTGCCCACTGCTCGTACAAAAGAAACGCCCATTATTCAAGAAAACCAGAGATCTTCACCACAGAGCCATACAGAGGATAACATAAATAAATAAAGTGACTGCGCGGCAGTCAGAGAGCTCCCAGAGCCCCACGTTGTATTTCACCAGCGAACGCGGTGAGTACCGTCCATCAATCGGAAACGCGCTCGACCCCGTCGACGCACCACCCAACCCGAAACAACACACAGTCCAACATGGCCACCGAGGCTCAGAAGGGCACTTTCGCCGTCAAGGTCGGCCTTGCGCAGGTACGTCACCCACCACCCCATCTCGCCCCGACGCCTGAGCGGCCCGAAGGGCTTTACGGCGTTGCCGGGAAAATGGTGCCGTCGATCGGGAGAAGCCGGTGCCGAGGTTGACGCGCGGAAAGGCGCCGCCACGCCGGCGTCGACGCCCGGTTGTCCGGTGAACCGGTCGATTCCGCGTGCTCACGAGCTAATCGTACCGGCGCCGGTCTCGTGACGCGCGTTCGGCGCCGCAGGATGCGCCACGGCGTCGCTTCCGGGCGGCCCCGGTGACGTCATGCCGGTGTCGGCGGCCACCGGAGCGGCGGCCACGACACACCCAAGCGACGTTTTTCACACGAACAGCGCCTCCCACCCGACGGCTCCCACGGGAGGGCATCGCGCGTCACCGGCGGTCGTTCACACCCATCGACACAACACCCATCCGTCCGTGACATCAAGCCGAGACCCCTTCGCTGACCACTCCTACCCACCCACCACTCCTACCCATCAATCAATCAGATGCTCAAGGGTGGCGTCATCATGGACGTCGTCAACGTCGAGCAGGCGCGCATCGCCGAGGAGGCTGGCGCCGTCGCCGTCATGGCGCTCGAGCGCGTCCCCGCCGACATCCGCAAGGACGGCGGCGTCGCCCGCATGTCCGACCCCACCATGATCAAGGCGATCAAGGATGCCGTCACCATCCCCGTCATGGCCAAGGCGCGCATCGGGCACTTCGTCGAGGCGCAGGTGCTGGAAGCCGTGGGGATCGACTACATCGACGAGTCCGAGGTGCTCACCCCCGCGGACGAGATTAACCACATCAACAAGCACAACTTCAAGGTTCCCGTGCTCTGCGGCTGCCGCGACCTCGGCGAGGCTCTCAGGCGCATCGCCGAGGGTTCCTCCATGATTCGCACCAAAGGCGAGGCTGGCACCGGGAACGTCGTCGAGGCGGTTCGCCACTGCCGCGCCGTGATGGGCGACATCCGCAGGCTCGCGGCGATGGACGAGGATGAGATCTTCGTCTACGCCAAGGAGATCCGCGCGCCCCTCGAGCTCGTCAAGCAGACCAAGACCCTCGGCCGCCTCCCCGTCGTTAACTTCGCCGCGGGCGGCGTCGCCACCCCCGCCGACGCGGCGCTCATGATGCAGCTCGGCATGGACGGAGTCTTTGTCGGCTCCGGCATCTTCAAGTCGGGCGATCCCGCCAAGAGGGCCAGGGCCATCGTCCAGGCGGTGACCCACTACAACGACCCCAAGATCATCGCGGAGGTGTCCCAGGGACTCGGCGAGGCCATGGTGGGCATCGACTGCAAGGAGATGCACTTCACCTCCTACGCCGCTCGCTCCGAGTAAGTTTGTCTAAGGATTGGTATTTATAACATCTGAACGCTGGCGAGAACAAAGGAGGAGGTTTGGCGGGTGACCGCGGCGCGGGGAGGACGACGGCGCGTCGCGCTTGAAGCAGTATAGTGTATAGTGTCTAGCACGCCTTTTTATTGACACGTAAAGTATTGCCCACGACGCCTTCGTCGCGCGAGAACAACCAGGACGCTTGCTCTTGGAGAGGTCTCTGAAAATGTGGGTTACCCGCGAGCGTGAGCCAAATCGCTGCGTCCGCTTGTTTTGGCAAAATCTGTGGGCGTAGCTCAGTGCATCACGCGCGGCCGGCGCGCACCGGGCACCGCAGCGACCATGACGGTGATTATTCCCGACACGGAAGACAAGGTCATAAACGCGGAGCTCTCCTACGCGGGCCTCGAGGTGAGCGACGCGCGCGAACCCCGACCCTCACGCGCGCCCTTCGCGCGGGTACCCAAAAATGGGCACGACTGACCCCCGATTCCCCCCTTCGCATCCGCAGATACGAGGCCTCACGGAGGAGTCCATCGCGGCGAAGCGCGCCGCGACCGAGCTCCGCGATGCCCTCGCCGTCTCGTACAGCTTCAAGAACATCTGCAAGATCGAGTACCTGGGTGCGCTCGAGAAGCTCACCAAGCTCCAGCTGGACAACAACTTCATCGCCAAGATTCAGAATTTGGACCACCTCGTGCACCTCGAGACGCTGGACCTCAGCTTCAACAGGATCACGAAGATCGAGGGCCTGGACGCGCTGACTAAGCTCAAGGACCTCTCGCTGTTCAACAACGCGATCGAGAAGGTGGAGGGCATGGACGCGCAGGTCAAAACCCTCGAGCATCTCAGCCTGGGAAACAACAAGCTCGAATCGCTCAAAGACGCCTTCGCCGGCCTCCGACCGTTCCACGGCCTGCGCATCCTCACTCTGCAGGGTAACGCCGTACACGAGGACCCAGACTATAAGCTGTACGCGCTCGGTAGGCTGCCGTGGCTCAAGTACCTCGACCACAGGCGGCCGCGCAAGGAGGAGCTGGACAAGGCTAGGGATCTCTACGTCGACGAGATTTTGGAGATCGAAGATCGCGAAAACGACCAGCGGCTCAAGGTGGAGGATGCCGCGAAGGAGGAGGCTAAGAAACAAAAGATCGAGGCGTCCAACCTGAGTGGGGTCCCGGACCTCTTCGAGCGGATGCTCCTAGAGGATCCGGAGTACGAGAAGCTTCGGTACATCCCGAACGAGGAGAACCCCGAGCTGTGCGGCGGGCTGGAGCTCTTCAAGGACAAGTACCAGCAGCGCTGCGAGACGTTCACGGAGCTGATGGACGACCAGCTGGAGCGGAAGAAGAACGAGCGGGCGGAGTGGCAGGCGGTGGTGGACGCGGAGCTGCGGAAAAAGGACGAGGAGGCCAGGGTCTGGGTGGAGGAATTCGAGACTCTGAAGAAACACGCGCTCCGGGATTGCGATCGATCCGACGCCGGGGTCACCCCGGAGCTCGAACTTAAACTGAAGGACCTGCTCGCCAAGTCCGAGACGCTGTACAACAAGCTCATGGCGCAGGAGCAGTGGACCGTGATCGTCATCGACGACCTCGTGACCAATTTTGACCTGCAACTGGGAGAAATTGTCGACGAGAGCAAGAAGCATGTGATGGACTATTTCGAATACGCGCGCGGGCTCGAGGAGACCTACTTCGACGGATTCAACGAGGCGGTCGGGTCCGTGTTGATGCGACTCGGGCAGGATGAGCTGGAGGAGGCTGACGAGACGGTGAAGGACTTTTTAGGGGACAAGGACAGGTTCATGAACTCGTGTCAGAACCACCACGACTCGCACGTCAACACCGTCGACACGGCGGAGGAGACGATGTCGAAGGAGGAGAAGAGGCGGCACGAGGCCGAGGTGGAGACGCTGAGGGAGTGGCAACAGACCAGGAACAGAGCGCGCATCTCGGAGATGCTGGCCATGCGAACGCGGCACAGGGAGGCGATCGAAGAGTACCTCGACACGGAATAGGTAGTCTACTGTAAAGTCTCATGTAAACCAGACGATTAGGTTGATCACGACGAGTTAGGCTGAGGTGCGGGCGGCGTGCGCGGCGGCGTGCTTGGCGTGTCGCCCGTCCTCGTGCCGCGGCTTCTTCTTCCTCTTCTCCCGGGGCACCCCGCCGTCGAAGCCGCGCTTCTCCCCTCTGCCCCCGCCCCTGCCCCCGCCTCTGCCCCCAGCCCCGCCCCGGCCCCCAGCCCCGCTCCCGAACCCGCCCCTTCCGCCGGGTCCCCTTCCGCCGCTCCGTTCCCTGCCCCCCGGGCCGCCGCGCTTGGGCATCTCCAGACCCTTCGCCGCCCGCGCAGCCTTCACCTTCTCCAGGATCTTCGCCTGCCGCGCCTTCTTCGCCGCGCGCTCCGCCTTGGCCCACTCGGCTTCCTCCTTTTCCTTCCGCTTCCGCACGCGAACCATCCGGGGAAGGTCCGCGTCGTCATCGTCGCTGTCCGAGCCGTCGTTTCCGGGCAGGACGCTGAGGACCTTATCCCGCCGCTTCTTTCGCTTCGTCTTGGCGCCCGTCGACTTGTCCACGTCGACGTCGAGGTCGCTGTCAAAGTCCTCCGAGTCGTATTCGTCGACGTTGTCGTCATCCGCCCGGATGTCGTCAAAGCTGTCCTCGCTGCCGTCGTCGCTTCCGCTCGAGTCGTCGTCGTCGCCGTCGCGTTCCTTGTCCTTCTTGGCAGCCTTTCGCTTCTTGCGACGGTCCGTCTCCTCGCGCTCTTTCCCCTTCTTCCCGCCCACGTCCCGAGCCTTGATTTTCTGCGCGAGGGACACGAGCGTCCCTTTCAGCTCCTCCGGGTGCTTGAACTGGCACTCCTCCCCAAACTTGCACTTACCGAGGTTGCACCAGTCCAAACAGGTACCCTTGAGCCGTACCTCGTCCATCTGCCGGCGGTACTCCTTGCGGTCGGCGGCGAGTTCCTTGAGCCGCGCCTCGCGGTCGGCTCGCTCTTTTTGCAAAGCTTTGAATGCCTCCTTGGCTTCGCGGGCGGCGCGTTTCTTCTCCGCGACGCCGTCCTTGCCGCCCGCCTTCTCGAACTTTGCCCTGTGATGGGCCTTGACCTTGTCCCAGTGCGTCTGCGCGTCCGTCGCGCCGTCCTTCACGACGACGTCGACGATGTTGAGGAAGTGCCCTTTGTTGTCGAGGAGCTTGATGGCGTCGGCGTGCGCGCCCGCGTGCTTCGGTGCCCTGGCGTGCTTGCGGATGACGTTAGCGACGGCGGTGTAATCGCGAGCCTTGAGGAAGTCGGCGCGTGCGTCGTCGGTATCGTCCTTCAGCGCGCCGTGGAACCAATCGAGCAAGGCCTTCTTCTTCGCAGCCTTGCCGCTCGGCTGCTGCTGGGCGGCGGCGGCGGCGGTGCCTCCCTTCTTCGATGCGCCCTTCTTTCCGGCATCGGGCTTCGTCGCCTTCTTGTCCTTCTTATCCTTTTTCTCCTTCTTGGCTTTCTTCTCGGCCTTGTCGGAGGAGCCCATGTCGCGCGCCGGGTATCGGCCCTCGCCCTCCCGCGTCGAAGTGTGCGCGTCCGGTGCGGATTGATTTCGACGATGTATCGAGTTTGTCAAAGTCATGTTTTACATCATCGGATGCTAGCTAGCCGACGGCGGCGGCCCTGCCCCACCACCGCCTCGAGTCCCTCTCCCGCTCCCGCCTCTCCATCTCCTCCAGCGCCGCGCTGGTTTCCCGCCTGTGCCGCTCGAACTCCTTCAGCACCTCGGTCACGTCCTGCAGCGTCCGCTGCTGCATGGCGATCATCGTGGTGAGCTGCTCCCGTTCCTCCTTGGCGTTCGTAGCCTTGACCAGGTCCTTCTCCGCGCTCTTGCTCTGCTCCCACCACACCAGCCCCCCCGCGACGCCGAACACGAACGCCTCGGCGAGGAAATCCCCCGCCGCCTGCAGCGCCTGATCCTCCGTCATCACCGGCGGCTTCTTGGGTATCTTCATCCGTCGCCCGCCCGAGCTGATTATCGGCTCGTTCAGGGGCGTCGGGGACATGATGGTCTGGTACAGGCTGTCAGCCTTGAGCGCCACCCCGATGGACAGCTGTCGTAGGAACGGGTGGGACTTCGCCGCCTCCTTCACCTGCTTCGCCAGGGGCTTGGACACCGTCTTGAGCACCAGCGAGAACGCCTTGACGTAGATGGCCATTGTATCGTCGCGACAGCTGTCCGATTAATTGGACTCCCGGGTCCCTTCGTCGTCGCCGCTGAAGGCGAGTCACGCGCGGTACGCCTCGTCGACGCGGCTCGATCGTTCCGTTTCGGTCCTCGGATCGCCGTCGCGGTCGCGATTCGACCCGAGCGAGAAGGCTCCTCGCGCGGTCGCGCCCCCGAGAATGGTGAGGGTGCCCTTCCAATATTTTCCATTGTCGACACCGACGAGCCAGTCTCCTCGCGCGCCCGTGCTCGTGACTGGCGAATAGGTCTACACTTGCCTAGGTTTCCCGCCGTGATCAGCCACTGCTCTCGACGCACGGCCGGGTCGAAAGCACGCGAGACGCCGGTTAGCGCCTCCCCCCGTCTCCGCCGAACCCTCCCTCCGTCCGTGGCACCGCGCGGGGCGCGGATCGAGGAGAGATGGTGAGCACGAGGCGCTCCCCGAACCCGCCTCCCGATGAGGAGGAGGCTGCCATCGCCCAGCTCCAGGAGGAGCGCAAGCAGGCCGAGGCTGCGGCGAAGGAACAGAAGATCGCGTCCGAGAAGGCCAAGGCGGCGGCCAAGGCTGCGGCCGCGGAGGCAGCGAAGGACACGGGGCCGAGGTACGCGCCCCATTCCCACCCCGACGCCCGCGCGATCGGCCCAATTTTCCGCCCGCCTCCTCCGCCCTGAAAATACCCTAATTCCCACCGTCACTCACCGCGCCCCGCTCCCCATCGTCCATCGAACCGAGCAGGAAGGCGAAGCTCACGTCGTTCACCGCGCCGAAGGAGGTCCTCGATGACCTCCCCGTGGCGGAGTTCCAGGACGACGAGGGCGTCGAGCACTTCGGCGAGTCCAAGCGCATCGTCGATCGAGAATCCGACTACAGCAAACGAAGGCTAAACCGAACAGTCGCGAGCGACGCCAGCACCTACGCGGAGCGCGTCAAGGAGGCGCAGCTGGAGCGCGAGAAGGACAACACGATGAGGCAGATCGCGCAGAAGCAGCGGGAGGAGGCGGAGAAGGCGGCCGCGGACGCCAGGCTCGCCGCGGCGCAGGGACTTCCGATGGACGGCATGGACGTCGACGCCCTTCCGTCCACGTCGGAACCCGCGGCTAAAAGACCAAAGAGCTCCGGCGAGGTTGAGTGGGAGGACATGCCGGTCGCGGCGGATGCCCCCAAGTCCACCGCCAAGCCCGCGCGTCGCAACCGCTGGGACGCCACACCCGTCGCGGGCGGAGACACAGCTGGCGGGTCCGGGAACTGGGACGCGACACCGAAGATCGACGCGGGCGGCGGCGGCGTCGGTGGCCCGACGCCCAAGCGCACGCGTTCCCGCTGGGACGAAACCCCGCTGATCCGCGCGGGCGCCGCGGGTGACCCCAACGCGACGCCGCTCGTGGGCGCCGGCGGGTTCGACGGGGGCGCCACGCCCGGTCCCGGGCAGCTCGCCGGGATGATGACGCCGGACATTCACGGGCTCGCCGCGCAGCACATGGCGCAAGCCAACGTCCCGATGACCCCGGAGCAGTACAACGCGATGCGATGGGAGCGCGAGGTTGAAGCCCGTAACGCGCCGCTCACGGACGAGGACCTGGACCTGATGCTGCCCTCGGAAGGGTACAAGATCCTGGAGACGCCCGCGTCTTACGTGCCCATTCGAACGCCGGCGAGGAAGCTCACGGCGACGCCCGCGCCGTACGGGGGCGCCACCCCGGGGTTTTACGCGATGCCGGACGAGGACAGGGGCCAGGCGTTTGACGTCCCGGACACCCCCGCGGATCTGCCCAACATGAAACCCGAGGATTACCAGTACTTTGCGCCGCTGCTGAAGGAGACGGAGGATGAGGAGCTGTCGCTGGAGGAGCAAAAGGAGCGCAAAATCATGAAATTGCTCCTGAAGGTCAAGAACGGTACCCCGCCGCAGCGGAAGAGCGCCCTGCGTCAGCTGACGGACAAGGCGAGGGAATTTGGGGCGGGGCCGCTGTTCAACCAGATCCTCCCGCTGCTCATGTCGCCCACGCTGGAGGACCAGGAACGCCATCTCCTGGTCAAGGTCATCGACCGCATCCTCTACAAGCTCGACGACCTCGTCAGGCCTTACGTTCACAAGATCCTGGTGGTGATCGAGCCGCTGCTCATCGACGAGGACTACTACGCGCGCGTGGAGGGACGGGAGATCATCAGCAACCTGTCCAAGGCTGCCGGCCTCGCCACCATGATCGCCGCGATGCGCCCCGACATTGACAACATCGACGAGTACGTTCGTAACACCACCGCGAGGGCATTCGCGGTCGTCGCGCAGGCCCTAGGGATCCCCGCGCTGCTCCCCTTCCTCAAGGCTGTGTGCCAGTCGAAGAAGTCGTGGCAGGCGAGGCACACGGGGATCAAGATCTCGCAGCAGATTGCCATCCTCCTGGGTTGCGCGGTGCTTCCCCATCTCAAGTCGCTGGTCGAGATCATCGAACACGGCTTGCAGGATGAGAACCAGAAGGTGCGCACGATCACCGCGCTCTCCGTCGCGGCGCTCGCGGAGTCCGCCGCGCCGTACGGTATCGAGTCGTTCGATAGCGTCCTCAAGCCGCTGTGGAAGGGTATCCGCGCGCACCGCGGGAAGGTGCTGGCGGCGTTTCTCAAAGCCATCGGCTTCATCATCCCCCTCATGGACGCCATGTACGCCAACTACTACACCAGGGAGGTGATGGTGATTTTGATACGCGAGTTTGCCTCTGCGGACGAGGAGATGAAGAAGATCACCCTGAAGGTTGTGAAGCAGTGCGTCGGCACGGACGGCGTCGAGCCCGAGTACATCCGCACCGAGGTGATGCCCGAATTTTTCAAAAACTTTTGGGTCAGGCGCATGGCGCTGGACCGCAGGAACTACAACCAGCTGGTGGAGACCACGCTGGAGATTGCGCTGAAGGTTGGCGCCAGCGAGATCATCGGGCGGGTCGTGGAGGACCTCAAGGACGAGTCCGAGCCCTACAGGCGCATGGTGATGGAGACGATCACGAAGGTTATCGAGAAGTTGGGCACCGCCGACGTGGACGCGAGGCTCGAGGAGCTTCTCATCGACGGCATCCTCTACGCGTTCCAGGAGCAGACGGCGGACGACGGCGACGTCATGCTCAATGGCTTTGGCACCGTGGTGACGTCGCTGGGCAAGAGGTCCAAGCCCTACCTGCCCCAGATTTGCGGCACGATCAAGTGGAGGCTCAACAACAAGAGCGCGGAGGTGCGGCAGCAAGCGGCGGATCTCATCGGCAAGATTGCCAACGTTATGAAAACCTGCGAGGAGGAGCAGCTCATGGGCCACCTCGGCGTCGTGCTCTACGAGTATTTGGGCGAGGAGTACCCCGAGGTTTTGGGTTCCATCCTGGGTGCGCTGAAGGCGATCGTGAACGTCACGGGGATGTCGCGGATGACGCCGCCGGTGAAGGACTTGCTCCCGAGGCTCACCCCGATTCTCAAGAACAGGCACGAGAAGGTTCAGGAGAACTGCATCGACCTCGTGGGTCGCATCGCGGACAGGGGCGCGGAGTTCGTCCCGGCGCGCGAGTGGATGCGCATCTGCTTCGAGCTCCTCGAGATGCTCAAGGCGACCAAGAAGGCTATCCGCCGAGCAACCGTGAACACCTTCGGCTACATCGCGAAAGCAATCGGCCCCCAAGACGTCCTCGCCACCTTGCTCAACAACCTCAAGGTTCAGGAACGCCAGAACCGCGTGTGCACCACAGTCGCCATCGCCATCGTCGCCGAGACGTGCTCCCCGTTCACCGTGTTACCCGCGCTGATGAACGAGTACAGAGTTCCCGAGCTCAACATCCAAAACGGAGTCCTCAAGTCCCTCGCGTTTCTCTTCGAGTACATCGGCGAGATGGGCAAAGACTACGTCTACGCGGTGACGCCGCTACTGGAAGATGCGCTCATGGACCGCGACTTGGTGCACAGGCAGACGGCGGCGGTCACGGTCAAGCATCTCGCGCTGGGGTGCGCGGGGTTAGGGTGCGAGGATGCGCTGACGCACCTGATGAACTACGTCTTCCCCAACGTGTTCGAGACGTCGCCGCA
>Ga0315315_10002306_pt1 | contig 17473 bp, 16 predicted proteins | sample M140m3416metaG_FD_203699 | JGI IMG/M metagenome (GOLD analysis project Ga0315315, IMG submission 203699) | Ammonia-oxidizing marine archaeal communities from Monterey Bay, California, United States - M1 40m 3416 | ecosystem: Environmental > Aquatic > Marine > Intertidal zone | place: USA... | reverse complement strand
AAATAAACTACATCCAACAACGGCAAAATTTATGCCCTGCCCAGCTAAGCGTTGCAAGTTATTTTAGCCGAAATGTTGGTATTAATTAAATATGAAAAACCTAAAGACTATTTTGCTTTTGATGCTATTGATGTCAAATCAACTATTTGCACAACAATTTGCTGAGTTTACGACCGATACCTCAAGAATTAATGATCATATGCGTGAACGTATTTCTAAAGAATTATGGTACATGAACGGTCAAGAAATGCATTATGATGGTAAAACCATTCAAATTAAAGTCAATCCAGATAAATTTGACACTATAGTATACTACAGGCAGAACAATAAAACCTACGACACAGTTTTATGTAATATAAAAGCATCAAACAAATACACTTTATCTTACAACGAATGTTGCGGTTTTTTTTATATAAAAAGTAAAACAACTAAAATCAATAATTCGGTACTTTTTAGACTTGAGAATAAAGATGAAAAACATATATACCTTGGAAGTACGGGAATGACGGGAATTTTGGTTAATGAAAACAATACTGAAGCCATATTTGATTTTTGTCGAAGCGCCATGGCATCACCACTCACTTATGTTTCCCTTCATGAAGTTGAGGAATGTAATTTAGAAATTGATATGCATATGGAAGACTGTGATATCGATATTTGTCTTTGGCCGAAGAACGGATACGAATCTCTCGAATTTGAAGATGAGACGTACGGTCAATATATAAGGAAATCACGAAAAATGGGTATGGCTTGGATTGGCCTAAACTCGGATCCGCTCATAGTTGTTTATGATCCGGCCACAAATAAAATCACCTACGAGTAGAGCATTTATTCCTTAGGTTTCCTTTTGTCTTCGCGAGGACCTCGTTTATAGATAATCAAGCCATTTAAAAAATTTCGTAAAATTTGATCATGGCATTCCATGTATTTGGGATGATCCTCACTCCTGAAAAATGCGCCCAATTCACTCTTTGAAATTTCAAAATCGACCAAGGCCAATACCTTGACAATATCATCGTCTCTCATTTTTAGCGCTACCCGAAGCTTTTTCAGTATGTCATTATTTGTTAGTCCCATTACACCTTTTTATTTATTCAATTATTATTAAAGCCCATTTATGAAACAATAAATACTAATCCTTATTGATAGAATGAATATCATTGTGACGCTCCTCAATATCGTCTTTTACTTTTTGAATACTTTTCGCTAATATCGCCAATTGCGTTCTCTTATTTTTAACCAACCATTTCCAGCTCAAATGTTCATGATCCACAGCTCTGGCTACATGATAAAGATTGTAAAGCTTATGCCCGAGCAACCAATTTTGTGCATTTGGATTCCCCTCGCATGCATTAATCATAGCCATCAAATGGGCGTAACCGTTGTCCATTAACCACTCTCTTGAATCCTCTTTCAATCGAATCGCATAAACAGAGTGAACAAGCTCTTCGTAATCATTTTCTTTAAGCCATTTCTGAAGCTCCAAATCTCCTTCAACGGCCTTAGCCCAAGCCAAAATCACCATATTGGAATAATTAATAGGCATCAGTTTTACCTTCTCCTTATCAGGCTTTGATTGTTGTTTCTTTTTATTTCGATTAAATAATCCTGCCATTACCCAAAGAATATATATGACACTATTATTGCGGCTACAATTCCAACTAAATCAGCAAACAATCCAGCCGTAACCGCATATCTTGTCTTTTTAATACCGACTGACCCAAAATAAACAGCCAACACATAAAACGTAGTTTCCGTGCTTCCTTGCATAGTTGCTGCTATACGTTCCTGAAGAGATCCTATACCGAAATTACTCATCACCTCGACATAAGCGCCCCGTGCTCCTCCTCCACTCAGAGGTTTCATGAATGCCACAGGAAGGGCATCAACCCATTCCGTAACTGTTAGTCCTATACTTAATACAAACCATCTGACGCCATCTAATATGCCATCTAAAGCACCAGAAGCCCTAAACAAAGCTATCGCACACAAAATCGCAATCAAATATGGAATAATACCAATAGCCACATTAAAGCCTCCTTTTGCACCATCAATAAAGGACTCGTACACATTTACCTTTTTTCTAACCGCTAATATGATAAAAGCAGAAATAATTCCAAACATTATACCCCCACCTACAACGACGGAAACAGCCTCACCCTGACTCGGGTGCTTCACTACATAAAAAAGCATTAAACCGATAAGTAATGAAAGACCTCCTATGTATGAAAGTACAACTCCGTTTAATAGGTTAATCCGTTGTCTCAAGGCCACAAAAATAAGACCTGCAAGAGAGGCTATAAAAGTTGAAATGAGTATCGGTAAGAAAACCTCTGTCGGAGATTCTGCTCCTGACCTTAAGGCAAAAATCGATATGGGTATAATAGTCAAACCTGAGGTGTTCAATACCAAAAACATGATTTGGGCATTAGAGGCTCTCTCTTTATCTGGATTAATCTCTTGAAGCTCTTTCATTGCTTTGAGACCTAGTGGCGTTGCGGCGTTGTCTAATCCCAACATATTGGCACTGAAATTCATCATCATTGAACCAATAGAGGGATGGTTCTTCGGAATATCTGGAAATAATCTTGAAAACAATGGCGAAACTGCTCTAGTGAGCAATCCAATAGCTCCGCCATTTTCTCCTATTCTCATAATGCCAAGCCATAAACACATGGCCCCGGTGAGATACAATGAGAGCTCAAAGCCAACCTTAGCAGAAGAAGACAGGCTATCAATCATGTCTTTCATGACTGTATAATCGCCCAAAACGAATGTTTTATAAAACCCCAGAGAGATTGCAATTAAGAACATTCCAAACCAAATACGATTTAAAACCATAACACTAATTTCGAATTATTTCGCGAATATGAGACAACACAAGCATATTTCTATTAACATTGATTATTGAATTTATTACATAAATGTAAAACCAAGTCATTTTGATTAAATTTGAGGTATGAACAAACAAAACCATTACCTCCTATCCGTTCTTCTATTTTTCATAAGCCCAGCAATATTATTTTCGCAACATTATATAAGTGCAAACGATCAGTCCGATATAGAACAAATAATTTCTGTTGAATCTGAAGAAGAATTAAACTCATTAAAATCAAAATACCCAATACAAAACATCAATGGACAAAGCTACATTTCATTTGTAGGTAAAGCCAAAACAGATTTCAATGCTGCAAAATTAGAGGCGCTGGGATGTATTGTTCACTCCACTGTTAGCCAACTCGTCACATTGAAAATCCCTTTAGAACACATTAAAATGGCAAACGAGCTTAATGGTTTAAGCTATTTGAGTATTTCTAAAAAAATGAACAGCTCATTAGATAAAGCCGTAACAGATGTTAGAGCGGATTCCGTTCATATGGGACTTGGAAATCTACCAGAAGGATATATTGGAAATGATGTTATTGTAGGTGTTACCGATTGGGGGTTTGATTACACCTCACCTGTGTTTTATGATACTGCACTTCAGCAAACAAGAATTATCGCCGCATGGGATCAATATAAGCTTTCAGGTCCATCACCTGCAGGCTTCCCTTATGGGACAGAATTTTCCGATGTAAGCAGCCTACTAGAAGCCGGAAGTGATACCTCTAATATTTATAGCTATTCCACACACGGAACTCATGTGGCCTCCATTGCTGGTGGTACCGGGGCTGGAACTGAATTTAGTGGTATAGCACCTGGAGTTAACTTTCTATTTGTAACATTCTTGGTTGATGAAGGTGCCGTTCTAGATGCTTGGGAATGGATGTATCAAAAGTCTCTGGAGGAAGGAAAAAGATTGGTTGTAAATATGAGCTGGGGCTTGTACCATGCCGGAACACTTGATGGCAATTCCGTGCTGAGCAATGCCATTACTGCATACACTGATCTGGGAGTTGTATTTGTGAACTCTGGAGGGAACAATGGCAATGTTGATTTTCATCTGAAACACCAATTTTCAAATGATACTATAGAAACACGAGTTAATTTTTATTCCTATTCAGCCCACCAATATATGTGGGGACAAAGTATTCATGCTTGGGGTGAAGTAGGGAATTCTTTTTCAAATCAAATCCAGATTAAAAACTTTGCTGGAGAAGTACTGGCACAAAGTCCATATTACAATACGCTGACCACAAGTGAGTATATCGATACTTTTGCTGTTGCGGATCAAGACACGATTTGGTACAATATATCCGCTGATGCCTCACACCCAATGAATGGGAGACCCCAAATGAGATTTAGAGTAAAATGTACCAATCCTTCACTTAGAGTGATGCTAAAGTCTGCGGCGGGTGATGGCTTGGTCCACTACTGGAATGTAACTGAATTAAGTAATGACGTCGGTAACTGGGGTATGCCTTTTAGTACTTTTCAATCGGGTACACTAAGTGGTGATAACGAAAACGGAATAAGCGAACCCTCATGTGCTGATGATGTAATTAGTGTAGCAGCATATGCCACAGGATGGACCAGTCCAGGAGGAAATCCTGTTGGAGGTGGTATGGCGTCTTTTTCAAGTAAAGGGCCTAGGTTTGACGGCGTTATGAAACCTGACATTGCTGCACCAGGCGTTTCCATTGCAGCAGCCCTATCATCTTTTACAGATGGACAGTACACCTCTGTGGGAAGTGTTGAATTTAATAATAAAACTTATAGATTTGCTCGACTCTCAGGAACGTCTATGGCAGCACCAATGGTGACTGGTGTAGCAGCCCTTATATTGGATGCCCACCCTAATATATCTGCAAGCACAGTGAAAGATGTTCTTCTTCAAACTGCTCGTGAAGACAATAAAACAGGAACATTACCTGCCGAAGGAGACCCAAGCTGGGGACATGGAAAAGTCAATGCACTTGCCGCAGTTGAGCAAGCCGTTTTATTGAATCAAATTGAGACTCTACAAACAACTGAAGAAATTCAAATCTACCCTAACCCTGTTCAAGATGAGTTAATCGTTGAAATTCCATTCGGGGTCAATTCAATTATTTTGAGAGATCTGACAGGAAAAGTACATCAAATAGAACATAGTGGAAATTCATTTAATTGTAGTGGACTTGATGCTGGAATTTATTTCATTTCATTTGATACGTATAACAAAAATTACGTGATACCTTTTATTAAAAAATAATTTTGATACGAGAATTAGCTTCAACTGAGCTCAACATTATTGAAGATTTGGCCAATGTAATTTGGCCTGTAAGCTTTAAAGAAATGATCAGCATTGAACAAATCGAATACATGCTGGAATGGATGTACAATCCAGAGAAGCTAAAGGAAAACAATCTAAATGGTCATAATTACGCTATCTACAGTGGGAATGATAAACCACTAGGCTTTGTTTCTTATGAAATAATAAAGGACCAGTCTAATGTACGGATACACAAATTGTATGTACATCACGAATGTCAAAAAAAAGGCATAGGAAAAAAACTTCTTGAATATGCAATTAAAAAAGGCCAAGAACAAAAGATGAAACAGCTGGATCTGTTTGTTAATCGTACAAACCCTGCAGTAAGTTTTTACGAATTCCTTGGATTTACAATAGAAGAAGAAATTGATTTGGACATTGGAAACGGATATTTTATGAATGATTATCGAATGAAATTGAAAATTTAATTTAATTATGCGTGCATAATACTTTTGAATTTCCTATATTTGTCTCACTAATTAATTTATGACCCTAAAATGAGTACAGATAATCCAATAAAAGGTGGTGAATTCATCATACGAAACACCAAGCCAGAAGACATATTTACGCCCGAAGAATGGAGCGAAGAGCACAAAATGATTGCTCAAACCTGTGAAGACTTTATTATGCAGGAAGTTATTCCTCATCTTGACAGAATAGATGCAATGGAAGAAGGTCTTATGCCCTCCCTAATGGAAAAAGCAGGTGAGCTTGGCTTACTTGGTTTATCGGTACCAGAGAATTTAGGCGGAATGGGTGTTGATTTTAAAACCTCATTAATGGCCACTGAGTATTTAGGTCTAGGTTTTTCATTTTCTGTTGCTTTCGGAGCTCATACTGGAATTGGAACACTACCTCTACTCTATTATGGCAATGACGACCAAAAGAAAAAATACATTCCTAAATTGGCCACTGGAGAATGGAAAGCTGCATACTGTCTTACCGAGCCAAGTTCAGGATCTGATGCAAATTCAGGAAAAACCAAAGCCGATTTATCCGAGGATGGAAGCCATTACACCATTAATGGTCAAAAAATGTGGATCACGAATGGCGGATTTGCCAATCTATTTACGGTTTTTGCAAAAATTGAAGACGATAAAAATCTTACTGCATTTTTAGTTGAAGCTGACAGCGATGGTATAACTCTTAATCCTGAAGAAAAGAAAATGGGTATTAAGGGATCATCAACAAGACAGGTGTTTTTCAATAACGTAAAAGTCCCTGTTGAAAACATGTTATCAGATCGTCAGAATGGATTTAAAATTGCGCTGAACATCTTAAATATCGGTAGGATAAAGCTTGCCGCTGGCGTTATGGGAGGTGCAAAAGGTGCCATTACGGAATCAGTGAAATATGCCAACGAAAGAGAACAATTTGGCCGACCTATCTCAAAATACGGAGCGATTCGTTATAAACTTGCTGAGCAGGTTATTTATACCTATGTAGTTGAATCTGCAACATACAGAGCAGGACAAAATATTGATGATGCCATTAAAGGGCTTGTGGATTCTGGTATGGATAAAGAACAAGCTACATTAAAAGGAATTGAACTTTTTGCTCCAGAATGCGCGGTTCTTAAAGTAGCAGGTTCTGAATGCCTTGATTATGTTGTTGATGAAGCTGTACAAATTTATGGAGGAATGGGCTTTTCAGCAGAATCTTCTGTCGAAAGAGCTTATCGCGATTCTCGTATAAACAGAATTTTCGAAGGCACAAATGAAATCAATAGAATGCTTACAGTAGACATGGTATTAAGAAGGGCGATGAAAGGTGAGCTTGATTTGATGGGGCCAGCAATGAAAGTTGCAGGTGACCTCATGAGTATTCCTGAAATTGTTGAACCAAGTGATACTCCATTAGGAAATGAAGAGCACATGGTTGACGGGTTCAAAAAAGCCATCTTAATGGTTGCTGGCTCTGCAGTTCAAAAGCTAATGCAATCCCTTGCCAAGGAGCAAGAGGTCTTGATGAATATTGCAGACATGGCCATTTGGACCTATTTGGCAGAATCTGTGTACCTACGTGTTCAGAAAAAAATTGACAGTCAAGGAGAGGCAGCATGTGAACATGATATTGCCATTGCAAAAACATATTTTTATGATATTGCTGATAAAATAGCCAAGGCTGCGAAAGACGCCATAAATTCATATGCGGAAGGTGATGAAGCCAGAATGATGCTTATGGGCCTCAAAAGATTTACAAAAACCCAACCCTTTAATCCAAAAGCAGCAAGACAGATTATTGCTCAGAAGTTGATTGAAGACGGTCGATATAAATTTTAAGTTTATAACAACCCTGTTAGGAAGAGCCTCAATAGAGGCTCTTTTTTTATGTATATTCGTTTCATTAATTAGCTTCAGCTTCACCCTATGAGAATAAACGGACACGGACATATTTTACCTGAACCAAATCAAATCCCTCAATTTATGAAGGATAAAAAGCTGTTTTGGATAGATGACGATAAAAAATTTATGCGTCAAGGCAATTGGTCTAGACCGATTACAGACCCTAGTTTTTTCCTTAAAGAAAAGCTCGAATGGATGGATCAATACAATATAGACCATGGTGTCATGCTTAATTTATCTCAAATCTATTGTAATGGTTGGCAGCAACAAGACACCAAGGACGCCATTGCATGGCAAAATGATTTCAATGCTTCTGTTCAAGAAAATCACCCTGATAAATTCACAAGTGGATTTGTGGTTCAACCACTTTACATGGAGGATGCCCTAAAAGAAATAGAGCGTTGTGTCACAAAATTAAACCTAAAGCTACTATGTCTCCCAACACACTTTCTTAATGCCAATAATGAATGGACCTCTATTGCCGATAAATCCGTGTTTCCAATATATGAGCTAGCCAATAAATACAATTTGGCTGTCGAAATCCACCCCTATGATGGAGAAAAGATTGTTAACCTTAAAGACCAATACTGGAGATTTCATTTGGTGTGGATGATGGCCCAATGTGCTGACACACTTCACCTATATACCTTAAATGACATTCCCAATAAATTTCCAAATATCAGAACCTGTTTTGCTCATGGCTGTATGCTTGGAATTGCAAATTACGGAAGAAGACTTCAAGGATTTGATGGTCGACCTGACCTCTTTGAAGACGTGGAAAACCCAAGAGCATCACTAGGACATAAAAATTTATTTTTCGATTCATTGGTTCATGACTCATATACTCTAGAGCTTTTGAAAAGAAGAGTTGGTGTATCTCAAATTGTTGCAGGATTAGATGACCCATATCCTTTAGGAGAAATGGAAGGTGTAGGAAATTCATTTCCTGGAAGAGTAATCGATTTTGCAGTTGAAGTTGATATATTAACGCAACGAGAAGCAGATGAAATATGGAGAGACAATGTCTTGATGTGGTTGGGAAAATAAACCCTCTAATCTATCTCATAATTTAACCTCATCGTTATACTTGCTGTTTTGCGTTTAGAGCTTGTATTGAAGCTTCCTCCCCAGGAATATTCATCACTTGAATTCTCTGCTGTAATTTGAAACACCCCCATATTTGCTTTAATTAAGTCACCTAATGAACCCCCTCCATTATTCGCTATGGTTTCAGCTCGGTTTTTGGCATCCTTTGTCGCCTGCTCAATCATTTTTATTTTCAGCTCAGCAAGTTTCGTATAGTAATATTGGGGTGAATATGAATTCAATTCAATTCCTGCATCAATTAGCTTAGATACCTCTCTTGACGTTTGCTCAACCAAATCAACTGACTTTGATTGCACCTCAAAAGACTGACTCAGCTCATATCCTCTGAATACACGCTCTTTAAAATTTCCATTTTCATCATATTGATTGTCGTAATTCTTACTTATGTCTGCTGCATCAAAAACGATTTCATTTTCTTTAATTCCTTGACTAGAAAGAAATTTTTTAACCTTTAAAACATCCGCATTTAAATCAGCGTATGCTTGCTTTAAATCCATAGCATTTCGTGAGAAACTAGCTCTCCATGTAATTAAGTCTGAGTCAAAAGACTCCTCTCCTAGTCCTGTAACTGAGATTTTGGGATCATCTTTCCCCTTAGATAAATATGAGGTGCCAAGAATATAACCAGTGATAACTACGGCTATGCCGATTAAAACTGTGGGTAAAAGCTTTTTAACGAATTCCATAATAATAATTTAAATTAATTTACATTGGTGCTAACACAATTTATGCCATTGGTTACAATTTATCTGACACCAAATAGAAGCATAGTATTCCTGGGATGATTGAAATCAAAATATTTAGTAAAAGCAAGGTGTAATTCCCTGCCTGTAAAAGCTGAAAATTCTCAAATGAAAAAGTACTAAACGTACTAAAACCTCCACATAGACCTATAATTAAAAATGGGGTAATCCATTCATTCTTCATTTCTCTGGCTCCATAATAAATAGCCAATGCAAAAATCAAGCATGCAGCAAGATTGGATATTAATGTGGACAAAGGAAATTGCGTGAAATATTTTGAAAATGCTTTACCTACTCCAAATCGCATTACACTTCCAATTCCTCCTCCTATAAAAACCAACAAATAGTTCATTAGTGTCTGATTTGTTTTAAAATTAAAAAATGTAAAACAACTTTGGCGATTATATAACCTAAAATTGCACCACAAAATACATCAGAGACATAATGCACTCCAAGATAAACACGACTGTACAAAATAATTAGTGTAATACAAACAAGAGACAGCTTAATCCAGTATTGCTTGATCACGCCATGTGCAAAAACCAACAAAGCAAAATAATTGGCCGCATGAGAAGATACGAATCCATACTTACCACCTTTGTAAAAATCTCCATTGTCAAATTGATGGAAATGCAATTGCCCTGTGAGTTCTGCATGATGAGAAGGACGATAACGCATAAACAACTCTTTGAAAAGATAAACGGAGCTCAAATCCGCAAATGCAATTGTAATGACTATCCCTAATAAAATCCATCCTGATTGCTTTAGATTATAGGATTTGAATAAAGACCATGACATTAGGATTACAATAGGAATCACTATAAATGGACCAGAAAAAAACCACATGAGACCATCCAAAAAGCTACAATGGGCACTATTAACAAAGAGTACCAATGAACGATCAAACGACTCAAGTGACTCAATCATCATGAATCAGTTTCCAAATTTCATCTTTAAGCTCTAAAAGTCCCATTTGAGCTACTGAAGAAATATATAAATAAGGAACTCCTTTAAGGTCATTTTTTAATTCGACATCAAGCTCTGCTTTCAATTCATCGTCAAGCATATCAGACTTACTGATAACCAAAATACTTTCCTTATGCATCAGTTCAGGGTTATACGCCTCAAGTTCATTTTTGAGAACTTCATATTCGCTTGCAATATGATCACAATCTGCAGGAATCATAAAAAGCAGTACCGAATTTCTTTCAATATGCCTTAAAAATCTGTAACCCAAACCTTTTCCTTCAGATGCTCCTTTTATAATTCCCGGGATATCCGCCATGACGAAAGAACGATAATCACGATAGGAAACGATACCCAAGTTGGGTCTGATTGTCGTGAACGGATAATCTGCTATTTCAGGTTTTGCAGCGGAAACAACAGATAACAATGTGCTCTTTCCTGCATTTGGGAACCCAACCAAACCAACATCTGCAAGAATTTTAAGCTCTAATATTTTCCAGCCTTCACTTCCCTCCTCACCAGGCTGTGCATGCCTTGGCGTTTGATTGGTCGGGGATTTAAAGTGATTGTTTCCAAGGCCTCCACGACCTCCCTTTTGAAGGATTTTCTCTTCTCCATGATCTGTTATTTCAAATAAAACATCATCTGTATCTTCATCCCTAACAATTGTACCTAAAGGAACATCAATATATACGTCCTTCCCCTGAGATCCTGTTTTTAAATTACTAGATCCGTGAGCGCCATGCTCTGCTTTAATGTGTTTTTTAAATTTGAGATGTAATAGGGTCCATAGCTGCTTATTTCCACGTAAGATCACATGACCTCCTCTTCCACCATCACCTCCATCTGGTCCTCCTTTGGGTATGTATTTCTCACGTCTAAAATGCGTGGATCCTCCTCCTCCATGACCAGATTTGGCATGAATCTTTACATAATCAACAAAATTGTCTGAAGCCATTAAATTTTAATTTGCATCTATAGAGTCAAATAGCCTTTGGGTAATATCATTTACTGAACCCATTCCATCAATTCCGTAAAACTTATTTTGATTTGCATAAAAGGTCTTGACAGGGGCTGTTTCCCTCTTGTAAACAGCTATTCTATTTTCAATTATTTCAGGGTTTGCATCATCTGCTCTTCCACTCACCTCGGCTCTTTTGAGCAATCTCGTTTTTAACTCATCCTCATCTACATCTAAAGAAAGCATCATTGAAATTGTGGTATTCATAGACTCAAGAAAGGTATCCAATGCACTTGCTTGAGTGTTTGTTCTTGGAAATCCGTCAAATATGAACCCATTGGGCTCCTTGTACTTCACAACCTCTGAACGCAAAAGATCAATGGTTACTGAATCTGGAACAAGCTGTCCTTTATCCATGTAGCTCTTTGCAAGCTTTCCAAGTTCTGTTTCTCCTTTTATATTTGCTCGAAAAATATCTCCTGTAGAGAGATGTACAAGATTGTATTTTTCGATAAGTCTTTCAGATTGAGTGCCTTTACCAGCTCCCGGAGGGCCAAACAATACAATATTCAACATAAAATTATTCCTTTAATTGATAAATCTCCTTTAAATTTCTTCCCAGCTGGTCGTAATCCAAACCATAACCTACTACAAATTTATTAGGAATTTTGAATCCAAAATACTTCGGAGCAGAATCTCCTTTAAAAGCATCCGGTTTATATAGCAAAGTGCACACCTGTATTGACGCAGGGTTTTGCATTTTTAGCATAGTAATTACGCGATCAACTGTGAGGCCAGTATCTACTATATCCTCAAGAATCACAATATGTCTTCCCTCAATGTTCTGATTTAAACCAATAAGCTCGTGAACCTTCCCCGTAGTTGATGTACCTACATATGAAGCTAGCTTAATAAAGGATAGCTCCACATCACCATCAATATGTTTCATCAAATCAGAGGTAAACATAAAAGAACCATTGAGAACAGATAAAAACAAAACATTCTCCCCTCCGTAATCTTTACGCAATTCCTGACCAAGCTCTTTTATCCGCCCAAGAATTTTCTCCTCACTGATGTAGGGAACAAAATATTTGTCAATAAGATGAATTTCTTTACTCATTTGGGGAGCAAATGTACGATTTTAAGCACTAAGATGAAAATATAAGGTGGATAGCTGTATCTTTGTTTTATGATTAAAAACTGGAATAGTAAAGAATTCAAAATCGGAGTTCTAGGTGGCGGCCAATTGGGAAGAATGTTAATACAGGAAGCCATTAACCTCAATCTTCATATCCATATCATGGACCCGGATAAAAATGCTCCTTGTTCGTCAATCGCTCAAACTTTTACTTGTGCTCCTTTAACAGATTATGATGCCGTTGTTGAATTTGGAAAAGACAAAAGCTTAATCACTGTTGAAATCGAGAATGTTAATATTGAAGCATTAGAAGAGCTAGAAAATAGAGGTATTCAGGTATACCCTCAGCCACGGGTTTTAAAAATCATCAAAGATAAAGGGACACAAAAAGAATTTTATAAAAAGAATGAAATCCCAACATCTTCTTTTCAATTATTTGAATCCAAACAAGATCTCATGAATTCAAAAATCAAATACCCGGCTGTTCAAAAATTAAGAACAGGAGGGTACGATGGTAGAGGCGTTCAGATATTAGAAAGTGCCAATAATTCATTTGAACATTCCCATCTTATTGAGGATTTTATTGATTTTGAAAAAGAAATTTCAATTATAGTCGCAAGAAACAGTAAAGGACAAATAAGTACATTCCCATCTGTTGAATGTGAATTTAATCCTGAAGCTCATCTAGTGGAATTTTTATTTTCTCCAGCAGAAATATCAAATGAAACTGAAAAGAAAGCAAATAAAATCGCAGCTAATGTTATTGAAAAACTCGATATGGTTGGGATACTTGCCGTCGAGATGTTCCTTACAAAATCGGGTGACATTCTTGTGAATGAAATTGCTCCAAGACCCCATAACAGTGGACATCACACCATTGAATGTTGTGATACATCACAATTTGCTCAGCACTTAAGAGCTATTTTGGGATTACCTTTAGGATGCACCACATTAATTCAACCAGGTGCCATGATTAATCTTCTAGGTGAGAAAGGGCATACAGGCACAGCGATTTATAAAGGCCTATCAGAATTATTAAGCCACCCTAACGTTTATGCTCACCTCTACGGAAAAGAGCAAACCAAACCATTTAGAAAAATGGGACACGTTACGATTACAGGCAAAACCTTAGAAGAAGTGAAATCTACAGCAGCTCAAGTCAAAAATCTCGTTCACATTATTGCATAAAAAAAGCCACCGAAGTGGCTTTCTTATAATATTGATCTCTTTATTGAACCACGAATTTCTTAATCATAGTCATTTGAGAATTTGTGTACTCAATAGAATACAATCCCTTTGCATATTTTGCAAGATTGATTTTGAAATCCCATGCACCATTGTCAATATTCATATCAAATTGATTGATAAGCTGTCCGGCATGATTGTATATGGAGATTTTGTTTAATTCTTTGTCTGAAGACGTAATAGTCACGTTTAAAACATCAGACGCAGGATTAGGGTATATCTTGAGTTTGTCATCAACATTGTAGTCAAAAGTTTCGGTAATACCGAGATTTGGGCCCACTTCATATCCATTTGCTACAGCTTCAGAAATTGATGTTGACCCAGCATTATCAATGCGACCTGAAGGATCCAATAGCATACCGATTATATGGATGTTGTTTTCATCCCAATCTGCTGGAAGTGTAAATGAATAATTTGAAATATGACTTTCTCCAGAATTAATTGTAGCAGGTAAACTAGCAGAAGAGCCAGCAAAAGATGGAGAAATTGCTCTGGCGACATGATCATATACCATTTGAGCAGCGGGAACTGAACTTGGTAAAGATTCATATCCTCCCATTACACCATTTCCTCCTCCTGCATATGCATTTGATTGATTGTAACCTGAAGAAGTTCCAGTTACATTATCCTCAGTTAAAGCACATGCCACTTTGTAGCTATTTGTAGCATTTTGCGAAAATGTCGTCTTTACTGATACTTCTAAAATTCTCGTACTTGGATCCCAAGTTGCACCATTTAATATTACACCAGCAGGTTCTGTTTGTAACCTGTCAAGAAAATCAGCATTCATTGCAGAAGGATCTACATCAGCTCCTCTGTCTACCACTGCACTTGGATAACCACCAATTAAGGCTCCCATTCCCGCATCATATACGACATCTGTCATTGGATCTCCATTGTGCACAGCGATTCCAATCCAGTAATCAGCATAAGTTTGTTCAAACAAATCCATATAGACAGCTCCTCTAGGGCACCATTGGCACCATGTTCCTGTAGCCTCTTCTCCGACTACAACTTTACCTGAAGCGGGTACAATAGGATCAATACTAATAACTTTTGAATCATCGGAAGCATCATCATCAGCTCCTGAACCATTAACATTAGAAATGGTAACCGTTAAATCATTATTTCCCAAAACTGGTGTCAACTGAGAGGCAAAAGTATGCTCGTAAGTATCTAAGGAAACTAAATTTAAACCTGATACATTTTCAGTAACATCAGCGCCATTGTAATTATAAGTTAAATCAAAAGAATTGATTGTTGTAGAACCCAAATTCCTTGCGGTTGCTACAACATCATAGCTTAATCCAGCTATTCCATTAATTTGAGTAATAAATGAAACACCACCATTGAGATTCGGTAGATTAGCTGGTATATGAGTGTAGCTAATATCATCAACATAAAATCCTGAAACACCATTTCCTCCCTGACCAGTTGGATTAACTGGATATAAATCTAAAATCCCTATTTGACCTGTCGGATTTGAAAATGAACCTTGTGAAACATTGTCAATAAAAAGCTCCCAAACATTAGACGTTAAATCCATTTCAACACGAAGATTGAACCATTGGGCACTTGGATAATTGGCGTTAATATAAGGAGTTCCTTGATTAGAAAGCTTAAGTGTTCCATCTTGTAGCATGTAACAATCTAAAGCCCATACCTGTGCGACAACTAAAGTTCCCTGAAGGTTAAAGTACGCTCCCTTTCCCGCTTCGACGAAAAAATTAGCTTCAAAAGAAAAATTTCCAGAGTTATATACCTGATCAAATGGAAGTACTACATCTTCTGGACCTCCATTTGCAGAAGTCGAAGAAAAATAAATAGATTGATTACCACTACTTGCATTGTTATTTGTGATGGTAACATCTTCTGCTCCTCCCTCTGTCCCACTCCATGTGGTCCAATCAGGTGAACTGCTCCCCAAGTATGAACCTAATGAATAGGATTCAAAATCATCAGAAAATGACTGGGCAAATATGGTACTTGATGCGACCACTGACATAATAAATAAAATAGATTTTTTCATTATAATTTACTTTTTGAGTTAATGTTAATCTTTTAAATACTTGAAAAAGAATTTTTTAGTGCAACAAATATGATGATTTTATTTCAGAATCGAATTTATGATGAACAAATAGTTCAATTATGGGTTGGCTCGAGATATTTTTAGTAAATTCGACCCTTAATCTTAAAAAATAAATAATGAATCCGGATTATCAATTAATGTTATGGGCTTGGGTTGGAGTTGCTGCTTGGGTTGGTTTTGTAATCTTTTCAAACCGAAAAATACACCCAAAAGCTTTATTCACCCTATTTATGGTTGAACTATGGGAGCGTTTTAGCTACTACGGTATGCGTGCACTACTCATCTTATACATGACTGCGGATATCATGGATGGAGGTTTTGCGTTTGATGACGCAAAAGCATATGGAATTTATGGTGCCTATGGTGCCTTGGTTTACCTCACACCTCTTGTTGGAGGATTCTTCGCTGATAAACTGGTTGGTTTTAGAAAAGCCATTGTTTGGGGTGCCATTTTGATGGCTATTGGTCAGTTCACCCTATTCCTTGGAGGAAATGAAAATGAAACCATGTTTTATGTAGGATTAGCTGTTTTGGTTGTTGGAAATGGTTTTTTCAAACCAAACATTTCCAGTATGATCGGAAGATTCTATGAAGAGGGAGACAAAAGAAGAGATGGGGCATTCACCTTATTTTATATGGGAATTAATATGGGGGCATTTCTTGCTCCACTTACGTGTGGTGCCATAGGTGAAAACGAAGGCTGGCAATATGGTTTTCTTGCAGCCGGTATAGGAATGGCTGTTGGTTATCTTGTATTCCTTTGGGGACAAAAACAAGGAGTTTACAATGATGTAGGAATGGGACCTGATGTGGTAATGGAAAAACCCATTATACCAGGCATCTCGAATAAATTATTTCCAGTTATTGCAACTGTCATTATGATTGTATTGGCTTCTACGTTGATTGTTTACAATGATATCGTAGACTTGATCTTAGTGATTCTAGCAACCATGGTCATCGGTTATCTGTTGTACGAAGCCAGTAAAATGGAAAAGATCGCAAAACAAAGAATTTGGGTTATAGCGGTTTTATTATTTTTTACAACTGTATTTTGGACCTTCTTTGAATTGGCGGGTTCAGCATTAAGTTTATTTACAGCACGTAATGTAGATCGCACTTTATTTGGATTTGAAATTAAGACCACTTTCTTTCAATCGTTCAATCCTTTCTTTATCATGATATTTGCACCCATTTTTTCGTGGTTGTGGATTAAACTATCGAACATGAATAGAGAACCGGCTGCTCCATACAAATTTGGTTTTGGCTTGTTGCTTTTAGGTTTAGGATTTTTAGCCCTCAACGTGGGTGGAGGTTCTGCAAGTGCAGGAATGATTCCTGCCATATTCATGGTGTTTTTATATCTTTTACATACGATTGGTGAGCTTACCTTGTCTCCTGTTGGATTGTCACTGGTAACAAAACTTTCACCACGTCATATGGTTGGTTTCCTAATGGGTATATGGTTGCTTTCATCTTCATTAGCTCACCAAGGTGGTAAGCACATTGCAAAGCTCACAACGGTAAATGAAAAAACCATCGTCGAAAGCGAATCATTCAAAAATGCTAAAATGGATAAAGACATCAAAGCATTATTAATTACGGATAAGTACAAAGAAAAGCTTGAAGAAGGTTCTGTTGAAGATGTACTTACTGATTCCACTTTCATTGCAGAATTAAATACCAAAAGT
>Ga0315315_10002304_pt1 | contig 17482 bp, 10 predicted proteins | sample M140m3416metaG_FD_203699 | JGI IMG/M metagenome (GOLD analysis project Ga0315315, IMG submission 203699) | Ammonia-oxidizing marine archaeal communities from Monterey Bay, California, United States - M1 40m 3416 | ecosystem: Environmental > Aquatic > Marine > Intertidal zone | place: USA... | reverse complement strand
CCATCGCGATCTCGGCTCAGGGAACTCAGTTCGCAGTCGGCCGTTCCGGTTTGGTGGAATTGAAGAATGCGGAGGGCAAGCTGCTGCACAATCTGACAAATGGCATCGACAAGGTGCATTCCTTGCAATTCAGCGCTGATGGTAGTCGTCTGGTGGTTGCGTCAGGTGTCGCTGGGGCGTTCGGAACCGCATGTGTCTATTCAAGCCAGACTGGTGAATTGTTGCACGAGTTGGGTGGGCATCGTGACGTCTTGTATGCAGCTAAATTTTCTCCGGACGGAGCGTTGATCGCCACTGCCGGATATGATCGACAAATCAGATTGTGGGACAGTCAAACTGGCGAATTGTTGCGAATGATGTCGGGGCACAATGGAGCTGTTTATGATCTCGCGTTCTCGCCTGACGGCAAAGTGATTGTTAGTGGTTGTGCAGATGAGACAGTGAAGGTTTGGAGTGTCGCAACGGGGCGACGCCTCGATACGCTCAGCCAACCCGAGGGCGAAGTGTTGGCCGTTGGCGTTAGCCACGATGGTAAATTCATCATGGCCGCGAGTTCTGATAATCGTTTGCGAGTTTGGGGATTGGAGTCACTGAATCGTCCGCAAACGAACCCCATTCTTGTAACCCGGTTTGTCGATGAAACACCATTGATCAAGTTTCAACTGACTTCAGACGGAAAACGGCTGGTGGTTCTGACTGAGGGAGGGAAATTAAGGATCCTTGATACAGCGTCTTGGAACCCTCTGGTGACTCTTGGTCGGTTGCCGGACGTGGGCACTGATTTTGCGATCAGTGCCGATGAAAACGAAGTTCTGATTGCTTCGATCAACGGTAAACTGATTAGGCGTACGATTCCCCGTTTAGGAAATGCGGATGACCAGCAGGGCGCGACGGCTGAGTTGCAAGGTGCGGAACGCGAATGGTTGGCGGCACTGAAAACAGAAGTGAACTGGACCACTTTGACTCCGTCTGAGCTCTCATCAGATGGGCGTGAGTTGACCGTTGCGGACGGGTGGATTTCGGCGGGCAAAAAGAAGCCCGAAACGGATCAGTACAGAGTCACTTTCCCGTTGCAGAACGTGGATCTTGTTGGGCTGCGTCTTGAGGTTCCAGCAGAACAGGTTGACAACTTCGTCGTTTCAGGAATCACGGCAATGGTAAGGCGGAGGGGCAAGAAGACGGTCGACGCACGGTACGTGCGAGTGGATTTGCCTGGTGCAGCAAGAATGATTCACTTGGCAGAGATACAGGCATTTGTTGGGGATATCAATGTGGCTGCATCAGGGACTGTCACCGCGAGCTCAGAGGACTATGAGGGGAAGAGCGAATTCGTGAATGATGGGAATACGGATGGTAATTTTTCCAATCGTTCTGTAAGCCACACGAAAATTGAGCAGGATCCGTGGATTGAAATTGATTTGGGAGAGGTAAAGCCCATTGGTCGCGTGGCGCTTTGGAATCGGATTCATTCTGACCCTGCCATCGCACAAAGATTGAAGGGGTTTCGCATTTCGTTGTTGAACGAAAAACGCGAGGTAGCGTGGGAGAAAACACCACTGCAGGTGCCATCTCCCAGTGTGGAGTTCAATACGGGAGGTTGGTCGCAGCTGCCGTTGTCGATTGCATTCGCTGACCATGAGCAAGAAGGGTTTTCTGCCGCTTCGGTTCTGAAGGACGATCAGAACGGGTGGGCCATTGGCCCTCAGTTGGGTCGTCAGCACACGCTCACGTTGCTGCCACGTGAATCGCTGTCACTACAGGACATGGATCTGAGACTGACAATCGACCAAGGTTCCCGCTTGCCGCGGCATGTACTCGATCGATTTCGCGTTGCCATCACTTCCGATCAGGGGCTGTGGACGACGGCAACAGTCCCACGAAAAATTTTGAATCTTGTCCGGCGTTGGCAGGAAAGTCAGGAACTGACTGATGTTGAATTGCGAGACTTAACTGCCTACTACCGCGGCATCACCGATTTTGAATCACGTTATCTTGGCCCAATCCAAGCAGGGACGCGTCGGGAAACAGATCTACGAAACGCACTGCAGGGGGAGGTGGATTCCATATTGGATGTGCCAGGGGGCGCCAGCATCGAGGGAATAATTGGCAAGCGTGGCGAGGTGGATGCGTATCGGTGGCGGGCGAATCGAGGTGAGGTGTGGGCGATCGACGCTGACGCGGGAGCGGGTAGCACTTTGGATCCTTTTGTTGCCATTTTTGATGCAAAGAATCAGCCGGTATTGCGAACACGACTGCAAGCCGTAAGAGACTCCTATTTCACTTTTCGGGGTAAGGACAGCAAGCAGATTGGTGATTTTCGTTTATTCAATTGGCAGAATATGCAGTTGAACGATTTCTTGTATGCCGCCGGCGAAGTCACTCGTTTGTGGATGTATCCACGCGGCCCAGACTCAGGGTACAACGTCTACCCGAATGAAGGTGACCGCTGGACCTACTTTGGTACTTCCCACACAACACATGCTCTTGGCGAACCTGCCTATGTTGTCCGGCCATTAGCCCCGGGAGACAAGCATGTTGCGAATGGGTTACCAGTGTTCGATTTGTATTATGAAAACGATGATGACCCTGCAAGGATGGTCGGTAAGAATAGTCGACTGCTGTTCAAGGCTCCCCAAGATGGAATTTATACAGTCAGGATTTCGGACACGCGTGGAGATGGTGGAGAGAAGTTTGGCTACAGCTTGGCGATCCGACCAGCCAGTCCCTCGTTCAAACCGTCTGTCGTAAAACCAAATGCAGAGATCCGCAGAGGGTCAGGTAGAGAAGTTGTTCTTCGCGTTGACCGACTGGATGGTTTTGATGGTGCTGTTACGTTTGAACTAAAGAACTTGCCCCAAGGTCTCGTATCGAGTTTTCCGGTGACAGTTGAAAATGGGCAGCGCTATGCCTTGGGTAACATTTGGGCGTCCGAGTCTGCTGAGCCATGGGAGGACGCATCAGCACCAAAGGTAATTGCCAGAGCGATGGTTTTGGGACGCATGGTCGAGCAGCAAGTTGGTGATCTGGGAATCCTGAAGTTAGGTGAAGAACCCAATGTGGTTCCGTCAATACAGCCCTTGGATCGGATGGTAGACGTGGCCGAAGACTGGACACTGCAGGTGCGTCGTGGTCACAGTGTGGCAGCGCGTGTGGTTGTTCGTCGCAAGGAGGGGTTTGTAGGCCAAGTCAGCTTCGGCAAAGAAAACGCCGGACGAAATGCCCCTCACGGAGTCTATGTAGACAACATAGGTCTGAATGGATTGCTCGTGCGTCAGGGGGAAGACGAGAGAGGATTTGTCTTGACAGCCGATCCGGTGGCAAAGCTCGGCAAGCGTGCATTCTTTCTCCGCGGGGAGGTCGATGGCAACATCACCACGCATCCAATCACGGTAGAAGTGTTGCCCTGATTGGCGGGTACCGAATTCGCCATTCAAGGTGCTATGGGGCCTAAGTGTTTGGGCACTGGGCTCTGCTGTCCCCCGTCTTTTTGGTATTATGTCGGCGCAAAAAAAACGCCCACGCAAACCGTGGGCGTTCTCCATTGAATTGATTCATTACCTGATCAGGCAGTGACGATGTTCACGCGGCGGCCTTTGCGATCGAACATGACGTTGCCGTCGACCAACGCATAAAGCGTGTAGTCATTGCCCTGACCGACACCAGTGCCGGCGTGGTACTTGGTGCCAACCTGACGAATGATGATGTTACCAGCTCGGACAGCTTCGCCACCAAACTTTTTGACGCCACGGCGTTGGGCATTGGAGTCACGTCCGTTACGGCTCGAACCCTGCCCCTTCTTATGTGCCATTTTTCCTTACCTGCTATCAGAGATTTCCTGCGGATTGCTTGATTTCAGAGCAATTTAGCCGGAAACCGGGAATTCCTCAAGAGGCAAACCGGTTGAGGAGCCACCCAGCGGGGCCACTTTTCAGTGGTTATTCCCTGATTTGCCACCAATCGTCGATTTTTGATCCCAAAATCTATCATGGCGGAGTGGTGGGGGGCTTTGGTGACGCGAGTGTGGTTCGTCACGCTGTGCCTGTAGCCCCGTAAGAGTTGGGCACATCGGTTGATACCTGGGGCGATACTGTGACGGCTATTGGAGCGCAGTTTTCAACTTCGATTTCAGGGGAAGGTTGGGCGGTCAAGATTCAGTGAGGGGCTGCTGCTCCAGCTTTTTCAGTGTGGCTTCAAACCCAGGATTGTCCGGCTCAGCTTCGATTGCCGCCCTGATATAAGTCTTTGCTTTTTCCAGTTCCCCCAATTCAAAATAAGCCTCGGCGGCTTCGTAGTTCGCTCGAGCGTCGGTTGGCGTCAGCTTCAGTAACTGAGCGAGGAGTTCGACCGCATCGGATGACCGGCCGTCTTTTCGGAGGCAATAAGCAAGCAGGACCATTGTGGCCGCATCATCCGGATACGCACTGATCACGTTCTCCAGTGAAGATATCGCGACGTCGTATTGATCAGTCGCAGAGTAAAGGAGACCGAGGTCGTAGTAAGCGCGTGCCATGTGTTCTTCATTGTCAGTGATCAATGCTGCAATCAGGTACGGTTCTGCTTGCTCAATTAGCCCTGAGTTCAGCAGCAGTTCACCGTAGGGCAGGTGTGCACGTGAGTAGTCTTCAATGTCAAATAGTGCTTGGTATTCAGCATGAGCTTCAGCGAAACGCTCCAGGTTATTCAAACTGTCGGCCAGCAGGAATCGGCTTTCCAAATCGTTGGGTGAAATCGCTAGGGAGCGGTTCGAAGCTACGATTGCTTCCTGAAATTTTCCAGCCCAGTGATTCACTTTGGCAAGGTTCCGAAATGCGATTGCAGTCTCTTGATAGTCGATCGACACATCGACGCGTCCTTGCACTGCTTTCATGATCGCATCAGAGGGTGACTTTCCATCAACGATCGCATTCGCAATCAGGGTGTCCACGATCCACTTTCCTATAGCACGATGTATCCCAAGAGTCGGGTGCACGTGGTCAAGGAAGTAGTCATCACCGAAGCAAGCATGACCGTTTTTTTCAATGCTCAACTGGCGCAGCAAGTTTTCCGCGTCTACCAGTGGAGCATCAGCCTGTGCAGCAACGGAACGTAGCGTTTCACGCAATTGCTTAATCGCCCGCAAGGAACAGATGTCCTCATTCAATGCGTGTTCAAAAGCCTGTTCGGCCTCAGTCCACTCTTCACGTGCAAAGAGAATCTGTCCTAGTAGGTACTGTGTGTCCGCCGAGTTTGGGGAATTTGCAAGGATGGCGTGGACTGTTGAGAGTGCCTCATCTAATTGACCTGACCGGAAAAAATCTCTCGCTTGGTCGAGTTGCAGCGTCAAAGCCGCGACGTCCGCAGTCTCATCGAACAGGGACTTGAATGGACTGGTGCCCCGAAGATTCGAAACAGGTGTGATGAATGCGATGTTCGCACCAGCGGAGCGGGCGATTGAAATCATGGCATTCAGGTTGATGCGATATTCACTGATTACTTCAGCACGCCATTCCTCGTCTCGCTCGTATTGTATTGGACCTACAGAGTGATTCAGCATTTCATCAACTTCCTCCGGGAATGCTGCGGCACGCTCGGGAAGTGTCTTCGATCCTTCTTTGTCATCGGCGGATGCAGTTTTCCACATACGGGCAGAAAGCCGTTGGAGAACTGATCCCGTTCGCGTGCTTTGGAGTGAAGCGCTTATGTCATTTAGCCAAGATTGGTTATCGAACATACGTGCATAAGTTCGACGTTCAAGAAACTCGTTCTGTGCGGAGTAGACAATGAAAAGATCTGGTTCGTATTGCGCGAGCTCTCGCATGACCGCCGCAACACGATAGCTTGCATAGCTGACACCACCGGCATTAATCACTTCCCATTCAACATCGGGTTGTGCTTCCGGCAGCAATTCTCGCACCCAGCGTACGTAGGATGCGGAGTCCGAAAACGGCCGGCCAAAGGTCGTCGAACCGCCCACACAAAAGACCCGTTTTGTCCCAGTCGCCTTTTTCTTCGGAAAAGACTGGATGTTGAACCAGCTTTCTTTATTGGTAGCGGTGGTCAATATTTGTTCACCCTCTGCGTTGGTTGACGCTGCCAATAATGGGATCTGTTTAGAGAATCCCGCACTGGGGTCGCGACTGCTGGCGATCGTTGAGACACCCAGCAGCATGAGAAACAATTCCAACACAAAAAAGAAGAACAACGTGCTGGCAGTGCCAAACAGTATTTTCTTCTTCCAGTTGAGTCTGGATTTGGACGAAGACTTTTTATCGGGCATGTGTGGTGCAAGTTGGTGTTTGATGAGGAGGGAGTTGCAGCTTCGTGCCTTCCCCGGAGAACTTGTTCCGTTAACCGTGTAAGGGTTACCTTGACACCGGTGCTTTTTCGACGAGTCGGTAGACGCTTGGCGCCTCAAACCTCGCGGTTCCACCCCGCGTAACAAATTCGATTATGTCTCGATTGCTTCCTCGAGTGGATCCGACGTTACCCAGTAAGCCTCCATTGAAGAAGACAAACCACTGTGCGTTATGGAGCTCTACTGCGAGTTGAGCATAATTTGGAGTTCCCTCGAGGGCGTTGTTTGGAACGGTGTCAGTCGTTGATACCTCAATAGACAAACGATGGAATTCACCGTCTCGCCCAGTGCAGGTACCGAATGAGGCTGTGCCGCGATTGTAACGCAGCACGTATCGTTCGCAATCGTCAAGTGATGAGTCCGCGAATCCGAAATGAAGTTCAGTTTGTGTTGCTGATCTCAGATCGACTCCGACTCGGCACCCAAAGCCAAACCCGTTCTCAGCGTTGGGATTCGGAGGGATTGGTAAGGGGCGTGCGATCGAACCTTGGCCAGAAAGCACAGCACCGCCTTCGCTGTCATTGGCTGCCAGCCAGAGCCCTTCGGGAGACTGAAATCCAATGAGGGTTTTACCGTCGAATAATGGCTGCTCCCATCCATCAGGTACCAAACTCGGGCTCAAGGGAACGCGCAGAAAACTCGGTGGGTTGATCACGATAGCGAACAGCGTCAATGCAAGGATGACCACGCCCACTGCACGTACCAACTTCATGTGGTCGTTGACCCAAGCCCAAACACTCGATGTTTGTTTGGTTTTTGTACGAAATCTTGCGCGGTGTCTGCGACTCGATCCCACATGACCGTGGGTGGCAGACGACATTTGCTGCAGGATTTCGTCAATCCTGCTGATGAGTTCGGGGTAATCTGCGATTCGCTTTTCTGGATCGTGCTGCATCAGATCAATGATCAGATCAACAATCGCTGGGGCCAGTTTTTTGGGCAAAAGTTCAAGACGTGGCGGTGTGCCGTTAGCTTTGGCTGAAAAAAGCTTCGTGATCTTCCCGGAGGCGTAGGGGGTGTCGCCTGCGAGCATTTGGAATAGGGTCGCCCCCAAGGCGTAGATGTCAGTTCTGTGATCAATCGGCTCTCCTGACAGTTGTTCGGGTGCGCTGTACATGGGGGTGCCCATGGTCGCACCGACGAGCGTCAGGTGTGTTCGTTCAGCATCAGTTTCGTCTTCTTCATTAAGTTGAGCCAAGCCGAAATCAGCAATTTTCACAAGCGGAATTCCTTCCGGAAGATCAAACCCTGCAGGAGCTTCGGTAAGAAGCAAATTTCCTGGTTTGATGTCACGGTGGATAATCTCATGCGATTTTGCGTGCGCCAGGCCCATTGCTGTTTGACGCAGAATCCAGAGGCTTGTTTGGGGATCAAGTGCACCTGATTCAAGTTTCTGACGCAGGTCTTGGCCTTCGACCAATTCCATGACCAAATACAGGCGGTTGTTGTGGCAGCCCGAATCATAGGCCCGAACAATATTTGGGTGTTTAAGACGCCCAATCGCCGTGCCTTCCTGCTCAAATCTTGCAATCACATTCTGCAAGCTGACGCGTGACTCGATAATCGACTTGATGGCTACATCGCGTTGCAACCGAGATTGGTAGGCACGGTAAACGATCCCCAACGCCCCATGTCCAAGTACATTTTTCAGGCTATAGCCGGGGGCTAGGTCCTCAGGTGAAGTAAAAGCTTCAACAATTTCAACCTCAACCGGTTTCAACATGCCGGTTTGTAGGGCAGCTTCCGAAGAGTCTAGCGACTTGGAATTGGCAAATTGATACAGGTGGCGCGCATCCTCAGCGCTCAGCAGGGACTGATCCTGCGCTACGGCGAGGAATGCGTCGTTCATTGGAGATGGATTCTCAGGATGCATGAAATCTGGCATGGCACTGAGGACGGCGAAAAAAGCGGATCTATTGACGAGTTTACCTCGCTGTGAAGAGCCTCGGAAGAGAATTCACGGTCCAGCCCTGAGCCGAGATGTTTTTCACGTCGGTGTAAGTGGGCGTAGTGATTAGGAAGGCACGAAAACAAGCCATGCGGTGCTTGTCCACCTGCACAGCAGTTCCTTACTCCCTCGCACTGAAGTTGCCCCCCGCACAACCCGGACGGCAGTACCGTATTGGGTGAGTGGGGATGACTATGCAGGTGCTTCGCATTCTACCGATGGATGGAATTGGACTGGGGGAATTCGCGCGGGAGTTGATCATGTGACGCTAAACGTGATCGCTGCGTTAGCTGAGCCAAGATGTTTGGGCCACACGGCTCCGAGAAATTGATTTAGTGGCTAACTGTGGGGTGGGGGAATCCGCTTGTTCAATTGGGTGATGCTAAGATCATCCATTTTCCATCTGGCGAGAAGCAGATGCTCGTCCACGGCATCGATGTATTGATTTCGGGGACAAGCCTTGGGCTTTCCGAGCCCGCCACATCGAGTTGGAAAATGAGTTCGCGCCGGTGCGTGGGCGAGTACATATTGAACAGCAAACGCTTTCCATTGGGTGACCAGGCTAAGTCTTCGCCCATGGATTCGTTCGTTGAAAATCGCTTTCTTACCCCGGTGGGGCCGGTGATGGATAGGATGCCAATCTCCTGGTGCGTATCTGTTTTGCCTTTGAACGCCAGTTGTCGGCTATCGGGCGACCACGACATGTTCCAGTAAATGTACTGGTAGTGGTGTGCTCCCTTGGCGAGCGCTGTGGTGATTTTGCCGGATGCAACGTCGTACAGGCGGATACTGTTGTCATTGGTGTACGCGATCGTCTTCCCATCCGGTGACCACTGAGCCGCCCAGCCATCACCAATTCTTTTGTGGGGGGTGCCATTCGTGTTCATGATCCAAATACTTGCACCCTGTTCATAACGACAGCAAACGAACTGTGATCCTTTGCCGGACCAGGACGGCATCTGTCCTTTACAGACATCCCGTACATCATCACCGTTCGTTTTCATCAGCATGATTTGGGTGAGATTGCTGCGGTCGGGTGGTGAAGCATCAAACAGGACCCAATTACCATCGGTGGAAATGGAGGGTGAACTGACCACTGGGAACTTGTCGTTACGGTAGATTTCTTGCGTATGCTCGCCATTGACCGATACACGGTAGAGCGAATGGAGTTTGTAGGGCTCAAAATCAAACTCAGAAGCATCCAGTTTGTCGTTGCCGTCACGGTCAAGACGGTGAAAGTAGTATCGTCGCTGAAGTTGGAACAGATCACGCGTGTGAAATTTGAATTCTTTGTAGGAAAGCAATCCGTCACGGTCGATATCCTTGGGGCGCATTTCCCACGGGTAGTTGAAGTTGGCCAACATTGAGACGCGATATTCGGCAAGCGAAAGTTGCTCATCACCATCGTCATCAAATGCTTTGATGTTGGATGCTACCAGATGCCTTCGTGGACTGCGGATTGCCGTTTGGAGTTCCGCTTGGCTGAGCAATTGATTCGCGTTTGTGTCAGCAGCTTGGAACCATTGAATTGGCTTTCTAAGGTAAGGCCCTTTCGGTCTTGCAAATTCGGAAAGATCGACTGCACCGTTGCCGTCGGTATCAAAGGATTCAAAATCCTGCTCATCCGTTTCGCTGTTCCACCATGTATCGACAAATTCGCTTTTGGTCAGCACATCGTCCTTGTTGACATCGCATCGTAGGAAATTTGCAAAGTCCACAACCCCGCCATCTTCTGTTCGGAGTAGATCGCCTGTGATCCAGCGGACTCCAAGTTGGGTCTCGAGAAAGTGAACAGCTTCATCCCTTGAAATCTTGCGATTGCCATCAGCATCAGCATGGAGAATCAAGCTTCGGTCCAAGCGACGTTGGCCATCCGGTGATATTGAAGCGTTGTAATTGATCGTAAACGTGGTGCTGTCTACGGTTTCCTCGGGACGATATTGCCACCCATCGTAGGATTCGTCCATTGCCTCAATGGCTCGCTGGAGTATTCGCAGAAACGGGTCGGCCAACGGGGAGGCTGGTTGGTTCCGCTCGCTATCGTCTTGTGCAGCCAGGAATTCCTGCGGTGTGACTTGGCCATCACCCGATGTATCAAAGTCCTCAAAAGTGCCCCTGACCTGAGGTGATTTCTCAATCGCGACACGCAGTTCATCGGGGGACAGCCCGCCACTGTCATCGGTGTCGTACTGGGAAAATTTGCGAGCGGCCGCCGCTGGGATAACCGTGGGGCTTGATGGCGAGCCTGAGGCGTCTGGCGGCGAAGTTGGTGGCTGTGACGACGCTGGCGTCTGAATTGCCGATGACAATGTAAGTACCGAAGCCAATAACAGCAACAATGGAACGCGACAGAACGAAAGAGCTAGGTGGGGTGCAAATTTAAGAACAGGCATCACAGCAATGCCACAACCCAGTTGGCGATGATTCAGATGTTCGAAACCAGTAACCACGATCAGCCTCGTGCCGCTGCTGTTCCTGTTGGCGCCAGCCCACTTGGAGTGGTTTCCTGCACCAGACGTTTGACAATCTTTCTAGCGTCGATACCCTCGCTTTGCGCGGCGAACGTTGTGATCATGCGATGTGTTAACACTGGCTCAGCAACAGCTTGGATGTCTTCCAGACGCACCATGTACTGCCCGTGCAACGCTGCTCGAGTTTTTCCACCGAGAATCAGATACTGAACGGCTCTTGGACCAGCCCCCCAGGAAACCAGTGGCTTCAGCCAGTCGGGAGCCGTGCCTTCTTGTGGGCGAGTTTGCCGGACTAACCGCACCGCGTACTGGTATATATGTTCCGGTACAGGAATCCGACGCGTGAGATCTTGGAATGCTGTGATTTCCTCGGCCTTGAGTAGCGGTTCCAAGGTCGGCAATGAGGTGCCAGTGGTTGTTCGAGCGATCTCGATCTCTTCGAGTTCATTTGGGTACGTCAATTCGATCAAGAACATGAAACGGTCGAGTTGAGCTTCCGGAAGCGGGTAGGTACCCTCCTGTTCCACCGGATTCTGGGTTGCCAAAACAAAAAATGGCTCTTCCAGCTTGTAGGGCTTTCCCAAGACAGTGACGCGGCGTTCTTGCATCGCCTCAAGCATGGCTGCCTGAGTTTTAGGCGGCGCCCGATTGATTTCGTCAGCCAACACGATGTTAGCGAATACTGGGCCGTGAATGAATTGAAATTCTCTGCGACCCTCGGCAGTGTCCTGCAGAATATCGGTCCCGGTGATATCCATCGGCATCAGGTCCGGCGTGAACTGAATCCGGTTGAAATCCAGTGACAGAGTTTCGGCGAGTTTGCTGATTAGCAGGGTCTTCGCCAAGCCGGGCACACCCATCAATAGGGCGTGTCCCCTCGAAAACAACACAGTGGCTAGCTGATCGATCACATCGGTTTGGCCCACGATTACGCGGCCCAGTTCGGCTTTTAACCGGGTGTGACACTGCTGCAAACGTTGGATGCTCTGAACGTCGTCGGAACTTAGGGCTTGAGGTGCGGAGGGATCAGTGGCATTCATCGACAGAACGGTTCCTGAGGGGAGGTTAGCGGGATAAACAGACTACCCATGAGTGACCGGATTGGCAAGATTCCAACTGAGGTAGATGCCTCGACAGCGGTCAATTCCCCCTGAAATAGACCGTTATCTGCTCTGTCGGCTGAGTCTGTATCAGTGACGCCCTGTCGGAAGATGACTTGGCTGGGGGGCTGGTCCGTTGGCAACAGAGCGTTCGGCAGGGAATTGATGGGCAGAAGACTGAGGCAGCAGAAGACTGAGACAACTGAAGACTGAGAAAACTGAAGACTGAGAAAACTGAAGACTGGGGGATTTGGACAAAGAATGAAGCTGACTGGGCAAAATACCAACGCTAGCTTTCAGAGCAGCAACGCTTCGACCGCATGCTTTGGTAATCTCCCTGAGCACATGGCGAAGATCGAAGTGAGCGAAAAATGGCAGGAGATCGATTTTGTGGTAAACGCTCATGACGCGACGAGGTGAGCTGCGAAAGCAGCAGTGTTTTTGCGACTACTGACGCTTTCTTCACGCAAAATCGCGTTTTCGTTGCATTGAGAGGCAACGATGTACGGGCTTTCATTGGTTGGAAATCAAACGCTGATTTTGGTCGCAGGTTCTGCAAATTTGAATTCACACGCTTACTCGTCCTGTTGGTCGAGCGTTCAGTAGCTAGAATGCGGCTCCCCATCATCGCTCGCTGCGAAATTCCTCGGCTAACTTGACCACATGACCCACCCCCCCGGCAAAGAACGCAAGGCTGCGATCGCGTTCATCTTGGTGACGCTGTTCATCGATATTTTGGGAATCGGCATCATCGTTCCTGTGCTGCCAGAGTTGGTCAAAGAGCTAGTGGAGGCCGATGCCACAGGCCTGTTGCCAGATGGAGTTGTCGATGCAGTGGCAAGTTCGACAGAAGGATCTTCCAAGGAGCTGTCGGCGTCTGAAGATTTCGCCCGTGCAGGGCAATACGTGGGAGTCATCAGTGCGACTTACGCATTGATGCAGTTTCTATTCGCACCGATCATGGGAGCACTGTCCGACCGTTTTGGCCGTCGGCCGGTGATTCTTGTCTCTCTGTTTGGGCTCGGCATCGATTTCTTGATCCAAGGTTTCGCGTTAAGCATATGGTGGCTATTCCTCGGGCGAGTCCTAGCAGGGATCATGGGAGCAAACTTTACGACTGCCAACGCTTACATCGCGGATGTGTCGACTGACAGCACGCGAGCGAGGAATTTCGGATTTGTCGGCATGATGTTCGGTCTTGGCTTTACCATCGGTCCTGCTTTGGGAGGCTTTCTGGGTGGTTATAGCCTTCGTCTGCCGTTCTTTGCGGCAGCGGCTTTGGCGTTAGTGAATTGGCTTTACGGCTATTTTGTGTTGCCTGAGTCGTTACCAGTCGACAAGCGTAGCGCATTTAATCTGAAGAACGCGAACCCATTCGGGACGTTGCGTCGCATTCGAATGTATCCCATGGTGGCTGGACTGGCAGCGGTGTTTGCCTGCAAGTCGCTTGCCCAACGCGGGCTGGAGAACGTTTGGGTGCTTTACACCGGCTTTCGTTATGAGTGGGATGCCAGCATGAATGGCTATGCACTGGGGTTGGTGGGGATCATGGCGGTCGTCGTGCAGGGCGGCCTTGTTCGGCCCACGGTGCGTCGGTTCGGCGAACGTCGTACTGTCATCATCGGTACATTGATTGGGGCGTTTTCATTTCTGGGGTACGGCTTGGCGTCTCAGGGTTGGATGATCCCCGGAATTATCATTTTTGGAGCTTTCGCGGGGGTTAGTGGACCCGCGATTCAAAGCCTCGTCACCAGTCGCGTCGACGAGACCGAACAAGGCAAGATTCAAGGTGCCTTGACCTCCCTGACAAGCCTCACGAATATCATCGCACCGATCTTGTTCAACACACTTTTGTTCAGCTACTTCATCAGTGACGAGGCTCCCGTGCAGGTGCCCGGAGCACCGTTTTTCGTTGGCTTTGTTTTGCTGCTCGTGTCGATTGTCATTGCCTTTCGTGTCTTCCGGAAATTTCCAGACACAGCCAAGAAGACAGACCTAGATTCAGATACGGTGCCTAAAGCTGAACCGGTCAAAGAATGAGCCGGTCACTGAATGCTCGTTTGCTTTGCTTGCCTACAGCGACTTAACTCGCAGGACAGGTCGAATCCTAACTCGTCCTTGATGCTTTCCACTGGCTACACGTTGAGGATTCGTGATTGTCGCTATGGCCGCTACTTAGCTTTTACCTGAATCACACGTCGACCACTTACTTCTTTGCCGATCACGTTGGTCGCTCGCACTTCGATGACTTGCGTTCCCGGTTGGATATCGACAGGCAGTTTCGAGGTCCAAATATGAGGTGTCGAGTGAGCGCCTGGCAAAGATGTCCACGGTCGATTTGGAACCTCTTCTTCACGCTTCTTTTCGGCGACAAAAGCTGGGTCAGCCATGCGAGAAGCTTTCATCGGCTGCCATTCTCCAAACATTCCATCCTGATTTCCAATTCGGAAACTGACTTCTGTTTTTTCAGAGCCGTTGAAGACGTTTGCGATCAAGTCAGTTGTGGCGAGTTCTTGTTGAGTGACCGTTTCTGGGGCATAAATATTCATCTGATAGTTGGCGGGACGATTTGCACCCCGGACTTCAAGCGTATAGTTTTGCCCGTCAAACTCCATGATTGAGTAGCCATTGGGTCCTCCATCACTCATCGTTGCATGAGGGATTCCACGCTCATCCTTGCGTCCTCGCCACCAGCTGCCGCAGACAGTCACATTAACGATGTGATGATGCTTTTTGGGGCCATTCCAACCATTTTCTTTCCCGAGAAATCGATGCTCCATGTAATGCGTGTGGGCCGACAGTGAAACAGTGGCTGGCCGCTGCTCAATCAACCGGTAAAGCTCTTCGCGATCTCGGACCCCATCAAGTGGAATGTGCATCATCAGGACAACCAGTTGATCATTGGGGATCAACGCGAGGTCATTTCGAATGAAGGTCATCTGCTCATCGCTGAAACCACCGTGGTATCCCCCCTTTTTCTTGCCCTCTGGTCCATGCCAGTGAACATCATCGAGAACCATGAAATGAGTTGGGCCATAATCAAATGAGTAGTAGGATGGGCCATAGATGCGCTCAAACGTTTCGTCACTTTGATCGTCGGTCTTGGCCTCGAGATTCAAGTCATGATTGCCTATCACGTTGTACCAAGGGATGCCAATCAGCGCGACCGATTGGTTGTGTGGTTCCATGACACTCAAATCATCAAACACGATGTCACCTAGGGTCACGCCAAAGGCCGCACCGTGTGCTTGTTCTGAGATGATCTGTTCGACGACATCATGGGACATGAATTCAACCTCAGCAACGTTCTTGGGCTGGGGGTCCCCGAACATAATCGCTTTGAACTTATCTGGTTCAACTCTGCGTAGAAGCGGGAAATCAATGGACTTGGGCAAAGGTCCAGTAGGGGCAACGCCGGCAAACCTGAAGTTTTTTGGTGAACCATTGGGTTTGTGGATGTAATAGAACTGGGGCAGGTGATTACGGTTTAACGGTGTGGCCCAATCCCTTGGTTTGATCACAAAGATGATTGAGTCATCATCTACGGGGAGTTCATACTTTCCATTCTTATCTGTTTTGACAATGGAGGTGCCGTTGCTGACGCGGATGTCTTGGATACCGGGCTCGTCGCTGTCACGTTTGCCGTTACCGTTCTTGTCATCAAAGACAAATCCCCGGGCGATTTCGCTTTGTGTGGACGTTGCCGCGTCGGCGCTAGTGGTCTCCTGCGATTGTGCGGAGACTTGCATCGTTGCCACTGCGCAGAGACAGCCGGCAATCCATTGAATATTTGAAGGTCGCATGAGATTGATGATTTCAGTGACTAAAAGGCGGGTAATCGAGTGTGGGTCAGAAGACTCAGTTTAGTGTTCCAAGTGACTCTGGGGGCAAAGTTATTGCTCGGCGGGTTGAACTTCCCACTGAAGGGAATATCACTGGCGGAGCAGTCACTGGGGTTTACGAGGGAAAACGTTTTGAACCCCAAAGTTCGGATCGACTCGGAGGGACAGTGCCTGGTGAATTGGGGTTCTGATAAAGAAGTGAATGGACACTTTCTTGTGATCCACCAAATTCACTCTGTTCAAGATGCCATGTTCTGTGTGTGGGAACCAAGTGTGCGGGAAACGGCCAAGGATCGAATGGTTGATAACTGAGGGTTTCGATGAGTTTGGAAGAGTTCATGGTGACATTCCCAGCTCTGGGTGGCATTGGGCCTGCCTCGATGCGAGGGCACCCTTGTAACAGAGCAGGATCGTAGCCGCCCACGACAGAAACGATTTGAGCAATTTCGAAAAGGCTTAGCGTTCGAGGACCACCAGCATGATATGTTCCCACGAGCGGCTGCACAAATAATCGCTCGTAAAGTCGGTTCATGCAGTCCGTGTAGGTGGGGGTTCGGATTTCATCGTAATAAAGCGTGGCAGGCTTGTCCTGCTTGAAACGGGAAGCGATCCAGTCAATTGCACCGGCATGCCCGTTGAAGCTGATCCCCATCGGTAGTGAAATGCGAAGAATGCAGCTACCGGGGCAGAGAGTTTTTACCAAGGCTTCAGCCTCGACCATTTTCGCACCGTACACCGTTACCGGGTCGAGTGGGTCTTCCTCAGTGTATTCTCCTTGACTTTCACCCGAAAACACCAAGTCAATCGATAAATGAATCGTACGTGCATTATGTCTCGCGGCACCGGCCATGATGTTAGCCGTGCCAGCAACATTCACCCGGTGTGCCATGACGGGATCAAGTTCACAGGATTTGAGTCGGCAAGTTCCGGCGCAATTCAGCACGCTTTTGAACTTGTATTGATCCCACAACCGTTCAATTCCTGATGCGTCTTCAACATCACAGGCCACGATTCCATCACCGGTCAGCGGCCACATCGAAGCCTGCCGCAGACCGATGACTTGATCTCCATAGAGGGAACGAAAGTGATGGAAGGCGTTATATCCGGGAACCCCGGCGATTCCGGTAATCAACATCGGCAGCGGAGGAGCGTTGGTCATGCTGAGAATTGTCTCAAAAATCCTGATAAAGTCGAGATGGAGTCTGTCATGGTGCGGCAACACAGTGAAGGTGGGTTGAGCCTCGAATCAGAATCAGCGAGCCATCGATCGCAAGAGATGCACTGACAGGTTCACCGATTGGGTTGATAGAGACGACCCGCGGAATCTCCGTGTCAGTGATGACAAGCGTTTGTCCATCGAGATCAGTGATGAATACGTTCCCGTTCGCGGCAACGGGTGATGCATAGATATTCGATAGTGGCCCAAGCCTTAGTGCACCAGGAGCATCCATCCCGGTTCTGGCTGTCACTCGGGTCAGTACGTTCTGATAGTGTGTCAAAAAGTAGAGCGAGCCACGGTACAGCAATGGTGACGGAACGTAGGGAGTGCCTCGCGAGCGAGTCCAAAGGATCCGTTGGGAACCAGTGATGTCACCTTTGGCTCCACTTAGTTTGATAGCCATCAAAATACGTTTTTCATAGCTGCTACCCACATACAGCACTCCGTTACCGGCAACCGGCGTTGCGACAATATTGGCTGACATTCCACCGCATTCCCATACAACCTTGCCGCTTGAAAGACTGTATCCACGAACTTTATCTGTACCGCACACGATCACCTGTTGTTC
>Ga0315315_10002302_pt1 | contig 17488 bp, 6 predicted proteins | sample M140m3416metaG_FD_203699 | JGI IMG/M metagenome (GOLD analysis project Ga0315315, IMG submission 203699) | Ammonia-oxidizing marine archaeal communities from Monterey Bay, California, United States - M1 40m 3416 | ecosystem: Environmental > Aquatic > Marine > Intertidal zone | place: USA... | reverse complement strand
ACCATGATCCTGTTGTCAGCAGGCTATCGTGTCCTTGCATTGGATCCCTTCTTCTTTGGTGAATCGAAAATTGCCGAACTTGATTTTCTGTTTGCAATACTGATGTCCAGCATCGGCGACCGTCCACTGGGTCTGCAGGCCAGTCAACTGCGCAGTGTGGCTCGCTGGGCACGCGAAGAACAGGGAGTCGAAGAAATCACAATCATTGCCGCGGGTCCGCGTACATCACTTATTGCTCTCGTTACCGCAGCGATGTCCGGTGACGAAATCGATCGCGTAGAAACGTTCGGTTCACTTGGCAGCCTCAGGGAATTGATCGAGCAGAACAAAGGCATGAACGAAGTCCCGGAGACACTGTGCTTCGGCCTGCTGCAACACTATGACATTGCTCAGTTGTCAGCCTTGATTTTGCCTCGGTCAGTGGTCTTTCACGACGCGTCAGAGCGAGTGGTCAGAGATGTCGAGCCAGCCCTGCAGCGCTTACGGCAGTAGTTGTAAGGTATTCAGATGTGTTTGACTTTTGCTCAGCAAAGTTCGAATTTTCCGGATTCAGGAGACGAGTCGTTTTCAAAGACCATTCACTGATCAGTGAGTGATTGATACACCGGGCTGCATGCAAGTTGGGTCGCAAATTGGTTTTCCGGAATTGGTTGCCCGATTATGCCGAAGACTCCCTTGGAATCGCGCTGAAAATGGCTGACAATTGTTATTCGGGTTGCACTCAACAACGTGTCCCGTGCAAACAATTCGGAAGTTCGACGGTATTTGGCTGGCTCAGAGATCTCGATCAGCATTTGTCCGTATTGGTTTTCGTTCTGTTCGCAGCAAATGAAAAGGAAAACGCAGCATTTGGTCTGTGGAGGCTAGCGAGTCATGAGTCTTGCTCTCTCTTTCACAGTCAACAGTCCTCCTTACTGATGGATGTCTCAGACACCGCTGTTCGGTTTTTACTCATACAATGGACGCAGCCGGAATCGAGCCGCGAATAATCATTTTTGCAGTTTTGCTGTCAGCGTCCGTAAAACGATTTATTCATTTTAATATCCTTGTCTCATTTCCGTATTCTCCATCACATTTATTCCTCTGGAGTCGCGCAATTGTCGAACAGAATGCCATTTTGTGTACACATTCCAACTGCATCACTTTTTGTCCTGCTAATACTCGGCTTCCTGCCAGGTACGGTTGTAGCAGACGATTCTGGCAGTGCGATTGATTCTGGAGATACAGCATGGATTTTGGTTTCCACTGCGCTGGTCCTCTTTATGACGATTCCCGCTTTAGCACTTTTCTATGGGGGACTCGTCCAAACCAAGAATGTTCTCTCGGTTCTGATGCATTGTTTTGCGATGGCGGCGCTCATTTCTGTGATCTGGATCCTTTTCGGTTACAGCGTAGCTTTCGATGAAGGAAACGCATTTTGCGGCTACTTGGGAAAGGCTCTACTTGGAGAAGAGGCAAGAGACGCAACCGTAGGAACCATCCCGGAACTACTTTTTTGCGCTTTTCAGATGACCTTTGCCATAATCACACCGGCGTTGGTGATCGGCGCATTCGTAGAACGCATGAAATTTCTGGCGGTACTGCTGTTCTCCGGTCTCTGGCTCATTTTGGTTTACCTACCAATCTGTCATATGCAGTGGGGTGGAGGATGGTTTGCGGAAATGGGAGTCTTGGACTTTGCGGGCGGTATTGTAGTGCACATTACAGCCGGAATTGCAGCACTAGTTGCTTGCATAATGGTCGGCAAACGCAAGGGCTATCCTCATACAGCAATGATCCCCCACAACCTGACCTATACAGTAATCGGTTCGGCGATGCTGTGGGTTGGCTGGTTTGGTTTTAACGCGGGAAGTGCTCTTGCTGCGAACTCGCAAGCGGCTATGGCCCTGTTGGTTACACACCTTTCAGCTTCAATGGGAACACTTACCTGGATGGGGATAGAATGGAAGATAAATGGTAAGCCCAGCGTGCTGGGCGCGGTCACAGGAGCCATTGCCGGGCTTGCAGCGGTCACTCCAGCTTCCGGATTCATTGGGCCGGAAGGGGCTTTGGTGATCGGCTTTACCGCCGGTGTTATTTGCTATTTTGCTTCGACGACAGTGAAAAGGCGGTTTGCGTATGATGACTCTCTTGACGTCGTTGGTGTGCATGGTGTCGGTGGACTCGTCGGTGTAATTCTGGTTGCTTTTTTTGCCCATCCTGATCTTGGTGGAATTGGTTACGACTCGCCCGGAGTTGCGGGAATCAATTCAGACTACGGAATGCTGGAGCAGCTCCAGGCGCAACTGATTGGTGGATTTGTGACTGTCGTGTACACGCTTGTTGTCTCGGTACTCGTCTTCTGGGGTATTGATAAGACTGTTGGGCTGCGGGTTACCGAAGAAGACGAAGAACGGGGACTCGACCTTGCTGAGCACGCAGAGGCCGGATATAGCCTCTAACCTTGCACTCACTCAAGGGGAACAGAAAATCGGCAGGATGAACATTGGCCACGGCTGGGGGCTGGTTCGCGCACACGACTACCATACAATGGCGATTGGCCAATCGTTTCAGACGAGTGCGATTGGATCGGCTCTCTGGCGTTGGTTACTGGATTGCGCCGAGAACTTGCTCGGAATTGCACTGAGGTTTGCAGATGATTGATGAGCGGTCCGCCGTGACACACTACTTGCTTCAATAGTTAATCAGGAATTCTCATGCTGTTTGAGAGGCTCAGAGATTTCCGTCAACAGCTGTGCAGTTTTCGTTCTGTTCGTCGCAAGGCAAATCGCAGCATGCGGTCTGCGGAGTCTTTCGAATCTCGAGTCCTGCTCTCAGCATTCACAGTCAATACTCTGGTGGATCTCCCGGACGTGAACCCGGGTGACGGAATCAGCGATGACGGCTTGGGCAACAGTAGTCTCCGTGCTGCGATCATGGAAGCAAATGCTCTGCCTGGTGACGACACTGTACTGCTCGGCCCCGGTCTCTATGCGTTGAGTCTGACCGGTGCTGACGAAGACGCTGCTCTTTCCGGCGATCTGGACGTCAGAGAATCGCTGACGATCATTGGCACGGGCGCCGACACTACGATTATTGATGCCGCCGGTCTCGATCGGGTGTTTCAGGTATTCGCCGGTGCATCTCTGAACCTCAGCGGAGTAACGATCACCGGCGGAGACGTAGTGGGAACCGGTGGGGGACTCTACAACGAAGGTCACGTCTCACTTCGGGACAGCACCGTGACGGGCAATTCCTCTGTGGACCGTGGCGGTGGAATTTACAGTGCAACGGGGTCAGACCTGAACGTTGCCGACACCACGATCTCCAATAACACAACTGACAATCGCGGCGGGGGCATTTTCAGCAAAGGCGCCCTGACAATTCAGGGTAGTAGCATTTCCGGGAACACAGCCAGTGTCCGCGCCGGCGGACTGCAAAGCACTGGAATCGGAACCATCATCAACAGCACTGTTTTTGGAAATTCAGCGGTCGACCTGGCCGGTGGCATCCGAAACACAGGCGTGCTGACAGTTGCCAACACCACCGTTTCCGGTAACTCGGCAGGCGTTAATGGTGGCGGGGTCCAAAACCAGAACACTATGGTGATTACGGCCAGTACGATCACAAATAATTCCGCCGCAACAGGTGGCGGTATTTTCAACAATGCCGGTGAAAGCGTCACGCTGCAGAACACAATTGTCGCCGGTAATACGGCAACCACTGCAGATGCTGACACCAGCGGTGTGTTCCTCACGGACGGCAACAATTTGATTGGCGACCTCGGCAACGCAACCGGTTTCGTGGATGGAGTACGCAGTGACCAGATTGGAGACGCCGGCAGCCCAATCGATCCCGGTCTCGGACCGCTGATCGACAACGGTGGAGCGACCTTGTCACATGCCCTGTTAGCAGGAAGTCCTGCGATTGATGCAGGTGACCACACACGCGCCGTCCGTCTTAACGGCCGGTTGCCTGTCCTTGATGAAGGAACCTTTGCTGTTGCGGGAGTCGATTCTACGGTCAGCTCTAACGGGACGGTGAATATCAACGGACCATCGGTCCTGCGAGTCCCAGACTGGATCCCCGTGGATGAACGACCGCATGCCCAGGCAAATTATTACCTGTACTTCGCCAACCATCGAGGAGACTCGATTCGTATGGCCTGGGCAGATTCGATTGGCGGACCGTGGACACTGTTCAACTATGGTGCAGCCACCGATCAAAGCCTCAGTGGTCGAGTCACTCCCGGTGACGGCGTCCTCGATCTGAATCTCGGTGCAGATGCCACAATTGATTTGGGAGCCGTGGTTATCGACAACCACATCGCTTCACCAAACGTTCGTCTCGACGAAGTCAACCAGCGCATCGTGATGTATTTTCACTCGCCTGTCATTGGTCCGCTTAGTCAAACAACATTTGTAGCCACATCGAAATTCGGATTGAATTTCAATATCGCGGCCGACGGCGGTGATGTTTTTCCTGGTGAGACTCACGGCGTTCGTGAAGTCGCGCTGGGAAGATCGTATTTCAAGACGTTTGAAGTGGACGGTCGGGCATTCGCTTTGGCGAACAGTGGAAAATTGTTCCGTGGACCGGCGACAACATCGGGTGGAAGTCCGGCGACCATCGCCAATGCCGATGACGATGGAGGCCTGTGGAATCCGCCGGAGGGCTTTGATCTCACCTCACTCTACTGGGAAGAGGTTCCAACCGAAGATAATCCTATTAACAAACTGTTGGTTCCGGAATTGCTGCGGCCACATGTGGATCCGGAAACAGATCCGGATGGCTTATTGCGCGACTTCGACGCATCAAGTGGACCGCGTCACAGTGGTGTGCTTTACGACTCAGAAATCGACCCTGACAAAATTTTTGTCTATTATTCCGGCCGTTACGATGCGCCGGAAAGTGTCATGCTGGCAGTGATCGATCTGTCGGGGCTATCACCTGCGGAGCGGCAGGACCCGGTGAACTGGGTCGTCCCGACCGGTAAAGAAGCGCTCGTCTTTTCCCCCGAAGAAAATTGGGAGGGGATTGGAAATCCGTTCAGTGATAATGGTGAACCATTCTCCAGTGGGGGCGATGCGACCGGAGTCCAACAACTCCGCGATCCGGATCTCTACATTGACACTGACGGTCTTGTCTATCTGTTTTATTCGGGGGCTGGCGAGGAGGCCATCGGAATGGCGCTCGTCGTTCCGCAGAATGATCAAAGCGGAAACTCACGTTTCGGCGATGTTGCAGCCGACATTGGAGCGTTAGAGTTTACAGACGATAATGCAGCTTGGGCACGTCACGTAATTGACGGTGCGATTGGCGGTGCGGACGGAGCAAGATTCGAGGACGTCAATAATGATGGTTTGCTGGACATCGCGGTTGGATGGGAGCAGTCAGGAATCTCACGCGCCTATCTAAATCCTGGTCCGTCCGGAGTAAAAGAAGTGTGGCCCGCCGTGACTGTGGGAGTCACGCCTGATGTAGAAGATGGCGTATTCGCAGATGTTGATGGGGATGGTGCAATTGATGTAATCAGCGCCACCGAAGGCGGTAACCGACAGTTGATGGTCAACTTCGCTCCGACTGATCCAGCCGATTACACTAATTCAGCCATGTGGACGACTGTCGCTTTCTCGACGCTTTCGACACCGAATGCCCCAAGCCAAAGATGGATGTACAGCCTGGTGATGGACGTCAACCAGGATGGAAATTTGGATATCGTCTCCGGTGGTAAGGATGATGCGAAGGTTGGGTGGTTTGAAGCCCCGGAAATTAACAAGCGTGATCTTTCCAAATGGCAATATCATGAAATGGGTAATGTCGGTTGGACGATGTCGCTTATCGAGAGTGATATGGATGGCGATGGCGATAGCGATATCGTGTTAACTGATCGTCATACGGATTTTGGCCTCCAGGGCGCGCGTTGGTTGGAAAACCCTGGTTCTGATGGCGATCAAAATTCACTTTGGACAAACCATTTCATCGGAACGCAATACGAACAGACAATGTTCATGACCCTCGCGGACATGGACGGTGACCTGGATCTGGACATAGTTTATCTAATCGCTAACGATCAACGAGTGCTTTGGCTCGAACGTCTTGACTCCACCGGAGATTCCTGGACAGAGCATGTCATAAATGGACCAGCGAACGTTGGTAGCGGCAAGGCCATCGAAGTCGCAGACATCAACAACGACGGACAACTCGATCTCATCCTGTCGTTTGCGAATGCAGTAAATGGAAAGTCCGGCGTTGTGTGGTTGGAATATTCGAGCAGCGTGTTTGATTCCGATTGGATCCGCCATGAAATAAGTGGTCCGGACGGTGTTAAGTTCGATCTGGTTACGATGTTGGATCTCGATTACGACGGTGATTTAGACTTGGTGACCACTGAAGAAAAAGGCAGCGATGAAATTCCAGAGCTTGGTGTCATTTGGTACGAGAACAACACGACGCAGAACACGGTTCCAACGCTGGATGCGTTTTCCGACCTGACGATCAACGAGGATGCTCCCGAACAGACGGTTAACCTGGCAGGTATCACAGCAGGTGACGGAGAATCACAGCCCTTAAGCGTCACCGCAATTAGCAGCAACACGGGACTGATTTCAAATCCGACAGTGATCTACACATCGCCCAATTCCACCGGCAGCGTGGCTTTCACACCGGTAGCCGACCAAAGCGGTACCGCCACGATCACGGTGACGGTGGAAGACGGCGGACTGGACAACGACCTGAATACGCCAGGCGACAATGCTATGTTCAGCCGCACGTTTGAGGTGACGGTGAATCCCGTTGATGATCTTCCCACTGCCATTGCGCTGCAGAATTCCGTTACGAGCCTGGCTGAGGACGCCGACACGACCAGCGCCACGAAGATGGGTGACATCGTGATCACCGACGCCGACGGGGGCACGAACGCGGTTGTACTCTCTGGCACCGATGCCGCATCGTTCGAGGTAGTGGGCAGTGAACTGTTCCTCAAAGCCGGCGTCGCCCTCGACTACGAGACGAAGACCAGTTACGCGGTGACACTCACCACGGGCAGCGTGAGCGTTGACCATACGCTGGCGATCACCGATGTGAACGCAGGTTCGTATACAACGGTCAAAGGTGACGTTAATAACGACAATGTCTTTAATGGTGCCGATGTCGTTTTTCAGTCATCGTGGGTCGCCGGTTTGCAGACGCAGGTTGTTGAGGCGAACGCTGATCCTTACTTTGCTCTGAAAGCGGATGTTAACGGTGACGGTCAGACCAATGGTGCAGATGTTGTGTACATGGCATCCAGTGTGGCCGGCCTGTCTGGTTATGTCATCAGCGGAAACATTACGCCTCCTGCGAATGACCTCGACTTTGGCGGGAACGTGTTGTGGTCGGATACGATCACAGGTGCGACCAACGGAGGTGTGCAAACCTTTACGGTGGACGGATCTGCAGACAGTGGGGCTGATGAGCTGGTGGAATTGCCGGTCTCCCAGGCAGACACGGCTCCTGTGGCCGCGTCTGATTCTGGCTGGATGAGTTTTGTGGACGAGGACAGAACGGCTGCTGAACAGGACACAGAGGTTTCAAAGTCTTCGGCACCAACCACTCCGGTGACCACGCCTGATGCTGGCTGGATCAGTTTCGTGGACGATGGCAGTTCGGATGAACAGGATGACGAGGATCGTCCCCGTCCGATTGCGATCGGGGTGGCCGTCAGCGGGCCGGCTGAATCGGACCAAAGTTCCCGCATCCATCCGGGCGAAGCATTCGATACGAAATTCCCATAGCGGACTCGTTGATGATGTGCGAGTTTACAATCAGAAATTAAAGACTGCCGAAATGGACCAACTGGCAGCGAATGCTCCAGCCGAGTGACCTGCACCATTTTCTTTTGTACCGGCTCGCCCTGCCAAACACTGATTGATTCGAGGGCTTGTGTAAAATCAGTGTGTTTCCGCCTAGACCAGACCACAGTCTGCAACCAACCCGTATCGCTGAGAATCTGCACCAACACTTGTCCCGCTCACTCGGATGTTTCCCTATAATCCGGATGCTGTTGTTCCAATCACAGCCCGATTGAGCTACCGGGATTCAGAATGAGATACTCCATCTGTCTGACCATATTGTTCGCATTTGCCATTTGTGGGCGTACCGTTTGCCAGGCCGATGGCCCTGCTCTCACGGTTCCGGACGGATTTCACGCCGAGCTATTCGCAGATGATGAATTGGCTCACAACATCTTCAGTCTCACCTTCAATGCAGCGGGTGATGTTGTGGTATCGGGGCCGGGTTACGTTCGTACTCTGCTGGACACTGATGGCGACGGGAAAGCAGACAAGACCAGGACATTCTGCGCGGCACCTCGGACGGGCGCTCAGGGAATGTTCTTTCTGGGACCCCATCTCATCTGTTCCGGTGACGCCGGTCTGCAAATCTTTCGAGACGATAATCGCGACGGAAAGGCCGATGGTCTTCCTGAGATTTTTCTGCGTGTCAAAGCTGGAGGCGAACACGACGTGCATGCCATTCGTAAAGGCCCCGACGGCTGGTGGTACGTGATCGCCGGAAACATGGCGGGCGTGAGTGCCGCGTACGCCACTCTGAAAACTTCTCCTGTCAAACGCCCGGACTCAGGCACCATGCTGCGACTGCGTCCCGATCTGTCCGGTGGAGAAATTCTCGCGGACGGATTTCGCAATGCTTACGATTTCGACTTCTCCTCGGCTGGTGACATCTACACATTTGACAGCGATGGCGAACGAGACGTCTCACTGCCGTGGTATCAACCGACACGAGTCTACCAGGTGACTCCACGATCCCACGCCGGCTGGATCTCCCGCAGCTGGAAACGTCCGGACCATTTCTCCGACATGCCACCGGTGACCGGTCGTTTTGGTCGAGGATCCCCATCTGGTGTTGTTTGCTACCGGCACACACAGTTTCCCCAAAAATATCGTGGTGCGATCTTCATTCTCGACTGGACGTTTGGACGAATTCTGGCATTGCCTCTGCAACAGAACGGATCTGTCACTTCAACGCATGCAATTGAGTTTGCCAGCGGCACGGGACAATACGGCTTCGCTCCCACGGATGCTGCCATCGGTCCCAACGGAGATCTATTCGTTAGCATTGGGGGTCGAGGGACACAAGGAGGCGTGTTTCGCATTTCATGGAAAGAAACAAACACCACCGCTGACAATGCACTGGAGATTCTGTCTGGCGATTTCAGCATACTTGAAGCGGTACTGCGGGCTCCGCAGCCAGGGGCCAGTTGGTCGCGAGCGGCCTGGGTTCCGAAAGCCAGACGACTCTCCAGCACACCCTTCCAACAAGTCGCACGCGATGTCACCCGGAACGAAGCCCACCGAATTCGAGCGATTGAAGTGCTGACAGAAATGTATGGTGGAGTCACAGAGGAAACAGCTGTCGCGCTGAGCCAGGACACAATGTCGGGAGTTCGAGCGCGAGCTGTCTGGTCTGTTGGGCGTTCGCAGTCCGGCAAACTGCCACTGAATGTCATCGCCGGATACCTTGACGACAGGAATCCTTTGGTCGTTCGTGCAGCACTGGAAGCACTTTCGACACTAACCGAGTCGCAGTCGGCTTCCGCCTGCCTTTCGGGCTTAGCCACTGCATTAACATCGGACGACCGCTTTGTCAGAGCTGCGGCGTCATCGATTTGCGCTCTTCTCAACGAAACAGATTGGGTACAGCTGCAGATCATGATCAAAAAAGATCATGCAGCCAGAGTGACGGCAGAACTGGGTCGACAGAGTCGTCGTGCGGATGTGAATGTCGACGCCGCGAAAATTGCTGTCCCCGTGCTTGCAGAACCGCGATGGTCAAACCGGGAAAAACTGGACGCCATGCGACTCATCCAGCTGGCACTTGGTGATGTTGGACCGCAATACAGACGAGTGGCAGTCTTTGACAGTTGTGCTCCACGTCGGAACCTTGCTGACTTCGATCTTCAATTGGCGTCTGTCAATACAGTACTCTCTGATGTCTTCCCCACCGGAACGCCGCTGCTGGACAAAGAACTGCTGCGTTTGATCGGTATGCTGGCACCGGTTAATCGCACGTTTCTGCCGAAAATTCTGAGTGGGATCACAGCAGACTCCAGTCCTGCCGACGACATCCATCGTCTGATTGTATTGGCACGAATTGAAGTGGAACGGACCTATGAGGAATCTGTCGCAACAGCCGCAGCTTTGGTGAATCTGGATGTCAAAATTCGTGATCAAAATCTCAACCAGGATTCCAACTGGGACGATCGCATCGGTGAACTGTACAAAACACTGTGCCAGACAGACCCTGTCATTCCGCAGGTCATCGTCGACCAGCCGGGCTTTGGACTTCCGGGACACGTTCTGCTGCTCAGTAAAGTGAGCCAGGATAAAATCTCCCTGGCCATCGAGCATATTGTGCGACACGTGCAGCAGGACAAAGAATTTGACTGGTCCAGTAATGTGGTCTTTGCCATCGGTGAATCGCAAAAGCTCGAACACCGGGCCCTCATTCGAGAACAACTCGACAATCTGGCGGTCCAGGGCGCAGTCTTGATGGTGCTGGCCGAGAATCCTGCTCCTGCTGATCGCGAGCTGTTTGTCGATGGTCTGAGTACCGGACAGATCAACGTTGTACGATCCTGTCTGCAGGCGTTGGCTAAGCTCCCACCAGGCAGGACGCCGGAAGAACAATTTGCATTGTTAGCGTCTGTTCGTCGGCTGATCAATACTCCTGAAGAATTCGCAATCCGAGAAACTGCCGTTCGCCTTTTGCAGAATAATACCAGCCAGTCATTTGGCTTCGTGTTCGCCGAAGACGGGCATAATCCTCAACCCGAACCAGTGCAGCAATGGAGCGATTGGTTGCGAAAAAAATATCCTGATTTTGAACGCCCCGGCACAGATGCCGGGGCGATCGATCAACTCATTTCCGACCTCGGATCAGTTGACTGGAAATCCGGTGATGCGACACGCGGTGAGTTGCTCTTTAAGAAACTTGCCTGTGCGAAATGCCACGGTGGGCGGCGTGCACTCGGACCGGATCTGCAGGGAGTTGCAAAACGATTTTCGCGACACGACCTGTTCGCGGCGATTGTCGATCCCAACCGTGACGTTTCAGCTGGATATCAGACCACCAGTATCACAACCAGTGCCGGCAAAACATACACTGGACTGATTGTGTACGAATCTGTTGATGGCTTGCTGCTAAGAGACGCCAACCAACAGACCTGGCGGATCGAGGCAAGCGATATCGAATCGCGACTGAAGCAATCCTCATCGCTGATGCCGGCAGGGCTTCTCAAGGATCGTTCAATTCAGGAGATGGCGGACCTGAACAGCTATTTGCAGGGTCTCTAGGTCCACCGGCAAGCCGACGACCAAACAGCATACGTACGATGGCAAGAACAGCTGAGGTGTGAAATCACTTCGGCGGTGTATTTTGCAGAGGTTGCTGTAAAATGGTTGGACATTCTCAAAAGCGTCGTCTTAATCGAAAGATTGTGTGAATCGTGTTTGCTGCCGTTCAGATTATTCCGCTCACAGATCTTGCGATCGCGTTCCTTCCCGTCGCCGTGGTGGTGCTGATCCTGTATCGCTGGTCGCTGGGAAGCGGTTTCGCGATTTACGCGTTGGCTCGAATGCTGCTGCAACTGCTGGCAATTGGATATGTGCTGACGTATATCTTCGAAGCGGACCAACCGTGGATCGTCCTCGCGGCGCTTACCATGATGCTCGGGACCGCCAGCTGGATTGCCCTGCGACCGCTCAACGTAAAAGGCCGATCACTCTATGGCAAAGCCCTGGTATCCATCGTGCTGGGAGGGGTCTCAACACTGCTGCTGGTGACGCAGGTTGTGCTGAAGATTGATCCGTGGTTTGCTCCACCCAAAATGATTCCACTGGCGGGGATGATCTTCGCCACCGCAATGAACACCATCAGCATCGCGGCCGAACGATTTCAGGCAGAGAAACAGGGAGGCGCTGCCTACACTGATGCGCGAGCCACAGCGATTCGAGCAGCGATTATTCCGCTGGTGAATTCACTGCTTGCCGTAGGCCTTGTTTCGTTACCAGGGATGATGACTGGCCAGATTCTGTCAGGAGTTGACCCGCTCATCGCAGCACGCTATCAGATCGTGGTCATGTGCATGATCTTTGGCTCGTCCGGCATCTCATCTGCCTGCTTTCTGACACTGCTGAGGCCCCTCGATGAGGAATTTACCGGCGATGTAGAGGTCCAGTAACCACGTTTGGCAAATTCAGATCCGTAATCAGACACCTGTGCATTGCTTGAAGTATGAATTTGGTCAGGAAGTTCATACAGGTGACAGATTATTAAAAACAGAGTGTTTGCACTGATTGCCATCTTCCGGGAAGCGTGCTGGACAAACATCCTCGTAATCTATCAGCACAAGAGAGTTTGCGGGAAATAACGTTCCACCGCAGCTCGATATCCAGATTCTTAAAGGGGCAAATCCCTGCCGGAATCTGCCATGCTGATGCGCAGATCTTCCAGTAACGTTCCTCGGCGGAAGCGAATCTCTAACAGGGCCTTGTTGTGCTCTGTTGATACTCGAGCGTATTCAGTTTCTGCCAATGCCAGTGTGGACTGAGATCGGACCATCAGGTCGACCGACACACGCCCCGTCGGGAATGCAGCATCCAGAGCATTTACCTGTTTTCGAGCTGCTTCGACGCGACGCTTATTCTGGTCGAGCAGTTCCGCCCAGCGTTCTGCAGAACGGAAGGCATGCCACACTTCATGCGAAATTTCTTTCTTCTGTGCCTTCAATGTCGCTCTTGTTTTTGCCAATCGATATTCAAGCTGATGCTGAAGACTTCGATTGAGCCGTCTGTCGAGCGGCATAGAAAACTTCAAACCTGCAAACCAGCCGGTTCGTTCTGCCCGCAGAAGATTCTGGTAATAGCTGTCTGGTCGCGTGGTACCAGCACGATCGGAATCGTTAAATGGCTTGTCGCCAAATCCATTTACGTGAAAATTCGAGACCAGATCTAATCGTGGATTTGCCAGACTCATGGACGCCGAGCGCTGCATCTCAAGACTCTGGACAGTCAGGATTGTTTCATTGAGCTCAGGACGCTGAGCAAACGCAATCTGAAGAGACTGCTTCCAATCCTGAGTATCCTCTGCCATAGATGCCACAGTACCCACCGGCTGCACGACCCGGCCCTGTCCTGGTTCCTGACCAATCAGGCGTCGCAGGCGATTTTCCGTGAGCCCGATTTCTGCCAGTGCGTCTTTAACTCGTGCCTCCGCTGCATAAAAGTTCTCTTCTGCCTGCGCTTCGGCAGCCAGTCCGTCTCCTGTGCCGGAATTAGACTTCGCTTGCAGCCGCCTCCAGATTGTTTCCGATGCATTGCGAGCATTCACCTGAATCTGATATCTCCTGTGAGCAAAATCGAGATCCTGATACACATCGCTAACGTCTTTCACCAACTGCCGAAGTGCAATCTGAAAGTCATTGTGAGACAACTGCTCGTTGATTCTAGTAATGATGATTCCCTGATCGACTGAGGGAGTCCGAGTCGAGATCAGGTCAATCGGTCCAGCGACGCCGGTAAAGAATTCGCCAGCCCCTCCCCATAGCGGCTGGTTAAAATTTACAGCCATTTGTCCTTTGTACACATTCGGGAACAGGTTCGACGTAACATTATTTTCGTCAAAATTCGTATTGTGCTGGAGTTCGAGATTGCCCCCCGCCGCCAGTTGTTGCTGTAAGCTCAGCTGTAAATTGCCATTGTCGCTTTCTAATACGCTCCCAGCCGGCAAACCGGCCGAAACCAGGTTGTTCTGAATGACGTCGTCCTGACCATAGGTTGATCGAGCAGAAAGTAAGGGAACAAAGTCTGACGTTGCTGCCAGAGTTCCACGTCTTCCGGCAACACTGGACGCCTGAATTGCGGGATCGTAGATCGATGCAACAGACTGAGGTGCATTTAGCAGTTGACTGTTGCTCGACAGAAACTGAGCATTCACGGGAACAACTTCATTCCGATCTAATGCAAGATGAATAATCTGCAGCAGAGAGACCGGCCATACGTCGTTCTCTGAAATCTCTGTAATCCCCGGCTGTGTGAACGAAGCCCCGGTTTGAATAAATGGGGATGAACCATCGGGATAGTTGACCGCCTCTTCAGCAAAGTTGCCGTAGTCAGCCGTATGCCCATAAGAAGCTGCGTAGTTCGCTTGACTATGAGACGCCGAATGCAGCCTGGCACCAATCGAGTTCGACAGACTGGGCAGGGCACAACCCGGCAGAATCTGCAGGAATACAAACAGCATTAGCTGTCGGCTTCTGATTTTGGATTGAGCCAGGGACATGTAAATATGGTTGTCTGGGGTAGATCAACGTGAGCTAAGTGATGCTGGTAACGGAGTACACATGCTCAATTCGCTCTCAACGCATCCTTAAACAGCTGAAAGATGTTGAGCATGAATGTTTGGAATCTGCGTCGATTAACAAGAAGGCGTAAAAAATGCAGGTGCAACAGAAAACACACCACAAGATCCTGCCGAGATAAACACCGCTCCGGCCAAATGAGCCGAACTGCTTAAGGCTAGCGCAATGACCACAAGGCGCCCATACGACCTCGGACTCAAAAAATAATTTCAACCAGGTGCCAAAAAGCGGTTCGGCAAATGATGCCACGCAGTAGTAATGCCGGCATTTTCCGCCTGCCATTTCCATCAGCTGCTTTGCTCACGATCAACTAATTACAGCATCAACAGTTCAGATCGGGCGAGATACCGACCGTAGCCAGTTGGTGAATGAAGTTGCCTGCCTTGTATCGATAACCCTGGTAGTTCATGCGTATACAGCAAAGACAACCTCCCAGCCTGTCGCCTGATACGTTATCGTTGCGGCAATCATTGCGAAGGGCGGAATGTGGCAAATTCAGTATGGCATTGGTTGAAAACCGGAGGGCGGCCTCATGCTGCGCGGCTTTCTCGTTGGCGTTTCAGGGCAAACGAGATCCTCAAGAAGGCTCAACAGCTTCACAGTTTGACCGATGAAGAAATCAGTGAGCAAGCTCTTGGTATGTCCTGGCGGATTCGTGCCGGGCTTTCACTCGACAACGCGACCGTGGATGTTTTTGCCCTCGTCTGCGAATCAGCTCGTCGTACCACGAATATGGTGCCATACACCGTGCAGGTGATGGGAGCCTTGGCCCTCGCCGAATGTCGAATTGCTGAAATGCAAACCGGCGAAGGGAAAACACTCACCGCGACTCTGCCTGCCACTCTGTATGCGATGGCGGGCAAGGGCTGTCATGTGGTGACTGTCAACGACTATCTGGCTCAACGTGATGCTGATTGGATGAGTCCTGTCTATCAAATGATGGGACTCACTGTCGGGTGTGTCACATCCGAAGCAGAAAACGACCAACGCAGGGAAGCCTACAACTGCGACATTACTTACGGGACCGCCACAGAAATCGGATTCGACTTCCTTCGCGATCGTCTGCAGTCGGAAGTCACCGGAGAGTCACTCGACCTGCCGCGATACGCATCAGCTTCTTCAGCGAACACTGAAGGAGTGGTTCAGCGTGGGCATTTCTATTCTTTGATCGACGAAGCCGACAGTGTGTTGGTCGATGATGCGGTCACCCCTTTGATCATTGGCCTGTCAGAACCCAATTCGATTCGGGACGTGAGCCTGTTGCACTGGGCCAATTCTCGAGTTGCCATTCTGGAAGAGCATTCCGACTATGTTACAGAACCAGACCGTCGCACAGCGATCCTGACAGAAAATGGCAGTCAGCATGTGCTGATGTCAGACCGACCTCAGTGGCTTGGCAAGTTCAGTAACGAAACACTGGTGACACAGGTCGAAGTCGCACTCGCGGCAAACCTGTTCTATTCACTCGACCGTGAATACGTTGTGAAAGAAGGTGAAGTGACCATTGTGGATGAATCCACCGGCCGAATGATGGAAGGAAGAAAATGGCAACGAGGACTCCACCAGGCAATTGAAGTTAAGGAGGGACTTACCGTCACAGAACAGACGCAACACGCCGCTCAAATCACCATTCAATCATTTTTTCGCCAGTACAAGCATCTGGCAGGAATGACCGGCACCGCCATGCCGGCTCGACGCGAACTGAATGCAGCATACAAGATTGGTGTTTCGCAAATACCGACTAACCGGCCATGTATCCGGCGCGAAATTCCCGTGCAGGTCTATGCGTCACATTCGAACCGTAATCAGAGTTTGGTGGACAAAGTTAGTGAGTTGGTACAAAACAAACGTGCGGTCTTGATTGGGACGCCTTCAGTGAACGCATCAGAGGAGTTGGGGAAGATGCTGGATCAAATTGGCATCCGGCACGTCATACTGAATGCTCGTCATGAAGAACATGAAGCAGGGATCGTGCAGCAAGCCGGCAAGCCTGGCTGCGTGACGATCGCTACCAATATGGCCGGTCGAGGTACCGACATCATTCCTCACAAAGATGTGATCGATCAGGGTGGATTGCATGTGATTGCGACATCTATGCACAGTTCCGCTCGTATTGACCGCCAGCTCGTTGGCCGTACGGCTCGGCAGGGCGACCCCGGATCCTTTCAGTTTCTATTGTCTCTGGAAGATCCGTTTCTTCAGGTGCTGCCACAACGAGTCCAGCGCAAGCTGGCGATGAGTTCGGCGAGAGGCTCAGTCAGCAACAGCATGCGAAGCTATTTCCGACGCGCTCAGAAACAAATGGAGAAAATGTACTCTCGGCAGCGTAAGCATCTGCTGAAAGGCGAACACAAGCGGCAGGAAACCTTTCGCCGCATCGGGCTGGATCCGTATCTGGAATGCGCCGCAGATTGATCCTGTCCCATTGGTTCGCTGGATATTCGGCATTCAGGGCACGTTGGGCAGCCGACCTAGATCCATGCGTATCTGAGGATAAATTCCCAAACGTCACCCAGCAGTACGTATCCCAGAGACATTTTTCCACAGGCGATCTTTGCTGTCGCTTCGCCGCCGATTCTTTGAAACGGCAGTTGTTCCTTGTCCGTTTCAACTCGCATCTGAACAACGACTCCTGAGTCCGGGTTCACTTCTGAGCGTGATGCAATGTTGGTCAGATTAAGCCGACCAGTGAACGATCCTGCGGCGTCGGTTGCCAGCACATATTCAACGTCGAGCGCTTCACCATCATTGGGTTGAGCGGCTTTCAGAAGATGTCCCATGCGGTGTTCGGGCATCTGAAGTTCGAGTACCCAGTCCGAATTGTCATCCATGATTTCCAGCAGTTGTTCTCCCCGAGCGACTGGGCGGTCACGAAGTTTTTCTTCCAACTGAAAGGTCGCGACAACACCATCAATAGGAGCTGTCATACGGAGCGATTCTTCACGCTGACGAAGAATCGTCAGTTGTTTCTGAAGCCCTGCGATTTCCAGTCGAGTTTCCTGCAACTGCCCATTCAACTGAATTTCCGTTTTTCGTTCTGTTGGAACTCGAGCCGCACTGGAAATTTCTTTACGGAGGGCGAGCATCTGC
>Ga0315315_10002301_pt1 | contig 17491 bp, 16 predicted proteins | sample M140m3416metaG_FD_203699 | JGI IMG/M metagenome (GOLD analysis project Ga0315315, IMG submission 203699) | Ammonia-oxidizing marine archaeal communities from Monterey Bay, California, United States - M1 40m 3416 | ecosystem: Environmental > Aquatic > Marine > Intertidal zone | place: USA... | reverse complement strand
CACTTGAGAATGCTGCTACTTCGTTTAAAGAGAGTCAGTTTTTTGTTGCACGGCTTACACCGGCGCAACCAGGAGCACTCGGCATTGTTGGTATTTATGGAGCCAGAGCATGCCCGACTCTGAAAGCCTGTTTTCATGCTTTCAGATGCACCACAATCGAATCGTTAGGTGTTGGTCGTATTGCAGTTGGCCAATGGAATCATGAAGTTTTGACTGGAAGAAAGGAGGCTCGCTCATCGGGGGAGGGTGGCGGTCGGACTCAGGAAAGTCAGGAATGTGTTGTCTTGGTTCGAACAGGAATTCAAAGTTGGGAAATCCATTCTCATGGTGGCAGAGCCGTTGTTCAGTCTTTTTTAGAGAGCTTTGTGTCAGCAGGTGCTGATGAAGTTTCATGGAATATGTGGCATGCCCGGTTCCATAGAGACCCTCGTGATACCACAATTCGAAAACAGCTTGCTCAAGTCGATGGATGGTATCCAGCTCAAATTCTTACGAGGCAGCTCGCGGGTTCCTTTCAGAAAGATATTATGCGAGTTCAGCAAGCACTTGGTACAACTCCGAGATGCCTTGATCAACTCGTCCTGGCAAAGGCAGTCATCAATCGTTTGGAACGTGCTTCTCGAATTGGTTTACGTTTGGCACAACCCTGGCGAGTTGTTTTATTGGGTCCGGTAAATACTGGGAAAAGTAGTCTAATAAATGCACTGGCGGGATATGATCGAAGCATTGTTTCCCCACATGCTGGTACAACGCGTGACGTGTTGGAAACACGAGTTGTGATTGACGGGTGGTCAGTTGATTTCATTGACACAGCGGGTTTCCATCTGGCCGACAATCAAAAAGAAGAAATTAATGAAATTGAAAAAAAGGGAATAGATCGAGCTTCCGTGGAAGCATTGAAAGCTGATCTCATACTACATGTACAATCATTAGACCAATCGGTAGAGGACGGTTTCTCACCAGCACAAATAGGCGATGATCTTCCGCCATATATCAGCGTTGGTACAAAGTTAGATTTATGTGGCAACAAGCATTTCCATGAGCAGTCCCTTTCAGAGCCATTGGTTCCAACATCTGCCCGTACTGGCCAAGGCATAGAACGCCTTATACAGGTCGTTCTTGAAACACTTGTCCCTGAAATAAAAGATCAGCCAGATTGTTTCCTGGAAGGTGTTCCAATATCACCAGAAGATGTTGATGTCGTGAGGAAACTCCATCAACAAGTAGAGGGCTACTCACGAGATTTGTGATTACGCACTAAAAGCTTTATCGGCACTTCAGTGAAAGGGGCGTTCTTTCGGAGTGATGAAAGAAGATACCGTTTATACGGTGCTGTGAGGCTTTCAGGAGAACTTGTCGAAAGGACAATTGTTGGTGGAGCAGTATCCACCTGTGTTGCGAAATAGATGCGTACGGGCCGGCCTCGGCGATCGGCAGGTGGTCGGGTGGCTTGAGTGGCAGCATGAATAATTGTATTAAGCGCCGCTGTAGGGACTCGAGCCTGACTCTGGCGAAAGAGTCGTTGCGTCGTGTCGATTGCTGCTTTGACATTACGTCCGGTTGTGGCCGTCACAAATGCAATAGGAGCCCACGGCATCGTACGGAACGTGTCACGAAGGTATTGCACCCACTCGCTTCGTTCTACATCACCAGCATATAAGTCCCACTTGTTCACGACGAGGAGAACAGGTTTCTGCTGCTCGACAATGAGATCAACGAGTTGTTTGTCAACTTTCCCCACAGGCTCTGTTGCATCGAAAAGCATGAGAACTACATCAGCGCGACGAATGCTTCTTTCGGCGCGGTGGGTTGAGTAAAAGTCGATGTCACTTTTGCGACTTTTTGTTCTTCGAAGTCCGGGTGTGTCAATTGCAAGAAAAGAGTGCCCGTCTACTTCAAAACGAACATCAATGCTATCACGTGTAGTTCCTGCAACAGGACTGGCAATTACTCGTTCTTCTTTTGCAAGAGCATTGACAAACGTACTTTTTCCAACATTTCTGCGGCCAACAATTGCTACCTTCATTTCCGGCAGGGCTGTTGTAGTCGGGTCATCTTTTTCGGTTGTTGCCGGTAGAAGTGTTGTAATAGCTTCGACTAATTCATCACGGTTACGGTTCTGTTTTGTACTTGTGACAATTGGCGAACCAAATCCAAGTTCATCAAAGTCATGGCCTAAGACATCATATTTTTCATCATCAGACTTATTTGCTACTAGAAGAACATTCGCGCCTGATTGTCGCAGGCGTAAAGCCACTTCTCCGTCTGCCGGAACACGGCCAGTTCGGATGTCAACTACGAAAACCACTACTCCAGCGGTAGCCAGGCCAGCTTCTATTTGCATGTCGATCTGCTCAGTCAATCCATCTGGATCGTCAAAGCCCATGCCACCGGTATCTATTAAATCAATTATTTTCTCGCCACATTCAATTCGTTGCGTGAGTCGGTCTCGAGTAACACCTGCAGTAGGGTCTTCAATTGCGATTCGTCGCTGAGAAAGCCAATTGAAAATACTCGATTTCCCAACGTTTGGCCTACCGACGATAACGACCTGCTGAGTAGAGGAGGACATGCTGTGAGTGTTCGCAGGGAGGATTGATTTATCTAAAACGGCTAGGGGCGATCGCGTAGTACGGCTGCAATTGTTTGTGCATTTACGTTTCTAATAATACCACGCTCGGTGATAATCGCTGTGATGAGGTGAGCTGGCGTAACGTCGAAGGCCGGATTATAGCCGCGAGCTGATGCTGGAGTAGATTGAAAGCCGAACGGCTGGAGGATTTCATTCTCATCGCGTTCTTCGATCGGTATTTTATCTCCGGCTTCAAGGTCGAGATCAAATGTACTCGATGGGGCTGCAACAAAGAATGGAACATTGTGAGCCTTGGCTAATAAAGCGAGGCCGTATGTCCCAATTTTATTAGCAGTATCTCCATTTGCCGTAATCCGATCAGCTCCGACAATACAGCAGCCAATGTGCTTTGTTTTCAAAAGGTGTGCGGCAGCTGCATCTGCAAGCACCGTTACTGGTATTTTTCGTTGGGTAAGTTCCCAGGCTGTAAGCCGAGCGCCTTGCAGTAAAGGCCTGGTTTCGTCGGCGAATACGTGAAAGCGACGGCCTTGTTCCCAAGCAGTTACGATCACTCCAAGTGCGGTGCCAATGCCACCTGTTGCCAAAGCTCCTGTATTGCAATGAGTCAGAAGGTCGCCATCGGGAAGAATTGAAGCACCATAGTCACCAATTTTTTCACAGAGATGCTGGTCTTCTTCCTGAATCCGCTTCGCCTCGGCGAGGACGTCCTTTGATAATTTTGAAAAATCTGGATGCTCACCGGCATTTACAATGAGGCGTTCAATTCGTTGAATTGCCCAGCGAAGGTTTACAGCAGTCGGCCTCGACGTTGCAAGTTCCTCTGCACGTTGTTGAATGTATGCGATCTTTTTGTTGCTCGAATCATCAAGGAGTACAGCCTGATGAACTGCTAGTACCATTCCATAGGCACCGGCAATACCAATTGCAGGTGCACCTCGCACCCTCAACAATTTAATCGACTCAACTACCGCCGGAACGTCTTTACAGATAATAATTTTGATCTGGGTTGGAAGTTTGGTCTGGTCAAGGATTTCAAGATGGCCGTCACTATCACCCTGCCAGCAGACAGTGTTAATTTCATTCGAAAGGCGTGTATTCATTGTGATTGAATTAATCCCTTACTAATTCCCGATGATTGTTGCTGGCCGAAAAGGCTGCTGTACTAGGATAATACAGGATCAGTGGTGCTTATTTGTTTGAGAAAGGATGAGGGCTGCAGGGGAGATTAAATGATTTTGCGACAGCAGGCTGAATAAGTTTGCCATCGAAGACGTTGATAGCCGTCTGAATTGCTCGGCTTGTACGTGCTGCCTCCATAATTCCTTGGTTGGCAAGTGTGAGAACGTAGGGGTGCGTAGCGTTACACAGGGCATACGTGCTTGTCCGCCCGACAGCACCCGGCATGTTTGTCACACAATAATGAACTACATTATCAACAACAAAAGTTGGCTCGGCATGCGATGTTGGGCGGCTTGTGGCAATACAGCCACCTTGGTCAATGGCAACATCGATAATAACAGATCCGGGTTTCATAAGACGCAAATCATTGCGTTCAATAAGGTGTGGTGCACGGGCGCCAGGAATCAGCACACTACCAATTACGAGATCAGCACGACCAAGCCATTCTCGGATGGTATGACGATCAGAATACAGGCAATCAATATTGGGTGGTGTGACATCATCGAGATATCGAAGCCGTTCAAGATTCGTATCTAGCAAACCAATATTTGCACCAAAACCCGCTGCTACTTTTGCCGCGTTGGCCCCAACGGTGCCGGCTCCAAGGATAAGAACATTTGCAGGCGGTACCCCAGGGACACCCCCAAGCAGAATGCCCCGTCCCATTTGGGGTTTCTCAAGGTACTTTGCACCTTCCTGAATACTCATTCTTCCAGCCACTTCGCTCATCGGTTTCAGCAGCGGTAATGCTCCGTGCTCATCACGAAGTGTTTCGTAGGCGACAGCAGTGGCCCCTGTCTCGAGGAAACGTTCTGTCAATTCCTGATCAGCAGCGAAATGAAAGTATGTGAATACAATCTGCTGAGGCCGAATGAGTGATATTTCTTCTGGTTGGGGTTCTTTGACTTTGACAATGAGTTCAGAAGAGCCGAAAACTTCATCCGCAGTGTCAACGATAGTCGCACCGCACTCTTCATATGCACTATCAGACAGCCCGGAGCCACTCCCAGCTGACTTTTGCAGCGTAACAGTGTGGCCGGCCCGCACCAACTCTTCGACCCCAACAGGAAGAATCGCGACGCGATATTCGTCCTTCTTTGTTTCCTTGGGGATACCAATTTTCATACGCAGTGCCTCCTAAACTCAGGAGGTCATTTTCTTCGCAAGCTTATAGGTTGCTGGCATAGGCAGCGAATAGTTGCCATCCTTATCTGGAACGACAGGTGGAGTTGAATCCCACGTCAGGTTGTCGGGCATCAAGTTGTAATCAGCAGCCAGAAGCTTCTCATATTCCTGTGGCTTGCCACTGTACGTTGCCGTTCGACCAAGAACTGCCGAAAAAGTTGAGGTTGCCCCGTAGTAGGCATTATTGAGCGGCGTGTCGTTACGAATGGCGGCTTGGAGTTCGTTATGTTCAACCTGATATGGGTTCGTGGTGCCACCGGCATCTTTGCTTTTTGACTTGTCCGGTCCTTCGTATTTCCAAAGAACTTTCCCGGAATAATCTGTTATTTCACCAATTTTCACAAATCCTTTTGTTCCTTGGAATTCTTCATTCACGCGGTTCTGGCCGCCGGGGAATTGTCGGCATTGACTGGCAATACGGACGCCATTGGGATAGCTGAAATTCACAGCATGGTGATCGTAAATCTCACTTGGCTGCCCAACCACTCTGTTCTGCTTTCCTCCGACACCGTATGCCGATTCAGGCAGCATGTCCAGGAACCAGTTTGCCACGTCAATATTATGAACATGCTGCTCACAGATGTGGTCACCACAGAGCCAATTAAAGTGGTACCAGTTATGAACCTGGAATTGCATTTCGTTCATGTCAGCTTCTCGTTTTCGGTACCAGATACCACTGCCATTCCAGTAAACTTGGCCTCCGATGATATCACCAACCATGCCATCACGAACGCGTTTGATTGTTTCCCGATAGCTTGCCTGATAGTGTCGCTGAAGTCCAACAACCACTTTTCGGTTCGTTTCATCAGCCTTCTTTGCAACCTCGAGCACAAGACGAGCTCCAGCACTGTCAACACAAACAGGCTTTTCCATGAAGACGTGTTTGCCTGCGTTGATAGCAGCTTCAAAGTGGTACGGACGAAAGCCGGGAGGAGTAGCAAGAATGACGAGATCACAATGATCAAGAACCTTTTTGTACGCATCGAGGCCATGGAACTGCCGTTCTTTTGGGAGATCGACTTTGTCTTTCATTTTCTCCACTGCTCGAAGCGTACGGCTGATATTGTTTTCGAAAGCATCTGCAACAGCAGTCACTTTGATGTTCGAACCGTTTACACTCAGAGCCTGAGTTAAGGCTCCGGTGCCTCGTCCGCCGCAACCAACAAGACCGATTCGAATAACTTCTGTGGACTGAGTTTGGGCATGTACTCCTCGCATCGAAGCAATCGCGCCGCCAGCAACGGTAGCAATCTTTACGGCATTGCGTCTGGAAAAACGCGGACTATCAGAGTTTGGTGCATTGCTGGACATGTTCGTCTCCTGCGAGGATATTTGTCTTTGGGAAATCCGTTTTAAGGCAATTCAAAAAGAAATGTCATGTGCAGACGAGGCTTACAGCCCCACCTGCAATATTTGTATCAAAGATACCGGCTTGCCAGCCGCTTGCACAGGTGGCAGCCAAACATCCCTAATAAGCAGGGATTGAAGAATCAATTTCGCTCCTCCACGCTTCAATGCCGCCCTTGAGACTCTGGGCATTGTCAAAGCCGTGTTCTCGTAGCCATTTCGCGACGCGAAGGCTCCGGACTCCGTGGTGGCAGTGCACAACGAGACGTTTTTGCTTCCAAGGCTCTAGTTCATCCAATCTTGTAGGGATTTCCTGCATCGGGATGAGTTTGGATTGAGCAATTTTGGCTATCGAATATTCTTCTTCTGTTCGGCAGTCAAGCAAGAGGCAGTCAGCCTGCTTTGATGTATCAAGCAGTATTGAGGCGTCACCTGGGATAATTTCTGTTGGTAGTGTCATGATTGAAAGTTTATCGAAATACAGATTGTTACGGCTAGTGGGTGCGGTTGATTGTACGCTCAATGTATCCACAATGGTGAGAACATTCTGAAAGGTCGAGCTACAAGATGCCGCTCACTCACATTGATCCTATTGCTGCCCGTATGTTTGCTGTCGAGGTCGTAGAGAAACTGCGACAGCGAGGGCATGAAGCAGTGTGGGCTGGGGGATGTGTTCGTGATCAGTTATCAGATCGAGTTCCGATGGATTATGACGTCGCAACGTCTGCCCATCCGGATAGCGTCAGAGAACTTTTCGGTCGCAGGCACACGATTGCCGTTGGCGCTGCTTTTGGAGTGATCACAGTAATTGGTTCGAAGGCATCAGGAAATGTAGAGGTTGCAACCTACCGTTCAGATGCCGAGTATATAGATGGACGTCGCCCGGTAGGCGTCACTTTTTGTGACGCGCAGGAAGATGCTCTCCGCCGTGATTTTACAATTAACGGTCTTTTCTTTGATCCGATCGAAGGAGTTGTTATCGACTACGTGGGAGGGCAGCAGGATTTGCGCGAAGGGATAATCCGTGCTATCGGTGACCCGGCCATGAGATTTGCAGAAGATCATCTCCGGATGTTACGAGCGGTGCGTTTTTCAGCAAACTTTGAATTTCCATTGGAATCTCAAACTCGGCATGCCATCGACCGGCTGGCACATCAACTTGCATTAGTCAGCCCAGAACGGTTGGCTGCAGAGCTTCGGTTAATGTTTTCACGGGAAGGCCGTGGTCAGGCCCTACGGCTTCTGGTAGGCACTGGCCTCGTGAATCCATTGTTCGACGGCCAATTGAACAAAACAGAGTCTTTCTGGTCGGGCGCGTCGGATGCCCTCGATGCCCTTTGTGAGCCCAGTCTGCCATTGGCTATCGTAATTCTTTGCCGCGAGGAGCCTGAATCAGTTGTTGCAATATGTAATCATCTCCGACTATCAAATCATGAACGTAGACTCGCAGTGTGGTTAGTTAAGGCACTTTCTGTTTTTCGTTCAAATGATTTTGTGTCTGATTACGCACGTGCCCCGTGGTCTCTGCTTCAGCCATGGCTTGCCCACGAATGGCGATTTCATTTAGCTGATCTAATGGCATCACTTGCCGTGAGTAATTACTTTCCATCAGAAAATGTGGCATGGGTCAGTAATCAGGTTCAGCGGACTGATGCCGAACTTAATCCTTCCCATCTGCTCCGTGGCAATGATTTACTACAGATCGGTGTTCCATCAGGACCAATTGTTGGACATCTTTTGAATCAACTGCGATCGTTGCAACTTGATGAAAAAATCACGTCACGCGAGGCTGCCGTTGAGTGGGTGGAGCAACAGTGCGTTGATGAGTAACACCACGGCAGACTGATTCAATAGTCATCGCGGTGGCTCATGCGGATCAGGGAGATCAGACAGGGAACGGAGTTGAAAAACTTCTAGAAATCGTGGTGTCGTACGATAATACGGTATTTCTTCTTGACCATCGTCTTGGTCACGTGGAAGTTTGACTAGTTCGAGTAAGCCACGCCGCACGAGTTGTCGCATAACCGCTGGAGTGGCATCACATCCGAGTCGTGTCAAATCGTCTCGAGCCACTGGCTGGTTCCAGGCAACAACAGCCAATGCATCGAGTGCTCCTGCATCGAGTCGTACGCGACGTGTTTTGGCCTCGAGGACGGCACCGTATTGACGAAACTCTTTTCGGAGTCGAAGCAGCCAACCTGCACCCTCAGACACAACCTCGTACGGGCACCCATTTGTTTCGTAGTGATGAGCAAGATCTCGAGCAAATTCATCAATTTCTGTTGAACGAACTCCCCGCATGAGGCTCGCGACTCGTTCACTTGAGAGTGGTTGCCCCTCTGGTAAACCAACAAACAGAAGTGCTTCAAGAATCGATTGTGGGTTCACACGGCATGAGGGTGAGTGAGGTGCATCGACATCACCTCCTAATTCATCAAGGTCAGGGGACGTGTCAACCTCAACGACTTCTTGAGTGCCTTTTGTTGCTGTCTCATACGGGTCTTGTTCACCCATCATGGCGGCAAAAGCCTGTGCCAAACGATCGATCGACAGTCCCCCTTCGGCCGGAGGCCCGTCAAATCCACCTGGTGTTTTTTTTGCCTTCCGTGGCTCATCTGTCACGAGTTGAATTCCTGTTTTTTTCGTGCTCATTGAGTGTGTGAATGAGTCCGTAACCTGCCAGGGTCACGTCTGATTACTTCCAGCGTCTATCGACGTTGGTTTTCATGAATGTCAGCGCATCGCTGGCAAGTTGTTCCTCTGTTGAGTACATCTTCCGCCAAATTTTTGTAGCTGCAACAATTGCTGGAAGTGCTAGGCCAAAAGCCTCGACGACCATCCAGCCATCCCAGTTCGTTTTCTTGATGGCGTCAAATGTTTCATCCCATGCAACATGCCCTTGGCCTGGAGTGCTTCGATCATTTTCGGAAATATGAACAATTTTCGTCCAAGGCATTGCAGCATCGATAGCATCTGTCAGATTTTTCTCTTCGATATTTGCATGAAATGTGTCATACATCATTCTGACATTTGGATGATCGACTTCACCAACAAAAGAAACAGTCTGGGCGACGCTCGTAAGGAAATAGTTTTCAAATCGATTGAGATACTCAACGACAATCGTGACGTCGGCAGTGGAGGCATACTCGGCAACCTGCCGCATTGTTTCGGCGCCCCACTTTATTTCATCGTTTGTTGGTCCGCATCCAGAGAACTCACCAAGAGCAGAGTGAGTTGGTCCAGCCAACAGTTTGACACCGGAAGCATGGCAACAGTCGATAGTTTTTTTCATTGCATCAACTGCTGCGGATCGTACGCTGGCGGATGGACTTATTGGATTATCTTCAGCACCCCGAATGGTTACAGCGGTTCGCTCTAAGCCAATGTCATCGAGTTTTTTCCCCCATTCTTCATAAAGCTGTTTGTTTGGGTCGAACAGTGGCATTTCCACGCCGTCATACCCCATCTTTTTGATGGCCTCAACGGTTGGTATGAGGCCGTCATGCATCGAATCAGTCCAAAGAAGCAGATTAATTCCGTATTTCATAATTGAAGTGCTTTGCTGAAGGAGGAGTGTTCCAGGGGCCGCTACGATCTATTCGAACAGTCATTCAACACCGTTCGGTACAAGAAGGCAAGTGCGAAAGAAAAGGTGTTGTTATGACTTTGTTCGACGGCGGCGAGAAGGCTTTTTGAGAGGCCTGCCCTGCGGCGTGGAGGGCACACTTTTGAGTGGCTCAGGGGATCCGTCAAGTGCCTGGCCGTTCTTTATGGACGCCAGCCGTTTTCGAATATGTGCAACATAATCTGCGGAGAGTTCAAATCCCAGGTATGAACGATCGAGTTTCTTTGCAACAGCCAGCGTTGTGCCACTTCCGGCAAACGGATCAATGACGAGATCCCCCGGGTTACTTGATGACCGGATGATCCGCCCAAGAAGTTGTTCAGGCATCTGGCATCCATGCCAGCCAGATCGTTCCTTAAATGTCCCACAGACTCGAGGAAAGTACCATGTGTCGTCGTCAGTACTGAAGCCACTTGTTAGGTCCTGAGGTCGCAAGATCCAGGTGTCATCCGGAAGTCGTCCTTTTGGATTTGCTCTGCGATCACCGTAGACCAATTCACGGGCTGATGGCACTCTGATCGCATCGGCGTTAAAGGTGAAAGACTTTGGGTCACAGACAAAGTGGAACAAGTGGGCATGTGAGCGATTGAACTTCTGCTGACAATTTACGCCAAAAGTGTAGTACCAGACGACCCAACTACGGCATGCAAATCCGAGTTCTCTTGTAGCAATAACCTTGAGTTCAGCGGCGTATTCATCACCTATGGCGAGCCAAAATGTTCCATCGGGTCGTAGGACGCGATGGATTTCACTCATCCAACGAGTGGACCAGTCGAGATAGTCATCAGTCGAACGGCGGTCATGATAGGTGTCGTATGAATAGCCAATATTAAATGGTGGGTCAGCAAATGCCAGGGGAATGCTATCTGTTGAAACGCGACTTAATAATTCAAGACAGTCGCCCTCGCGGACTCGGCTTGGTGTCCGTTTGGAAGAGAACTGTCGACGTGCCGTTTTCCTTTTCTGAATCGTCATGATCTAGGAATGTACGTGCCACATAGCGTGCCGTCTATCTGAATAGGTGCTGGTGCTGTGTTTTTCGGTCTTCGAACGAAAAGGGGGTTTTGACGGATTGGCTCAATCACCTATCCACCGCATGAGACTTTCAATAGTTGGCACACGATATTTATCAATGATGAGAAATACCGGAATAACAAGAGCACAGAAGAAAAGGGCAAGTGTTGTCGAGAAGATGACGGGTGCAAATTTTTGCCAATGAGCGGTGGGCTCTCCCACCGTCATAAGCCCATAAATCCAAAGCGGCCAAAGATGAACCATGTGATGTATAAGGTAGATCGACAGTGAGTGTTTGCTGACAACACGAAACCATTCTGCAAGATTTCCGAAGGTCTGAGAATGTTTTTTCTCATCTTCTTTTTGGTCAACGATCTTGTGGAGAGCGAACAGGCTGAGAGCAGACACGCCGATCGCTCCAAGGAGATAGCTACTTGAGGCCGGAAACATTGTCCTTCGATAAATAAAAGGAGGCAGGAAAGTGATCTGTTGTAATACGAGAGATGCTGCAATACATCCAATGCTTAAGCAAGTCGCAAAGAGCAGTCTCGAAGGCCGCTGTCCCCGAGAGTGCATTGCGGCCGATGGAAAAAGCATGGGTGCAATAACAAAGCCGATAGCCGGAAAAATGATCCAAGGAAAAATTGGGAAATATCCGGTTGCAAGGTATCCAAGAACAACATCAGAGAGGATCAAGTCGTACTCGAAATATCCATTGATCCAGAAAGCGTAGTAATCACTGATTCCCTGAAGAGCAGGACTCAGGATAGCCACAAGAATAATACCGAAAAGTAATACTTCTGTCGGTATCTTGCGGAAAAGGTTTAAGAAAATGAGTGCGGATCCAATGAAGGTGAGGATGTCCCAGTTGAATGTGTCTTCTGGAAGCCAGACGAATACGTTGAATGCAAAGCCAACTCCAATGAGGAAAAGGCCACGACGAACAGTTCGTTTTGAGATTGTGCAATCGTCGATTCCTCTATCTCTTTGGAGAATCAGCCACGAGTAATAACTCACGCCGGTCAGTAACGTGAAGAGTGGCGCTGCCAAGCCAACCGGTAGCCACCAGAGATGTTCTCGAGAAGCCGGGCCAGCAACTGATGGGCTGTAGTGAGACGAAAGGTTTTCTACAAAGTGGACCAGCACCATCATTCCAATAGCCACAGTTCGCAGGATATCAATAGACAGGAGGCGCACGAGATCAGTTTCCTGCGGTTGAGACCAAATCAACAAGTAACAGTACGATTTCTGCTGTGAGTAAGACAACGATTGCCCAGATCAGAACATATTCTCGCTGTGCCAGTACATATTCGCTCACGCGTTGCCCTGTGGTTTCATAGAGACGAAGTATGGTGTCAAGTTGCTCGCCGGCAAATTCCTCACGGTCGACCAGTCGAGAGCGATCTCGGAGTCGCTCACCAAGTTGGCCGGCGAGAGTCGGTGGGTGTTCAGGTGCTAAATGAATGTGGGGTGAGAGTCTGGAAAGTTTTCCTGCTAGTGACATCGCTAACTTATACCGATGAGCTAGAGCAGCAGTCGATTCTTTGTCTGAATTATGAAACGAGAATCCGTTTGGTAAGTCTTTCTCGTAGTGTTCCCATGCTAAAGGGAGCGCATGTTCAATAGCACCGACTTCAAATGCTACTGTTGTGAAGTCTAATATGGCCTGTTCGGCCTTCTTGAAGTGCCGAGGTGCCGTGACCAAGACCATTCGTCTTGGTGTCCAGACGACAAGCGTTCCATACAGTTCAAGAATAATCGGCTTGCCACATGATTGATCGGTGTTGACCCAGGCGATGCAATCATTGAAATGACTTTCAATAGGATCTTCGGTAGCCATTTTTAAAAATTCAACTGCTTTTTGCCCAGGTATTGTTGGGAAACGAACTTCCTCTACATGTCTTCCATGGAGAGGGCTTGCGGATGTGTTTGCGTTTCCTGCGAGTTCATCTCTTTGGGAATCATTTGGAACGTTTGTGTTCATGCTTATTTTACTCTTGGGCTGCTGCCATCGTTGTGATCCAGCCTGCAGCATAATCAGCAGAATCTAGTACGCCATTTAATGTGGAGTCAAAAAGGTAATCCCCAACGACAAGTAGGTTTGGGCACGTGCGAGCATCAGGGCAATGTTTTGCATCAAGACCACGTTGTTGGAAGCCACCTGGCTGAGCACTTACTGCGCCGAGCCAGCGATGTATTTTGGCCTCACAGAAAAGTTTTTTTGCCTCGTCGCGGTGAGATGGGAGTGAGTTGATCGCCGCCGATATAAGTTCCTCATCACTGTATTCAGCCATCTTTTGGGCAGCAGTGCCTCCAAGCAGCCATCCGAGGGATCCATGCTGTGCTTCCGCTATTCGTGACGATTCATCATAGAGACAACAGCCGTCAAAAGCATCAAGCATGCAGTACGAATCATGGAGCCACGACTTCCAGAATGGCTTCTCAAAAAGGATTGTGATCCGAAGGTAGTCAGCAGGATGATCATGGTGAGCAATGTGATTTTGCATTACAAAGTCAAGTGAGCCGTCAAGAAACACCAGCTTCTTCAGTGGCTCGATTGGGAGAGCCACAACAACGGCGTCAAATTCTTCACTCTGATGACTATCGTCTGCTTTCCAAGAGAGTTCTAGCCTATGTTGTCCGACCTTTTTGACCGTTGTTATTTCGGTATTCAATCGGGTGTGCGCAGAAAGACGCCGGGCGAGAGCATGAACGAGAAGATCATTGCCCCCAGTAATGCTGTAAAGCTGCATATAGGCGGGATCGTTCATGAGATAGTTGTCGAGCCCATATCGATGGCTTGTCTGAACAGGCTCTGCGGCAAGGTCGCTATGGATGTGCTGTTGGATATACTTCCTTGTTTTATTTGGAAGGTGATCGAGCGATGTGCTGAATCGTTCTTCTTGAAGAATGGTGTTCCGAGCATTGATATGGGAAGTCGAAGTGCCGTCATAAAACTGCCGTGGTGAGACTTCTGATTTCGCGCGGTCGTTGAAACGTAGGAATTCCCGAAGAGCGACCTCACCAAGACTGTCGTGCGCATCCTCGAGTGTTCCTAAGACAGTGTTTTCTTGCACGATGGACGTGCCACCCATCGACTGCGTTTGAAGCCCAAACTGCTCAATGAGTTCTCGAAGCGGATCTTCATCGATCAAGGAATAATCATAAAACTCAGCTGCACCTGCTTCGTACTGTATGCCGTTGGCCGAAAACTGCTCAGTCAACAATTTTCCTCCGAGTCGATCGCTTGACTCAAAGATAGAAACGTTAAGAGGTGTGGAGCAGAGTTGCTCTAGGCGATAGGCAGTAAAGAGGCCGCCTGGCCCTCCACCAATAATTCCAATATTCCACCGTGGCATGTTCATTATGATATATAACGTCGTGGCACGGAGAAAGTTGTGTTGAGCCGAGTAATGAATCAGTCAGGAAAGTAATTACCCAGCCGAAAGGCATGAAAGGAACCTGATTCTAGTCCATTGTGGCGAGCATTATCGCAGCGCGACATGCAGCCTTGTAGGTTTTCAGGTCAAGCCATTCGTTAGTTGTATGGATGTCATGCTGTCCGCATCCAAGAGTGACTGTCGGTATGCCATTGGCGGCCATCCAATTGGCGTCTAAACCACCATTTGAAATGTCATAGTAAGGTGTGTGGCCTAGGGCTTCGAGCACTTTGTGTGCAGTTGTCACGGAGGGATCATTTTTTGTGAGCCGAAAAGCTTCATAGTCAAGTCGTTTTGATATTGAAACAGTTGCTTTACGACCGCTTGACGATTTCACATGATTTGCTGCCTTTTCGAATGACTTCTCAATAGCTCGGACAATTCTATTTCGAAACGCTGTGTCATGTCCTCTTGCCTCCGCTCGCAGAGTGGCACGTTCTGCAACAACGTTCGTAGCAGCACCGCCATGAATCACCCCAATATTACTGGTTCCCCTCTTCGACCCCTTCTCAACTAATCCATGCCAGCCGTCCTTATGCAATGATGCGATGGCAAGTGAAGCGATTGCAATTGCTGAAACCCCTTGTTCTGGCGCAACTCCGGCATGGCTTGGGACTCCTTCAATGGTGATGTCGAGACGCTCGCCGCCGGTTGCCCCAATCGTCAACTTGTCCACATCCCCTCCATCAAAATTAAAGGCCAGTTTTGGTTTTCCGAGGTCGCTTGCCTTGACTGTACGAGCACCCCACAGCCCCACTTCCTCCTGTATTGCAAAGAAGAATGTAAGTGGAGGATGATCAATTTTCTGACGCAGGATTTCGAGCGCAGTGGAGAGTACGACGCCACAGCCGGAACGGTCGTCTGCGCCGAGACCCGTCGCCGGATTGCCACTTTTTACAATGTCTCCACGAAGAACAGGTTTTGTTCCTTCACAAACAGGAACAGTATCCATGTGTGCCATAAGAAGTCGGCGTGGTCCCCGTCGCGTGCCAGGAAATTTAACGATTAAGTTCCCGCAGTTACCTTTCAGGGGCGTTTTTTTATGTGCCTGATCAAATGAAATGACATTTTTTGAGCAGCCAGCGTCGAGTAGCTTTTTTCGAATGGCTTCAGCGACTTGTTTTTCCTGCCCTGAAATGCCAGGAATTTTTAAAAGATCCAGAACAGTTTTTTGCGCCCGAGCCAAATCAATCTCGGGTATGTTTGACTGGTCTTGTGCAACAGATTGTGCAGTGCGTTTTGCCTTCGTGCGTGGTTTTTTTTGAGGCATTGGGTGAGAAGTTTTTCTTTTTGTTGATGTGGAGTGTGCCATGAAAATTTTTCTTGCGGGGATTATGCAGGGGTCGCACGTTTCGGCATGTGTGCATGATCAATCATATCGTGATTCATTACATGATATTGTACAGGTACACTGGCCAGAGGCAGAAGTCTATGATCCATTCGCGAACCACACTGAATCAGTAGGGTATAGCAGTGGCCATGCTCGGGACGTGTTTTGCCAACATATCCGAATGTGTCAACAGTTTGATGTGTTGATCGCATACGTCCCTGAGGCTTCAATGGGAACGGCAATTGAAATGTGGGAGGCACATACGAACGCAAGATTTGTGATAACAATTACGCCGCTCATCCATAATTGGGTGGTCCAGATCACCAGCAATGTAGTTTACGAAACCGTGGCAGCATTCGTGGAATCGCTTCGGTCTGGTGAGATAGACGAATTGATAGGACACAAACAAAGTTCTTATGAGTAGTTTGTGGCGAGAGTCACCAGACCGAATCAAGGGGCAAACTACCCGTAGGAATGCATGAGAGCCTTGATCACGAAAAGTGTACAGGCCGCAAAGCCGGCAGCAGCCCAGTCATCAGCCATGATGCCGAGACCTGCAGGGAGATTTTCAAGCTGTCGACAAGGAGGTGGTTTCGTGACGTCAAATAACCGAAAGAGCAGGAAAGCGAGAAGCATAATCAGCCATGTTCGTTCTTGGGGAGGAACAACAAAGAGAACAAATGGCATTGCGGAAAATTCATCAAGGACGATGGATGATGGGTCTTTTTTTCCTCCGAGTTGCTGTGTAGCGATCGTGCAGACAGGAATGGCAATGCAGCACACCGTCACCCACAACTGCAATTCAAGAAAGAAAGGAATCTGAGCAAATGAAAGTGCTGCGATAATTGGTAATGCAGCTGCAGACCCCCACGTTCCTGGTGCTGGACGGACTCTGCCGATCCAAAAACATGTTGCCAATACCACAGCCGGATGTCCCCAGGCAGCGGGCTTGGTGCCATCAGGCGGTTCGGTTTTCACGGGTCGGTTCCTGTTGGTAGGCGAAGAAAACAGTATTATATAAGAACTGTTCTTTCGGAAGGAATGTTTACGTTTCAAGCCTATAGGTTTTTCCGTGTCCTCTTCACAAAATCCTGATCCCAAACCGTCTGTCGAGTCTTCCATCGGCACGCTTCATTTGGTTGAGTATCCACATCCGGCACTCTTTCGGAAGTCAAAGCCACTTCTCCGTATTGATGAAGGGGTCCGTGACGCTGTCGAACAGATGTTCGATATTATGTATGAATCTCATGGTGTGGGGTTGGCTGCAAATCAAGTCGCCCTGCCGTACAGGATGTTTGTAGTGAATGCCACAGGTGATCCAAATTCGGGTGAGGAGCTGGCCTTTCTGAATCCAATTTTGACTCGGCCACGTGGTACAGCGATACAAGAGGAGGGATGCCTCAGCCTGCCTGGGCTACGAGCCGACGTTCGTCGGCCACAGCGAGTGGTAGTTGAGGCTTGGAGTATAGATGGTGAGCCAATACGCATCGATCTGGATGGTTTCTTGGCTCGTGTTGTTCAGCACGAATTTGATCATCTTGAAGGACGTCTTTTTACGGACAGGCTCCCTGATGCAGCAGGTCTCGAAGTGAAGCGCGACCTCGAATTGCTTGAAGATATTTATCATGGAAAGCAATCCCGTGGAGAGTTGCCTTCAGAAGATACAATCCTGGCGGAACTGGATCGGCTCGAAGACCAGCGTTGTAAGTCATGAGTTCATTGGATTCCAATCAAGGATTGTCTGTTGTGGTCATGGGGACGGGGCCCTTTATCCTTCC
>Ga0315315_10002300_pt1 | contig 17492 bp, 12 predicted proteins | sample M140m3416metaG_FD_203699 | JGI IMG/M metagenome (GOLD analysis project Ga0315315, IMG submission 203699) | Ammonia-oxidizing marine archaeal communities from Monterey Bay, California, United States - M1 40m 3416 | ecosystem: Environmental > Aquatic > Marine > Intertidal zone | place: USA... | reverse complement strand
GGGGGATTGCTTCGGGTGAACAAGTCACAATGATTTTGTCAAAGGGAGCGTGTTCTTTCCAGCCTTTGTAGCCATCGCCAATCTTGGTAAAGACGTTATCGTAATTGAGTTTTTTCAAAACCTTTTCAGCAGATTTCCCCAGTTTTTCCACGATTTCAATCGAATAGACTTCCTTTACCAGCGGGCTCAAGATCGCGGCCTGATAACCACTTCCCGTGCCAATTTCAAGGACTTTGTCAGTGGGTTGAGGATCCAATTCCTGCGTCATGTAGGCCACAATGAACGGCGAAGAAATTGTCTGACTTTTGCCAATGGGTACACCCGCATCGAGGTAGGACTGAGTCTTTCGGATCTTTTTAGGAACGAACTCATGTCGAGGAGTTGCCCTCATGGTTTTCAAAACACGTTCGTCAGAAATCCCGGCGCCGATAACGGCAACCTCAACCATGTCGTTTCTGAGTTTTTCGAACTCAGCCTCAGTCTGAGGCATAGCTGCTAAACCTGAGGTTGCTTGTGATGTCACTGCTGCGAACAGTAAGCAACAGATCGAAAATTTGAGATAGCTCATATGCATGGTTCAAACCTGATCAAATTAGTGTCGGTGGCTAAAAGGAATTGTGTTTTGAAATCGTGGCCAACGAAGTAACAATTAACACGACCGCAGGCTATTATAAGCAGGTTGTTTTGATCAAGCCGAGTTTTGATCACCGATAGAGGCAATCTGATGTGACTTTAGGATGATTAACCGCTGAGAATAGCTAAATCGAGTTATAATTGGGTATAGGAGCGGTAATGGAAGAAAGTATGGCAAAGAAAGAAACGCAACAAGACACTGAGGGGGTTCCTCGGTCGTCCAACCCATTGCCGTTTGTTTTGCCACTGGTCGTTTTTTTGATCATTGCCAGTCGATACCCTGATTTTGCATCCGAAGAAGAGCCTGACCTGATCCTGGCGTCGACTTATTGGTATGTCGGTATGATTGCTTTGCAGGTGGTGTTGGCAGTCGGTTTATTGGTCTATTTTCGGAAGATTTATCGAGAGCATTTTCCTTTTCGAGTCTCTTTATTGTCCGTCGTGGTGGGGGCTATCGGCGTTGTGGTTTGGATCGGTATTTGCAGTCTACAGATTGAGCCAAAAATTTTCGGGTTAATGGGTTTTGATTTTAGCCGGCCTTCGTTTGATCCATTTACACTTCAGGATTCGGGGGTTTTAGCAGCGTTTCTTTTTTTCCGAATCGTACTGCTGGCCATTATCGTTCCATTGATTGAAGAACTGTTTTTGCGAGGCTGGTTTATTAGGTGGGTTGAGGACCCGGAATGGGAAAATCTTTCCCTTCAAGGTTTGTCGTGGAAGGCGTTGCTGGCCGCAAGTGCGTACGGTGTCTTGACTCATCCAAGCGAGGCCATCGCAGCTTTTGCATGGTTTGGTTTGGTAAGCTGGTTAATGAATAAGACGGGCAGTCTCTGGGACTGTGTTGTCGCTCATGCCGTGACCAATCTGTTGCTCGGCATTTACGTATTAGTTTACGCTCAATGGCATCTGTGGTAGCTCGCGAATCAAATAGCAGGTGATTCGTTAAGAGAATGTTGGTTTCTGGCTGAACGAAGGGAGTTCTAAATCGGTTTGGCTCGCGGGTACAGGATCGTTGCTTGACGGCGAACTTCGGGAATTCGAAAATTCTAGGCCATTGCTTTTAATGTTGTTGATGATGCCGGCTAGGAAAAAGAGCAGCGTTTGGTTCATCGGTACGATTGAGACGTCATGAAACATTCCTGAAATAAAATAATGTGCAAGGACGACCAGGGAGAGTAGTCCGAATTGCCGCGGCCAGAGATCTAGAGATTTGTCCCGCCAAACGGACCAACTCGCGTAGGCAATCACAGCCAACACCCAAAGCAAAGTGATCAGCCCAACTAGTCCAGTTTCAACGAGATGGGCCAAGAAGACATTGTGCTGGTAGAACGGTTTGGCGAGTGAAAGCGGTTGTCCAGAATAGGGATCTTGAAGGTAAGGTCGCTTTGCAATCGTGTACTGACCAAATCCGCACCCTAAGAGCGGGCGATCCTGAAACATGTCAACCGCGATGGTTAAGAAAAGCTCTCGCAGTTGAGCCGATTGCTCCATGTCCGCAACGGTAACATATTTGTCTCTCTTGAATGCCCAGATTTTGTCTGAAATAAAAGGGAAGGCAATGATGGCAATAATGGTTGTGATAAGGACGAGGGCTCCTCGTTGTTTGCGAGATGCCGGCAACCAGGTAAAGATCCCTGCACCCACGATGAATCCAAGCCACACACTTCGGGTGAGTGTGGCGAAACAGCCCGCGGATAACAAACCTCCGGCTAATAGTAATCCAAATTTGCCGACTCGATTTAATCTCGGCCACCACATCCAGCAACAACTCAGGCAAACCGACAGGAAAATTCCATTGGAGACGGGATTAAGAAACGGACCGCGGCCGCGCCCAAAAAATTCGGACTCTTCGGAAGTTACGATGTAGCGGGGGAAAATAACTGCATAAAGTTCTGCGATTTCGGCCAAAGCAATTAGGGCTAGATAAACCCCAAACCCGCCGAGCACGAGAGCAATGACTCGAAGGTCTCCAATTTTGGTTTTGTAGCTGCGGGCTAAAAAATAGACGACTACTGGTAGGAGGTTGAAAAACAGTAAACGGGACAGTGGAGACTTATCCATGGCTCGCCAGTCATGGGAAAGTGTATTCAATGTTAAGCAAACAATCCAAACGAAAATTGCTACGTCCATCGAATTGAAATTTGGTAAGTCCTCGCGACCTTTTAGCCACCTCCACCCGAACATGGCGATTGCGGCGAGTAGAAGCAAACGGTCCAGCGTAATAGGAATTGGGCCGAAAGGTGCGTGAAAGAAATCGTGCCCGAAGACAGATCCGGCGATTACAACGCCCAGTAAGAGTGCCGGCATAGTCGACATCGGGATTTGCGGATTCATGCGATACCAGGCGCATCCACAGACAATCAAAATGGGAATCAGGATGATAAGCATCAGATCCATCGAGTCAAATCATCCTGGTTTACTGAACGATGAATAAAAGATCTTGCTCAAGGTTTCCTGTTTTCTGCCCGTTGAGATCTTCGATCTCCATCTGCAGTCGATAGTTGCCAGGTTCCAATTCGTTTAGTTTGATTTTGAAATAAAGATAGAAATCACGTCGCCGTTGAGGGGCATTATCTTCGATGATGGGGAACTCGCCTGATTGGACCCGTTGGCCGTCCCCGTTTTCAATTTGATAACTTCCCTGAAATCGAGATTGCACAACTCTTTTCGAATCAATTTCTAGGTCTTTGGATTCGTAATTTTCAACTTCACAATAGACCAGGATGGGTTGTCCCGGTTTAAATATGTTTTCAGGGAAGGACTTGTGTTTCCCAAAGCCTGTGATTTCGAAGCAAATGGCACCGCTCTTGATATGCAGCTCGGCGATGGATTCGAGACGGCTCATTGCCTTTCTTAGATTGCCAAGCGTTGCATCGGCAGCCTTGCCAGTTACTTCTTTGCCACCTCCTTGTGTCATCATTTCGATAGCTTCAAGCTGATGTTCCCAGTATTTTTTTTCTTCCACCGTAATGGAAGTCAGCGTACCGTCATTGGCGAGCTGATGACGCAAGAATTCGAACAGTTGAAGATTGACCTCCAACGCATTGCGCCGATTAGAATCCGTCTCGAGGTCAAGTTGGCTCTTTAGTTTTTGGATCGAAACCTGAAGCTGACTTTTTTCATCAATCGGCAGTGGCAAAGAGGTTTTAGGATTTGAGTCAGTCTTAGATTTAGGGATGAAATCATTGGAATGGCTTTCATCCAGCTTGGTAGTTGGTGATTCTGAATTCGGTGCCGCCGGTGGTCGGAACGCATGTTCGATTTTGGGTATGTTTTCTAGCTCGAGACCATTTACCAAACGGTTGGGATTTTTCGATTGAGTAGAGGGCTTATCTAGAGCCACCCCTTCGGACGGAATCGCAGCGTCCACGCGGGGTGAAGTTTTTGACTTAACCTCAGTGTCAGCGATTGGAGTTGCCGGGGCAATTTCGAAAGGTGGCTCAGTGATCAAGATGGGAACTTTTGGGGCGATTACTAAATCCTTTGTTTCGCACAAACCGGATTCGCATTCAGGGCAATCTTCGTTCTGAGTTGCATCAATGGCGAACAGTTTATCCCATCCCTGATCCTCTGAGATTTTGCTGTTGGGGCAATTTTCAGAGCATGAAATTTTGTCGCAATTTTCACAGGGCTGCTCAGTCAGAGACGTGAGTTTGTCTGACTGGATACTGTCTGTCGGCTGCGGCGATTGCTTTTCAGGAGTCTGCTGAGGTAGTGCCCCGAGGCCATTTTTCGTCGTTAGAGACATTGATGGCGAGAGTACTTGAGAGGCCATCGGCTGCAGTTGAGACTTTGGTTGGACTGCCAGCGGCCCCAGAGCTTGGGAGGGGCCGAGAGAGCGTAATGAATTGAAGTTGTTGTTGCGTGGTTGAGTTGTCTCGCCGGACGGTTTTCTGTTGAGTGGTGTCAAAAGGTGTTTCTCTAAGGCGAGTGGCGGTATGGCTGCCAAAGGATTAACTGGCTGGGGGGAAATTAGTTTGGGAGGTTTCTTGAAATTCTGGCAGTCACAATCCAATGAGTGACCGCAATTAATTGGATTAACAGGGACTGGTTGGTCTGATAGTTTTTTTTGAGGTTTTGCAGTTAGCTTGACTGAAATGTCCGTAGATTTTTGGTCGGCGAGGTCAATCGTTTCTCCTTGCTCTTGCGTTGAGTCTGCGTCCTCAGGTTCCTCGTTCTCTGCTGGTAGATCAGTAATCGTGGACGAATCATCCAGCCAAGCCGATTGTTCACCGAGTAAGTCTTCCGTAATCGTTGTCTGCCCCAACTTAGCGCAGCCGATGCTCGTGCTAAGTAAGACCAGAATCAAAAGCCATTGATATTTCATTTTGCTATTTGCCAAAATGGGTTTTGGTCGTCAAAACCGGAAGGAGAATGGATGCCAGCCACTCAAATTAAAAACGGAGAGTGGTTCTATAATCGCGGGGATATTAGAGAAATCTTTCAATCCGCTCAAGGCAGCAATCGGGTTAGCCAGCGGCTTTCTTGCTGGCATACTGGGAGGGATGGGGCGGTTTGGAATGTTTGCTTGGACTCGATTTTTCAGGCTAAAACTGACGGGAGAGGCAAACGATAGATTTGGAAATCTCTCGGGAAAATATGGCTTAAGCGAGCAAAATTCGCGAATGGAATTAGGAATGCCGTGGCGGGAGGGGCTTCTTTTTCACTACGGTTGAGGAGTGTTCACCGCGAGTCTGGTTATCTTGCTTCCCCTACATGGAGTTTGTTGGCCCCTGGTGTCGCTCAGGTCACTGATTTTGCAATTGCTAAGCAGCGTTGGGGCCAAGCTCTTTGGCCATCCGAACGAATAATTTTTCTAAGACTAGTCGCCCACGATCTTCTTTAGAGTGAGTGTTTTTTAACTGCATGTCAGCTTCGAGCAACCAGTCAAGCATCAGCTCAGCTCGTTTTCTTCCCAGTTGTCTAATTCGCGTCTGGGCGGTCTCAATTTCTCCACCCCAACTTCGAAATCCGGCTTGCCGAACTGCAGAAGCCAAGTCTGGTTTCTTTTTTTGACGCATTTGCCGCATGACGATTTCGGACGTGGTTGAATAGCGTCGTAATGACCAAGAGAGTTGCCCGAATAAGCCGAGTGGATGTTCGCCACTTCTGAGCAGTTGGTCAAGCAAGGTGACGGCGCGCTTGGCGTCACCGTCTGCTGCAGCATCTACAGCATCCCACATGGTTCGCGCTCGCCAGCCCCCAACTACCTTTTTAATTGTTTCCTGGCTTATTTTACCTTTGCTGTCCGCAAAGAGAGATAATTTTTGGAGTTCTTGATCCATGCGCCCAAACTCATTGCTGGTCAGGTCAACTAACATTTGACCGCCCATTTTAGGCAGCGTGAACTCATATTCATCTTTGGCTCGCTGGATTAGCCACTGAATGATTCGGGGTTCATCGACTGTCTTACTTTTAGCGCTGGTTTTAGGAGGGTCGCAGCGAACTTGGAACCCTACTTTGTCAATTAGCTTGTAGAGTTTGGTGTTACTCGCCCAGGTATTAACGATGAGTACGAGTAACCCTGATCCTTTGCCTTGGGATATATAGTCATGAATGCGGTCTCTATTCTCGGTGACGAATTTATCAGCATCGTCTACTAAGACAATCTTGGGACTGTTTCCACCGAAAAGACTGCGGGTTGAAAGTTCGTCATGGACGTCTGGCCAAATGGATGGCCAGGAAGCGTGGTTGGAGTCGTATTCCGATGGAACGAAATCTTCGTCGCCTCCGATGGCTTCTGTGATATGCTTTACGGCTAATTTTTTTAAAAATCGTTCGCTTCCGAAGACAGCGCAGGCTCCGGCGAGGTCCTGTAATGACGATTTTTCGAGGAATTCGAAAACGTGATGGGTGCCATTCATATAATTCGTTTTGAACTATCTATTATTTTGAGGACGGGTGAATAAGGAAAAAGCAAAGACGATTGCAATCGCCGCTAGACCGGTAAGCAACGTGACTATTCCGGTGGGAAGGTTGAAGTCAAGTGCCTGGATTCCCCATGCGGCAAGACCGGCGATCCCAACGGCAGTCAACGCTTCACCTGCGATCACGCCGGAGGAAAATAGAACGCCTCGGTGAAGCGTTTCTTCGTGGTCCTTTTCAGGAATATTGCGGGAGTAGAAGTAAGCTATCAATCCGCCGATTAAGATAGGCGTCGCCAGTCCAAAAGGGAGGTACATGCCAACAGCGATTGGCATCAGATGGGCTCGGAATTTGAATTTTTGTCTTTTCAAGTATTCGTCAATCATCAGGATGACGATCCCCAGTCCTGCCCCGATGCCAATGAGTTTCCAAGGCAGTTCGCCTTTACCTGAAAAACCTTCAGCAAGACTTGCAAACAGGCCGGCCTGTGGTGCGGAAAGCTCTTTGCCGCCGATTCCTCCGGGGGTGTTTTCATGCAAAAGAGTTAAAATGGGAGCCATGACGAATGCAGCGACGAAGACCCCAAGGATCTGCATGATTTGTTGACGGAAAGGAGAGGCGCCCACGATGGAGCCAGTTTTTAAATCATTGCAAACATCGCCACTGGTGCAAGCTACGCAGCACACGATCGCGGCAATTCCGAGGGTTGCTACGGCTGCCTCGGCACCGGTGTAGTTAAACAAATAGAGTAATCCACCTGCGACCAAAACAGCTGTGATGGTCATTCCCGAAACGGGGCTGTTTGAGTTTCCAACAAGTCCGACGATGTAGCTTGCCACGGCGGTGAAAAAGAAGCCCATGACCAGCATCACAGTTGTGGAGAGTAATGTGATGCCCGCGTTATTAGTGAATGAGAAATTGACAACGGCCAGTAGCATTAGGCAAATGCTTCCAAGCGCTAGAATTGCCCAAGAAGGAATATCTCGCTGTGATAGATTTTCAGTGGTTTCAGTCTTTTTTTGAAATCCATGCCAAAGATTTAAGACGGCAGCGAGGAGGCCTTTTCGGACGGCGATCAAGGCGCTAAATCCTCCAACCACCATTGCGCCGACACCCACGTATCGCATCTGGGTGCTCCAGATACCATAGGCTTGATCGACAGGATTTCCATCGGCTAAGCCTCCGCCAAGTAATGGGATTCCAATCAGCCACGCCAGTGCGCCGCCAATGAAAATTAGAATGGCAACGTTGAGTCGAACAATAAATCCGACGGCAATTAACATCGGCGAAATATCACCGCCAAAATAAAGAACACGCGAATTAACGACGGTCGCCGTTTCAAGGCTCCCGTTGATCAGTGAGAAAAATCCGCCGACGACCTTCACGAGCGCCCCTAAAATGCCACCAAAAATCAGGCTGCGTCCTGCACTTGCGTCACTCTCTTGTCCGCCTGCATTGAGGACTGCCGCACAGGCGATACCTTCCGGGTATTTTAAATCGTCATTGTTAACTACAAAAACTCGACGCATCGGAATCATGAATAAGATGCCCAGCATTCCTCCAGTGAATGCAACGAGAGTGATTGTCCAGTAGTCAAAAGATTCCCAGTGGCCGATTAAAATCATGGCTGGCATCGTAAAAATAATACCAGCGGCCAGAGATTCACCCGCCGAGGCGCAGGTTTGAACTTGATTGGCTTCGAGAATGCTGGGTTTTCGAAATAGATATCGAAATAGCAGCATTGACATAACCGCTGCCGGGATCGAAGCCGATACCGTCATCCCGGCTTTGAGGCCAACGTACACATTCGCCGCTCCCATCACGACTGAGAGGATGATTCCCAGCACGATGACGCGGAGGGTAATCTCGGGGAGTGGCGTCTTCGGGGGCTCAGCGGCGGTAGGTGGTGTTGTATTCGACATGGTTTGAATCCATTTCGTTTCTGAAAAGCTTTTAACAGCATAAGCCGTTTTTGTTTCAATATCGACTCCCTAGTTACGGGAGGGCTAGTGAAATGCGTCTGTCCCCTGCCCTGCCAAACAAAATGGAGCGTTTTCATCTGGAATGGTAGTCAATAATTGGTGTTAATTGTCCGGTCGGCGAACGCAGGCGGCATTTAATGGCCCAGCGTTTTGTAGAGTGGTTTCAGCGCCGGCAAAATTCGAAGTGCATTTTCGAAGTAGATTTTTTTCAAAACGTCATCAGGTAAACCAATCCCATAAATTCTCCACATTCCTTGCGGTGGTGGAGATTTTTCACTGTAGGGGAAGTACTCATCATAGGTTTCAAGAAACCGCCAATAGTAACTCAACCTAAGATTGGGCCAGGGCCCATCGGTGGCAAAAAGAATCCGGTCTTGGTATTGGATAAAGAACTTTCGGGCTGTGTAGGGTTGGCGGCCGAGTTCGTTGATGCGGGATGCAAATCCGATCATCAGATTCGGATATTTCTGGAGCCAGCCACCAAGCTGTTTCAAATCTTCACTGCTATTCGCACAATGCGCTCCGATGAAGACAGTCTCTGGATGTCGCTCAAGTATTCGATTGCGAGCCGATAATAGTTCCTGTCGATCAGGGAACGCATCCCCGTAAAAACTCCAATCTGGATGGCGGCTGAGTTCCTCCCAGCGTTCGTTGTTCCCATCTATCGGTTTGAAGAATGCAATTGGGTCGGCCACATGCATGATCACCGGAAGCCCCAGTTTGCCACAGGCCTCCCAGATTGGATCAAATTTCCGATCGTCGATTTTAATTAGTGAGCCAGTTTTATCTTTGTAGGTGAGCCCGAATGATTTAAAAAATTTAAGGCCTAAAATTCCTTTGGTTTTGGCTGCGCGTAATTGCTCAACACAGGTTCGAACGAATCCCGGTTGGTTGCAGGCCCAGTTCGCCGGGTCTTCCCCGCCTCCACCTTTAAAGTCAATGTGGGCAAAAGCAACAACGGCGTTCGCCCCATTGTCATGGATGAAATCTAAGTGGTCTTCTTCACTGCCGAGCACCGCATCGAGACTAATTGAAATCGCAATCTGGTTGTCAGACATTTGAGTTAAGTAAGTCTGAAATGTTTCACGGTTACCCTTGAGTCGTATTCCAAAATGAGAATGGATATCGATTACGGGGTATTTCGCTTGGGTGAGTTTCGTAAAGGGAACAACGAGACTGGGAGTCGGGTCGAAAGAGGAGAGTGTGGCTGGTTTGGCTGTTGTGTCTTGTGTTGGGGGAGACTGTGCATAAGACGCGTTTGCAGGAGTGGTGAGCAGAAGGAGGGTCAGTAAACCAAAGACACGGAATGGTCTGCATCTAATGAGAAACGACATGATTTGGCCTGCCAGTTAGTAAAACCGTTGAGAAGAATGACAGGATATCGTGTTTTTGATCTGCCTTAAAGCGGCTCAAACGTCAGTTCTTGGGCGGTGGAATTCCAAACCGCTTTCATGGTTGCACTGATGAGAGAACGACAAATTGGGCAGCCGTAGATTTTAATCGTTGCCGACAACGGAAACTCCGCTGATGGTTCCGCTGGGGACGAGTCCTGAGATATCAATTGGCTGTTGTAGCAGGTGAGATCCGGTGTTTCCGGCCTTGTCTCGGGCCTCGATCATCAAAAATATTTTCTGCGGCACCTCGGTTCCAGGTTTCCACAGATGGCGGCCTTCGTTGCTGAGGTTTTCGTCAATCATAATCCAAGGCCCATTGACGGTGCTGCTGTAGGCGAGCGTGATTGGTCGAAGAGTGAGTTCCGAATCGCTGACGGAATAGTTAATGACCAGTTGGCCTGCCTCACGACCGCGCCCGTACGGAACCGAGTTAATTCTTGTTTGTGGTTTCTGAGTGTCAACGGTAATCCAGATATCAGCAGGGTCGCCAGTAGAAGGTCCCGTGCCAGTTAAGCCATCTTTTGAGTGGACAACGATTCGAAAACCGTAGGTACCATCTTGCTCGACGGACACTGGGAATGGACTCCGGCTATCGGGATCACTTGCCCAAGATTTCCACTGCACTCCATCTTGGGTTCCCCATAAAATTACCCGATCGACACCTGATGGATCGATTGCGTCGATTGCATATTTCAGGTCAAACCGCATCGAACCAATCACCTGGTCTTCCGTGTCCATCTTTGGTTTCTTAGTGATCACGGAGGATAAGTTCGATTGCCAGCTTGAGATGGCTTTCGGAGCGGATTGGACTACCTGCGGGTTTTCCAAATCACCGACACCGGCTGGTTTCAAGGTTGTCGTGAGATTTTCAGTTCCCGGAGGAAGTTCGGGAAGTGGTTGGGTCGAGTACTGCCCGTCAGAGGGAGGTGACGTGGGTGATTGATTGGAAACCGCGGGAACTAAGGTCGGCGCCGTGATGGGGCGTTCAGTCTTTTGGCGGGGACCGCGGTATTGGTTCGTGGCACCCATCGTAGAAGATTCGCCGATAAACATACCTTTCGAGATCTTTGTTGTACTCGCAGTGGGAGGCACATCGAGCGGCGGTCTTGCGAGTAGTTGTCGAGGAGCAGGTTGTGGGGAGAATTGGGAGTTCAGTGGGGAGCTTTGCGGAAGCGCCGTCGCTACATTCGTTTGATTTTTAGAGAATTCTCGTTTGGTTTTACTTTCCCAAACAATCGAATCTGGCTGCTCCGCCCCAATTGTTGGAGGCGCGACGGTGTCCTGAGTGGCCGCTGGCGAAAGGAACGATCTGGGAGCTGGTTGCATTGTTTTTTTGGCGACTTTTATTTCTGAGCTGACACTCCCAAAGTGTTCCAACGGTGAACGAAACTGAGTAGTCGCATAGTTGTTTTGGGGTGCCGTCTGCCGAGGAACGCTGGGCTGTTGTGAGTTTGCGATCGCGATATCTCGCGATGCCTGTGGCTGATCGGTGATTTGAGCAGTTGACTCAGAACTGTGCCGCCATGCCGCCTGTTGAATTGTAAGCAGTCGGCTTGCTTGTGCTACGTTACCGGCAATGTCTTTGATTTCGACCACGACCCTTAATTGTCGGTCTTTGGTTTCTGGCCACCAGGCGATCTGGTCGGAATAAATTCCGGCTCGTTGTTTTCCATTTAATTGGACGGGAACTTTTTTCCAGGCATCGGCGGAGTCGCCTGAGTTGGTGCTTTGATAAAAAATTTGCATAGACTTTGGATTTAGGTTTTTGTCTTTCGCAGTCCAGCGACAGACGACACGCCCCGCAGCATCAGCTTCTACTTGAAAATCGAGGGTCGGTTTAATTGTGTCCACGATGATCTTTAGTTCTGGTTGGGGATTGCCCTCGGGGAGCAGCCGGCGATCCCGGTCGAGCGTCTTCATCGAAAACCAGTATTCTCCGTCTTCGGTCGATTTAAAAGGGAAGTCTTGACGGTCTGTGGATTGACGCCCTGCAAAATTCCAGGTCGAACCAAGGTCGCGAGAAAGAAAGAGCTGGACTTCAATAAATGCACTGTTGTCTGCATTTATTTGGAAGGGGATCCCAAACGAGCGAAGATTCGTCCCGACCGTTTTTACTCGATTCAATTCAGCTCGGGCCGGAGGGGAGAAAGGGAGACTCGTCGGCTGGTCAATCTTGCGAAAAACATCCTGAGCGAGTCGTAACTTTGGTTGTGCTGGTCGAGTTGCAGCTTGTTGTGTTTCAACCTTCCGACTGTTTAGATTTGTATTCTGAGCAACACTCTGACTTGGCAGGAGTGAGAGCAGCAATCCGCAGATCAAAAGCAAATTCGAGGTCGCCATTTTAGAACTTACGAGATGGAACTGAACGCAGCGAGACTGTGTTGGTCTCACCGGCATGCGAGTAGAGCGACTCGCCGGCAACCGCGTTGGTTGAGATTCGGCTTGCGAACTATTGATTTGTTTCATTTCTAGACGCCTCATCGCTCGTCGAGCAGTTCTACGCACCAGTTCGGATCGGATGACCTTTCGTGTTGCAATCGGTTGATGGGAGAGATTCGAATCCGGTTGGGCTGTCCAATGTTAGCGCAAAACTCCCCCTTTTCGAATTCGGCTAAATGCCTCGAAAGCTCCAGAAGTGCTGAAAAGCCACCGAGTAGTTTGTTTTTGAGGATCGCATGAGATCGGGGTTTCACGACTTTATTGACGGTTTTTCACCAATCGAGATGGTCTCGAATTGCTGGGAAAATATTAACCGAACCAATAATCGTTAGATCGCGTAACACCCGTGCGATCCGATTTAAGTTGAAACTCTGAGGGATGTGTGTAACGCAATCGATGGCGATTTGAATTAAGAGCGATGAAAAACAAGGCGATGGGACTGAAATTTTATCGGACAGTAAAAGGTAAGCCGGAGGGTTAGATTACTGCGGTTCGCATGTGGCCGTTTGTCGTCTGAGATTGGGCAAAACCGAGGCTGGGTAACGGAGTTCGGGGTAGATTGAACTAAGCGCCGATCGCAGGAAACGTTATAATCGGATATCCGGTTGAGCGATTAACCGGTGAGGTCGAAAAGACTGTCGTTTGTGTTTTAATTCCGAAATGAGTTGAGGGTTGCTGCGAAGCCATGGATGCGATCAAAAAGCTGTGGACAGAGACGATGCAAATCCCGGAAGCTCGGTGGATTGCCATTGTTGCCGGATTGGTCATTCTGGTTGCCGTTGCCTACTATGTGCTGAAAGCGTTGAGAGAAATGGCCATCGGTGGCGAATCTGCTCCAACGGATTTCATTAGCGAATTTCAAAAATTAAGAGACGAAGGAAAGCTGGACGACGATGAATTTTCGCGTTTAGCTCATTCGATCCCGAAAGATTCCGTCAGCTCAAAAACAGAGATAAAAACAGAGCCAGTGGCCGAGCTGGGCGGCAAAGAAGAACAAATAGAGGCGTCTGACGAGACGCCGGATTTTGAGGAAGAGCCTGAAGCTGACGATTAGCAGGCTTTTTCAGAGAATGGGATTGAGGATATATCCTTCAGTTGTTGCGGAGATGACAACTGAGTAGAAGAAATCAGATCGCTATCAGCTTGTCAAGAATTGATAGCACTTATGCTGAAGAACAAAATAGTTCGAAGTTCGCGGGCAAGGAAGCACCGTTGCTTGGTGAGGTGTAGTCACTAGGCAATGTTCGAACGTCAACTGGGATAGCAACGGTTGGACTTAGAAAAGCTTTAAGGAGTAGAAATGCCCGCAGGCAACGATTCGGGAAACCGCCGCACGAGCGGTACATCTAAAAAGAACGCGCATTGCTCGTTTTGTCGTAAAAACTATCGCGATGTTGGACCCTTGGTCGAAGGGCCAGGCGATGTCTACATTTGTGGAGATTGCATTGAACTGTGCCAGTCGATTTTGGAACAGGAGCAACGTCGTCGAGGACCGTCAAAACAGTTATTCAACAAGATTTTGACACCGCGCGAAATCGTCGAACGAATGGATGAATATGTTATTGGTCAGCAAGATGCGAAGAAAGTGCTGGGCGTAGCGGTTCATAATCATTACAAGCGTCTTTCGCTTGGTTGGGAAGGAAACGACGTCGAGATTGACAAGTCGAATATCATGCTTGCCGGTCCTACGGGATCGGGTAAGACGTTATTGGCTCGAACACTCGCACGTATTTTGAATGTTCCCTTTGCAATCGGTGATGCCACGACGCTGACGGAAGCCGGCTATGTCGGTGAGGACGTCGAAAACCTTCTTTTGAAGTTGCTACATGCTGCCGATTTCGATGTAGAAGCAGCCCAACGTGGGGTGATCTACATTGATGAGATCGACAAGATCGGCAAGACGAGCAACAACGTTTCGATCACACGAGACGTTTCAGGAGAAGGCGTGCAACAAGCCCTTCTAAAAATGTTAGAAGGCACCGTCGCCAACGTTCCGCCTCAGGGTGGACGTAAGCACCCAGAGCAGCAGTACATTCAGATTGACACTAGTAACATACTGTTTATTTGTGGTGGTACGTTCGTTGGAATCGACGATATTATTCGAAAGCGTCTTGGTGAGCGGACGATTGGATTCGGCTCTGGAGCCGGTTTCCGAGAGGAAGCCGATATGGCTGAAATCATGCCGCAGGTGACTAGTGATGACATTCTCGAATTTGGGCTAATTCCTGAATTAGTGGGTCGTTTACCGGTTACCACCGCGTTGGCACCATTGGGAGAAGAAGGACTTATCAAAGTTCTGACCGAACCGAAAAACGCACTCGTGCGTCAATTCGAGTCGCTTTTCCAAATGGAAGATTGCGAACTGAAGTTCACCGACGGGGCGCTGTCGAAAATTGCCGGGAAGGCGATGGAAAAAGGGACGGGAGCACGTGGATTACGCTCGATTCTCGAACAGGTCATGCTCGATATCATGTACGACCTGCCCGATCAACCGAAAGGTACCAAGATCGTGATCGATGAAAAGATCGTGAGCCGCGGTATTGATCCCCAAGCTTTTTCGATGCCTGAATCCAAGAGTGCTTAGTTAAGAGCGTTTAATTCTTACTTAAGAGTTCTTAGTAAAGAGTGCTTAGTTGGCAATCTGAGGTTATCGGGGCCGCCCGGTGACCTCTGATGTTGCCAGGCTCTGAGTTGCACTGTCGCTGCGGTTTTTTTAATCGAACCGAAGGTGTGATTTCTGACAAGATCCGAAAGAGTGATTTAGACCCGTTCGAGTTTTTCTTTACTCCTTGAGAGACAAGATTTTCGGTATTGTCAATAAAAAGTGTTTTTGCTGATTGAAACCACGGTCGAAAGGCCGTCCACGCTGTTCCCAGCAGGCCGGTTTCAATTGTCAAAAACGATCGTCAAAGTTGCGGTTGCTATCCAAGACTTTGACGCGAATCGTCGAATTTAAAAAGCCCCGTCAGTGTTTTTGCTGACGGGGCTTTTTTTGATTTTTAGCTCGCGAAGCAGTTGTCTTTCTAGGTACAGTTAGGCACGCGAATTTTTTCTTCGACGTTGGAGTCCAATCAACGCAGTTGCCCTAAACATCAGCAAGGAAGTTGGTTCTGGGACGGATGAAAAGTTAACCATCCCGTTCACTTCAATTCCATTGTCACTTGAAGAAAGATTTTCAATATCCATCGTTCCAGTGATGCCTGTAGAATTAAAAGCGGTAGAGACAGACTGGAGTGTATCTCCAACTGTTAATGAACCAAGGGAGGAGATGTCAATGTTGGAGAAGTCCTTTCCATCAGTAGAAAGATTATCTTGCGTGAAAATTAGGTTTCCGAGCCGCCGTTAACGTAAGCTCACAGTTCAATACTTTGGGGCCAGTGGGGGGAACGATCAACTCGCATTGAGAGAGTGGTTAAGTCAACTGAACTAACATTGCCTCCTGTTCCCGTTTGGCCAACGGTGAAACCGAACGTCCAGGAGGCATTCGCCGCAACAGCCTCCGCGAGCGAAGTATTTGCTGTATCCCAACCTCTCCAGTTAAAAGTTCCTCTGCTATTGGCAGTAAGTCCCCCCGATTGCTGAAGATCTGCACTTATAAGGCCATCGCCAGTGGTATTCGCGGTAGCGGTTGGATTGGCAGTACTGGACGAAGAGACATAACTCAAAATGAGATTCGCACTCAAATTAACGGGGTAAAGTACAGCTGCGGACAACAGAATGAGACAGCGTATTTTGTAATTCATGATGTAAATCGAGATAAATACTGGGGCTCCAATTGGCGGGGAAGGTCTTTGCAACCTTTAAAACGAGGCTAAAAATACTTGTTTTTGTGCCGTTTTAAAACGGCAACGAGATTGTGGCTCAGTTTGCTATTTCGACGGGTGTTGTGGTTGTTATTTTTTCATTGTGAGTTATTTTTTTCTTTCAGCTTTGACAGGAATCCTCGTTTTAGTGGTCGTTTTAGAATGAAATTAATCATTGCTATTATCCAGCCTCATCATCTTGAGTCGGTGAAAACCGCTTTAAGCAAGGTTGAGGTCTTTCGATTGACGATCATGGATTGTCAGGGTTTTGGAAATCAGCACGGCCAGACTCCAGCTTATGGAGCCGAAGATTTTGCCGGGGACCTCCGCCGAAAGATTCAGCTTCAAATTGCTGTCAATGAAGAATTCGTCAAGCCGACGATCGACGCGATTGTTGAGGGAGGGAGATCGGGGACCAGCGGAGAGATTGGTGACGGAAAGATATTCGTCGTACCAATTGATGACTGCATTCGGATTCGAACGGGTGAAACCGGACCGGACGCCATTTAATTTTGAGGCTTCCGTCTAGAAATTCTGCCCGGTCCCTTTGGTGAGCGCCATGAACGCGGATTCGAGATTCACCTCTTCCTCTTGAAACAGGGTCAGTTTGAACCCCTCTCCAATTAGCGCCGTTGGTAATTCGGAGTAATCGGTGACTTCCTCTTTGAGTGTCACGACGAGAAATCCGTCTCCTTTAACGACGCTGGCGACCTGCTCGTCGGCATCGAGAAATCGAATGGCCCGTTCTTCGTCGTCTTTGACACCAACCTGTAAAATGATCTGGCTTCGCACCTTTTTAATGACTTCAGATACCTCATCGGAGAAGCTCATTACGCCACGATCGATAATGCCAATTTTGTTACAGACGTCAGCCAGTTCTGGAAGAATGTGACTTGAAACGATAATTGTTTTTCCAGTTTGTCCCAATCTTCGAAGTAGGTTTCGCATTTCGATTCGAGCGCGAGGATCGAGACCGCTCAAAGGTTCATCTAACAACAGTACCTGTGGATCATGAAGCAGCACGCGGGCGAGTCCAAGCCGTTGGGTTTGGCCCCTGGAGAGCGTATTGGCGAACGCATCTCGTTTAAAATCGAGGTCAACAATTTCGAGCATCTCATCACATTTTTTTCGCCGTGCCGGTCCCTTGATTCGATAGGCAGCAGCAAAGAATTCGAGGTACTCAATGACTTTCATGTCGTCATAAACACCGAAGAAATCCGGCATGTAGCCAACCAGACGGCGGATTTCTTTTGGCTCTCGATAGATGGAGTGATTGCAAACGTAGGCCTCTCCCCAGGACGGTTCGGAAAGGGTGGCAATGATCCTCATCGTCGTTGTTTTACCGGCACCGTTAGGTCCAATAAACCCAAACAGAT
>Ga0315315_10002298_pt1 | contig 17498 bp, 13 predicted proteins | sample M140m3416metaG_FD_203699 | JGI IMG/M metagenome (GOLD analysis project Ga0315315, IMG submission 203699) | Ammonia-oxidizing marine archaeal communities from Monterey Bay, California, United States - M1 40m 3416 | ecosystem: Environmental > Aquatic > Marine > Intertidal zone | place: USA... | reverse complement strand
TCACAAGCGACCTGAAGGCGAATCTTCGGCCGACCACATGACTGGTACATTGGCAGCCGTATGGTACTTTGAGCAAGGTGGCATAATACTATCCGGTAACGTTGGTCACCCACAGACTCCAGGTGCACCGTATGGAGCAGATATGGGTGTAGGAGCGAAGTTCGGTTCTGGATCACTATCCAACGAAGCGACTGGTTCAGGCGTGATGATCAAGACAACGAATTCTGCGAAAATGGAATTTAAGGCACTCTTGTTCGATGAGGGTAGTTCCACTGCTCACAAGACAGTTGTTTTTAACTTCGACAGAGACTCGGATAAGTACATCAGAAAGGTCTTTAACACGAACCCCACTCTTACTAACTCGGATGTCATCACTGCTGGTGGTCTCAAGAAGTATTGGTTGGGTGAGACCTTCGATAGATTTGTAAAGGATGTTCACGGCGTTAATGGCGACAACACTACTCACCTTGGTGCAGATAGTGCACCCGCCAATTTAAGTGCAATGGTCATGCCACTTCACAAAGAGACATTGGGTCTTGCAAGAAAGATTGCAAATGAAAACTCTGTAACAGGATGGGTATTCTCTCAAGATATTAACGGCAACCATACGGGATACACCACTACTGCAATGCAGAAGTTGTTTAGATTTGTTGGTGTCAACGATGGTGGATGGAACACTAAAAACTTGAAGATTTCAATTGCAGACATCAAGGCAGGAAACGACGTCGATCCTTACGGAACTTTCTCTGTTCTAATCAGAGATATAAGAGACAACGATCAGCGCCCGGTAATACTGGAGCGATTTTCACAGTGTAGTTTGAATCCGAACTCAAATAACTATGTTGCAAGAAAGATTGGCGATCAGTATCGTGAGTGGGACGAAGCTGATGACCGATACAGAGTCTACGGTAACAATCCAAACTTATCACAGTACTTTAGAGTGGATATGGACCAGGACGTAGACCAGGGTGTTACGGATTCACAGTATCTTCCTTTTGGATTCTATGGTCCTCCTAGGTACAAGACTACTACAGTATCTGTATATGCAGCAAAGGATTTCAAGGGCATCGAAGCACCAAAGATTCCACAAAGCACTACTGATGTCTTGATCGACCTCACTGCCTTCAACGCACATGGGCAAGCAGCACTCAACGGAAAGCATTCAATGTTAGGTTTCAAGGCACAGTCGACATCTTCCTTGCTTTATCCAACGTTGCCCTTGAGATTGACGTCATCAGCAGAAGGTCTATCGGATCCAAAGAAGTCGTTCTTCGGTGTATCTACCTATAGAACTCCTACGGATCCTAAATTTGATCCATCTTTCACTGACGTGACAAGAAGGTTGGGGTCACCATATATGGGTAAGGGCGTCGTTGCAGCAAATGACAGCACAACAGAAACAAGTTTTTACTTTACTCTTGACGATTTAATTGCTGTTTCGAGCACTGGATCGTTAAGTAAATTAGGCACTGCACAACCTGACCTTGCACCAGCAAATGTCAGAACCGCAGTTTATGTACCAGACGCTAGAAAGAGTGGTATTTCATATACTGCTGGTCGCCAGAGTTACAAAGACCTTATAAAGACGGGATACACCAAGTTTACTATTCCTGTCTATGGTGGTTTTGACGGACTTGACATAACAGAGTCAGAACCATTTAGAAACACTGCACTTACAGGAGACGAGACAACGAGTTATGGACTCGCCTCAATAAAGAGAGCGATTGATTCAGTTGCGGACCCAGAAGTTGTTGAAATGAACTCATTGGCAGTGCCCGGCGTTACAAAGAGTAGAGTTACCAACCACATGATTCGTGTTTGCGAAGACCGTGCTGATGCTCTTGCAGTCATTGACATTGAAGCAGGTGGGTATATACCTGAAACAGAGAACACAGACAGTTTTAAGACTAGAATCTCCAATTCCAAGGTAGAGACTGCCATTGCGAATCTGGAAGGTCGAGGACTCAATACTAGTTACGCATGTTGCTTTTACCCATGGGTTAAGGTTGGTGATCCTATTAGTGGACAACGCCTCTGGGTACCACCTTCTGTAGTAGCACTGGGTACTTTCGCTAGTACACAAAGAAACTCAGAATTGTGGTTTGCTCCGGCAGGATTTACACGTGGCGGACTCTCTGAGGGTGCCGGCGGACTTCCAGTGCTTGCAGTTTCTCAAAGACTAAGTTCAAAAGAGAGAGACAGACTGTATGAAACAAATATTAATCCAATCGCTCAATTCCCAGCAGAGGGTATTGTGGTGTTCGGACAGAAGACTCTTCAAATTACGCCATCGGCACTTGATAGAATTAATGTCAGAAGATTGATGATATTCGTAAAGAAGCAAGTTTCCAGAATCGCAGCAAGATTGCTCTTTGATCAGAACGTCCAAGCGACATGGGATCGATTCCTAGGTCAGGTTGAACCGTTCTTGGATAGAGTTAAGTCAAGACTGGGTCTTTCTGAGTATAGAGTAATTCTCGACGAGACTACAACTACTCCAGATTTGATCGATAGAAATATTATGTACGCTAAGATTTTCTTGAAACCTGCACGTGCAATTGAGTTTATTGCAATAGATTTCGTTATTACGAATTCTGGCGCATCATTTGAAGATTAAAAAACATTAGACACTATTTAATAGTGTTAGGAGGAATTTTATAATGGCAAAGCAGAGATTTTGGTCAGATGCATCAATCGAACCGAAGAGAAAATATAGATTCCTGTTGTCCTTTAACGGCATACCACAGTGGATTGTTAAGACCACAGGTAAACCGAATTTTTCGATAACAGAGTCAGAGCACAGTTTTATTAATTACAAGTTTTATTACCCAGGTCGATTGGAGTGGGAAGAGATTAGCATGACGCTAGTTGATCCTGTTGATCCAGATGCATCAGGCACTATGCTTGAACTAATCAAGCAGTCTGGGTATGTTCCTCCGCATGATTTTTTGAACGCCTCGAATACGAGACAGGAATATGAGAATGGGAAAGCGATAACCTTCTCTAAAGAACGTGCCACTCAAGCTGTCGGCGGGAGAGTTTTCATACACACTATTGATGAGAACGGAACTCCGATTGAGACATGGAAACTTTATAACCCTTGGATCAAGAGTGTAAACTTTGGTGACTTGGACTATGAAGCAGACGACCTGGTTAATGTGGAGTTGACAATGAGATTTGATTGGGCAGACAAGAGCGTAATCAGAGATCAGGTATCGACTGCTCCGATTGGCAATTTGACTAACACACAACAGCGTGGCGACTTCGGTGGCAACGAGGGTGTACTATAATATAGGTTAAAATAACTTGTATTATGGTGTATAATGTAAAGAGAATTTTTTGTTAAGTTTTATTAAAAGTGAGGTTATATGAGTAGAAATTCCAAAAGAGTATCCCCTGCAGCAGATACTCAATCCCAGGCGCCACAAGCGCCTCCGGCGTCTGCACAATCACCACAAGACACATCGACTAGAACCTCAACTGTGGAGGCAGTACCCCTGCCTTCCCAGGGCAGGTTTTATCCACCCGGTCACCCACTGTGTGGAGTCGAGCACGTGGAGATACGATACATGACAGCAAGAGATGAGGATATACTAACTTCTCCATCCCTGCTTAAGCAAGGACTGGCGTTAGACCGGTTCGTACAAGGGATCATATGCGATAGCAGAATCAAGGTGGACGATCTCCTTTTAGGAGACAAGTCTGCAATTATGATTGCAGCAAGAGTTACAGGGTATGGTCCAGATTATGAAGTGAACATTACGTGCCCTGAGTGTAGTACTGAGTCGGAACACGCTTTTGACTTGTCTGATTACAGTAAATATTATACTTGCGGAGATGACACATCAGAGTTCGCTATGAACGCATCAAATCGATTTGAGGCAACCCTTCCGGTATCTGGTCATGTTGTTGAATTGAAGATGGTGACGTCAAAGGATGAGAGCAGAATTCTCAAGTCTCAGCAATTGAGAGAGAAGAACAAACTGGCTGATTCCACAACTACTGATTTTCTTAAGATGATCATTCATTCAATTGACGGGAATGATAACAGATCCGAAGTGTCGGAGATGATCATGAATATGCCCGCTAGGGATTCGAGATATTTAAGAAAACATTACCCAGGAATTGTTCCTAACGTTGATCTCAAGGAAGAGATAGAGTGCTTGTATTGCGGTGCGGTAACCGAAATGGAGGTGCCCCTGGAGGCGACGTTTTTTTGGCCTGAGTCCTGATCATATGCTCCATGTGCACGAACAGATCTTCTATCTTGTTCAGCACGGAAAATGGAATTATTATGACGTATACGACCTACCTATAAAGATAAGGATGTGGTTTATTGATCGCCTGAGTAAGCACTTCGAAGAAGAGAACAAGAAAGCAGAAGAGCACGCTCGTAAATCTAAGAATTCTAGAAGATGACAATTAACAACCATTTCTAAAGTCTAAAACTAATTAATAGTGGAGTGCACACCATGAGTCAAGAGAAGATTATAATAGATTTTACGAAAATAGATGAAAGTTCACTAATCGCCATGGGTGCACAAATGCGTCTCGTTTTAAACGCTCTGTTTACGGGTGAGTTCTTTCCGGTGTCAGTCAGAGGTTCACAGACCCAGATCGACTCCTTTCTAAGAACTCTGGCGAGAGAGAAAAGGTACATCTCCTCAATGTCGCAGTACGGATTGGATAATCCAAAAGTATTTCGTGACAAATACAAACTAGATAAGTCAGTTCGATCCTTCGAGAAAGATACTGGATTGGTATGGCCTTTCAAGTAGGGGGTCATAAGTGGCAGTTAACCAGAAAGTAATACTAGAATTTCTAGAAAAGTATAACGAATCCAAAAGAACCGGCGTTAAACTAACAAAGAAAGACTTGTCTCCAATAGCAAGACTCAAGAAAGAGTATGACAAAGTTTTATCTCAGGGTTCAGAACCTGAAAAGAAGAACTATGAAACGCTAATAGCGCTCCAGAAGCAAAATCAGAAATTCTTAGATAGTCAAAAGAAATCTTTCATTGACGAGCAACACTACCATGAAGCAAAATCAATAATCGCCCGACAGCAAAAGCGAGTCCTGGCAGAGTCTTTAAAGCTACACGCAAAGCATAAGCACTTAACTCCTAAAGAAGTAGAGGATATACAAAAGCAAATAAGAGAACTTTCAAAGATAGAGAAGGTTCGTAGGAAAGAGGAACATTCCGAAAGGAAGGGTGCCGCCACTGCCGAATTGATGCTCGCTGCTACTTTTGGCATCAGTAAGGTCTATGACGGTTCTGGCGGGAAAAAGATGATGGGTGCCCTCAAGGGCATGAGAAGAGAGTTGCGCAAGGCGATTACCGCTACCAATTTGTTGACAACTATTTTTAGTAATGGCGCTCAAATGTTCCTGAGTGCCCAAACCGCCGGCATGCACGCTTTTAGGGAAGGTGGATTTAAGGATGGTCTCAAGAGTATTCAAGGCGTTGCGGAGGAAATAACACGAGGAGCAGTCGTTGCGCCTTTCGATGTAATCGCAAGGGTACAAAATGAGATAAAGAATGCAATCCCAGCATTTGACAACCTCGGCGCAGGATCCCCAGAATACAACAGGATGATGGCACGAAGTGCGGAGTTATCTGCAATGGGTGTTCAGACCGCTGATATAGCCAAGGGAATTAGCGCACTCACAGGACCCTTTCAGTCTGGTTCTGAAGATATACTTGATGCACAGGACTTTATCCACGGCGTCGCACTGGAGACTAAGCGAAGTATCAAACAGTCGTTTAGAGACATGGCTGCCGTTATGCCTCAATATGTAAGGTATGGGCGTGAAGGCGGCATGGAGATGTTCCGCCGCATTGCTAACGTCGCAAAGCGGACAAACGTTGATGTTAAAGACCTACAAGAATTGACAGACGGACTTGACAATACTGAGGACGCTTTAGAACAGGCAGCAAAGTTCAATGCGCTCTTGGGAGGCAATTACTTAAACGGGGTGCAGTTGCTTGCAGCGGATCCTGACGAGAAATTAAAACTCATCGCTGAAGCATACAAGAGGGCAGAATCTAACGTAGGTGCAATACACAGTAACGTCAGAAGATCAATATTTGAAACGATGAACATCACGGGTGATAAGTTCTCAAACATAGTTAATGGCGACTTTAGCAAACTTGAAACTGACATGGCAAAAGAACTCAAGAAACCTACTAAAAAGCAAAAAGAAGATGCTCTTAGGGAATCTCTTGATGCGCAAAAGGTAGTACAAGCTCGGTTGGCAGGCATCGGGCAGAAATTTGCTCTCGCAATGATGCAAAACGAACTTGTGATGAAGTCAATCACATATACGATGAAGAACTTTAAAACAATTCTTTATGGTGTAGGCGCAGTCGCTGCCGCTATCACAACCGCAAACTTAATTAGGGCTGCCGTGGGTACACCCCTTAAACCAATGCTTGTATCTTTCTTTGGTACCAGGGGAGGAGGCGGTGGCAAAGGTAAAGGTAAAGGTAAAGGCGGAGGCAAAGGCAAAGGTCAGGGCGGCAGGGGAAGTAAGGTACCCACAGCCCCAGGAACCACCGCACCTCAAGTCCGTGCGCCCAAGGGTGGCATCACTATTGGTGATAAGTTTTATAGAGGCGGATCATTCTTGCCGAAGGGTACAACGTTACCTGCACCTGCCCCAGTAGGATTTTGGGCTAAAGCAAGCGCAAAAGTAAGTGGAGCATATCGAGCAAGTGCTGACTTTGCTACGAGTCAAGTTAGTAAGGCAAAGAATTTCGCTATAGCAACAAAAGACTTCACAGTCAGGCAGGCAAAGAACGTAAAGAAATTTACCGTTGACGCTTTTGCTGCCGCTAAGAATAAAGTCCTACAGGGCGCCTCTAAAATTCGCAACAGCGCCGTGGGTAGTTTCGTCTCTAAGTATGCAGGTAGAATTGGGAAAACTTTATCAAAGATGAGTCCGGGCGCTGCCCTCAAAAGAGCAAAGGGGACACTTAGTAAATTTTTCTCTTCAGTCGGCGGCAAAACTCTTGGTAGGATCTTTGGGGTCCTTATTTCACCGATAATTACAATCGCCTCGGCCCATGGTCAAATTAAGTCTGCCATCGCACAAGGGTTGAAGGGCAATCTTTTGCATGATGCTGTAGGTAGAATTTTCTTAGATGAAGCACTCGCATTGACCATCGGTATGTCTCTTGGTGCCTTTTTGGGGGGAATTGGCAGTTTGGGCGGACCCCTCGCCTTCGCTGCATCGGTACTTGGATATATAGCAGGCGACTACATCGGTAGAACACTTTCAGGATTACTTCAGAAATCAGCGCCAAAACTTGCCCCTGCCATCGGCGAATGGATGATGACCTGGTCGGTATTGCCATATCAAGACCTGTATAAGAAGCAGCATAGTTCCGCAAGTACTGGAAATACAACGACTATAGAGGGTAAACCCGGCGCCTTCTCAAATTCAAACACAAACGATGGCGTGCAGACGATTAGAGTGGATGACACTGCACATGCTATGTCACCAGCACCAGTTAAAAAGCGAGATTTTGAGAAATCCAAGAAAGATGGTTTATTGTTGGAGGAGATATATAGTATAAGAGACACGATCATGGAAGTGTCCAGGGTGACCAACAAGGTTACACTTAGCGTAGATGGAAGAGCGATCGGGATGGCAAGTATAAATGGCTGAAAATAACCAAATTGACTTAGAGGGAATACTCAAGAAACTGTCTGCAGGCGATGCAACGAAAGCAGACCTCCAAAAGTTGGTTGAAGCGTTCGCTCACGTACAGTCCAGTCGCCAATCATTGGCAGAAAGTCTAACAGATACAAAAGCAATTTCTGGTTTTTTCAAAGAACAAGTTGACCTTATCAGAGACAACGAGAATATCTTAAAAGACATAATGGATGTAGAAGAGGAGATACTGGGAATACATCAAGATGCTCAAAATCTAATAAAAGATAAAATAGACAAAATGATACTTTCTGGTGAATATACAGAGGAAGAGTTAAAAGATCACCAAAAGTTATATAAAGCATACAGTGAAAGAGCCAGAAAAAAGCAAAACCATTTGCTATCCATCCAAAAGGGTGCTGCGTTTACAGACCAAATGCTTAAAGCGACCCTCGGTCTGTCTCGTGAATGGGAAGGCATCGGTGCAAAGGGGTTCATGAAGGGGTTTGCAAAGGCGCTCAAGTCAACGCTAACACTCACAAACGTCCTGTCTTCTGTTGCATCAGGGATAATCACAAATACGTTGGCGTTTGACTCTTCTGCAGCAGAATTGTTCAAGGAAACTGGATTGACTCGAAAAGACATAAACTTAAGAGACATATCTGGACCTTTGGAAGCGATTGGTACACAGATGCCTATGAAGGTAAAAGAGTCTATTGCTTCGATGCACACTGCCGTAACCAACTTTGATAAATTAACGGGATCTCAAGTAAGAGCGCTTGGCAGTCATATGGCCATACTCGGCGAAGCAGGCGTCAGTCAAGCAGCGATGGCAGATATTATAAAATACCATACTCACACCATACAGGAGAGTCCAGAACAGGCAAATAAAACACTAGGTGGGATGAAGCAGTTGGCAGACGAACTTGGTCGAGCACCAAATGAGATTGTAACACAATACGCACAGAGTTTGCCAACACTGGCAATGTTCGAGGGTCAAAGTGAAAAGATTTTCCGGGGCATGTCACATGAAGCAAAGAGATTGAACATGGAAGTTTCTGAACTTCTTGGGTTAACCTTAGGAATGGACTCTTTTGAAGGCGCCGCTAAAGCAGCACAAAATTTTAACGTCGCCTTTGGTGGACCATTCGTTTCAGCACAAGCACTTATGGCAGCATCAGTTGAAGACAAATACAAACTAATAAAAGATGCATTTGATAAGGCATCAGCCGGTGGGTTGAAACTCTCTCAACGTCAAATCAGAGGAATGGCACAAGACGCAGGTCTGGATCCGCAAAAACTTCTTCAAATACTGCATTCTACCAAGCAGGTGTCGACTGGGACCCTCAATGCCGCAAAGTTTGAAGAAAAGACCGCTGCAGAAAATGCAGCAAAGACACAAGGAGAGATCAAGGATAATTTAGACATCCAAACAACTATCAACTCGCATTTAGAGAAAATATTTAGAGACCTCGGTGGCCGCCTCGGCGCTGATAGCGCACTTAAAACAATGCTGGACGCTCTTGATACTGGACTTACGTTCGTTGCAGATCATCTTGGAAAGATAGTTGCCGGTCTTGTTTTGTTAAAGGCATTTTCGATTGGCGCTGCGCTCAAAGGCGTCGCATTTCCAGTTATAGTCAGAGATGTTATGGGCGGTGCAGGCGGCGCCGTCGCAGGCGGATTAAGAGGCGCCGCTGGCAAAGTCGCTGCTGTTGCTGCTGTTGCAGGGTTGGGATACATGGCGCTAAGTTCCAAAGATTCAGGTCAGGCAGAGATGATAGAGGGGAACTTAAAGAAGCAACAGGCGCTTTCGGAAAGTCAAGCAGCATTAATGGACCAGCAATCCAAGGTAAGCAATGCAAGTCAAGACTTGGGCAAAAGCGCCGCCTCTTTGGGGGCAATATCTAACATGGGCACACCTGCCGCTCAAGACCCTGCTGCGGGAATTCCTGATGCGGGTTCTATCGCTCCTGGGGGTCTTTCGATACCGAGTTCCGGTGCAAGACCAACTTCTCGCAGACCTCAGCGTCCGATGCAACAAACAAAGAGCAATGACTCAGTTGAGGCGGGCCCATCGTCAGTAAATATAAAGGGTGGATCTATGAGCGTTAGGTCCAATAACGTTACTTCTAACTCCGAAGCAAATTACATTCAACCTACGTTCAATAAGAACGATAAGTTTTACAATTTGATTGCCGCTAAACCTGGAGGCGACATAATGTCAGCATTGATGGAGTTGAACGCAGCAGTGCAAACACTACTTCAGAAGCAAAAAAATTCAAATCCAGAACTAGATATAACAGGTAAAGAATTATACAGAGCGGTAAAAGAACAGTTTACTGCGTACGGAATATAGGAGACAATATAATATGTCAGGTACTAAGGGTCATAAAGACAATTTCTTTAAACATGCGACTGGCGAACAACGAGATCCTATTGTCGATTTCGCTCGGGGAATGTTCAACTGGCAAGTTTCGGTGATTCATATAGACTCTGGTGTTGGTGCTTCTTTTCCTGCGTTTATTACAGATTACTCAGAGACATTTCAGAGTGACTGGAATGAAGATACTTATTTTGGTCGAAACGATAAGATTGGTAGGTTCGCTGGTACATCTAGAACCATCAATCTCTCAATTGACCTGCCTTCTTATAGTGCCGAAGAAGCAAGGTTGAATTTGCATCAAATTGAGCACTTAACCACAACGATGTATCCATCGTATGAAGAACCGACCAAAGGCGTTAACGTAATGAAGTCCTACCCACTCGTTAAAGTCAAGTTTGCTAATCTAATCAGAAATTCAAATGTCAAAAACTCCAATCTTCCAATCGATAGTGGTCTTACTGGGTGGATACCAAGTTTGAGCATAAATCCAGACTTAGAGGCAGGTTTTCATAGCAGACCTGGTTTTGTGCCATCGAAAGGCAGCGAAGAACCCCAGGGGGGTGTATTATATCCGAAAGTCTGGAAGATTAGTTTCTCTCTCCGGGTTGTTCATGAGCACAAAATGGGATGGAAGGACAGCAAATGGATCTCTAAGAATAGAAAGTTTCCATATGGAGCTTATAAGGGATTCACAGAAAAAAACACTGATTACGGAACTGCCATGATCGATCAAAAAACTGCTGAAGAAGTATCAAAAAAGGCACTGGCCAGGATATTTAGCGGGGAAGACATCTTATGACATCTAGATACGAGAATCGCCCAGTGAAAGTCACAACCTCACGTGATAGCGAAAATGTCAAGAAAAGAGGAAATAAGAATATAGTTCACTACGTGGGACCAACATTTGATAAAATATCAAATGACTTATATGATTCGGAGCAGTTGGAATATCACGTATGGAAAATCGGAACTAGATTTTACAAACTCGCATCTGAACACTATGGCGATCCTCGCCTTTGGTGGGTAATCGCCTACTTTAACAAAAAACCTACAGATTCTCATGTATCATTAGGAGACGTGGTTTATATACCCACAAGATGGCATCCGATATTTGACGCCATAGCAGAGCATAATCTGGAGTACTAGTAGTAATGCCCGTAAAATTCACATCAGAACAATTATCTCAGATCTTTGATGCTGATCGACTTCTTAGATTGTCCGAAGCTATGTATGCCAAGATAGTTTCTGACGCAAACAGGCAATACCTTGTTTCGTCTTTGTACCCCAGGATTTGGAGGGGGCAATCTGCATACAAAAGCGCAACACCGCTCGGGCACAAAATACACTCCAAGATAGGACCAGCAATAATAAGGTATCCAGGCGAAGACTCACCAAGAACTGTTGATGGTGCATTTTCTGTAAACAAAGATAAAGATGGACGTCAAGTTTGGAATACTTTTAATAACGCTCAACTGACGAGTCTGACACCTTATGTAAACTTTTACTCGAAGTTCACTGACAATTCTGGAGGGAACGTAACATATGAGTCAATACCTATGCAGAACGTGCATCCATCCATTAAGGTCAAAAATCATGCAGACTACGCAATGGGTCGCTCAAACGCAATATTCGGATTCTTGGGATTAAAGAGTGTGGATATTGAGTTGGCGGGAAAGTATGAAGAGACCAAGTATTCTGACATAAAAGTTGACGTGGTTTTTGCTGGCAACACCTTGCACCTGCTGGACAATGAGACCTATTTGCCATTAATTATGCCACATTACGAAAAAAACAACATGATGGGGCACCAGTTGATGCTGGAGTATGGTTATAATGACTTGTCTGCACAGACAATTAAGAATTTGAAATTTTCTAAATCTCAAGTAAAGGAGATGAAGAGGCAGAGAATGACATGTGCATTGTATTATTACAAGCACGACCTTAATGTGGAGCAGGACGGTTCCTTTACTTTGACGGTAGGGTATATTGCTCGTGCTACTCAAGAGTTGAAGAACGTTGACTTGGGGATGCCTGCAGGAAGTGAATTTACTAAGTTGTACGGCAGTGATGCATTTCCTAAAAAGGGGGTGACTAAGAATGACGACCTGGATTCAAAAATATACAAGTACATAGAAGATACGCACCCAGGCGCCGGTGAACATGAAAGGTCGATTATAAAAAACTACTTCTACCAGAATTCATCAACATCAGATCAACTGTTTGAAAGCAGAAAACAGCAAATTCAATCGATGGCACTTTCTAAAGTGAAGACTATCCCCGCACTACTAAGAAGCAATCAGTTGGAATTCCTGATTACGATTCCTCACATTAAAAAACGTGCACACTATCTCAGGTGTGCCATCATTGCATCTCATCTTGACATGATGGCTCAGTCCGACCCTCACTCACTGGAACTCGGCGGCGCAGCGTACACGTTTCCTGATTTTTATAAAAATGTCACTGGAGTTCTTGCAATGGACTCTCCGGAATCCAAAGTGGTCAGTAAGCATGATTTTTACCAAACTGCGGTGGTTGCAAACAATGAAGACGCCAACCCTCAATTGCAGGGCACAACTATCTTTCGGAATCTTAACGACACCAGTATTCCGCTGCTCGCTGCCCAAACAGCAGAACAAGGCAAATACACAGATGATTACTTTGCGATAACTAAAACGGCAAGTCAATATGCTGCTGCAGGTATGATTGACCTGAACCAATCGTTATCACGGTTTGCGACCGCTTTTAAGCCTTCGACAGTTGAAGGGCGAGCAGAGGATAATTTTTACTACGAGCATGCATATTTTTACAGGTTTGGTGATTTATTGGAGTCTTTTTTGTCTGTCACGTCGGGACGTCAAGCATTCGAAGATCAGGGTCTTTCTGTCTTTCTGGGAACGTGCCGTGTGAAGTCCAGATTTAACTCGACGACTTTTGATGGGTATTTCAATAATCGAAAATATCAGACGGGGAATTTCCCACTATATGACATTGCGATTGAAAAGAATGAGTTCATAAACATGATAAACGAAAACTATATCAACAAATCTGCAAGCAGAATAACCTTTCAGTCCTTTATGGATAATTTGTTAAAAATCGTTAGAAAGTATTATTTGGTTGGAGATCCGCTAACACAGGCAAAAGTTAATCACCCGTCGAATGCTGTGTCTATGAATATGTATACGGCGCTTACATCCGTGGGGAAGAAACTCAGTAAAGACAGAAGTCTTAGTTTGAGGAAGATAGAGGTAACAGATTTTCGCAAGCCAACTTCTGGACAGAAGGCAAAAGGGTCTACTACACCAACAGAAACTGCCAGCATTTTTGTTGTGAATGTTGGAAATACAGGACCGTCACCACAACCTGCAGGTGCGAATGAAGAGAAGTATGACACGTATTATATTGGAGACATACACACGGTAGTGAAAAGGGCAAAATATACACGTGTACAAACTGCGACTCAAAAGGCTATAGAATCAGATAACGTCGCCGCTGTTGCGAAGGACGAAGAGGGTGGCATTATACCACACCTATATAATATTGACATGGACATGATAGGAAATGTTAGATTCACACCGGGGTATTACTTTAACGTTAAACCGTTCGCACCCAAGATAGCAGGCAATCGCAAGAATCCACCTTACGCATCGGGCGGAATTTTAAAGAGGTTGGGTTTGGATTGTTTGAATGTAGCAATTACCGTTAATCACAAGTTGGATCAGAATGGATTTAATACAACTCTAAAGTCTATGGCGATACTGAAAAATAAATAGGAGGAAATGGGAGTGAGTACAAAAAGCAAATTCGACAATTATGTTTCATACGCCGCTGAATATGACGAGGATGTAGTATTTGATAATCTGGACCCCACCCAAATTCTTTATGGAAGAGTTAATTCGGATAACCAAAGTGTTATTCCATTATCCAACCAACCGTACAAGCAGTTGACGCCAGACGATACGACAGTCTATGCATTGGACTTTGTCGCCGATGCATTTCGAGATTTGAATAGAAAGTATTTCGAGTTAGGGATGGAAACGTTTGGAAAATCCGATTCTAGCAATCTCAAACCAGTAAAAGCGTATGAAGACCCTAGAACTCTGTACCGTGAATATATCGACGAAATGTTCGTATCTTTTTTATATCACGATCTGGATATGGATGATGATGCGTCCAAGATTAAGACGTTTGACGAGTTTGTGCACAGGTTTGTCAAGTATGCCGAATTGCAGTATGGCGTCCCCATAACTTTTTCTGCCTTTGTTAGGTCTACCTTATGCCCACCGCACTGTTCGGGATTATTGATAGAACTTGCGGAGATTAAGCATGACGACATGGAGAAAAAGATCGAGACGTCCGCTTTGGTAGATCTGGATGGATTTGTATCCCTTGCGAGAAAGTATGGATTTGTTGTTCCAAAATATGCACCATGGTGCTTGATGGCAAATTTGAATTCTGATATAATGCACGGATATGCTGTTGAATATGATGTATTCGAAAAGTCTGAGTTGATGAGTTCTTACTATATAGAGTGTCGAAGGTACGACATAGATCACTTAAAGAGTGCGTTGGTGTCAAACTATACAAAGTTTATTGATCTTACGAGCACACGAAGGATAGTGGAAGCGTGCAAGAACGATAGTCTAAGAAGCATAATGAGGGAAATGCCACCAGTAGAGACAAATCCCTCAGTTCGTTATAAAAAACGAAATTGGATATCGCTTTATCTCTCGATCCTTGTTATTGAGTCTAAGAAAAAAGTTCCAAAGATTTTACTTGACTCGATTATGGAAGACTGTTACTATCTTTATAGTGAGTACAATTTTGAGAGCATGCATGATTACGCATCTTCAAAATTAAATTTAAATTCAGGAATGAACAAAAGCAAGTATAGGTAAAATGTACTTTCAAATAGTTGACAACAGTCAGAGATGCAAAAAAACATACAATGGGTCAAGTCTAGTAGACTATGAAAACTGTGCGGGTCTAATCAAGACATGGAAGCATTCCACGCACTTATCTGATCGTCCAGATGTGGAGTATGCATACATATATGCGAACGGCGACATACATTCGGTGTGTCCCGGATATATGACAGAGCAGTGGCAAGAAATATCCACCAGGGTATCCTCTATAGTCAAATCTATACATAATGCACGGTGTGATATAGAGAACTCATGTATCTATGATTATGTACCTGATAGTATTTTGCAAAAGTATTTGAAAAGCAGGCATGCAATAATCCAGCATACGTTCGAATCAGTCTCACGACCACCGCATTATGAAATACTCAAGAAAGCACACATATTGACAGAGGAGATGAACTCCTCTAAGAATCTATACAAAGGGAAGTGGAGTAATACAAATTATGACATTTTCAGCACACGAACAGGTCGCCTTTCGAACGCTAAATCATCAATACCTATCTTGACGATGAAGAAGGAAGAGAGAGCGCACCTGACTCCTGTAAACGACTTGTTTGTAGAATTTGATTTCAACGCTGCTGAACTAAGAACGTTACTTGCACTATCAGACAGGGAGCAACCACTTGAGGATATTCATGAATGGAACCTTTCGCACGTTGCGACGAAGTCCACAACCAGAGAAGAAGTGAAAAAGAGAACGTTTGCGTGGTTATACAATCCTAAGGCGTCAGATCCGCTGCTAGAGGGCATTTATAACAGAGACCGAGTCAAGAGTCAGTACTACGAGAATGGAAGCGTTAAAACCCCCTTTTTTCGCAATATTCAAACAGACGACCGCCGAGCACTAAACTATATCGTACAGAGTACCAGTAGCGATGTGTGTATTGAACAGTCTTATAAGTTGAGAGATTTTTTTAAAGATTCTAGAACAAAAATTTGTTATTTGTTGCATGATTCTGTTATACTAGATTTTGCAAAGGAAGATGTTAACAAATTTTTGGACGCAAAGAGTATTTTTGGGTGCACTAGGTTTGGGCAATATAGAGTCAATGCTTCTATAGGCAATAATTTTGGGGAAATGAGAGAAGTTTAGTGTATACAGTTATAGGTCTCGGTACTGTCGGTTGCCGAATTGCAAAAAAGTTTCAGATATATGATCAATATAACGTTGTTTGTGTGGATGATCAAGATTCAAGCTGGGATGATCAATTTGTGATTAAAAAAGAAAAGACATCTGAGGATTATGAATCCAACTTCAAGGTAATCCCCAAAAAGGTCAAAGACAAGATTAAGAGTGATGTTATACTGGTCTTGAGTGGCGCCAGCACTGTTTGTGCAATATCCCTCAAGATGCTGCACCAACTTAAAGATAGGAGTGTCACTATTCTTTGCGTCCGCCCTGAACACGATCTGCTAGAAGAGAGGAAAGTGATGCAGGAAAGGATGGTTTTTTCTGTATTGCAGGAGTATACACGTTCTGGATTATTTAAAGATATTTTCTTGACAAGCAATGCAAAAATGGATACTCTTGTTGAAGATGCGAGCATCAAAGAATACTACCCAACAATAAACGAATTGATTTCTTCTGTATTTCATATGGTGATGGTTTTCGAACATCAGGACTGCGTGGTTGGTAATTTATCTGAAGTTAATGAAGCTCGTAGGATATGCACTTTGGGAATTCTAGATATGAAGAGTGGAGAGGAGACTCTCTTCTTTCCCATGCAGGATACCATGGAGTCAAGACTCTACTATGGCATATCCAAAGAGAGTTTAAATAATGATAAAAAACTACAAAGAAACATTATAGAATTAATAAAAAGCAAGAACACTGAACTTTGTAAGTACAGTTACGGAGTCTATGAGACTCAATACGAATCAGACTTTTGTTACGTAAAGTCATACTCTTCAAAAGTACAAGAATTTTAAAAGGAAATAAGTTGAAAAATCCTGATCTAGTCATGTTCGTTGGTCCGATGTTCGGATCAAAAACAACAAGACTCATCGCAGCACTGGAAAGATACAAATATCAAGGCAAGACGATCTCAGCATTTAAACCAATGATTGATGACAGGTATTCTGCTGGAGAGATAGTGACACACAATGGCGGCCGCATCGAAGCAAAGTGTGTCACATCTGGGTCGGATATCGTCAAGCACCTGCAGGAAAGTCCAGCAGAAGTGGTTGCCATTGATGAGGCGTTTATGATAAAAGATGTGAGTAATGCTGTGATAAGTCTTTACAAATCGGGTGTATCTGTGTTAATATCAAGTCTGGACTTGTCTTCCAAGGCAAAACCGTTCAAGGAGGTGTCTAGGGTGATGCCCTGGGCAACTAGTGTGGTGAAATGTCCATCTGTTTGTTCTAAGTGTGGTAGGGATGCTTATTTCACATTTAGGAAGTTTGATGACGATAGGGAGTTGCTAATTGGCGGATCAGAAATGTATGAACCAAGATGTTTCAAACATTATAGAAAAACAATTGACAAACAATAAAACATTTAGTATAGTGTAAAAACAAAAAAAGAAAAAAAA
>Ga0315315_10002297_pt1 | contig 17500 bp, 19 predicted proteins | sample M140m3416metaG_FD_203699 | JGI IMG/M metagenome (GOLD analysis project Ga0315315, IMG submission 203699) | Ammonia-oxidizing marine archaeal communities from Monterey Bay, California, United States - M1 40m 3416 | ecosystem: Environmental > Aquatic > Marine > Intertidal zone | place: USA... | reverse complement strand
TATGGCGTGCTGGACTACAATCTGGACTCCGACTCAATGAATGAACTGGGTGGCGGCGATTTCATGCTGACCAAGGCCTACACACAGGCTGTGTATGACGACTATCTGCCAAATCTTGCCGATCGCGAGGATCCGCGCGCGTTTGCTGCCAAAGCGGATCCGGCGGGTTTGCCACCGGTGTTTGTAGCCGCAGCCCAGCTCGATCCGATACGCGATGATTCGCTGACTTTTGCGACGATGCTGGGGGCCGCCGGACATCCCTGTGAGCTGACGGTCTATCCCGGCGTGTACCATGCGTTTTTCGGATTTTCGGCCGTGATCGACGAAGCCCGGCGCATGATTGCCGATCTGGGTGTCTTTCTGAATACGCAACTGGGAGGGCGTTGATTATGGGTGTTGCGCTGGCTGCCTTTTTTGTCTCGATCGTTCTGATCTTTGTTGTTCCGCCTGTGGGAATTATTGCTCTTCCCTTGACCTTCATCTGGGTCGTGATCGCATTTTGCGTCACGATTCTGGGTTGGGGATTTCGGGGTGGAAAGAAAAAATCCGACGATTAGGTCTCGATGGCCCGGAGTAACATGAAGGCTTCGGCGACCATGCAGCCGGATTCTCCGCCACGCAACGTGGCCAGCGCCCGGACGCCGTCTTCGCTGCGTGGAAACGGATGTGCTGCGAATTCATCTCCATAGAGCGAAAGAGCGGCGATCTTGCCGTCGAGATGTTCCGAGATATCGACATAGTGGTTTGCGTGGAGGGCCTGGATGCCGGGGTCAATCCCAAATCGGGTTTCGGACAGAGTTTCGTGGGCGAGGACCTGTCGGATCGAGTTGTACCGGAACCACTTTGTGCAGGCTGCTGCCGCTTCGAAGGCTATGCGATGATCGCTGAGGCTATCGGAGGGGTGTGGCAGGTAGATTCGTTCGGGTGCGATTTCAGATATAATTCGGGAGAACCCAGTCACCAGGTCAGAACGGGGCAGAAGGTCGAGATTCGCCGCTGCAAATCCGAGCTGATGAGTCCCTGAGAATCCGTAATGGTCAGAGACGGTCCGGATCGTTTTCTCACGTTCCGCGATCTATGCTGTCGAATACCCGCCGGATTCATGCATGGCTGTCACAATGCACCAATGCGCGTCATCACCCCGGGCAATGTGGCGCAGCATGGTGCCACCGCAGCCAAGGGTTTCGTCATCCGGGTGAGGGGCCACAACAAGGATTGTGCTCTTAGATACTGTCCTGCCTGCGGAAGAGAGTCGAAATCATGTTCGAGAATGCGGATCGCGCCTTCGCCGCATTTCACCAGAATTCCTGACGGATCGACGCTCAAAATCTTGCCGTGCTCCAGATTATCCGGGGCCTTGGGGATAACCTCAACCTTGTGGATGGCCACGTCGCTGACGTCCAGCCGACACGTCGCGCCGGGATAGGGCGTGGCGAGTGCGCGCACCAGATTGTGAATATCCGTCGCAGACATGCGCCAGTCTATCCGGCCATCCTCGGCGGTGCGCTTGCGCCAGTCATTGCCGCTTTCAGGGTCCTGTGGCCGGGGTACAAGCGTGCCGTCGCGCAAGTGGGGAACGAATCTCTGCAACTGGTCTGGGGCCATGTCCTGCAGCCGTGCATAGAGACGCCCCGCGTCGTCATCTGCACCAATCGGTACGGGCTCTTGATCCACGATGGCGCCTGTATCTGCGCCTTCGTCCAAGAGAAAAAAAGGTTGAGGTTGTCTGTGTGAGCCCGCGGGCAAGCGCCCAGATAATGGGATGGCGTCCGCGATTGTCAGGCAAAGCGGCCGGGTGATAACCGATCACGCCCCGAGGCGGGATATCGAGAATGTCGGCCGGCAGAATTCGGTTCCATCCGATGTAGAAAATCGCATCGGGCTCCTTTGCCCTGATCCAGCGGGCCAGGTCTTCGGTCGAAGTGTCGTCGGCCTCCAGGCAGGGCGCCTGCATCGTGTCGGCATCGTCTGTCAGGGAAACGAAATCACTGCCGTGGGGAGAGCTGCAACGGGTCACAATGCCGGTGATCTCAATGCCCGGCATGTCCTTCAGTGTCGCCAGCACCGTACGGCTGAACAAAACCGATTCGATAAAGACGAGGCGCATATCGATGTTTGCATTGGAAGGGCCGAAGCCGGCCTGTCATCGGGATTTTATAGTAGCAGGCGCCACATTCTCACGATGGCTGGCGATTCGGCACTTCGACATTGCGCGTGCGACTGAGGTGCTTCCCCTGAATCGTGATGCTCGGTTAGGGTTCCGGCGAAATGCGAACCGTCTATCATCTTTGGCTCTGCCCTTTCGCGCGCAAGGTTCGCATTGTGCTCGGGGAAAAGAAGCTGCCCTTTGAGCTGGAGCTTGAAAAAGTCTGGGAGCGACGGGATGAATTTCTCGCTCTCAACCCGGCAGGCGAGGTTCCGGTGCTGATCGAGGCCGGCCAGGACGAGAACCCGCCTCTGGTGGTCGCTGATTCTTCTGCCATTTGCGAGTATCTGGAAGAAACAGGGCCGGCCCCTCGGTTGGTCGGCGAAAATGCGCAGGACCGGGCCGAAATCAGACGGCTGACGGCCTGGTTCGACCTCAAGTTTCAGCGTGAGGTGACGGTCAACCTGGTGGATGAGAAGGTCAACAAACGCTTTCTCGGTCTGGGCGCACCGTCATCGTCCGCAATTCGTGCCGGCCATGCGAATATTGCGATCCATCTGGCTTATATCGAGTTTCTGATCGAGCGACGGAACTGGCTGGGCGGTGAGAGTTTCTCCATGGCCGATATCGCCGCAGCGGCACAGATGTCCTGCGTCGATTATGTGGCCGACGTGCCGTGGGAAGATTTTCCCGAGGCCAAATCCTGGTATGCGCGGGTGAAATCACGGCCGAGCATGCGCCCCATTCTGGCAGACCACATACCGGGGATCCCGCCGCCCAAGCACTACGCCAATCCGGATTTCTGACCGGTAGGCAGCAGCCGCTGTCATGCTTATTCGACTTTCACATCAATCTGTTCGAGGCCGTTTCGCGCGGCCTGCGCGGCCGAGGACTCGGGTGCGAGTGAAAGCACCTGGACCCAGACGGCGCGCGCATCCTCCAGTGCGCCACTCTTGGCATAGAGCGCTCCGAGTTCGACCAGTGCATCGGGGTGTTCCGGGACGACGTCAAGCACCCGATCGATATCGTCCCGCGCCAGATCGTCCACATCAAGAAGGCGATAGGCAGCCGCCCGGAAGATGAGAGCGTCCACGTGACCCGGCGCGCGGTCCAGTGCGGCGGAGAAATCGTCAATCGCATCCCAGAATTCGCGGCTCCGGGCCAGAACTTCACCACGATCGATCCAGAGTTCGGGGTCGTTGTCATCGAGCGACAGGGATTTGCTCAGGACCGTATGCGCCCGATCCAGTCCGCGCAGCTGCAGCCAGACCCGCCCCGCCTGTCCCAGAACGGAAGCGCGTTCTGTTTCGGAGGCTTCGGGCATCTTGTCTGCAAGCTCTTCGAGCCGTTTTGCGGCTTCGTCCAGTTGTCCCATGTCGAAGAGGGCAAGAGCGACACAGTGTAGCGCCGGCGGTCCACCGCCTTCGTCGCGCCATGCAATTGCAGCTTCGAAACCGGCTTCGGCGTTTTTCTGGGTCTCGAGGATGCAGGTGCGGTAGGCTTCGGTTGGGGGGAGCTCTGACACTCGTATCTGGGCTTGCGCAGGCCCGAATGTGACAACGGTAAACCCGAGCAAAGCTGTGACAAGGCTCGCGACGAGGATTGATGGACGGCGCAACATGCAGGCTCCTATTGTACAGGGAAGGTCTACCAGTGTGGCGGAGTCTGCGCAAAACCATGTCTGAGGTCGGGACGTAACATGTCGGCAAATGTACTGTTTGTCTTTGGTCTCGGTTTCAGCGCACGAGTCCTTGCGGAGCGGCTTCTGGCGCAGGGCTGGGCAGTGCGAGGGACCACACGCAGTTCGGAAAAGGCGGAACACCTGCGCGACGCCGGGATAGACGTCTGCCTGTTTGATTCGGCATCACCACTGACGGATATGCAGGCGCTCGATGGCGTGACTCATCTTCTGAGTTCCGTGCCGCCGGGGCCAGATGGAGATCCCGTACTCAATCTTCACGCTGCCGATATTGCCGCGCGGGCCCGACAGATTACCTGGGCGGGTTATCTTTCAACGACAGGTGTTTACGGTGATCGTGGTGGAGACTGGGTCGACGAACGTGCAGCTCTCGACCCGGCGACGGAACGCGGTGCGCGCCGTGTTGCTGCTGAAGCAGCCTGGTGCGCGCTCTATCAGATGCATGGCTTGCCGGTGCATCTGTTCCGTCTTGCCGGAATCTATGGTCCGGGCCGCAATGCACTTGAAACCGTTCGGCAGGGGAAAGCCCGCCGCATTATCAAGGCAGGACAGGTCTTCAGTCGAACCCATGTGGACGACATTGCTTCCGTGCTGGAGGCCTCCATCGCGCGTCCGAACCCGGGCGCGGCGTATAATGTTTGCGATGATGATCCTGCGCGGCCACAGGATGTTGTTCTGCATGCCTGCGAATTGCTGGGCGTGGTGCCCCCACCGGAAATCCCGATTGCCGAAGCTGAACTCTCCGAAATGGCACGAAGTTTCTATGCGGAATCGAAGAAAGTCTCGAACCTGCGCATTAAGCAGGAACTGGGTGTGAGCCTCAAATACCCCGACTATCGGGCGGGACTGGCGGCGCTGCTTGTCGATAGCTGATCGCAGAGCCCAGCCACCACATGGATCATTCGATTCAGGTCTGCCGGTTCTGACAGGCGGTGGTCGCCATCCTTGACGATCAGCAGTTCGACGTCCGGCGATGTCAGCGCTTCCATCAGTTTCTGCGACTGGGTCCAGGGCACGTCCGGGTCGGCGCTGCCGTGAATCAACCGGACCGGAATATCGAGTGACAGCTTCCCAGTCAGAACAAGATGATTCCGACCTTCCTCGAGAAGGTCACGGGTGATCACATATGGACCGCTGGCATATTGCGACGGAGCTTCAAACATGCCCGTGTCGCGGATTTGTGCCAGAGCCTCAGGCCCCATACGGTTTGGCAGCAGTTCTTCGGTGAAATCCGCCGCCGCCGCTATGGTGACCAGTCCAGACACCCGCAGATTTGAATCCGGTTGCGCAAGTTCCTGCGCAACTCGTGTGGCAATCCATCCACCCATGGAAGAGCCAACCAGAACCAGATCGCTTCCCATACCATCAACGGTTGTGCCGACATGCCGGATCACGGTGATCGCGTCCGACAGCCAACGGCCAATTGTCCCATCACGGAATGCGCCACCCGAAGCGCCATGGCCAGAGTAATCAAGGCGGAGAAACCCCCGGCCGCTTTTCTGCGCCCAACTCTCCAAAACGGTTGCCTTCTGGCCCGTCATGTCAGACATAAAGCCACCAAGGAACACAATGCCCGGTCCCGCGCCGGGATGCGTCGCCGCTGTGGCTCGAAATGCCAATTTCGTGCCGTCTTCGGTCTTTATGAATTCGGGTAGGACGTCGTTGGGTACCATCGGAACAGGGACACAGACTTGATGAATGAGGTTCCCAACTCTAGCACCACGCCGGATACCGAGCGACAGGCTGAGGCGGCATGTAAGGATACTGCGTCTCGACTGCCCGCTGTTCTGCAGGTTCTGCCGTCTCTCGATATTGGCGGTGGTGGCGTGGAACGCAGTGCCATTGATGTTGCCGAAGCGCTGGTGTTGGCGGGCAAGCCGGCCGTTGTCGTATCGGAAGGGGGGCGCCAGGTTGTTGAGCTGGAGCGTCGCGGTGCGCGCCATATCAGCTTGCCGCTGGCTTCCAAGAACCCGATTGTGATCCGACGGAACATTCGACGACTGATGGGTGTGATCGAGCAGGAAAAGATCGAACTGGTCCATGCCCGTTCGCGGGCACCGGCCTGGAGCGCGCGCGCAGCGGCACGGCAAGCGGGTTTGCCCTTCGTCACGACCTTCCACGGCACCTATAATTTCGGCTCTGGCCTGATGGGTGATCTTAAAAAGCGGTACAACGCCGTGATGACTGATGCAGACGCGGTCATTGCCAATTCCCAGTTCATTGCCGACCACATTGCCGCCAACTACGGCTTGTCCGGCCCGAAGGTTCATGTGGTGCCGCGGGGCGTTGATACCGCCAGTTTCGATGCAGAAGGGTTCAATCCGAACCGCATGGTCGACGTTGCCGGTAAATGGCGCTTGCCGGATGACAGCACCGTTATTTTGTTGCCTGGACGGCTGACTCGCTGGAAAGGACAGTTGCTGTTCATCGAGGCACTGGCCCGGCTGAAATCGCGTCGTGGACAAGATGATTTTCATGTGACCGGTCTTCTTGTCGGGTCCGATCAGGGTCGTGAAGCCTATCGGCGCGAACTGGAAGCCCGGGTCGAGGAACTCGGGCTGGCCGGGAATGTGCAGATCGTCGGACATTGTGATGATATGCCAGCCGCCTACATGCTTTCTGATGTGGTGGTTTCAGCGTCAACGGATCCGGAAGCCTTTGGCCGTGTGGTTGCCGAGGCTCAAGCCATGGGTCGTCCTGTGGTTGTGGCCGATCATGGTGGTGCCGCCGAGCAGGTGATTGAAGGTGAGACGGGCTGGCGATTTGCGCCTGGCGATCTGGAGGCATTTGCAGACGCGCTGGAAACAGCTCTGGCACTGGATCCGGAAGCGCGCGCGGCGCTGGCGCTGACGGCGTCCGAACATGCGCGCAGCAAATATGCCAAGACTGGCATGTGCGCATCGACTCTGCGAATCTACGCATCGGTTTTCGAAAGCAGAAAATCTTGACTGGCGTTTCCGAGAATATCCTCGTCATCAAGCTAGGTGCTCTTGGTGACATTGTGCAGGCCACGGGACCGTTTGCGGCGATCCGGGCGCATCACAAGGATGCCCGGATCACCTTGTTGACGGGGCCTGCCTATGCGGTGTTCCTGAAAAGATCTGGCTGGTTCGATGATATCTGGATTGACGAACGCCCCGGCTGGAAAAACTGGCGCGCATGGTTCCGTTTGCGTCATCGCCTGAAACGAGGCCGGTTTGCGCGAGTCTACGATCTTCAGACTTCGGATCGCTCGAGCAGCTATTTTCACCTGATGTTGCCCGGGTCGCGTCCGGAATGGTCTGGAATTGCGCGTTTTGCCTCTCATCCGCATGCCAACAAGAGGCGCGATGACATGCACACGGTTGATCGTCAGGCGGAGCAGTTGCACATGGCGGGGATCGAAACCGTGCCGGCACCGTCCGTGGACTGGGTCGATGCGGATGTCTCTCGCTTCGGTCTGGCGGCACCTTATGTCTTGCTGGTGCCGGGCGGCTCGGTGCATCGTCCCGAGAAACGCTGGTCGGTTGGGTCCTATACCGAGTTGGCGCGCCGCCTGGTCGCCCGAGGTGTCACACCGGTGCTGATCGGTGCGGGTGCGGATGCACATGCGACCGGGACCGTGGATTCTTTCTGTGACGGAGCCCGTGACCTGACCGCCGAAACGAGTTTTGCCGAAATCGTGGCTCTGGCCCGCGGCGCAGTTGGTGCGGTTGGCAATGACACCGGGCCGATGCATATCATTGCGACAGCGGGCTGCCCGACAGTTACGCTATACTCGTTTGCATCCAATCCTGCACTCTGTGCGCAAAAGGGACCCGATGTGACCATCCTGCGTCGTGATCTTCTCACCGAACTTTCCGTCGATGAGGTTGAAGCGGCGCTCAAGCTGCATTAAATCCCGCCTTCATGTTTTACCTTCTAGTATGGGGACGATATGTCCGAAGCTGAATCTGCCGACCAAATCACGATCACGCTGCCTGATGGCAGCGCGCGCGCCCATGCGCGCGGCGTGACCGGCGCGGAAATTGCGGCGGATATCGGCCCTGGCCTGGCCAAGGCAGCGCTGGCGGTCAAGGTCGATGGTGAAATCCGTGATCTCGCCCGCCCAATTGAATCGGATGCCACGCTCGCGATCATCACGATCAAGGATGACGACGCGCTGGAACTCATTCGTCATGACGCGGCCCATGTTCTGGCCGAAGCGGTGCAGGAAATCTTCCCGGGCACACAGATCACCTTTGGTCCGGCAACCGAGGATGGGTTCTATTACGATTTCCATCGCGAGGAGCCATTCTCGACCGAGGATTTCGAGACCATCGAGAAGAAGATGGAAGAGATCGTCGGCCGTGATGAGGAGATCATTCGTGAGGTTTGGTCACAGGATCAGGTTCGCGAATTCTTCGTTGAGCAGGGTGAGACCTTCAAGGCGGAATGGGTTGGCGAATTGCCGACCGATAACGAGATCACCATGTACCGTCAGGGCGATTGGGTCGATCTGTGTCGCGGGCCGCATCTGCCATCGACGGGCAAGCTGCCCAAGGCGTTCAAGCTGATGAAGCTGGCCGGTGCCTATTGGCGTGGCGATGCGGCAAACCCGCAACTGCAGCGTATCTACGGAACGGCGTGGCGAAATGAAAAGGAACTCAAGGCCCATCTGACTATGATCGAGGAGGCCGAGAAGCGCGACCATCGTCGCATCGGCCGCGAGATGAACCTGTTCCACATTCAGGAAGAAGCGGTGGGATCGGTGTTCTGGCACGCCAATGGCTGGGCCCTTTATCGCGTGGCCGAAGACTACATGCGCGCCCGTCTCGACAATGCCGGTTATATTGAGGTTAAGACGCCACAGTTGGTCGACCGGGCGCTGTGGGAACGTTCGGGGCACTGGGAAAAGTTCCGCGAGCACATGTTCACCATCGATGCCGAGGATGATCGCGTACTCGCTGTCAAACCGATGAACTGCCCGTGCCATGTGCAGATCTACAGCCATTCTGGCATGACCAGCTATCGCGATCTGCCGATCCGCATGGCCGAGTTTGGCTCGTGCCACCGCTATGAGCCGTCAGGTGCGCTGCATGGCATCATGCGGGTGCGGGCCTTCACGCAGGATGATGCCCATATCTTCTGTCGCGAAGACCAGATCGTCGCCGAAACCAAGGCGTTCTGCGAGTTGTTGCAGTCGGTGTATCGCGACTTCGGGTTCACCGAGGTTGCGGTGAAGTTCTCGGATCGCCCCGAAGTGCGCGCGGGTGACGATGCCACATGGGATCGTGCCGAAAAGGCCTTGATGGATGCGACCAGGGAAGCCGGGTTGGACTTCACACTCAATCCGGGTGAGGGCGCATTCTATGGCCCCAAGCTCGAATTCGTGTTGCGGGACGCGATTGGCCGGGACTGGCAGTGCGGCACGCTACAGGTGGATTTCGTGCTCCCCGAACGTCTGGACGCGACTTATATCGACGAGGAGGGTGAGAAAGCTCGCCCGGTGATGTTGCATCGTGCGATTCTTGGGTCTTTCGAGCGTTTTCTTGGCATCCTGATTGAAAACTATGCCGGGCGTTTCCCACTCTGGCTGGCGCCGGTCCAGGCCGTGGTGGCAACGATCACCAGCGATGCCGACGACTATGCCGAAGAGGTGGCTGCAGCGTGTCGCGCGGCCGGTTTGCGGGTGGAAACCGACACACGCAACGAGAAAATCAACTACAAGGTGCGCGCGCACAGCCATCTGCATGTTCCGGCCATTCTGGTTGTGGGCCGTCGGGAAGCCGAAGAAGGCACGGTTGCTGTTCGGCGGCTTGGCTCAAAAGATCAGGAAGTGCTTGCGTTGGCCGACGTGGTCGGCAAACTTAGCTCCGAAGCGCAAAGTCCGGCGACCAAAGACGCTGCATGATGTGCAAAGATACAATTTCAATGTCTGAACGAACCACACAAGGAGAACGGTAATCGCTAGACGTCCAGTAGATGTGAGCCCCCCGAAGCGCGAGGGCCCACGGATCAATGAGGAAATTCAGGTTTCCGAAGTCCGACTTGTTGCCGAAGATGCGGAACAACTCGGTGTTGTCTCTCTTGAAGCTGCCTTGCAGTGCGCGGCCGATGCGGGTCTTGATTTGGTTGAGGTCTCGCCCAATGCATCCCCGCCGGTCTGCAAGATCATTGATTATGGCAAGCTGAAGTATCAGGAGCAGAAAAAGAAGAACGAGGCGCGGAAGAAGCAGAAAACGATCGACGTCAAGGAGATCAAGCTTCGCCCGAACATCGACACCCATGACTATGACGTGAAGATGCGTAACGCGCGCCGGTTCATTGACGATGGCGACAAGGTCAAAGTGACTCTTCGATTCCGTGGCCGTGAAATGGCCCATCAGGATCTGGGCGCACAGGTTCTTGAGCGTGTGCGTGGCGAACTCGATGAGATCGCCAAGGTCGAGCAGATGCCGAAGATGGAAGGTCGTCAGATGGTGATGGTGATGTCACCGCGCTGACGTCGTCCTTCATCGGATGAATAAAAATTAGAAGCCCCGCACAGCTTTTGTGCGGGGCTTTTCTTTGTCTGCTAGGCCCGTGCCGAACGAGAGTGCTGACCGCCATCAGCCATGATGATCGTGCCGGAAACCCAGGAGGCACGGTCACTGGCCAGATAGGCCGCGAGCCAGCCCATTTCTTCCGGGCGTCCGGCGCGTCCGCCGGGCAGGGCCTTGTGGGTTTCGCGCCAGCGTTCCTCGTCTCCGAATTCCATATCCGCGTTGATCTTCGCCTGACTGATCAGCCGGTCGGTTTCAACGGGTCCGGGGTTGATCCCCACCACGCGGACACCATGATCATAGGATTCCGCGCCCAAGGCGCGGGTCAACTGCATCAGGGCGGCGTTGCCCATGGAGCCGGCGATATAAGCGGCCCTCGGGCGTTCGCCAGCCATGCCGATCACGTTCACAATGACACCTGACTCGCGCTCGCACATTCGTGGGTAAATCTCGCGGATCAGGCCGAGAAAACCGAAGACTTTCAGGTCCCATGCGCTTTTGATCGCGGCGTTGTCGAGCCGGGTGATGTCGCCAGCCGGGATGGAACCGGCATTGTTCACAAGTATGTCGCAATCCCCGGCGGCTGCGGCGAGCTTCGCCACATCGGCGTCCTGAGAGAGATCCAGCGCGTGCACGGTGACCTGGGCACCAAAGCGCTGATTCAGATCGTCACGCACAAGATTCAAGTCGGCTCCTGTACGCGAAACGATATGAAGCGAGCAGCCTTCCTCGGCCAGAGCCTCGGCGACGGCGCGCCCGATTCCCTTGCTTGCGCCTGTGATGATGGCAGTTTTGCCCGAAAGTCCCAAATCCATGATTTACCCCTGTCGACATGTTGTTTTGCGGGCAGGCTAATCGGGGGACGACCTGCACGCAATGTCACTGAGGGTGTTCAGGTTTAGGCCGGTGGCCGGGAGTGCTGGCCTCCATCGACCATGATGACGGTGCCGGAAACCCAGGAAGCACGCGGACTGGCCATGAAAGCGGTGACGGCGGCGAGTTCTTCGGACAGGCCGCCGCGACCACCGGGAAGAGCACCCATGGTTTCGCGCCAGCGATCCGCATCTCCGAATTGTTTTTCCGCGTTGGCCTTTGCGAGCAATGTGAAACGCTCAGTCTGGGTTGGTCCGGGGTTCACACCGAGGACCCGGACACCATGGTTCATGCTTTCTGCACCGATTGTCCTGGTCATCTGCATCAGGGCCGCATTGCCCATGGAGCCGGCGATATAGGCCATCCGTCCACGTTCGCCGGCCATGCCAATGACGTTGATGATCACACCGTCGCCACGCTCACACATGCGCGGGTAGAAATGGCGCACCAGTCCGACAGTCCCGAAAACCTTGAGTTGCCAGCCCTCCTTGATGTCATCATCGCTCAGTTTGGCCAGCTCGCCGCCGGGGATTGCGCCGGCATTGTTGATCAGGATGTCAGCATCTGCTGTGGCGTCGGCCAGAGTCTGGACGTCTTCGGGTTTGGAGAGATCAAGCGCATGAACCGTGGCCTGCGCGTCGAATCGGCTGCTCAGATTGTCGCGCACGGCGTTCAGATCTGCTTCCGTGCGCGAGACCAGATGCAGCACGCATCCTTCTTCGGCGAGAACTTCAGCGATGGCTTTGCCGATGCCTTTGCTGGCACCCGTGATAATGGCTGTTTTTCCGGTGAGTCCGAGATCCATAGCGATTTCCCAAAAATGTTCCTGTTAGTTGCGCCTGAACGCTACGTCCGGCGCCCTTGAAAGGCAATGAAATCCAGGGGATAACGCTTGCCAGTCCGGCATGGCGGGGCTATAACCGCCGCCGTTTACCAATACCAACGGTCTGGCAGGGTGAGTTGTAATACCCGGGGCAGCCTAGTCGTTGAAACACACGCGCAAGCGTCAACCCGCAAAAGCGAGGTCACAATGCCCAAGATGAAGACCAAGTCGTCTGCTAAGAAGCGTTTCAGCTTCACGGCATCCGGCAGAATCAAGATGAAACCTGCCGGCATGCGCCATGGTATGCGTAAGCGCTCTCAGTCGATGAAGCGCAAAGCACGGAAGATTGGCCTGATTGCAAAACCGGATGAGAAGATTCTCAAGCCGATGATGCCCTACCAGAGAAAGGGCTGATCCATGTCACGCGCAAAAAGCACAGTTCAGCGCCACGCTCGGCGCAAAAAGGTTTTGAAGGCCGCCAAAGGTTATCGGGGTCGTAATTCCAAGGTCTATCGCGTTGCGAAAGAGCGGGTCGAGAAGGGCCTGCAATACGCCTATCGTGATCGCCGGGTCAAAAAGCGCAATTTCCGCGCACTCTGGATCCAGCGAATCAATGCGGGTGTTCGCGAACATGGCATGACCTATTCCCAGTTCATGCACGGCATGAAGCAGGCCGGCATTGAGCTGGACCGCAAGGTTCTTTCCGATCTCGCCATTCGCGAACCGGAAGCCTTCAAGGAAATTGTTGACCAGGCACAGAACGCCCTCAACGCATCTGCATAGAGCACTTTGGTCCGGTTACGGGCCAAAGATTGCTTGCGCAGAAGCCCATCGGTGAATCATGACCGCGCCTGACATCTCTGAGTTGCAGGAGTCCTTGCTTGCCGAAGTCGCTTCGGCCGACAGCCTCGATGCGCTGGAGGCTGTGCGCGTGTCTGCGCTGGGCAAGAAGGGCGCGATCACGGCTCAGATGAAAGGTCTGGGCGCGCTGGATGGCGAAGCCCGCAAGGAAGCCGGGCAGGCTCTCAATCGGGTCAAGGATGCCGTTCAGGCCGCCATTGGCGCGCGACAGGCTGCGCTAGATGCTGTGGCGCTGGAAGCCCGGCTCGCCCACGAGACGGTTGATGTCACCCTACCGCCGCGCCCGCGGCTGGAGGGCCATCTGCATCCGGTGAGTCAGGTGACCGAGGAATGCATCGCGATTTTCGGTGAAATGGGTTTCACCGTGGCCGAAGGCCCGGATATCGAAGACGATTTCCACAACTTCACCGCGCTGAATATTCCACCCGAGCATCCGGCACGCCAGATGCATGACACTTTCTATTTGAACCCGCCTGACGACCGCCCGGCACCCGTGTTGCGAACCCACACATCGCCGGTTCAGATTCGAACGATGGAAACATCGAAACCGCCGATCCGCATCATTGCGCCGGGGCGCACCTATCGCAGTGATTCTGACGCCACCCACACACCGATGTTCCATCAGATCGAAGCGTTGGTGGTGGATGAGACAACCCATATGGGTCATCTCAAGGGCTGTATCATCGATTTTTGCCGGGCCTTCTTTGACATCCCGGATCTGCCAGTGCGTTTTCGGCCAAGCCATTTCCCCTTCACCGAGCCTTCGATGGAAGTCGATATCGGCTGTTCCCGCGAAGGCGGTGAACTGCGAATCGGTAACTTTGGTGAGGGCGCTGACAACTGGCTGGAGATCATGGGTTCGGGCATGGTCCATCCCAAGGTTCTGGAATATGGCGGCATTGATCCGACCAAATATCAGGGTTTTGCCTTCGGCATGGGGATCGATCGCATTGCCATGCTGAAATACGGCATTCCCGATTTGCGCACCTTCTTTGACGCCGACATCCGCTGGCTCAGGCATTACGGCTTCGTGCCGCTTGCCGTGCCATCGATGGTTCGCGGTCTCTAGGGGGCGGCGATGAAGTTCACCCTTGGCTGGTTGAAGGACCATCTGGAAACTGAGGCATCGGTCGGCGAGATCGTCGAAACCCTGATTCAGATCGGGCTCGAAGTTGATACGGTCGATGACCCGGCGGCGGAACTTTCTGCGTTCCGCGTGGCCCATGTTGTTTCTGCCGAACAGCATCCTGACGCCGATCGATTGCGGGTCTGTCAGGTGGACACCGGCGATGGAACGGTTCAGGTCGTGTGTGGTGCACCAAATGCGCGCGCAGGCATGAAGGGCGTGTTCGCGCCGGTTGGCACCTGGGTGCCGGGTATAGAGGTCGAACTCAAAGCCGCCAAAATCCGTGGCATTGAATCCAGTGGCATGCTGGTTTCCGAACGGGAGATGGGCCTGTCCGATGAGCATGACGGGATCATTGACCTGCCCGAAGACGCCCCCATCGGCGTGCCCTTTGCCGAGGTGTTGGGCATTGACGACCCGGTGATCGATATCGAGCTGACCCCGAACCGTCCTGATTGCACCGGTGTGCTTGGCATCGCCCGTGATTTGGCTGCTGCGGGACTGGGAATGCTCAAATCATTTGACAGCGCCGTGCCCGTCGCAGGCAGTTATGATAGCCCGGTCAACTGGGAAATTGCCGGTGACGGCAATGCCTGTTCCTATGTGATCGGACGCCATTTCAAAGGTCTGACGAACGGCCCGGCACCGAAATGGCTACAGGATCGTCTGCGGGCTGTTGGTCTGCGACCTATCTCTGCGCTCGTGGATGTGACCAATTATGTTTCTCTCGATCTGGGCCGCCCGCTGCATGTCTTCGATGCCGGCAAGCTGAAGAACAAGACCCTGACCATGCGGCGCGCGCGTGACGGTGAAGACTTCATGGCGCTGGTCGAGAAGGAATACACACTCGACAACGAGATGACGGTGATAGGCGATGGTGACACCGCTGAAGCCTTGGCTGGTGTCATGGGTGGCCTTGAATCGAGTTGTACCGAAGAGACCACAGAGGTTTTTCTGGAGGTCGCGCTTTTCGACCCGGTCTCGGTTGCCACTACTGGTCGCAAGCTGCAGATGGAATCCGATGCGCGGTATCGGTTTGAGCGCGGCGTTGATCCGGAATCCGCCGAATGGGGTGCGGAAGTGGCAGCACGTCTGATCCTTGAGTTCTGCGGTGGCGAAACCAGCATGCCGACATCGGCCGGGGCCATGCCCGATTGGCAGCGTTCCGTGGAATTGCGCAACGACCGGGTGGAGACCCTTGGCGGTGTTGATGTGCCCGCCGAGCGTCAGGCCGAAATTCTTGAAGCGCTGGGGTTCGAGACCGAGCGGCTGAACGGCCGCATGAATGCTGCAGTGCCATCCTGGCGCCCGGATATCGGTGGTGAAGCCGACCTGGTTGAGGAAATCACCCGCATTCACGGATTTGACCGGATTGCACCAGTCTCGCTGGATCGTGATGCGGCACTGCCCGCTGTGGCGATCACGCCGGAGCAGCGGCGTACCAGCACGGTTCGTCGTGCGCTGGCCGCAAACGGTCTTGACGAGGCAGTGACCTGGTCCTTCATGGGACGAGCTCATGCGGAACTGTTCGGGGAATTTTCTGAAAAGCTGTTGTTGGCCAACCCGATTTCCAGCGAACTGGATGCCATGCGCCCGTCGATTTTGGGGAATCTGCTGCTCGCGGCCGGACGCAATGCAGATCGTGGATTTGCCGATGTGGGGCTTTTCGAACTCGGCCCGGCCTATCAGGATGCGACGCCGGATGGACAGCAGCTTGTCGCGGCGGGTGTGCGCCATGGCCATGTCCAGCTGGCCCATTGGTCGGACAAGGCCCGAGTTGCGGATGCGCTCGATGCCAAGGCTGATGCCCTTGCCGCACTGGAGGCCGCAGGCGCGCCTGCCGCAAATGTACAGATCAGCCGCGATGCGCCGGACTGGTATCATCCCGGTCGTTCCGGTGCTCTGCGTCTGGGCAAGAACATACTCGCTTATTTTGGTGAAGTTCATCCTACAGTATTGCGGGGCCTGGATGTGCGCGGCCCGGCTGTCGGCTTTGAGGTCTTCCTCGACAACCTGCCACCGCGTAAGGACAAGGGATCGTCCCGTCTGCCGCTGCATCTGGAAAGCCTGCAGCCGGTTCGTCGTGACTTTGCGTTTCTCGTGAACGCTGAGGTTCAGGCTGGTGACCTGCTGCGCGCAGCTCGTGGCGCCGATCGGGACGTGATCACGGATGTGGCGCTCTTTGATGTTTACGAAGGCAAGAATGTCGAGGAGGGCAAGAAGTCACTGGCGATTCAGGCGACCCTGCAGCCAACCGATGCCACGTTCACGGATGCCGAGATCGAAGAGTTCTCGGCGAAGATCGTTGCGGCTGTCGAGAAGGCCACAGGCGGTGCTTTGCGGGGCTAGTCATTTGGAACCCACAACGTGCTAACACCGACCTGTGGATGAAAAGACCATGAAAACGAATGTATTCTTGGCCTTGCAAAGTTATCCCCGAAATATACAGACACGATGACCGTGATTGTCCCCATTAACGTTCGAGCTTGTTCCTCAATCTATGACCGACCTTTCTCACATCCGTAATTTTTCCATCGTGGCTCATATCGACCACGGGAAATCGACGCTGGCAGACCGCCTGATCCAGCATTGCGGCGGTCTGACCGAGCGCGAGATGTCTGAGCAGGTTCTCGACAATATGGAGCTTGAGCAGGAGCGCGGGATTACGATCAAGGCCCAGACCGTGCGTCTGGAATACAAGGCCAATGATGGCCTGACTTATCATCTGAACCTGATGGACACGCCCGGGCATGTCGATTTCTCCTACGAAGTCTCCCGTTCGCTCGCCGCCTGTGAAGGGGCGCTACTGGTGGTTGATGCCAGTCAGGGTGTCGAGGCTCAGACATTGGCAAATGCCTATCTGGCGATTGATGCCGATCTCGAGCTCGTGCCGGTTCTCAACAAGATTGACCTGCCCGCCGCCGAACCCGAGCGGATCCGTCAGCAGATTGAGGATGTCATCGGGATCGATGCGTCGGACGCGGTGTTGATGTCGGCCAAGACCGGTGTTGGCATTCCCGAGGTGCTCGAAGCGCTGGTGACACGTCTGCCCCATCCTGAAGGTGACGCAGAGGGCGATCTGCAGGCGCTTCTGGTCGACAGTTGGTACGACCCCTATCTGGGTGTGGTCGCACTGGTCCGCGTCAAGCATGGCGTTCTGAAGAAGGGTCAGAAAATCCGCATGATGTCGACGGGCCATGCCTATCCGGTGGACCGGGTCGGGGTGTTCACACCGGCGCGTACCGAGACCGGTGTACTGGGCCCGGGGGAGATCGGATTTATTACCGCTTCGATCAAGACCGTGTCCGATTGTAACGTGGGTGACACCATCACCGATGACCGTAAGCCGGCCATCGAGCCTCTGCCGGGCTTCAAACCTTCTGTGCCGGTGGTGTTTTCCTCGCTCTATCCGGCTGATACGTCAGAGTACGAGGATTTGCGTGATGCGCTGGAGCGCTTGCACCTCAAC
>Ga0315315_10002295_pt1 | contig 17512 bp, 18 predicted proteins | sample M140m3416metaG_FD_203699 | JGI IMG/M metagenome (GOLD analysis project Ga0315315, IMG submission 203699) | Ammonia-oxidizing marine archaeal communities from Monterey Bay, California, United States - M1 40m 3416 | ecosystem: Environmental > Aquatic > Marine > Intertidal zone | place: USA... | reverse complement strand
TGAAAAAATCGATAAAGACATTTCTAAAACACCCTACAAAAGATAATTCAAATAGATCTGCAAATCCAGCTGTAATAAGAGCCTCAACTATACTTTTTAATACTATGCAGGAACTTTATCAGCATGAAAAAAAAATTAAAAAACATCAAAAAATTAGTCACTATAGTTACGGTCGGTACGGAAGCTCAACAACTATTGAGTTAGAAAACATATTAAAAGAATTAGAACAAGCATTCCATGTGTTTTTGACAGGAACCGGTTTTGGCGGAGTTGCTTTAGCAATCATGAGTCTTTGTAGACCAGGGGATGAAATTTTGGTTTCAGATAACGTTTATGGCCCAACTAAAGAGATCTCTGAAAAATTACTTAAAGAATTTAATGTAATTGCAAAATTTTATAATCCCGACAAATTTGAAGATTTAAAAAGCAAAGTTTCAAAAAAAACAAAAATGATATTAGTTGAAAATCCCGGCAGCAATACCTTTGAATTTCAAGATTTATCTAAAATTGTTAAATTAGCCAAAAAGAAAAAAATATTTACTTTTCTAGATAATACTTGGGGCACCCCATTATATCTAAAGCCATTAAAACTTGGATTTGATATGTCCTTCTCATCTGCAACCAAATATTTCTCTGGTCATTCAGATGCAATGGGCGGTTCACTAGCAGTAAATAAAAAAGTTTTTAAGCAAATAATGTTCTTCTATAAACTTTCTGGATACAGAATGTCTGCTGATGAGGCCTATTTAATTATAAGAGGCCTAAGAACATTAGATACAAGATTAAATGCACATTATGAAAATACCAAACAAGTAATTAACTTCTTGAAAGGACAAAAAAAAGTAAAAGAAATCCTATACCCACATAAATCATCAAGTAAAAATTATAAACTATGGAAAAAATATTATTCTGGCGCAACTGGATTGCTGTCGATAGTAATTCAAAGTAAAAAAAAATCCTCTGTTATTAAATTTGTAAATTCACTAGAGCTTTTTGGTATTGGATATAGCTGGGGTGGATTTGAAAGTCTTGCAATTTTACAAGAACTTCGTTCAAATAAAAAAGGTGAGTATATACAAGGAAGAAATTATTACAGATTTAATAAGGATGAGCATATTGTTAGACTTCATATTGGTTTAGAAGATCCCAAAGATTTAATTAATGATTTAAAAAGTTCATTAAGGCACGTTAAATAATGTTTAATTTTATTCCCAACAGACTGGCACTGATAGTTTTAATTTCTGCCTGTAGTATTATTTTAATTTCAATGGGTTTAAGACAGACTTTTGGTTTGTTTTTTTCTGCATTTGAAGAGGGTCTTGGCTGCACTAGAACAGAATTTGGTTTAGCTATTGGCATTCAAATGCTTTTTTGGGGAATGTTTGCACCTCTATTTGGACTATTAGCAGATAAAGTTGGAGGTAATAAAGCTGTTTTCATTGGATTTATAATTTTTGGTTTGGGTATTTATATGCTTTATGCAGGACCTAATACCGGCATATTTTTTCAACTAAGTCTTGGTGTTTTAGTTGGAATAGCTCTTGGGGCTACAGCGATTGGTGTTCCAGTTTCAGAAGTAGGAAAACATTTTCCTAACGAAACCAGGACAATCGCAACTGGAATTGTTACTGCAGCTGCATCGATAGGTTATTTTTTATCTCCACTATTTACTAAATATAGTCTTGGCCTAGTTGGTTGGGAACAAACATTAAAATATTTTATGTATTTCATAGCAATAGGACTTTTGGCATCCCTTTTTTTACTGCCATCTAAAACTATTTTAAATTCCTCTCAGGCTGATAGAGATCAAACTTTTACATCAGCAATTAAAGAAGCTTTTTCTCATAAAGGTTATGTTTTATTGGTTTTAGGTTTTTTTGTTTGTGGTTTTCAAATTACGCTAGTCGGAACTCATATACCTGGCTATATGCAAGAAAGAGGAATGGGTGGGTGGTCAGCAACAATAATTTTAGCACTAATTGGATTTTTCAATATTTTTGGCACTCTTGGAATGGGATATCTTGGCACAAAATATAAAAAGAAAAATCTTCTATGTATTCTTTACGCTTTAAGAGCTATTAGCATTTGCGTATTTATTTTTTCTACACCATCTCTTCTAAACTCAATTATTTTTGGAGTTACATTTGGACTTTTGTGGCTTTCAACAGTACCACCTACAAATGGAATTGTTGCTCAAATTTTTGGAACTAAGTATTTAAGTACTTTATTTGGAATAGTTTTTTTATGTCATCAACTCGGTGCTTTTGCTGGAGCTTTTCTTGGTGGATACTTCTACGATGTTTATGGATCATATGATTATGCGTGGTACATGGCTATAGCACTTTCAATATTTGCTACTGCTGTCCATTTTCCAATTGACGAAAGAAGACTAGTACGTGTGGATAAGCCTATCTAAGGTTGTATTTTGAGTCTCAAAGTGAATCAAAAGTGAATCAAAAGGTGAACATTTAAATTATTCAACCTTAAAGTGTGGATAATTTTTTTGTTTAAAATTATGTACTTTTTTAATAGGCTTTAATTAACCAAGGAGTAAAAATGTTTTCAAAAGAATTAAATGCAAAATTAGACCAATACCATTTGTTAAATCACCCTTTTTACAGATCATGGAATGAAGGAAAGCTAACTAGAGAGATTATAAAAGATTACGCTGAACAATATTATCAGCATGTAAAAGCTTTTCCTAGATATATAAGTGCGACCCACTCATTGTGTGAGGATATTGAAAAAAGAAAAATTCTTTTAGAAAATCTTCAAGACGAGGAAAATAAAGATGCAGATCACCCAAAATTATGGAAGAACTTTGCTACAGAAATGGGAGCGGACTCTGAAAAAATTGAAAAAGTTAAACAAGAGTCTTTCACAAAAGACTTAATTGAAAACTTCTTCAAACAAAGTAGAGCATCTTATGCTGAAGGTTTAGCGTCTTTATATACTTATGAAAGACAAATTCCTGAAATTGCTGAAACGAAAATTCAAGGACTTAAAAACCATTACGGTTGTAGCTCAAAAAAAGGGCTAGAATTTTTTGAAGCCCATAAATCAGCTGATGTTCACCACAGAGCAGAATGTGAAAAATTATTAGACGGTTTATCCAAAGAGGAACAAGTAAAAGCAGAAAAAGCAGCACTTTCAACTGCAAAATACCTTTGGAATTTTCTAACCGGTATGTCTGCAAAACACAACCTTCAAACCGCAGCTTAAGTTTTTCAAATGAAAAATGATAATCACAAGTGGGATAATAAAAATCCCACTGCACAGATGCTTGGTCGTTGGCAACCTTGGCATGCAGGTCACCAAAAATTATTTGAAGAAATACTAAAAAAAACTGGGCAAGTAAATATTATGGTCAGAGATGTCAAAGGAGTTGATGACAATCCATTTGACTTTGAAACTGTAAAAAAAAATATCTTTGAAGCACTAAAAGATTATAAAAATAGAATACAAGTCACTTTAGTCCCAAATATAACAAATATTTGTTATGGGAGAGGTGTGGGTTACAAAATAGAAGAGATAGTTTTAGACGAGAAAACACAGCAGATTTCAGCAACAAAAATCAGGGAGCAGATGAGAAAAGAGGGTAAATTAAAATAGTTGAGAATCATTCTCACTTGACCTGTAATTACCGTCTTTATATAAAAGCAAAATGATTACTAACAATCCTTTTTCAACGCTAGCAGAAATAGTCCCAACGATTGCAATGCAGGGCTTCGTAATAGCGATGGCCGCACTAACTTTAGTTGGTGTGTTAGTTGATATTCTTCATAAAAAAAATGTAAAATATTTTTTTGAAAATGCTAAAAAAGCAAAAAAAAATGCTCAAGTCGAATTAACAACCGGAAAAAGAACTGCGGTAATTTTAAAAACCGTTGCTCATGATATTGCAACAACATCTGAGCTTGGTTGGGGTAAAAGAAGATTAGCCCATGTGTTAGGTATGTACGGGACAATTATTTTTTGGATTTGTTCAGCTATTTTAATTTTTTCTTACTCATCCGTTGGTGCTGAAACACCGTCAGCTTTAACAGCTTTGTGGCATATAGGTGCAATTTTAACTTGTTTAGGTGGATATTGGTTTTGGTTTTTCTTAAGAGTTGATGTTTCTGCAGAAGCACATCCTTGGTATAGAATTATAAAAGCTGACTTATTTGTTTTAGCTTTATTAGCTTGCGCAACATTTGGTTTAGCTTGGTCATATACACAATATTCAGATATGACTGGCCTTAGTTATTTATTTTTAATTTTATTTATTGTTTCAAATTTAGTTTTATTTGGAGGTGTTTATTGGTCAAAATTTGCTCATATGTTTTATAAACCAGGTGCTGCTATTCAAAAGAATTTAGCAGAAGCTGATGGATCTAGAGACAATTTGCCACCACCATCTGAAGCTCCAGAGCAATTTGGACTAGGAATTAAAAGAGAACAACCGAAGCATTATTGAGAAATTTATGTTATTAGACTTTAAGGGAGAAAAATAATTTATGTCAACTTTTGTATATATGACACGATGCGATGGATGCGGTCACTGCGTTGATATCTGTCCATCAGATATAATGCATATTGATGAAACAATCAGAAGAGCAAAAAATATTGAACCAAATTTTTGTTGGGAATGCTATTCATGTGTTAAAGCTTGCCCAAACCATGCAATAGATGTTCGTGGTTATGCAGATTTTGCTCCAATGGGACACAGTGTTAGAGTAAGAAGAGAAGAGGAAAAAGGAACTATTTCTTGGAGAATTAAATTTAGAAATGGAACCGAAAAAAATTTCGTTTCTCCAATCACAACAAAACCCTGGGGTAAATTTATTCCAAAACTAGCTGAAGAAGATAAACCCAATCAAGGTGAGATTACTACTCAAAGACTTTATACAGAGCCAAAAGGCCTTAATATTGATGGAGACCTTCCAACGGTAGATAAAGATTCATTTAAGAAAGGTGTTTACTATTAATGGCTAACGTAAAAACTCACGTTGAAGAAAGTGATATACTAATTATTGGTGGTGGAATGGCTGGTACAGGCGCCACTTTTGAAGCTAGACACTGGGGAAGAGACTTAAAAATAGTTTGCGTTGAAAAAGCTAACATAGACAGAAGTGGTGCAGTAGCTCAAGGTCTTTATGCTATCAATTGCTACATGGGCATGCAGTGGGATGAAAACCAACCTGAAGATCACGTTAGGTACGCACGAAATGATTTAATGGGAATGGTCAGAGAAGATTTAGGCTATGATATGGCTCGTCATGTAGACTCTACAGTTCATATGTTTGATGAATGGGGCTTGCCAATGATGAAAAACGAAAAAACCGGAAGATATTTAAGAGAAGGTAAATGGCAAATAATGATACATGGTGAAAGCTATAAACCTATTGTTGCAGAAGCTGCAAAAAAATCTGCGAACAAAATTTATAACAGAATAATGATTACTCATCTTTTAATGGATGATGAAAAAGAAAATAGAATAGGTGGAGCTGTTGGTTTTAATATGAGAACTGGAGACTACCATGTGTTTAAAGCGAAAACCGTAATAGTTGCAGCTGGTGGAGCTTCACATATTTTTAAACCTAGGGCTGTTGGAGAAGGAATGGGAAGAACTTGGTACGCTCCTTGGAGTAACGGTTCAGCTTACGCACTTCCGATAGCTGTTGGAGCTAAAATGACACAAATGGAAAACAGAATTGTCTTATGTAGATTTAAAGATGGTTATGGACCCGTCGGCGCTTATTTTTTACATTTAAAAACTTATACTCAAAATGCAAACGGTGAGAATTACGAAAAGAAATGGTATGATCAAACAAAGGAAATGGTTGGAGAATATATTGATCACCATCCAACACCAACATGTTTAAGAAACCATGCCTTTATTCAAGAAGTTCAAGCTGGTGGTGGACCAATTCACATGGTGACTAAAGAAGCTTTTCAAGATCCACATTTAGAAACTGTAGGCTGGGAAAACTTTTTAGGAATGACAGTTGGGCAAGCTGTTGTGTGGGCTTCACAAAATATTGATCCAAAATACACTAACCCAGAACTTACAACTTCCGAACCATATGTAATGGGTTCACATGCTACATGCTCTGGAGCTTGGGTAAGCGGACCAGAAGATTTGTCTCCCCCAGAATATTTCTGGGGCTATAATAGAATGTTAACAGTGGACGGATTATTTGGTGCTGGAGATACAGTTGGTGGAAGCGCGCATAAATTTTCTTCAGGTTCTTTTACAGAAGGAAGATTAGCAGCAAAAGCTGCTGTTAAATACATTGAAGACAAAAAAGCAGATGGAATTCAAGTATCTGACAAACAATACAAAGATTTAAAAGAAGTTATCTATAAACCTTTAGAAAACTACACAGTTGGCCGAAATGAAATTACTGGTGGAACTGTTTCACCAAGTTATATTTCTCCTATTCAAGGATTGCAAAGACTTCAAAGAATAATGGATGAGTACGTTGGCGGAATTGCAACAAATTACATGACCAATGAAAATATGCTTAACAGAGGTCTAGAATTATTAAAATGGTTAGAAGAGGATTTAGAAAATGTAGGTGCGGAAGATTATCACCAACTGATGAGAGCATGGGAATTAAAACATAGAACTATTACCTCTCAATGTGTAACAGAGCATACAAAATTTAGAGAAGAAACAAGATGGCCTGGTTACTATTACCGAGGGGATCATCTAAAACTTGATGATGACAATTGGCATTGCTTAACTGTTTCAAGACGAGATCCTAAAACTAAGAAATTTACAATGGAGAAAGTTCCAGTTTATCACATTGTAGATGAAAAGAAGGAAAAGAAAGCTTCATAAAATTTAAATGGAGTTACTGGAAAAATCCGACAAAGAGATTAGAGATATAGCTCAGCCGATCTGGGACAATTTAGTTAAATCATCAAATATTAAAGACTATGGTGGCTTCACAAAAGATTTTTCATCACAAATGCTTTATGGAGCAAATGAAGTGGAACTTGGAAAGCAATGGGCTAACAATAAGTTGCTAACAAGCCTTTCAGAAAAACAGGAATTTTTAGGCACTATAAGAAGAAATCAATTCATTACCGTTCTATACAAGCAATCAAGCCAAACAATGCCTGGTGAATTTCTAGGAAGACTAGTCATAGGTGAAGAAGATGGTCTCGTAAAAGTTTTTGGAGCAACGATTTATTAAGATTGACATCTTATCTTTACAGGCATAATTAGAATTATGCTTGAGATTTATCTTCCCATTGTTCAAGTTAACATCGATATTTTTCTATTACTTTTTTTAAGTTTGCTAGTTGGAGTTCTCTCTGGTCTTTTTGGTGTGGGGGGTGGTTTTTTAATGACTCCATTTTTAATTTTTATGGGTATACCTCCTGTTTACGCAGTTCCCAATGAAGTAAATAATATTTTAGCCACATCTGTTTCTGGTTCTTTAACGCATTGGTTTAAAAATACTCTAGATTATAAAATGGGAATAATGATTGTTTCAGGGGGAGTAGTCGGAACCTTTCTTGGCATATCAACTTTTACATTTTTTGATGGAATAGGAAAAATAAGTGTAATCATCTCATTGCTTTATATGTACTTATTAGCAATTGTAGGAACATTAATGCTTATAGAAGTATTAAGAACAAAAGCACAGAAAAAAACCGTAAAAAAAAAACTTCACGAACACAATTGGTTACAAGGACTACCTTTAAGAATGAGATTTCAAAAATCAAGATTATACGAGAGTGCACTAACCCCAATTTTATTAGGTTTAGTCGTTGGATTTGTTGCTGCTATGATGGGAATTGGTGGAGCATTTTTAATGGTACCAGCTATGATTTATATTGTAGGCATGCCAGTCAAATTAATTCCTGGAACTTCTTTATTTGTTACAATTTTTATCAGCGCAATTGTAACCGTGCTTCATTCTTTTAACTATGGGTCGATTGACTTTTTCTTGGTTGTACCTTTAATACTTGGTTCGATAGCAGGTGTTCAGTTAGGTCAAAAGTTAGGACAATATTTGGACAGCAATCAATTAAAATCTTTATTTGCGCTTTTATTGTGTAGCGTTGCTATTGCAATTGGTTATGATACTTTTTTTAGAGATCAATCAAAAATAATTAATGAACAACAAGTAATAAATACCGATTTAAATAAGTACGCTGAATTCTCTCTCAAACTTTCAAACGAATTTCCATTTTTGTACGGAGCCTTTGCAATAATTTTAGCAATTGTTCTTGGAATTTTAGCTGCGTGGATGAGAAAATTAATATCAGATTTAAGAAAGAAAAAACCTAAAGAAGATGTTAAATTCCCAGTAAAATAATTATTTTCTTTTATATTTTTGTTTTTCAGGAATTACACCTCTTACTCCACCTCTCGGGTCTTCAACATCTCCTTTTCTTCTTGGAATTAAATGAATATGACAATGCATTATTGATTGCCCAGCATCTTTTCCTACATTAACACCGACGTTAAACGCACTAATTTTTTCATCTAATCTTTTTAATTCTTTTTTCTGTCTCTTTAAAACTTCATCTAACTCACTCATTTCATCCCTTGTTAAATCGAAAAAATCTTCTACATGCCTATTTGTAATAATTAAAGTATGATGTTTTGTAACAGGGTATGCTGTATCTCGAATTATAAAAAAATGTTTAGTTGAAGCGATAACTTTACAATTTGTTTTATTGCAGAATATACAGTCTTCCGTGATTGAAGACATTATGCACTTCGATAAAGCTTTGTCATTACAAACTCTCTATGACCTAAAGCTTCTGCGCAAGTTAATCTACCGTTTGCTACTTTAAGCATTGAATTAATTAATTCGTCACCTGCCTGAGACATATTCATTTGTCTTGATAACAGCTTAGATACATCACAATCAATATGTTCTTTCATAGTTTTGACTGTTAGAGGATTTGCCGTAAGTTTAATTACTGGTTCGATAGGATTACCTATAATATTACCTTGTCCAGTTGGAAATAGATGAATATTAAAACCTGCAGCTGCTTGTAAAGTCACGCACTCAGCTGCCGCAGATGATGTATCCATAAAATATAAACCTTTACCTTTCTTTGGTTCTTCAGCAGGTTCTAAAACATCAACAAATTTTCTAGTTCCAATCTTTTGAAAATTACCAAAAGCTTTTTCTTCAATTGTTGTAAGACCACCAGCGATATTTCCTGCAGTTGGTTGACTTTCAGATAAATCATCTGTTGCTTCTTTAAGAATAAAATCATTATATGCACTCCAAGTTTTCATAAATTTATCAGATGCTTCTTTAGTTGCTCCTCTTGTAGCACAAACTTTCTCAGCACCAGTTAACTCCGAAGTTTCTCCAAAACATAAATGAACACCAAGAGGTTCAAGTTTATCCATTAAATTACCAACTGTTGGATTAGCAGCTAATCCCGATGTAGTATCTGATTCACCGCATTTAACCGAAATCCATAAATCACTTAGAGGACATTCTTCTCTTTGTTTCTCTGACGCCCACATTGAAAATTCTTGAGCTTTCTTAGAAGCTTTCATGATTGTTTCAATGTCGCCACTTCTTTCGATATGGAAGCCTTCAACAGGCTTACCCGTTTCAGCTATGGCATCAACTATTTTTTTTGTCCACTTAGGTTCAATCCCAATAACAATTACTGCAGCAACGTTTGGATTTTTACCAGTTCCAATCATAGTTCTAAAATGTAATTCTAAGTCAGCACCGAATTGTAATCGTCCATAAGAGTGCGGTAAAGCAATCGTGCCTTTAATGTTATTAGCTACAGCTTCAGCACAAGCATTAGAAATATCATCAACTGGAAGAATGATCACATGGTTTCTTGTTCCAGCTCTTCCATTTTCTCTTTTGTAACCTAAAAAACTTTTTGGGATTTCCATAATTAATTTACCATTTTTTTGTTTTTACATTGTGGACGTGAACATGTTCACCTTTTTTAATATCCTTTACTACTTTTCCTATATCGTGCCCATATTTAAAAATCGTATCTCCAACTTTTAAGTCTTTTAGAGCAATTTTGTGCCCTAAAGGAACATCATTAGTTGACGGAACTTTCACAGTTTTGTCATTTTCCATGATCCAGGCGCTACAATCTTGGCCTTTTTTAGTGGTTTCTATTACAACAACTCCTACGTTATCTTTTTCGTCGTGTATGATGAGATCAGGCTGTGACATAAAAATATCTAATGGATATAGACTAAAATTTAGTATAATGAAAGCTAGAATTTTTCAAACTACTGGTAAGAAATTTATGGCTAAAATGACAACTGAGGAAGCTTTTGTAAAAGTTTTACAAATGCATGGTATTGAACACGCTTATGGAATAATAGGCTCAGCCTTTATGCCTATTTCAGATATTTTTCCTGATGCAGGAATCACTTTTTGGGATGTTGCTCATGAAACTAACGGCGGCTTAATTGCAGACGGATATACAAGAGCTACTGGAAAAATGTCTATGGTTATCGCACAAAATGGTCCAGGAATAACTGGTTTGGTTACACCAATAAAAACAGCCTATTGGAACCATACCCCGTTATTATTGGTTACTCCTCAAGCAGCCAATAAAACAATGGGCCAAGGTGGTTTCCAAGAAGTTGAACAAATGAATTTATTTAAAGATATGGTTTGTTATCAAGAGGAAGTAAGAGACCCATCAAGAATGGCAGAAGTATTAAACAGAGTTATTGAAAAAGCCATAAGAGGTTCAGCTCCAGCGCAAATAAATGTTCCAAGAGATTATTGGACTCAAGTAATCGATATAGAATTGCCTCCAATAGTGCGATTAGAGAGACAAGCAGGAGGAGCTGATGCAATTAACAAAGCTGCAGATTTATTATCCAACGCAAAATTTCCGGTTATTTTATCAGGTGCAGGAGTGGTAATTGGCGGAGCAATAGATGATTGTGTAAAATTAGCAGAAAAATTAGATTCACCTGTATGTTCTGGTTATCAACACAATGACAGTTTCCCAGGAAGTCACCCATTAGCAGTTGGTCCTTTAGGTTACAATGGATCTAAAGCAGCAATGGAATTAATTTCAAAAGCTGATGTAGTTCTAGCTTTAGGCACAAGATTGAATCCTTTTTCAACTCTACCAGGATATGGAATTGATTATTGGCCCAAAAATGCAAAAATAATTCAAGTTGATATGAATTCAGATAGAATTGGCTTAACGAAAAAAGTTACTGTTGCAATCTGTGGTGATGCTAAAATGGTGGCTCAACAACTTTTAGGCAAACTATCGCCTAAAGCAGGAGACACTGATAGACAAAAAAGAAAAGATTTAATTCATCAAACTAAATCTGCTTGGTTGCAAAAATTATCAAGTTTAGATCATGAAGAAGATGATAAGGGAACTGTTTGGAACAAAGAGGCAAGGGAAAGAGATAAAGATAGAATGTCTCCAAGACAAGCGTGGAGAGCCATCCAAGCAGGTATGCCTGAGGATGTAATTATATCTAGCGACATTGGAAATAATTGTGCAATCGGTAATGCTTACCCAACTTTTGAAAAAGGAAGAAAATATTTAGCACCAGGATTATTCGGTCCTTGTGGTTACGGTTTTCCAGCAATACTTGGAGCAAAAATTGGTTGTCCCGATACCCCAGTTATAGGCTTTGCAGGAGATGGTGCTTTCGGAATTAGTATGAATGAAATGAGTTCATGTGCCCGAGAAGAATGGCCATCTATTACAATGGTGATTTTTAGAAACTATCAATGGGGTGCTGAAAAAAGAAATACAACACTTTGGTTTGATAATAATTTTGTTGGAACTGAGCTAGATCCAGAACTAAGCTACGCAAAAGTTGCAGATGCTTGTGGTTTAAAAGGAGTAACAGTTAGATCAATGGAAGAAACAACAAAAGCGATAAAACAATCTTGTGAGGACCAAAAAAAAGGTATCACGACTTTTATTGAAGTTATACTTAACCAAGAATTAGGTGAACCATTTAGAAGAGATGCTATGAAAAAACCAGTAAGAGTAGCCGGGATTAAAAAAGAAGATATGAAACCTCAAAAAGCACTTAATTAATTCATCCCACTTAGTGTTCCAAAGATATAAAAAGAGTATTTATTCTGAGAATGGTGAAGACGGAATAATCTTAGAAATTTTAAAAAGATTAAAATTAAGTACAAAGAATAGATGGTGTTGTGAATTTGGTGCTTGGGATGGAATACACGGGAGCAACACTTTCAATTTAGTAAAAAATTTAAATTACAACGCGGTATACATTGAAGGAGAAAAAAACAAATATAAATATTTGTTAAATACAAGTAAAAGATTTAAAAAAATTATTCCTGTTAACAAATTTGTAGAACATAAAAAAAATTCTTCAAATTCTTTAGATAAAATTTTAAAAAAAACTCAAATAAGTAAAGATTTTGATATTTTATCTATAGATATTGACTCTTTTGACCTTGCCGTTTGGAAGTCTTTAAAAAAATATAGACCAAAAATAGTTATTATTGAAATAAATAGCGGTTTACTCCCAGGAGTCAAACAAGTTCACGGTAAAGGAAAAATTGGGAATAGTTTTACATCTACCACGGAATTTGCTCAAAAAAACAAATACCAACTAGTGTGTCATACAGGAAATTGTATTTTTATTGACAAAAAATACTCAAAAAAATTAAGAATTCATAAAAAGTTTTTAAACAATAAAAATGTTGATTTATTATTTGATAGATCTAGGTTTAATATAAGAGATAATTTTATAAAGAAAATATTTAAAATAATCTTGCCAAATAAATTGATAAAATTTTTAATATATTTAAAAGTAAGACTTAAATATGAAAAATGAAAAAGTAAATAATCGAAGTTTTGGGATACTATTTTTTATAGTTTTTTTAATAATCGGCTTTTATCCAATGTATAATGGTGATAGTCCAAATATAAATTTTTTAATACTATCTTTACCGTTTATAATTTTAGGACTGCTAAATTCAAAAATTTTAACACCTTTTAACAAGGCGTGGATAAAATTAGGTGAAATTTTAGGTTTAATTATTGCACCTGTTATTATGGCTATTGTGTATTTTATTTTTTTAACGCCTATTAGTTTAGTAGTAAGAATATTTGGCAAAGATTTACTTAATATAAAGTTTAACAAAAAATTAGAAACTTATTGGATTAATAGAAAAAAAAACTTAGGTTCTATGAAAAAGCAATTTTAATATGATTGAATTTTTAAAAGAGTTTTGGGAATTTTTGATGATCAGAAAAAAATACTGGTTGTTGCCAATTATAATTGTTTTAGCATTATTTGGAGTTTTAATAGTTTTGAGCCAGGGATCTGCCGTAGCTCCGTTTATTTATACTATTTTCTAGTGACCTCAATTCTTGGAATATCAGCTTTTTATCATGATAGTGCAGCAGCATTAATTAAAGATGGTAAAATAATAGCAGCGGCACAAGAGGAAAGATTTTCAAGAAAAAAACACGATCCAAGGTATCCTTACAATGCGATTCAATATGTTTTAAATGAAGAAAAAATAAATTTAAATAATGTTGATCATATAGTTTTCTTTGAAAAACCATTTCTTAAATTTGAGAGATTGTTAGAAACTTACATGGCTTTTGCTCCAAAAGGGTTTAAATCATTTACCTTGTCCATGCCGATTTGGTTAAGAGAAAAATTGTTTCAAAAAAAATTTCTTTTTGACAACCTTAAACAACACGATGAAAATTTTAGCGATATAAATAAGATAAAATTCTCAGAGCATCACTATAGTCACGCCGCAAGTGCTTTTTACCCTTCTCCTTTCAAAGAAGCGATTATTCTTACTTTAGACGGAGTAGGTGAATGGGCAACAACCACTGTAGCTATTGGTGATAAAAATAATTTAGAGATTTTAAAAGAGATTCATTTTCCTCATTCTTTAGGCCTTATTTACTCTGCATTCACTTATTACACAGGCTTTAAAGTAAATAGTGGAGAATACAAATTAATGGGTTTAGCTCCCTATGGCAAACCAATATTTAAAGATTTAATAATTAATAAACTTTTAGATTTAAAAAAAGACGGCTCATTTAAATTAGATATGTCGTATTTCAATTATGCTACTGGCCTTACTATGACCAACAGTAAGTTTTCAAAATTATTTGGCGAGAATGTAAGAGATCCAAAAAAAGATTTACTCACTCAATTTCATATGGATATAGCTGCCTCCATTCAAGCAGTCACCGAGGAAATAGTATTAAGAATAACTAAAAATATTTCTCAGAAATATAAAATTAAAAATCTTTGTCTAGCAGGCGGAGTTGCTTTAAATTGCGTGGCTAATGGAAAAATACTAAAAGAAAAAATATTTGAAAATATTTGGATACAGCCTGCAGCAGGAGATGCTGGAGGTTCTTTAGGAGCCGCGTTAGCGTATTGGCATCATGAATTAGAAAAGCCAAGGCTAGAGTTTAAAGATCAAATGCATGGATCTTACCTAGGACCAAAGTTTGAAAATGATCAAATTGAAAGTAAACTTAAATCACTCAATGCAAAGTATAAAAAATATAGTGAAGATGAAATAATATCTTTGACAGCAAAAGAACTAGCAAAAGAAAAAACTATTGGTTGGTTTCAAGGAAGAATGGAGTTTGGACCTCGAGCTCTTGGAGGAAGGTCTATATTAGCAGACCCTAGATCAGAAAAAATGCAAAAAGAATTAAACTTAAAAATAAAATTTAGAGAGAGTTTTAGACCTTTTGCTCCTTCTGTTTTAAGAGAAGATGTTAATGAATGGTTTGAACTAGATAATGATAGTCCTTATATGCTGTTAGTTTCAGATGTGAAAAAAAATAAACAAATTAAAATGAAAACAGAAGATGAAAACTTATTTGGTATAGACAAGTTAAATGTAAAGCGATCAAGTATTCCTGCAATAACGCACGTAGATTATTCAGCTAGAATACAAACTGTACACAAAGAAACAAATCCGAGGTATTACAACCTTATAAAAGAATTTAAAAAAAATACCAATTGCTCAGTTCTAGTAAATACTTCATTCAATGTTCGTGGTGAACCTATTGTTTGCTCAGTCGAGGATGCTTTTAATTGTTTTATGGGAACTAACCTGGATATTCTAGTAATTGAAGATTTTATTCTTTTTAAAGATCAACAAGATCAATCATTGATAAATGATTATAAAAATAAATTTGAATTAGATTAATTTAAGACTGAAGCAGGATCTAATTTAACATCAAACCAATTTAGTCTTATATCTAAATGAGGGCCGGTAGCTCTTCCACTTTGACCTAAGGTACCAACTATTTCACCTTTTTTAACTTTTTGCCCAACTTTGACACTAATATCTTTCATGTGCATATAGAGAGTGCTAATTCCATGCCCATGATCAAAAATGATTGTTCCTCCTGTAAAATACATATCATTCTCTGATAAAGTAACTTCTCCATCCATCATTGCTTTAACCGGAGTACCTTCTGGAGCATGAAAATCTATTCCATAATGAGGTCTTCTAGGTTTGCCATTTAAAATCCTTTGACTACCGTAAACACCTGTAATTATATATTTATCAATTGGATACATAAAATTATTTTTGAAAAAATCATAAGCAGTGTCAATTGATCTTGCTTTTCCAATTAATATATTGTCTTTTTTTATTCTTTCATAGACTTCAGGCGGTGGTGTAACTTGTTTAGGAGGCAAACCATCAATTCTTTGAATTTTATACTCTCTTTTCAATACTTTTTTTTCAATTTTGTTTGTTTCTCCATCCTCTATAATTGTTATCAAGACATTATTTTTTCTATCTCTATCTAAACCAAAAGCAAAATAACCGTCTTTAGAAATTCGAATATCTCTATTATCAATTTTTACTTTTGAATTTGGATTAGTTTTTCCTAAAATAAAAGCACCTTGTTCGAATTTCCCTAAAAATTCAACAGCACCTAGATACTGAAATTTAAATACAAAAAAAATTATTAAGAAAATTCTCATCTAGCTGTCCAACCACCATCAATAACTATAGATGAACCAGTAATCATAGAAGCAGCTTCAGAAGCTAGAAACGTTATTGAAGTTGCTACATCACTTACAGTAACAATTTTATTAATCGGAGTATTTTCTTTTACATATTTATTATATTTTTTGTCGGCAAAATATTTTTTCGTTCTCGGAGTAAGCACTATATTAGGACAAACGCTATTTACTCTGATATTGTGCTTAGCTAAATCTAGGGCCATACCTTTGGTCAAACCCTCAACACCAAATTTAGTCATACTATAAACAGTTCTTTTTTGTCCTGCTACCAGTCCAAATATTGATGAAATATTTATAATTGATCCACTTTTTCTTTTTAATTTAATAATTTGATTAGCGCAAAGTTGAGCAACATTAAAAACAGCTTTGGTATTAACGTCTAATAACGTTTCCATTGAAGATTTTTTTACATTCAGAAATGCTTCAGGAATATTAGTGCCAGCGTTATTGACCAAAATGTCCAATTTGTTTAGATTTGATACAAATAATTTCATTCGATTATAATTATTAACATCACAAATAAAAGGTGTGTAGTTTACTTTAAATTTTTTAATTTCTTTTTTTAAAGTATTCAGTTCAGATTGATTTCTACCGACTGCTATTATATTTCCTCCTGCTTCAGCTATAGCTATTGCTGCACCTCTACCTATACCTTTTGTGGCACCTGTTATTAAGGCAGTCTTACCTTTTAAATTTACTTCCTTTAAAAAAATTCCCATTATTGTGCCGTCCAACCCCCATCTACCAATAAAGATGTTCCTGTAATCATTTCAGATGAATCTGCAGCCAGAAAAGCTACAGCTGTTGCAACATCACTTTCTTTTGCAACTCTTCCCAGTGGAATATTTTTTAGCATTTTATTTTTAAATTTTTTATTTTTGAAAAATTTTTTAACCATAGGAGTTTCAACAAAAGTAGGACAGATTGTATTTACTCTAATATTATAAGGTGCTAGTTCACAAGCCATGCCTCTAGCAAGCCCTTCTACTCCAAATTTATTCATATTGTAAACGTTACGCCCTTCACAACCAACCTTTCCTAGCTGAGATGACATATGAATTATAGATCCACCAATTTTTTTTCTATTTTTTGCTTTTACCATTTTTTGGGAGCATAATTGCGCAACGTTAAAAGCTGCTTTCATATTTAAATTGGTTAGGTACTCCATATTTTCCTGACTTACTTTTGTAAAATGTTGAGGTCTATTATTTCCAGCATTATTTACCAAAATATCTAACCGATTTATTTTTCTTAAAACTTTCTTTAAATCCTCCAAATTTGTTACATCACAAACAAATGATTGACTTGAACCCTTAGTTCTTTTTATAATTTTATTCACCTTGACAAGGTCAGATTTAGTTCTACTTAATATAATTACTTTAGCCCCCGCCTCTGCTAAAGCAACTGCGCAAGCTTTTCCAAGGCCTTTACCAGCTCCTGTAACAAGAGCAATTTTATTTTTAAGATTAATTTTTTTAAGCATTAAAGTATTAAGGTTTTAATATCCGTATATAT
>Ga0315315_10002294_pt1 | contig 17512 bp, 16 predicted proteins | sample M140m3416metaG_FD_203699 | JGI IMG/M metagenome (GOLD analysis project Ga0315315, IMG submission 203699) | Ammonia-oxidizing marine archaeal communities from Monterey Bay, California, United States - M1 40m 3416 | ecosystem: Environmental > Aquatic > Marine > Intertidal zone | place: USA... | reverse complement strand
TTTTCTTGTCCAAGAATATTTACAGATACAAGCGGTGAGGCTTCAGAGAGGCCATATCCTTGAGTAACTGGCATTCCAATTCTATTAAAAAATTTTTCTATGCTTGGGCTTAATGCTGCACCACCACTTAATAAAAGCTTTAGGCTTTTTAGCCCTAACTTATTTCTCAAGGCAATTCCAAATAATTTTGGAGCAACATTCATCAATATTCTTTTAAATATAGACTGTGAAATTTTTTTATTTATATTTTTATATATTTTTTCAAGTATCAAAGGAACTACTGGCCATATTGTGGGTTGTATTTCTTTCATCTCCTTTACCATAGTAGGCAAGTCGATTTTAGAGCAAAAGTGAATACAATTTCCTTTGCTCAGACCATGAAGAAGACTACATGTTAGTTCGTAAACATGATGAAGCGGCAATATAGAAAATGATTTTTCATATTCTTCTGAAGGTAGAATATTGTGTATGTCTTTTATATTGGAAATAAGATTTTTATGAGTTAGCAAAACCCCTTTAGGTTCTCCAGTTGTTCCTGAAGTAAATAGAATTTCCGCAATACTATTTTCTACGTCATTTGTGGAATTATCTATATTCTTTAATAATACCAAGGATTCGAGCTCATTGTTTTTTTCTGACTCTATTTTTATTGTGGTGTTATCCATCGTTTTTATTATATTTTGATGCATACTGAGCGACTCAAAGTTTTTAAGTTTATCTACCAGAAAAAGTTTTGCTTGAGTATATTTTAAAATGAAGTCTATACCCTGATTGTTCATTTTAGGATCGATTGGCACGGCAGTACAACCTATTTTCATTATAGAAAAAAACGAAATTACCCAATCAATTGAATTGAATCCAGATAGTGCAATGTTCGATCCTTTCTTAAACCCCAGATGACCTAATTCATTACTTTTTTTTGCTATGCTCGCTTCAAGTTCTAGATAGGTAAGAGTGTTGAGGGTGGAATTTTTATATTCCGACAATGCAATTCTATTTGGGAATTTTTTTGAGGAAAAATCTAAAAGCTCATAAAGTGATTCGATTTTATCAAAAGAAACATTCATTAGAGTAATAATACAGGATCATAAAGCTTTTTTAATCTAATAGTTTAATTGGCACGCATATTGCCATTCACCTAATAAGAATAAAATTAGGAGGTTTTAAAAATGTTTAAAAATAAAACTAAAAATTTTTTCATTTTTATATTTTTGTCTATCTTATCGGTTTTTTCAGTTCACAGCGCATCAGCGTCTAATTCTCCAGATGAGACGGCTTTCGTTTTCAACACATTATTATTTTTGATATGTGGTTTTCTTGTTATGTGGATGGCTGCTGGTTTTGCAATGCTTGAATCAGGTATGGTTAGATCAAAAAATGTTTCAACAATTTGTTTAAAAAATGTCGGACTATATTCAATTTCAGGAATAATGTTTTACATAGTCGGATATAATCTTGCCTATGGAATTCCAGAGGGCGGATACATCGGGAGCTTCACTTCGTTTGCTGCCGCAGAAGATATGGCTACTGGATATGCAGCACACTCTGATTGGTTCTTCCAAATGGTTTTTTGTGCAACAACAGTATCAATAGTTTCTGGAACTATAGCCGAAAGAATAAAAATATGGCCTTTCTTCATATTTGCCGCAATTTTAGCTGGAATTATTTATCCAATAGAAATGGGATGGCAATGGGGAGGCGGATGGTTAGCAACAATGGGATTCTCAGATTTTGCAGGATCTACATTAGTTCACGCGGCCGGTGGAGCAGCTGCACTAGCTGGTGCTATCATAATCGGACCTAGAATTGGAAGGTTTGGAAAAGACGGTACTTCAACTCCAATCCCAGCATCAAGCATACCTTTGGCTACTCTTGGTACTTTTATATTGTGGTTAGGTTGGTTCGGATTCAACGGCGGATCTCAACTTGCAATTGGCACTATGGATGATGCAGTAGCAGTCTCGAATATATTTGTTAATACAAACATAGCGGCATGCTCAGGTCTAATAGTTGCTATGGTTATTTCACAATTACTATACGGGAAAGTTGATGTTACTTTTGCATTAAATGGTGCATTAGCAGGACTTGTATCAATTACCGCGGAACCATTAATGCCTACAGCATACAGTTCTATGCTAATTGGTGGAGTGGGTGGAATGATTGCAGTCTTTGGTACACAATTTATTTCAAGTTTAAAAATTGATGATGTTGTAGGTGCCTTGCCAGTTCACTTGATAGCTGGAATATGGGGAACCATAGCAGTTGCAATAACAAATCCTGACACTTCATTTGTAACTCAAACTATAGGGGCTTTCTCTGTAGTTATCTTTGTCTTTATTGTTTCTTCAATCATATGGTCTTTACTTAAAATGACTATTGGAGTTAGACCTAGTGAAGAAGAGGAGCTTTTAGGCTCTGATAAAACAGAGGTTGGAATAGAAGGATATACAATTTAATTAAAAGACCGCATAAACGCAAACCTGCGTAGCAATACTTATTATAAGCTTGCTACCTCCTGGATAAGCCCCTGTTTCCTAGCTTTAATGGGGCTTATCTTCTTTTTTTCTAGTTTGGCACGACAATTGCCTCGTCTAAAATATAAGTAAAAGCTAGGAACCTTTTTATTTTTTTAAATATATTAAGGAATTGATTTTACTTATAATTTTACTATAGGAGTTTATTATGAGTATTGTCTTTAAAGTTACATTACTTTTTTTATTTCTTCCCTTTAGCTCTTTTGCTACAGGATTAGATTCAGGAGATACATCTTGGATTCTTACTTCGACAGCTCTAGTTCTCTTTATGACACTTCCAGGACTTGCATTGTTCTATGGAGGGTTAGTAAGATCTAGGAATGTCTTATCTGTATTAATGCATTGTATTGCCGTAGCTTGTTTAATGTCCATATTATGGGTAATAGCGGGCTATTCCATTGCTTTTGGCGATGGCCTTGGTTTGAACAAATATTGGGGTGGGATTTCTAAATTTTTCCTCAATGGAGTAAATTCGGAGAGCATGTCTGGCAATATCCCAGAGACTGTCTTCACTGGATTTCAGATGACTTTTGCAGTCATAACTCCTGCTCTTATTATTGGTGCTTTCGTTGAAAGAATTAAGTTCTCTTTTGTCTTAATTTTTTCGGCACTTTGGATGCTTCTATGTTATGCGCCAGTAACCCATTGGGTATGGGGCGGTGGTTTTTTAATGGAGCTTGGAACAGTTGATTTAGCTGGTGGTCTTGTTGTCCACGAAACTGCTGGTTTGGCAGCATTAGTTATTGCCTGCTTTTTGGGTACCAGGAAAAACACCGGTAAGCCTCCACATAATCCCGGCTATGTAATGCTAGGTGCTTGTATGCTTTGGGTTGGGTGGTTTGGTTTTAATGCAGGATCACAGTTAGCCGCTAATGGAAGCGCTGGTATGACGTTACTTGTAACACACCTGTCCGCTTCAGCTGCTTCTCTTTCATGGGCAGCTTACGAATATTTTAAATATGGAAAAGCCTCATTGGTTGGCTTGGTAACAGGAACTATCGCAGGCTTAGCAACAATTACTCCTGCATCTGGCTCAGTAACACCTTTAGAAGCTATTTTGCTAGGTTCTATAGCTGGTATAGTTTGTCAAGAAATGTGTACTGTAGTTAAAAGTAAATTTAATATTGATGACTCTCTCGATGTATTTGCAGTTCATGGATTTGGTGGAATCTTGGGAACACTTTCAATTGCTGCATTTGGTCATGCCGGTTGGTATGAGCAACTTTTTGGGGTTGTAACAGTAGGTATATATACAGTAGTTATAACAACCATTATAGTTATATTGGTTAAATCTATTGTCCCAATCAGGGTCGATTCTGATAACGAGGAAGTTGGTCTGGATCAATCAGAACACGGTGAAAAAGCCTATGATCTAAATAGTTAGATTCTATTTTTCTGATAGCATTTTTCCGCCGACTCCCCATTGATTTCTAGGAACCTCATCAATCTGAACATAGGTTGATGAGGCTGGCTTTCCAGCAACTTTAAGCATTGTCTTAGTTATATCAGTGACAATATCTTTTCGTTGTTTCTGAGTTAATTTTCCTGCAACTTTAACATTTATATAAGGCATATCAGCATCCAAAGAGAACCATGTATTTTTTACCACAACAATGACATTCTTTATCAGCTTTACTCTCTTCTGAATCATTTTCGTCTAGATTCTCTCGAACAACAGGGAACAATTTACTCCCACAGCCAGGACATTCTTTATGGTACGCAGAAATTGGTTCTACTACTTTTATTTTTTCCACAATTATATTTTACAATAAAAAAAGCCCCTTAAGCAAGATGCCACCCCGTAAAATTAAACATCTTGAAGGAGCTCACTATTTAATCTAACTAATTTTTATTTTTTGTCACCGTATTTTTATTTCTTCTTTAGCTTGTAATTATATTGGAAGATTTAGAGTATAATTAAAATTATGTATAAGTGTAACTCCTGTGATAAGGAGTTTGTTCAATGGCAAGGCCAGTGCGCTGACTGTGGCGAATGGAATTGTATTGAAGAAATTATAGTTAATAAAAAATCAAATAATTTAAAGTTAGTAAAAGATGCTAAGCCCGAAAAATTATCTTTAATTGAAGTTATGGATAATGTTAGGTATTCAAGTAACTTCCCTGAAATCGATCGTGTTTTAGGCGGTGGCTTTGTTCTGGGTTCTTCTGTTGTGATAGGGGGAGAGCCAGGTATAGGTAAGTCAACACTAGCCTTACAGTTAGCAAACTTGGCCAGAGATGATTTTAAGTTTATCTATTTTTCTGGAGAAGAGTCACAAAGGCAAATTAAATTAAGAGCTAGTAGGATAGGTATAGATTCTGATGATTTAATGTTGTCAGAAGACAATAGTTTAGAAGTAATTAAATCTCAAATTCGCCAAATTGCTCCTAGTTTTGTAATTGTTGACTCCATACATACAATCAAAAGCAATGAAAGCACGAGTTCTGCAGGATCAATTAGCCAGGTTACAAATTGTTCTCATGAGCTATCCGAAATGTCCAGAGAGTTAAACTTTACTCTTGTACTTGTTGGACATATAACAAAAGAAGGAGTAATTGCTGGACCTAAGGTCCTTGAGCATTTAGTAGACACTATTTTATATTTCGAAAAAATTGATAATGGAAATTTAAGAGTATTAAGAACATCTAAGAATCGTTTTGGTGCGACTGATGAGATAGGAATTTTTAATATGACTAATGAAGGATTAAAAGAAATAGCTGATACAACAAGACTATTTACCTCTAGTCAGATAGAGACTCCAATAGGATCGGTAATCTCCTCAAGTCATGAAGGAACAAGGCCAATGTTGGTTGAAGTACAATCTTTGGTTTCTAAGCCAATTCAGTCATTTGGTAAGAGATATTCGACAGGTATCGATAGTAGTCGGATAAACCTAATAGTTGCTATATTAGAGAAGTACTGCACGATTAAGTTATCTGATAAAGATATATTCGTTAGTTTAACAAAAGGAATAAAGGTTAAAGATATTTCTAACGATTTGGCTGTAGCGGTTTCGGTATATTCTAGCTTTAAAGAAATGCCGGTTTTAAATAAAAGTGTTTTTATAGGTGAGTTGGGCTTGAGTGGTGAAGTAAAAAAAATTGACAATATTGAGAAAAGAATAAAAGAAATTGAAAGATTAGGTTTTACTTCTTGCGTAATACCTAAAAACTCTAAGGATGATATTAAGATAAAGTTTAATAAGATAAAAATATCCGAGATAGAGCATGTTAGGGAAATTAAAAAATTTTTTTAGTTACAAAGGATATTAATAATGAAAATAGGAATTTTTGATTCTGGAATTGGTGGATTGACGGTGTTTAAAGAGATTTCAAAAGCTCTTCCATCTTTTGAAATCATTTATCTGGGCGATACTGCGAGGCTGCCTTACGGAATTAAATCTAAGAGGACCATAGATCGATACTCAGTTAATAATATTGAATTATTAAAGTCCCTAGATTGCGAAGTTATCGTTATAGCTTGTAATACCGCTTCATCTTATTCTACAAATTTACTTAGATCAAAATACAAAGAGCCAATTTTTGATGTTATATCTGCAGGGGTAAGGGCGGCACTTGAAAAAAACCTCAAGACGTTGGGTGTGATTGGTACCAATTCTACTATAGCCAGCAAGTCTTACAGTAGGATGATTCTGAAGAATAATCCTAATATCATAGTGCATAGCAAGGCTTGTTCGATTTTTGTTCCTATTATCGAACAAGGATTAGCTAAAAAAAAGTATTATGACAAGATAATTGAAGAAAATCTTAAGTTTTTTAGAAATAAAAAACTTAATGGTCTAATATTAGGATGTACACACTACCCACTTATTAAAAGAAAAATAAAAGATTATTTAGGAGATGATATTGATATGATTGATTCATCTTTAGAAATTTCGGCCTCTCTTAAGAGATATCTAGAAATCAATTACGCGTCAGAGTTTAGTAAAAAGAAAAGCAAGAGAACCATTTTGCTTACAGATAAGTCCGAATATTTTGATTCTGTTATTAAAAGAATGTTTAAAGGTCTAGATGTTAAAGTAAGGTTGGTAGATATAAAGTAAGGCTAAATTAATAGCCTTACTTTATAATTAATTTAAGATAGTTTTTTAAACTCTTCTGTTAGTGCAGGAAGAACTTCAAAAAGATCCCCGCATATACCGTAATCACATTTTTGGAATATAGGGGCGTCTGGATCCTTGTTTATAGCTACAATTACTTTTGATGAGCCCATACCAGCGTAATGCTGAACAGAACCAGATATTCCAACTGCTATGTAAAGATTCGGCGCGACAACTTTCCCTGTTTGGCCAACTTGCATTTCATAAGGAACATATCCTGAGTCAACAGCTGCTCTAGAAGCACCAGCACCAGCACCAATACTGTCGGCTATATTAAAAATAAGCTCAAAGTTTTCAGTACTAGCAACACCTCTACCACCAGAAACAATCTTGTCTGCTTCTGTGAGCTCCGGCCTGTCTTTAGGGACAAGCTTAGTTTCTAGAATCTTTATGTTTTCCTGTGAAGGAACTTCTGCTGTTTCTGTAATAACTTCAGCTGCTCCGCTACTCTCCGCAGCTTTAAAAGTATTAGGTCTAATAGTTGCAATCATTGGTTTTACATCATGAAATGTAATACCGGAGATTGATTTACCAGAATATCTATATCTTTTAATCGACAAAGTAGAAGAGGAACTTATATCAACATCAACAGCATCAAGGACAAGGCCACCAGATGTTAATGCAGATACTCTAGGCAAGAAGTCTTGGTTTTGTAAAGTGTTTCCGCCTAGTATTATATCAGGGTTATGTTTTTTAATAACTTCAGAAAGCGCTGAAGCATGTGCACTAGGATTAAATTCTTTTAGAGCTGGATTTTCTATCTTATATACCTTGTCAGCGCCAAACTTTCCTAAATCAGCCTCTATAGACCCCGCACTTTCGCCTACAAATACTGCGGCGACAGTTGCACTATTTTTTTCCTTAAGTTTTACAGCAGCTGTTAGAACTTCATATGTGATATTTCTAACTGTGCCATCTGCTGTTGTATCTACTAATACCCAAATTTCACTCATTTTTTTCTCCTTAAATAATCTTAGCTTCTTCTCTTAAAAGTTTTGTTAGATTTTCTGCTGCTGCTTGGACTTCTCCAGACTCAACCATATCAGAATTACCACCCTTTAAGACATTCAGACTTCTATTAATTACTGGAATATCAATGTTATCAACTTTAAATCTTGATCCATCAGCTCCTAAATTTTCTTGAGTTAAACCAAGTTCTTCTAGACTAATAGTATCCACTGTAACTTCTTCTAGTGGCTTCTTCTTAGCTTTCATAATTCCAGGAAGTGAAGCATAGCGAGGCTCATTAAGTCCTCTTTCAGCTGTAACTAAAGCAGGAAAATTTAATTCAATTATTCTTTGGCCACCTTCAATTTCCGATTGAACTTTTACAGTTTTTGCTGAATCATCCACATCAATTTTTGTTGCTATTGTAGCTTGAGGTATATCTAGCTCAGCTGCTACTTGAATCGCAACTTGTCCTGATTCTTCATCTATCCATTTTTTACCAGCAAGTATTAAATCTACATCACCCATGGCTTTAATTTTAGATGCTATTAACTTTGCAGTTGCATATGAGTCGGTTGCACCAAAATTTTCATCTTTAATATGAATAGCGGAATCGCCACCCATAGCCAAGGCAGTTCTTATAGTTTCTAGTGCTCTATCAGGCCCTATTCCTAGGATTACAACTTCAGCACCATTACTTTCTTTAATCTTTACAGCTTCTTCGACTGCAAATTCATCAAAAGGATTTAATATCCACTTTAATCCTGTTTCGTCGATTCCATTTCCTGAAGAGTTAGCAGCAATTTTAGCTTCTGTATCAGGAGTTTGTCTTACGATAACTACGATCTTCATTTTTTACCTCCAGTTTATAAAAAAAACCCTAAAATTGTAAACTAATAAAAGCAGCTTGTCGAGATTATGGTTATCCTAGCCTATCTTTCTTCTGTCTATTAATGACTTTGCCAAAGTATTCTTATCGATATAGTTAACTTCAGATCCAATGGGTACCCCTATCGCTATTCTGGTAATCAGAGGGCATAAATCTTTGATTTTTTCATAGATAAACTGTGCGGTAAATTCACCATCACTAGTTGGGTCTGTAGCTAGAATTATTTCTTTGAACTTTTTTTCCTTTATTCTTCTTATTAGTTGGCTTATTTTCAAATCCCCAGGTTTTATGCCTTGTGAGATAGATAACAATCCTTGAAGAACATGATATTGCCCTTCATACTCTCCACTGTTCTCTATTGATATTACATCGAGAGAGTTTTCAACTATACATAGGACTTCATCCTTTCTAGATTTATTTTGGCAGCTACATTCTTCATCAAAAATAAAATTATTACAAATGTTACATGTTTTTACTTTTTTTCTAGCTTCAACAAGGGACTTAGCGATTTCTAGGGTTAAATCCGAGGGCTTTCCCATTAGGTACAGAGCTAGTCTCGAGGCGGTTGATTGACCAATTCCAGGTAGTTTTGAAAAGGAATCAACCAATTTTACAAGCTCCTTTGGTAGGTAGTTCTTCGACATCTAGAGGAACCCTGGTGGAATCCCTAATGATGAAGCAGCTCGGGATATTTCACTATCAACTTGTTCTTTACCTTTAGCAAATGCTTCATTGATCGCTACTAGGATTAAGTCCTGAAGCATTTCTTTATCATCCGAAGATATTATTTCATCATCTATCTCGATTTTTAAGATTTCCCCGCTACACTTTGCGGTCACCTTTATCATATTGCCGCCTGCTGTAACTTCTAGAGTTTTATTCCCAGCTTCTTGTTGAAGCTTATCCATTTGGGTCTTCATTTTTTCAGCTTGCTTCATCATACTCTTCATGTTCATGTTTCCTGGCATTTTCATTTTCACTCATCCTTTTCTATATTTAATACTCTGCAGTCAAAAGTATTAAATAGATTTTTCATAGTTTCTGATTCAAATAGTCTATCTTTTTTTTCTGTAAATTTAAAATCATCAGAGCCTTCAATTTTGTTGGATTCTTTTGAATTTATAACTGAAACTTTACTAACCACATTAAACATCTTATCAGTAATATTTTCTATGGAAATCAGTTTATCTCTTTCATTCAGAATTTTATATATTAATTCGTTTTTAGTATCGATAGTAATATTATTGCCCTCAATCTTTACATCGCAATTTTTTAACAACTTATAGTTTTCATTATTACTATTTTTAAGCTCTTCTATAAAATTTAGTTCATTGAATTCAATTATTTGTGACTTTGGACTTTTTTTTTTAATGGGTTCTATTGTTTTTTTTATTTTTGAATCACTTTCATTATCGTAAGTTCCTGAATCTTTATGAGAGCTAGTTTTATCACTAATACTTTCTTCCTTAATGATTTCGTCAAAATTTAAATAATTAGATATAAGACAAAGCTTAATAAGGCTAGACTCTATTAGGAATTTTATATTTTGAGTTTTTCCACACATTTCATAAAGCTTTATGAGCTGATCAAATAAATTCTCCAATAATTCTAAATCGTATTTTTCTAACTCACTTATCTGGGACTCTTCAATTCTCATCAGATCTTCTATTTCATTCTGAATCTTGAGCTTATAATAAATTGCCGATCTAATATAATTTAGAAGAGAGTGAACAAATTTCTTTGAGTCAAATCCATTTTTATATATAGAGTCGTAATTTGTGAGACACCCCTTAATATTACTTTCAAGAAGGTTTTTTGAAATTTCAAATAAGATTTGGTCACTAGTTGCACCTAAAATTTGCCTTGTTTCGCTAATATCTACAGATTTATTTAGAGAGGTCATAAGTTGTTCAAGTATGCCAAGTGAATCTCTTACTGAACCTCGAGATTCCTCTGCTATCAATGATAATGAATCTTCATCGATTGATATTTTCTCGCTACCACAAATATTTTTTAAATTTGTAATTAGTGAGGTTTTATCTAGTGTCTTAAAACTAATCATTTGACACCTTGATAGTATCGTAGGCGGTATTTTTTCAACCTCTGTTGTGGCTAATATGAAGACTGTGTTCTTATTTGGTTCTTCTAAAGTCTTCAAGAGAGCATTGAATGCTGCTTTCGACAACATGTGTACTTCATCAATTATAAAAACTTTATACTTGCAATTGATTGATGAATAGTTGGAGCTTTCTATTATCTCTCTTATTTGATCGACCCCATTATTTGAGGCTGCATCAATCTCAATTACGTCTAAAGACTTATTTTCATCAATTTCATTGCAAATCGAACATTCATCACATACTTTGTTTTCTTGAAGTTCATTGCAGTTAATAGTCTTAGCGAATATTCTTGCCATGGAGGTTTTACCTACACCCCTAGAACCACAAAAGATTAATGCATGTGGTATGGATTCGGTTTCAATAAAACTTCTTAAAATAGTTAAAGCATTATCTTGACCTACAACTTCATTAAATGTTTTTGGTCTATATTTTCTTGATAAAACTTTGTATGACATATCAAATACTCTAAACTGGCTGACTAATCTATGATACCCAATCTTGATTGCTACCGTTGCTACATTTCTGTCCTGGCGGAGTTTACAATAGACTGTCATCAAAGACTAGCCAGCGAAAAATTTTCGGAGAGTGTGGGATTCGAACCCACGAGAGGTTTGATCCTCTACACGCTTTCCAAGCGTGCGCCTTCGGCCACTCGGCCAACTCTCCAACGAGACAATATTAACATTTTCCTGGATTATTATCTTTATCATTTTATTTATTTTTTCAATCAGTTACCATTGATTGTCTTATGAAAAAGTGGAAAATTGAAGATAAAACTTTACTAAAGAATCTTAAAATTTTTGATTTATTTAAATATAAACTTGTATCTCCATATTCAAAGAGCGAGAAGAAAAGTTTTGACTTTTTCGTCTTTAATTCTGTAGATTGGATTAACGTATTACCTATTACAAACACAGGCAAAGTAGTTTTTGTTGAACAATATAGACCTGGGACCGACTCTATTACTTTGGAACTACCTGGAGGCATGGCTGATAAAGATGAGGACCCCATAGAATCCGCGAAAAGAGAATTAAAAGAAGAGACAGGATATTCTTTAGGTAAATGGACGAAACTAGGTGTCGTACATCCCAACCCTGCAATTTTAACAAATCAATGTCATACTTTTTTGGCATTGGATGTAGAAGAAGTTTCAAGTCCTCAAAATGCTGGCAGTGAATATACTCAAATAAAGTTTGTTGATTTGAAGGATTTAGACAAACTCGTATTAGAAGGTAAAATAACTCATTCGCTGGTGATTAATGCAATTTATTGGTACAACCTTTATAAAAAAGATTGATTTGGGCGAATGGCGGAACTGGTAGACGCGGTGGCCTCAAAAGCCACTGAACTTATGTTCATAAGGGTTCGAGTCCCTTTTCGCCCATTATATGATTATGAATATAAAAAACTTTTTGAATTTAAATTTTTTAAAATTTCTTTTTTTCTCTCTTAATGGAAGAATTAATAGGCAAACTTGGTGGTATTCTCAGTTCTTTCTGGTGTTCCTCGGAGTCTTAATTCTAATCCCTTTTTCATCCTTGTTAAGCTTCTTAAATTTTGAGAAAAATCAGGTTGAAAAGTTTGTATCATTTATGGTTTTGTTGATATCTGCTTTATCTATATTTCCAGATTCAAAAAGGCTTCAAGATAGGTCTATAAACGGTCTATATGCCATATTTCCATATTTGGCTGCAATTCCTTTGCAATTTCATTTTGTTCCTGAATTTTTATTGAAGATATACATTATATGCACATGGGTGCTTAAAGCATATATTTTTGTGAACACAGGAATTTTGAAGGGGGATAGTAATCCTAATAAGTACGGAGAATTGGATGATTTCAAAGATGATTTTAAAGAAAAATTAGTTGATAAAAAATCTAAGGACTAGTAACGAGGCATTTTATCATCAAAAGCTGACGCCCAAGCGTCTATTCCACCAGCAAGATTTTTAACCTTTTTAAAACCCATCCCTTTTAGTATTCTTGCTGCCTGAAGGCTTCTCATACCATGATGGCAATAAACAATTATTTCATCAGCACTATCAAGTTCATTCGCTCTGGATGTAATTTCCCCTAGTGGTATAAGAGTGGAATTATCAAGTTTGCAAATCTCGTATTCACCATACTCTCGGACATCAAGAAGAGTTACCTTTCTTTTTTCATCTACAATCTTCTTAAGCTCACTTACTTGCACTTCGAATTCATCTTCAGCTTCAGGTGAATTATTGATGCCACAAAACTCTTGGTAATCAATTAGACCTTTTATCTCAGGAGTATCAGGATTTTTCCTTAACTTAATTTCTCTAAATGTCATTTTTAATGAATCATAGAGCATTAGCCTTCCACTAAGAGTTTCACCAACACCAAGAATTATCTTTACAGTTTCTGTTGCTTGAATAACTCCTATTATTCCTGGCAAAATTCCAAGCACGCCTCCTTCTGCGCAAGAGGGTACCATTCCTGGTGGAGGTGGTTCTGGGTATAAATCTCTATAATGAGGACCACCTTTGTAGTTAAATACCGTTGCTTGGCCTTCAAAACGAAAAATGCTTCCATAAACATTAGGCTTATTTAATAATACACATGCATCATTAACAAGATATCTTGTAGCAAAGTTATCTGTACCATCTACAATTACATCATAATCTTTAAAAATATCTAAAGCATTTTCTGAGGTCAATCTTAGGTTGTATGTATTTATATTTATATCAGAGTTAAGCTCATGCAATCTTTTTTTAGCTGATTCAACTTTAAGCTCACCAATACGATCCTCAGCATGTAGAATTTGTCTTTGAAGATTACTTAAATCAACTACATCATCATCAACAATACCCAAAGTACCGACTCCTGCGGAAGCCAAATAAAGAGCCAAAGGCGAACCTAGTCCACCAGCTCCTATACATAAAACTTTTGCTGCAGCCAGTTTTTCCTGTCCATTTACGCCAACTTCCGGCATTATAAGATGTCTGCTGTATCTTCCTATTTGATTCTTAGTTAAACTCAATTTAAATCCTATGTATCCTATAATAATTATTGTTTATTAGATAACCATCAAAGGATAAATATCAATATTTTATATTAATTTTACTACTTAAAGTTAAGTTGAAAATATAGCATAAATTAGAGATTTTAAAATATTTTAAGCTATATTTTTTTAAATTATTTGTAATATTTGTTTTTTTTATATTAATTAAGTAAAATCGTACTACAAAAATTGGAAATATTGGGGTAGAATATAAAATGAAACAAACAACAATTAAGATTAGTGTTACTCAAGATGGTCTTCTTCCAGAAGAAGTTACTTTATTAGGCAAGATTTTTATCCCCCCAATACAAAAACAAATATTAAGGTCGACAGGTTTTGAAAAAATTGATGATTCTACTTATGCTGGAGTTATGCCAGTAAAAATTATTGCAAACTCAAAAGTCCAAGAGATTGAATTTGAAATTGGTGCTATCCCCGACTTTAGAAAGAAAGTTGTCGAATTTGTTAATGTAGTAAGTCTGCAAGACTTCATTGAACCTGATCCTGAACCTGTAAGTGAGCCTAAAAAGAAATCTAGTAAATCAAAAAAAGAAAAAGATGAAAAGAAAGAAACTGTAAAACAAAAGAAAAAAATCGTTGGCACTAGCCCGCTTAAATCCAAGGCAAAAAAAGCTTCTAATAAGAAGGTTGCAGTTAAGAAAACTTCTAAGAAGGCAGCCCCTAAGAAGCCTGCTACAAAAAAAGTTAGTCCTAAAAAAGTTGCAACCAAAAAGGCTGCAACCAAAAAGGCTGCAACCAAAAAAGTAGCTGTAAAGAAGTCAGCCAAGAAAACTTCTAAGGTAAATAAGACGAAGAGGAAATAAAAATAAATAAAGAAGCTAGAATTAAAGATTCCCTCACTTTTGACGATGTTTTACTCGTTCCTTCTTATTCTGCAATAATGCCTTCCGCAGTAAATGTTAAAACAAAGATTACGAAAAAAATTTCTCTAAATATTCCAATTATAAGTGCTGCCATGGATACTGTAACCGAGGCCCGAACTGCTATTGCTATGGCACAGGAAGGAGGATTAGGGGTAATTCATAAAAATATGAGTATCGAGCATCAATCCGATGAGATTGAAAAAGTTAAGAAATATGAAGGTGGAATGATTATTGAGCCACATACTATATCACCTCAATCTTCGGGCAAGCAAGCGCTCGACATAATGACAACTAAGAACTTTACTGGGCTCCCCGTTACTGAGAAAGATGGAGTACTTTTAGGCATAATAACAATGAGAGATTTAAGGTATGAGAAAAATCTACATTACAAAGTAAGTAAATTGATGACTCAGAAAGAAAACTTAAAGGTTGTTGAGGCAGGGACCAGTCCCAATGAAGCTAGAGAGTTACTTCATAAATATAAAATAGAAAAGCTACCAGTTGTAGATAAAAAGTTCAGACTCCAGGGGCTAATTACAATGAAAGATATTCAAAAAAGTAAAGAATTTCCTTCAGCCTCAAAGGACAAGCAGGGACGATTATTAGCAGCAGCAGCTATAGGTGTTGGCACAGATATGGAGGATAGAGTAGAAAGTCTTATTAAAAGTGGCTTAGATATTTTATTTATAGATACGGCTCATGCTCATTCAAAAAAAGTTATTGATGCGTTAAAATTTATTAAAAAGAAACATAAAAATATTCAAGTTGTAGTTGGGAATATTGCAACTAGCGAGGCTGCCAAAGAGTTAATTAAAGCTGGAGCAGATTCATTAAAAGTGGGGATAGGGCCAGGCTCTATTTGTACTACTCGAATTATAGCTGGAATAGGTGTACCTCAACTAACAGCAATATTAGATGTCTGCTCAATTGCCAAAAAGAGTAATATCCCAGTTATAGCTGATGGTGGCATTAAGTATTCTGGGGATATTACTAAAGCTTTGGCTGCGGGAGCCAACTGTGTAATGATTGGAAATCTATTAGCCGGAACTGACGAAGCACCCGGCGAAATGGTTCTTTATCAAGGCAGGACATTTAAGACTTATAGAGGTATGGGCTCAATAGAGGCTATGAAAGAGGGCAGTAAGGATCGATATTATCAAGACGATATAATTGACTCAAAGCTTGTTCCAGAAGGTATCGAAGGTAGAGTCTCATATAGAGGGCCAATAAGTAAAGTTGTTTATCAACTTGTAGGCGGACTTAAGGCTGGTATGGGATACACTGGCTCAAAAGATTTATTGACTTTGAAATCTGCTAAATTTCTCAAACTTACTAATGCAGGACTCAAAGAGAGTCATGTCCATGATATATCAATTAGCAGAGAAGCACCAAATTATTCATTAGATTAAAAGTTATGAACTATAGTAAGGTATTAATTTTAGATTTTGGTTCACAAGTTACAAAGCTAATAGCACGAAAGATAAGAGAGTTGAATATTTACTCGGAGATTCTTCCATATAAAACTAGCTTTAAAAGAATCCAAGAAATTAATCCAGATTGCATAATTCTTTCGGGCAGCCCTGCAAGTGTTCATGATAGAAAGGCTCCTCAACCAGATTTAAGAATTTTAGATTTAGGACTACCTATACTAGGTATATGCTATGGTGCGCAGCTCTTATCAAAAGTTTTGGGCGGGAAAGTCGCAAAATCAAAAATTAGGGAATTTGGTCCTTCTAAGCTAAAAAAGATTTCAAATTCAAAGCTATTAAAAAATATCAAGAATAATGATATATCATGGATGTCTCATGGAGATACAATTGTTAAGCTTCCAGCAAAAATAAAAGTAATTGCCAAGTCTGAGTTCGGATCTATATCATTATTTTCATCCAAAGATTGCAAAATAGTCGGTACACAATTTCATCCAGAGGTTGTTCATACTGAATTTGGCGAACAATTTTTAAAAAACTTTTTAGTCGACATTTCAGGTTGTAAGCAAAATTGGAAACCAGAAAAACTAGTAAAGCAAAAGGTAAATGATATAAGGAATATTATAGGTAAGGATATAGCAATTTCTGCAATTTCTGGAGGAGTTGATTCCAGTGTTTCTTCAGTATTGGTTAGTAAGGCTATAGGCAGTAAACTTAAATGCTTCATTGTTGATACTGGATTAATGAGATATAACGAAGTAAATGAAATAGTTCCTGTTCTTAGAAGTCTTGGAGTTAATCCAAAAGTTATCAATGCTGGCAACCTATTCCTTAGAAGATTAAAGGGCGTAGAGGATCCTGAGAAAAAAAGAAAAATAATAGGTAAAACGTTTATTGAATTATTTGATAAGGAATCAAAAAAAGTTTCAAATGCCAAATTTTTAGTCCAAGGAACTCTGTATCCTGATGTAATTGAAAGTGTTAATGTTAGTGGACCTTCTGCTGTAATTAAATCTCATCATAATGTCGGTGGGCTTCCTAAGAATATGAAGCTTTCATTGGTCGAGCCTCTAAGAGATTTGTTCAAAGATGAAGTTAGAGACCTAGGCAAAGCTTTAAAAATTAAAAAGAGTTTAATTGGTAGACACCCCTTTCCTGGTCCAGGACTGGCAATAAGAATCATTGGCGAGGTAACAAAAAATAGAGTTAAGCTTTTACAGAAAGCTGATAAGATTTTTATAGATATTTTAAAAGAGAAAAAATTGTATGATAAAGTTTGGCAAGCTTTTTGTGTTCTTGTTCCTATTAAGACAGTAGGGGTTATGGGCGATGAAAGAACTTATGAAAACACAATAGCGATAAGAGCAGTCAACAGTGTGGATGGTATGACAGCAAATTGGGCAAGAATACCTTTTGATATTTTGGATCTGATATCCTCAGAAATTATCAATAATGTAAAAGGTATAAATAAAGTTGTCTTTGATATCTCCAATAAACCACCTAGTACAATAGAGTGGGAATAGACCCTGGACCACTTTATAATAAAGACAATCTTATAAACACC
>Ga0315315_10002293_pt1 | contig 17515 bp, 19 predicted proteins | sample M140m3416metaG_FD_203699 | JGI IMG/M metagenome (GOLD analysis project Ga0315315, IMG submission 203699) | Ammonia-oxidizing marine archaeal communities from Monterey Bay, California, United States - M1 40m 3416 | ecosystem: Environmental > Aquatic > Marine > Intertidal zone | place: USA... | reverse complement strand
TGGTGAGCCAGTAAATCACCCCGAGATAGAAAGTTATTTTCATGATTTTTCAGATGGGTATTATCATCTCAGACAGGATGGTAGTCATTAGTTAAACATCTTCAGTCGTCTTTCTTAGTTTTCTGGTCCTGACGATACCTCTTGGTGAGTGTTGATGGGGAAGCTGGCAAGGATCGCACGGAAGGTAAACCTAAACCATATTTGAGTGCCAGTGTTCTAAGCAGTAGGGCGCTTGATACTGTCGCTGCAATCTGAATCTCCGAGTTAATTCCGAAATTGCCGAGTAGGACATAGATTAACCCACCCAAGAGTGCCGCTGAGGCGTAAAGGTCATGGGTAAAAATGGATGGAATCTCATTCACAAGAAGATCTCTAATCACGCCGCCGCCGCAGGCAGTGAGTACGGACATTATCACTATAGTCATTGGCACGGCCCCCAGTCTATCTGCTTGAGCCGCACCTATCGCGCAAAACACGGCTAGTCCCACAGCGTCCGCGGCGAGAACATAATCCCAACGTTTCGCTATTTTTGGTGCTGCTACAAATACTAATAGGGCACCCAACGTGCATATAATGATATAGCTCTCATTTACCAATGCGAGGGGAGGCGTTTGCCCAAGCAGTAGATCTCTGACCAAACCTCCCCCGATACCGGTAGCTATCGACAGCGCGATGACACCTAGAATATCCATTTCATACCGTACGGCTCTGAATGCGCCGGAAATAGCAAACGCTAAAGTACCAAACAAGTCTAGAATTAAAAGCATTTAAATCAGTAGTCTCATCGCAAAGCCTTATGTATATTATTAGTCTCTTCGAAAAAAGGTGTAGTCAGATGGAACCAGATAAGATTGTAACCGCTTTTTGTGAAACGCTTAATAACAGTTTGCAAGAAAGTCTCGCATATATTTCCGATGATTGTGTATATCAAAATATGCCATTCCCAGCGGTGATTGGTCCTCAAGGAGTGTTAGAGACGTTGCAAGGTTTTTTTGAAATTACTGGACAAGTGCGAATCGAGACAATTAAACAATGCAGTGTGGGCAATTTTGTAATGAATGAACGTATTGACTACTTTGAGCCACCTAAAGGTAAGGCATTCGGATTACCGGTTGCCGGAGCATTTGAGATTTCGAATGGCAAGATAATAGCGTGGAGAGATTACTTTTGTATGCGGCAGTTTAGCGAAGGAACGGGACTCAATCTCTAAAAATATACTCCTAGGGCAGGAGTCTCCTCGTTTTTGAAGGGGAGACCTCTTGCTATCTTCGGATAAGTCTTATGTTTTTGGCAGCTTTGGTTCTTTAGGTTCAATAATACCTTCAGCTTTTACCCAAGCACCAAACCCTCCAGCCATGTGGGCTACCGGAGATAACCCCATATTGTGCACCGCCTGAGCAGCCAACGCTGAGCGCATACCACCTGCGCAAAAGAAAATAAATTTTTTACCACTAGCAAATTCTTCCCGATGATAAGGGCTGTTGGGATCTACCCAGAACTCCAGCATTCCTCTTGGCGCGTGCGTGGCTCCAGGTATGGCGCCGTCACGCCAGAGTTCGCGGATGTCTCTGATGTCGACCAATTGCACGTTATCATCGGTAGATACTTTCATCACTTCTTGTACGGACATTGTTTCTATAACACTTTCAGCTTCCTCGCAAAGTTCTTTAATACCTTTGATGATCATAATTTTTTTGACTCCTTACTCCGCGTTAAAACTCTGCATAGCTAGATTAGCCATTTTCAGAATAACCTTACCATAAATTAAACCCTAAACATGATAGTATCTCGCCTATTTCGTGTCACTACCTTCGATAAATTAAGTTCTACATTTTTTGAGTAGCGAGGATAGAAGAACACTTTTTCACGAGGGTCTTAACTTGAAAATTTCAAATAGTATGGTGACATCCTGCCTGATGCTTACTACAGTGATGTTGCTTTGGTCTTTAGGGATAATTGTTGCTAAAAGTGTATCTGATCTGGTGAACCCAATCGGTTTTTCGTTTTGGCGTTGGATGGTGGCGGCAGGCGTACTCACCCCATTTGTATTTTCGCAGTTTGTTAGTCAGAGGAGAGTCATTTTACAAAAATGGCCCTATTATTTTCTATTAGGCCTATTTATGGCCGGCGGTAGCACTATGTTGATGTGGTCCGTCCAGTATACATCGGCTACGAATGTTGCCCTTTTTAGCGCAAGTCAACCGATGGTCACCGCTTTGATGACTTGGGTCATTTTAAAGGATGTGCCTACTCGATTGCAGTTATCTGGAATGGTCGCGGCATTAGTCGGGATAGCCGTGATGGCAACACGCATGGATATTAGAGTTCTCCTTGATTTGACCTTTAATCTCGGTGATTTGTTCGTGTTAGTCGCTGTGTTATTTTATTCATTATATTCGGTTAACCTTCATCGCTGGTTTGCTGATGTGTCGCCTTTCCTCATGATGTATCTAACAGTTCTCGGGGGAATCATTATTTTAATTCCGTTTTATGGCTATGAACTGCAATCGCTCGGGGGGTTTTATCCGAGTATTGAAGTTTGTGTCGCGATTGTTTTCATGGCAACGATCCCTACTATCGTCGCGACTACAATGTGGAACGTCAGCGTAGGTGTGGTTGGAGCCAATAGGGCGTCAATATTTTTGAGTTTGTTGCCTATTTTTGGAATAGGTCTAGCAGTTTCTTTTTTAGGCGAGGCGCTCTTGAATTATCATTTTGTTGGCGCTTTTCTAATCTGCGCTGGGATAGCTGCTGTAGTTTGGCCTCAAGACGGCCTATAAGCTAACCCGAGGGCCCACCGTTTACAAAGATGACTTGTCCGGTCACATAGCTGGACACATCCGACACTAGCATTGCTACCATGCTAGCAATTTCCTCTGGTTCACCAGCCCGTTTCATGGGCACCATATTCAGGAATGCTTTTGCTTTTTCTGGCCCCATCTCATCTAGCAATCCTTGTAACATCTTGGTGTTGATTGGCCCTGGGGCGATCGCGTTCACGCGGATTCCGTTGGGCGCTTCTTCTTTTGCTAAGATTATTGTCAGCGCTTCTAAACCGGCTTTTGATACAGCATAGGCTCCAAATGTTGGCGCCAAGCGTTTAGTAATATTAGAGGAAAGATTGACAATGTTACCTCCGCCCCGTCGGCGCATTATTGGAATAACTTTGCGAGTAATGTCAAATACACTATTTAGGTTAACGTTTATCATTTCTTTCCAGTCTTCTGGGTCAGTATCAGCAATAAGATTCTCGTTTGATGAGATTGCCGCGTTGTTGACTAGAACGTCTATTTTCCCCCAAGTGCTTAGAGCAGTTTCTACTACCGTATCAACAGATTCTGGCCTGGTTAGATCCGCCTTAACACAGACACACTCACTGCCTAAGTTTCGAATTTCTTGAGTGGTCTCGATTGCAGAGGATTCGTCACTTTTATAGGTTAATAGAGTCTTATAACCGTCCGCAGACATTCTTAGTGCGATAGCTTTACCAATACCACGAGTACCACCTGTTACAACACACGTAGGGGTGTCTTGCGCCATGAACCAGCTCCCTTTTATTTGATTATATAGTTTAACTTTTTTCCTTTGATGATGTTAGGGATAGCAGGAGTATCATGCCGATTAATAAGGTTGCCGATCCAAGGAAAAGGTATGCGGCTTGGAAAGAATTGGTTAATGTTACGATTAGACCAAAAGCCGGAGGCCCCACCACTACTCCGAAAAATGTAACAAATAAGCCTCCACCAGTAGCTCGCGACACATCTTTGTCTTGTACTGTTCGTGTGATTTCTGCTAGATAGATGCCATTCCATGCGGCACCGGTAGCGCCAAAGCAGGCGCACAAAACGAAAATTCTATAAGTTGACCAGTCAGAGTCTACAAATCCAGTTAAAATTGTAATACCCGCCATTACGAACGCTAATAGAATAATGAGTGCATTACTTTGACCTGTTGCATCTGCAACTACTCCCCACAGTATGCGACCTGCAACCGCCGAAATACCAACAATTGCTAAAGCAATTCCCGCTTGTTGGGTTACCCAGCCTAAATCGGTTTCAAGAAATGTCACTAAAAAATAAATATAGCATTGCTGCGTCGCCGAGAAAAAAAATGTGGCGATGGCAATAAGCTTCAATTTGGGATGCGTTAAAACTAATTTCAACGAACTAAGAAAATTACCTTTAAATAGATTTGCGTTGGGCTCTAAATTGGTGTCGAATTCTCGCCGCCATTTCTGTAATCCTGCCCCGAGCGCCACGACGAATAACGCTAAAACTAGCATTGATGTTTGCCAATTAAACCATACCAGAAGCCAAGGCACTAACAGACCTGCAAGTATCCCTCCAAGCGGCACCCCTGTCTGTTTAACGGAGAATCCTAGTGACAAATATTGCGAAGGCACGTGGCGGGCAAGTAGTTGACTGCTAGCTGGAGTGGCTGGTCCATAACCTAAACCACAGATAAATGCAGAAATTAGGAACCAAACCCAGTGATTACCAAGACATATTAGTAAACCCAGAGCGCATACACACATGATACTTTGACTAACCCGTATGGGACCGTACCTTTGGACAAAGCCTCCCGAGAGGAGAGAGCCAATCATGGCGCCTATATAGCTAATAGAGGCATAGATACCTATAGTCGTGACATCTAATTCTAGTTCTCTGGCAAGAGTTGGAGCCATTACCGAGACAGTCAGAGAAATCATAGTAACCAAGGCTTGAATTGCTGTGGTGGAAGACAGGGAGATAAATAGATTTCGAGCAGCGCTTGCAGACATAGAATTTGTAAAGCCTTGTTTTATATCGACTTTACTGCTGAAAGGCGAAAATAACAGTTCTGGGGAAATGATTCATATGAATGATATCAGATTAATGCTGTCAGTTGACAAATGGTTAGTTGGGCTAAATATTACAAAATTTTTTGTTAATTAATTAAATTTGTAATATATTACCTATAGGCACTGCGATCTCACACGGGGGCAATAAAATGGAAGAAAACGCTGTTTCGAACGATCAGTTTAGATTTGACCAAATAATAGATGCGGAAGAAAAAATTGAGCCTCGTGATTGGATGCCTGAAAAGTATCGCTTAAATCTTATTAGGCAGATATCGCAGCATGCACATTCTGAAGTAGTTGGGCAGCTACCCGAGGGAAATTGGATTGGTCGAGCACCGACACTGCGCAGGAAAGCTACGCTGTTAGCAAAGGTACAAGATGAAGCGGGACATGGCTTGTATCTGTATAGCGCGGCTGAGACGTTAGGTGAATCGCGAGAAAAAATGATGGATGATTTGCTTAGCGGAAAAGCCAAGTACGCTACTATTTTCAATTATCCCACTCTAACCTGGGCAGATGTTGGAGCGATCGGTTGGCTCGTAGATGGTGCGGCTATAGTAAATCAGATCTCATTATGTCAAACCTCTTACGGTCCGTATGCTAGGGCAATGGTTCGGATTTGTAAGGAGGAAAGTTTTCATATGCGCCAGGGCTTTGAGATAATGCAGGTGCTTTCAAATGGTTCACCTACCCAAAAATCTATGGCACAGGATGCGCTAAATAGATGGTGGTGGCCAACCCTTATGATGTTTGGACCCCATGACGGGGATTCTGCTCATAGTCAGCAGTCTATGAAATGGAAGATAAAACGCCAATCAAATGATGAGCTAAGACAAAAATTTGTTGACCAAACTGTTGAGCAGGCTAAGCATCTCGGCCTGACGATCCCCGATGAAGATCTGAGATGGAACTCGGAGCGAGCTCATTACGAATTTGGACCTATCGATTGGGATGAATTTCAGCGTGTCGTTAAAGGTGGTGGTCTGTGCAACAGAGACCGACTCCACGCTCGACGTAGAGCTGATGAAGAAGGTGGCTGGGTCAGGGACGCCCTGGTAGCTTATGAAGAAAAGAGATGTAAGAGAGACACAGGAGTGGCAGCATGAATTTACTGCCACTTTGGGAAGTTTTCGTTCGAACTCGACGCGGCCTTGATCATAAGCATATTGGCAGTCTGCATGCCGCAGACGGAGCTCAGGCATTGCAGGCTGCTAGAGATACCTATACGCGCCGGCAAGAGGGGGTAAGTATCTGGGTGGTTGAGGCATCCAAAATTCATGCTAGCCAGTTTGAAGATAATGCTTCGTTTTTTGAGCCAGCTGAGGATAAGGTTTATAGACACCCGACATTTTATGACGTTCCCGACGAACTCAATCTCTGATGAACAAGCACTTTCAATATGTCTTAAGGATGGGTGATAACGCTCTCATTTTAGGACAAAGGATGTCTGAATGGTGCGGGCATAGTCCATTCTTGGAAGAAGATATTGCTATGGCGAATTGCGCCCTTGATCATGTTGGCAGGGCACGCATGCTTCTGACGCATGCGGGTACTCTTGAAGATAAAGGGAGGACAGAAGACGACCTGGCGTTTTTGCGTGACGAACGTGAGTTTTTTAACTTTCTCATTTGCGAGTTGCCTATAGGAGATTATGCGTTTACCTTGATGCGACAGTATCTGGTGGATGCCTATCATTTTCATTTGTATAGCAGGCTACAAACATCTTCTGATGGCGTGTTGGCAGCAATCGCCGCAAAAGCAATAAAAGAAACGACTTACCATGTTAGAAGAAGCGGTGATTGGATCATAAAATTAGGCGATGGGAGTGACGAAAGTCATCGTAGAATGCAAGATGCTCTCGATGAAGTCTGGGGCTATACGGGCGAACTTTTCGCTGCAGATGAGGTAGATGATTTTGCCTCCAGTAAAGGGATAGGTCCTGATCCGCATGCGCTAAGGTTAGATTGGGAGCGCGATGTGTTTGATAAGCTACGTACTGCGACATTGCGTATACCAGAAGAAATCTGGCCAATTAGTGGTGGTCGTGAAGGTGTTCATACTGAAGCAATGGGGGCTTTACTCGCTGAGATGCAATTTCTGCAGAGAAGTTATCCGGGACTTAATTGGTGATAAACAGTGTCATTAATTAGTCAACGACGAAACCAAATGTCGGAGACGGAGATCCTTCAACTATTAGAATCTGTTCACGATCCTGAGATTCCCTCACTCACTATAGAGGACCTAGGTGTCTTGAGGAGCGCCCGTGTTAGTGGAGATACAGTGGAAGTAGTTATTACCCCTACTTACAGCGGATGTCCCGCAATGGATGTTATAGAAGCTGATATTAAAAAATGCCTGACGTCGAATGGATTTGGAAATGTACTCGTGACCACGCGGCTAGCCCCGGCATGGACTACTGAGTGGCTAACTGAGAAAGGACGCGAGATACTTAAAAAATCTGGGATAGCACCACCAAGTAGGTGTGGTAATGTGAATTTTCCCGAAAATAGGATTATTGAATGCCCGATGTGTGACTCAAAATCAGTTGAACTTTTAAGCCAGTTTGGTACTACCGCATGTAAAGCACTGTATCGGTGCCAAACATGTTTAGAGCCGTTCGATTACTTCAAATGCCACTAGGAAATTTCTATAAGCTCCCTATAGAAGGGTTGAGTAAGGAGACCGCAGAGGCGGTAAAAATAAGTTTTAAAATCCCTAGCGAGTTAGCCAATGATTTCACGTATCTTCCTGGCCAGTACTTAACCTTACGAACAAGCAAAAACGGGGAAGAACTTAGACGTTGTTATTCTATCTGTAGCGCGCCAGGAGAAGAGCTAATTAGTATTGCTGTAAAAAAAGTTGCTGGAGGCCGGTTTTCTATTTGGGCGAATGAACAGTTGAGGGTGGGCGACGAGCTCGAGGTTATGCCACCAGGCGGCAGGTTTACACATTCGTGCTCAGCGTCTTCAGCCCAGCATTATCTGTGCGTGGCTGCTGGCAGCGGTATCACCCCAATTATTTCCATAATGAAGACCATTTTGAAAACCGAAAATACTAGTAAGGTTACTTTAGTATTTGGTAACCAAAAAGTATCCACCATACTTTTCCTACAAGCATTAGAGTCGCTAAAGAATCAATTTATGGGACGCGTTCAGATTATACACATACTTAGTCGAGAATCACGGGAGGCGTCAATTTTAAACGGTAGGATAGACGCTGAAAAACTTTTGTCGATTTCGCCCCGCCTATTCCGGCTAGATACTATCACTAAGAGTTATATTTGTGGGCCTGAACCTATGATAAGGGACGTGTCAAAGGCTTTAAGAACGGCAGGGAAAGACCCATCACATATTCACTACGAGCTCTTTGGCTCGCCCACGAATGGTACGGAAGAAAATTCGGCGAGTATTACTGATGATACAGCTTCTGATCGCGATAAAAAAAATGCGGTTACTCTAATTGTTGATGGGCGACAGGTTAGTCTGGAGATGCCTCCTGAGGGAAAGTCAATTTTAGACGCTGCACTGGATGCGGATCTGGATCTACCTTATGCCTGTAAGGGAGGAGTGTGCGGTACGTGCCGTGCAAAAGTTGTGAAGGGAAAGGTACGAATGGATAGTCAGTCGGCCTTAAGTATGTCCGATATCGAAAATGGCGCTGTGCTTACTTGCAGAGCACATCCTATAACTGATGAAGTTTCCATAAATTTCGATAAGGCACTATGACTGGATGTAAGCTAGCAAATAGTGTCTCCCGATTGCTATCGCAGGTCCAACCAAAAGCAGGCTCACTAGCTGTTACAATTTTTGGAGATTGTATTTCGCTATATGGTGGTAATGTTTGGTTGGGTAGTCTTGTCTCTACTATGGAGCGATTTAAACTAAATTCGCGTCAAATAAGGACAGCGGTATTTCGTCTAGTGCAAAACGGGTGGCTCGAGTCCGAGCGTTTTGGGCGTCGCAGTATCTATGGTTTAAGCGCTCTTGGCATTCAAGACTATGGGCGTGCAACGTCTCAGATTTATCGATCTAAATATAAACCTTGGAATGGACAGTGGACCATTTTGGCGTGCAATAAAGAAGACTTTTTTGACTATGCTAATTTTCGAAAGCAGCTACATTGGCTAGGGTTCGGAGAACTCCCCGGAGCCACGTTCGTTCATCCGAATTTAGATATAGTGGCATTCAACCAGTTGGTAGCAGAATTCCGAGTCGTAGATCAAATAGCCACCTGGGATGGACAATTGACCAGTACGCTCGAAGGTTCGTCAGTACTTTTGGAGGCTTGGGATTTTACCGATTTAAGGGCACGATTTGAGAAATTCTTGTCGCGTTTTTCCATCTTAATGTCAGATATGTCTGAAGAGGAATGGTCAGTTCCAGCAAATTCCTTTGTGGTTCGCGTCCTATTAATACATGAATATCGCCGGATACTGCTGCAAGTAGCTGATTTGCCTGAGGCAATTTTTCCCGAAAATTGGCCGGGTATAGCAGCGATGTCTTTAGCGAAAATAATTTACTCGAAAGTGAGTGCGCCATCACAGCTTTTCGTTAGCAGGAATCTAGAGAATCGCGATGGCTTTTTTTCTCATCCGACTGACGAGTTTTTCCTGAGGTTTCGATAAGCCTCGCTAGGCCGAAAGATATTATTTGCAAATCATTTAGATAGATTGTATTCAGACTTGCCCCAATATACGTGACATGTTTTGATTTTATGGACTAAGTAATTTATCTAAGCAGACTTAGCCACCAAGTTGGCCAAGGCAACTATAGAGTTCCTGTTTAAGAAGAGACATATTGTGTGCTTAATGTTGTATGATAATTTTAAAAATTTAAGGAGAAGTGAAATGATGAGGACTGTATTGTTTTTTGGGTTACTAGCCTGGTTCAGCGTGCACGCGACACCGGCGATGAACGTATACACAATTAACACTGAGGATCGAAGCGCATATCATGCCTGGGCCAGAACTAGTGGTCCGGCAATGGGTGAGTCGGTAAACGCTTCTCTTGTTGGTATATGCAAGCCCATAACCGGTGCGTACCATGATGATGATCTTTATGCCTATATGTTTACTGACACCTTAGCTGATGCATTAGCTGCGTTACCAGGTAACGATGTGATGAAAGCGGAGGTTGCTAAATTAGAGATCTCTCGTAAAGTAACAGCGAGAGAGGTATTAAGTCTTGTCAAGACGCAGTCGGCGGTTACACCAAAGGTTGGTCAAACGGATGCTATCTGGAATACACTAGCTCATGTCCCGAACATTGATGCCTATGTAAAAGCGGTTACTGCTATGGAGAAAGCTTTTCACAAAAATGGTTTTAATGATGTGGGGATACAAATATTTGTTGGCCATAGCGGAGGGGTTTCAGGGATGGTTATGTCTGGTGTGATTGCTAAAACACCAGCGCGACTTGGTGAAGCCTTTGACTCACTGGGTGAGTCTTGGGCTAAAGGTCCTTATAGGGCCGTGGTGGCTAAAAGACAGGTAGTCCGTGGTTTGAGCGCAATGTGCGAAACGGTATACGTGAAATAGATAGCGACATATTAATAGCCCAACTCCTTGAACAACAGGGTTGGGTTATTATTTGGGTTTCATCACCTATTTACTGAACTCAAAACCTCGGAATCCATTGGTAACACATTCTCTGAATTCGTTTAGATACGCTGGCAAACCGCCTGGGTACATCAACATTTCCTTTGGTTTTCCGGGAATATTGGCACCCATATACCAGGAGTCAGCTTTAGGAAACAAGGTCGCGGCAGCAAGTTCCATTACATGTGATCGCCAATGATTTTCAGCTTCGCTAGCAACATCAAATTTAGAGTACATATTGTCTCGCATATAAAGAAGTGTCTCTATCACACATTCACCTTGATACTCAGCGCTTGACGGTCCGTTACAAAAGCCAGTTGGCGCTTGAGGACCATAGCTTACAAGCATATTTGGAAAACTTGTGGTCGCTAACCCAAGGTGTGATCTAACACCTTGAGCCCATTTTTCTTTTAAAGTTGTGCCATCGGTACCCACTATATTTATAGACGTCAGCCCCCCGGTAACCGCATCGAAGCCCGTAGCGAATGCGATAATATCGAAGTTATGGGTAGCTTTAGAGGTAACTATTCCTTCAGGAACGATTTCGTTAATAGATTCATCCAGCAGCGACACCAAGGTCGCGTTGTCTTGGTTGAAAATATCAAAATACCATTGTTCTAGGGAAGGCCTTTTAACCCCGTAAGGGTGTGGGGGTTCAAGTGGCGCGAGTTTTTCTGCTAGGATCGGATCTTTAATACGAGCTCTTGTTTTCTTTAACCAAAAATCGTACGCCGCTCTATTGACGGTCTCATTTGAGAAAATATCGTGGAAGTTTCCTAACCAGAAACTAAAACCGCCTGCAGCCCACAAACGTTCAAAGGTTTGTTCTCTCTCTTCGTCTGACACATCTAGTCCTGAGGTTGGAATCAAATCCATATCAAACCCACCAAAGGTTTCAGCTCGACGCTTGAACCGATCGGGAAGTTCATTTTTCATAGCCACGTTATCAGCCTTAGAGTATGTCTCTTGTCCCATTGGAAGGTACATGTTCGGGGTACGTTGGAACACAGTCACGTGTGATGCGACTTTCGAGGCTTCTTGCGCTACTTGTATACCACTCGCTCCAGTGCCTATCACGCCTACTCGTTTATTTGTGAAATCTACTCCTTCTTGCGGCCACAAGGCGGTGTGGCTAGCGATACCATTGAATGTTTCAAGGCCCTTAATTTTAGGTTGGTAAGGCTTAGATGCGAATCCTGTGCATAGGATTATAAATTTAGCTCGATATTTGCCTTTTTCGTCGGTATTTAGCACCCATTCATTAGCATCTTCGTTGAAAGACGCCTCAGACACTCGCGTATTCAGACTTACATCTTTACTGAGCCCTAACTTCTTGTCTACGTAATCAAAATAACTGCGCATTTCCTTCCATCCAGGAAAACGCTCGCTCCAGCTCCATTCTTCCCAAAGATCCGGTCTAGAGAATTGGTAAATTTGGCAGTGAGTGTCTACTCGCGCGCCTGGATAACAATTCCAATGCCAAATTCCTCCTAATCCAGCACCTGCCTCAATTAGATGCACATTGAAGCCTTCGTCTCGCAATCGGTACAGCTGATAAACCCCTGAAAATCCAGCGCCAACTACCACAACATCAAAACTTTTGTTATCGCCCTGCGATCCAGACATAACAGTTCGTGTCCTCCAATTAAAGATATTTGAAAATTAAATGAGCGTGACTAATCTGTTCTACTAGTAACTTCGAGTAGGTGATAACCAAATTGCGTCTTGACTGGTCCGTGAACCTCGCCAACGGTTTCATTAAAAACTACTTGGTCAAATTCAGGGACCATCATACCTGGACCAAATGAACCAAGATCTCCCCCCTGTTGTGAAGAAGGGCAGCTAGAATTCGCCTTGGCTACTTCACCGAAATCTGCGCCATTCGCTATTTCTTCTTTCAAACTAGTACATTTTTCCTCTGTGTCGACGAGAATATGTCGAGCTGTGGCTTGTGCCATTTTAATCTCCTTGCATGTGTTTTGTTGGTTATTATTTTACCAGACCAGTAAGCAATGTCGACTCACTCAGTTTTAAGATGTCTTTCTTTGTATTCAGTTATTGCCTCTTGTTGAGCTTGGGCCAAAGGATCGCGGATTTGTCTGAGTGCTTGCTCGCTAGATTTCATTTTTAGATTTGTTTTTTTAAAATGAGGAATCACGTAGTTAGCAAATAATTCATAGTGCTGCTTTTTTGTTTTAAGTTCACACCAGTTGTGATCGAACAAAAGAAAGTTCCCAAATCCACCATTTGATATCTCTATCAGGCTTTCAATATGCTCTATTGCATCCTTATAGGTTCCAATTACTACTGAGGCGTTGTCTCCAATCCATTCTAGGTAGCCGCTTATATCGTTACCGCTAACCTGGATTTGCGGTGCAGCTGCCGTGTGCTTTATATATTCACACCAATCTTTAAGACCGTGTTGAATGTCTTTAATCGCCTGATCTTTTGTTTTGGCTAAATGCATTATATTCACTATTCGCCACGCGTCTCGGTCGGCCTTTTGCTTGAATTCTTTGGCTCTGGCTTCGAGTACGTCCCAATGCATAGCCAATACATCGACGCCCGCTTTCATAGTCGCGCCTATAGATATAAGCCCCAAACCATGTTTCCCTGCAATACGAGGGCCCGAAGGAGAAACTACTGCCGCTGCAACTATTGGTGGGTGAGGATCTTGATAAAAATCTAGCTGCAGCCTGGCCTCAACAAGCTTATATCTACTCGTCTCGACGGATATTGGTTCGTCACTTGTGAGTAGATGCATGAGTACATCCATATCAAAGTCAAGGGCATCTCTTTGTTCACTGGGTTTGATACCTATCATTGCCGCGTCTGAGGCAAGCGCTCCTGGTCCGACTCCCAAAATAACTCGGCCCCGAGTTAAATGATCAAGAAGGGCTAATTTATCAGCTACCCACAAAGGATTATGGTAAGGGAGCGACACCACACCGGTGCCTAAGCGCAGATTGCGGGTTTGGGGCGCCACGTGGGCTATGAAAAGCATCGGATCGTTAATCAGCTCAACGCCGCCCGAATGATGTTCCCCGAACCATGCTTCATCATAGCCAATATTATCTAATAGCTTAACAATTTCAATATCCTGCTGCAGGGCTAGAGTAGGATTGTAATTTGTCGGAACATGATGGGGCGGTATAAAAACGCCAAACTGCATACGGGACATTGAATACTTCCTTATTGACAGATTAGTGAAGATACGTCTTATCGAACCCAGTCAAGCATCATTTGTCGATGCAATGAGATTCCTATCATCTTTACTCAAGGCTTCAACTACAAACATATCATTTTTTGCTAGACGGTGGCGCACTTTTTTCCACGGTGCATATTCCTCGGAATCGTACCATTTGTTGAAATTTTCCATCGAGTCGAACTCAATAAGAATGACTCGGGCAGGTTTGGGGTCACCTTCTATTACTACGGTATTTCCAGCTCTTACGAGGTATGTGCCGCCATACTGTGTTACCGTACTCCCAGCATGCTCGACGTACCCACTTTCTACATATTTTTCTATATCTGAGATCTCGATATTTACGATCGCAATTACACTCATCTCAAACTCCTAATATCGGTTTATATATTAATAGATATCCTCAGCTGACGTGATAGCTTGCCACATCAAATTTCCTAGTCTTCCACCAGTAGGAAGGGGTGAAGCCGGGCCATATAGAATAATTTTTCCCATTCTCAGATAGGTACCAGCTATCACAACCTGAGCCCCACGAAAATTTTTTCAACTTTTTTTGAGTTGAATCGCAAAACGTCTCCTGCCTTTCTAACTTTACGTCTATGAAAGTTTTCTTTGCTTCCTTTAAATAGCTTAGCGCTTTTATTACGTATTCTATTTGTGCCTCAATCATAAAAACCACAGAGTTGTGGCCCAGGCCAGTATTAGGGCCTAAAAGAAGAAAGTAATTTGGGAACCCGGCGACTGAAATACCTAGGTACGACTCGGCTGATCCTGCCCATTGCTCTGTGAGTTCCTTCCCCTTGGACCCGTAGATCTTCATTGGCTGCAAGTATTTTGTCGTTACAAAGCCAGTGCCAAAAATAATCGTGTCACATTCATGCATTTCCCCGTCAGCCGACGTCACACCTGTAGAGGTAATCGATATTATTGGTTCGGTTATTAAATCTGAGTTGGGTCGCTGCAATGACTCATAGTAGTCGTCAGAAATATTTATTCTTTTGCACCCTATTTGGTAGTTTGGTGTAAGCTTTTTACGTAGTTCCGGATCCTTAACTTTTGCTCTCAAATAAAGTTTCGATGCTTTTTGGAGCAGGTTGTTGAAGAAGGGATACCCAATAATTGCTATGCCGTAATATTCATTTCTCCAATAAATAAAAAGACGATAAAAATTTCTGACGCCTGGTACATTTTTAAACACCCATTTAGTCAGAGAAGAGTAGTTTCTGTTTAAACGCGGCACTAGCCAGGTGGGTGTACGTTGGAATACTTTTAACGACCTAACCTTATTTACTATTTCTGGAATAAATTGTATTGCGCTGGCACCGGTGCCGATACAAGCGACGTTCCCTCCGTCCAGTTGGTGTTCGTGATCCCACTGAGAAGAATGAAATATTTTACCCGTAAAATTTTCAATACCCGGAATATTAGGAATGTTAGGTTTATTTAACGGTCCTGTACCATTTATGATCATGTCGGCGTGAAAAGTTTCGTTCGATACGGTCGAAATTGCCCATTGATTCGCAGAACTGTCAAAACGCATATCAGAAACTGTTGTGTTTAATTTAATATGGTTTTCTAGCTGAAATTTTTCTACGCATGATAAAAGGTATTGATATATCTCGCTCGCGTCAGAAAACACCTTTGTCCAATCAGATTTCTTCTCGAAAGAAAAAGAATATAAATGAGACGCAACATCGCACGCGCAGCCAGGGTAAGTGTTGTCACGCCATGTGCCCCCTACATTATCGGAGCGCTCAAATATAGTGAAGTTGCTATAACCGGATTGCTTTAATCTTATGGCCATGCCTATCCCGGAAAATCCTGCGCCGATGATGGCTAAACATGGTTCCAATTTGTCCGTGCGATTTTCTGCGACGTTAGTTTTTTTCATAAAGCGTCTCTGTGATACATATTTTTATACGTCTTGTAAATGCTAATGGGCCAACGAAGTCCTTGGCTGTGCTTGGATTACGAGTATACTGAAAGTAGTTCTGCTAAAGTTTATTTGATAGGTTTATAGGTTAACGCGGTATACGACCACAGTCCACTGAGGTCAGAAGAAATATGAAATTAAAAATCAAAATTGCTTGTTCCATCAGTTTTATTATTACTTTATTTATCAATATGCAGGTGTATGCCGATGAATGCCCTTCATCTGACCTCCCCCAAAAGGCCTTAACAAACTATTTAGAAGCGATGCAAGAACGTCGTTTTTTAGATGCATTTAAATTTGTGTCAGACTCGATGACTGATGGAAGGTCTAAAAAAGATTGGGCCGAACTTCAGGAAATGTTTTATACCGGTGGTGGAGTGATTATTTTCGGCATTGATGTCCGGCAAGCCATTGCGACCACCTCAGATATAGAGTGCGCGTCGACTGCTATAGTACCTAACATCTTAAAATCTCGGGACAACTTTAATAATCAAGGTATAACCGAATTTGAAATTTATACGATCGTGCGGAGAGATGAACGATGGCTGGTTGATTCGCAAGAAACTTTGTTTGATCAGTCAGGTGTAGACAAGTGGTTTCCAGGAGAGACTTTACCTGAATTTCTAGATAAAAAGTAAAAGAGTACTTTTTATGGTGTCTTGCTATGTTCCTGTATAGCGCCTAGATGTGATGGGAATTGTTGAATAAAGCTCCTGCTGTACTCTTCGGCTTGTTTTTTGGAGTAGTGCTGCACGTTAGCTTTTGGTCGTTTGGGTTTGTTTTTAAACCTTCCCATTCCCGCCAGGATACAGTACCAGGAAGTCGGGCTATAAACTAACCGGCTAGCTTGGTTTCTAAGCTCGGACAAAAGATCCCCACCTTTATCCCAAACAAGCAAAATCTTTTCCATATCCTCAGAAATGTGAACGTTTTTCCTATTCTCCAACCAGTATTCCGTATCACTCCTAGTATTAAGCTTGTAGTGCATTTGTACATAGTTTCTAACACCGTCAAAAATTGAGTTTACCTTGGTGTTCACTTCTGCCCGCGACTCATCTGTATTGCCGGAAGATTCTAATTTATTTGCAAAGGTCTCAGCTGTGTCTTGCACAATCATTAGCGCGGTTGCCTCTAAAGGCTCAATAAAGCCTTGAGATAAGCCAATAGCAATACAGTTTCTTTCCCAACAAACCGCGCTACGACCAACTCTCATTTTGAGATGTCGCGCCTCGTCTGCAGCGTCCATTAATCCTAGTTGTTTTCTGAGCTCCTCTTCTGCGGAGTTTTGGTCGGTAAAATCAGACGAATATACATAACCGTTTCCAAACCGGTTGGTAAGCGGGATATTCCACATCCAGCCATTTTTTAGCGCTTTCGACAGGGTCTGAGCAGGCAAACCTTTGTCTAGATCGATAGCACTGGGAAGTGCTACGGCAGAATCATTAAAGAGAAATTTTTTATATGGTAGAAATTCCACGCCGAGTGTTTTATTAATGATCAACCCAGAGAACCCAGTGCAGTCGATAAAGAAGTCCGCAGCTATAGTCCCATACTGGTCGGTTTCAACCCCGGATATATCACCGTTTTCTGCGCGGAGTACTTCGGAAACGGTATCTGAGACATGTGTAACACCATTTTCGATAGAAAAATTACGCAAAAATTCACCTAGCAGTGACGCGTCAAAATGGTACGCATAGTCGGTATGGTAGTCTGTTTTCTTATCTGGAGTTGGCGCTAGTTTTTCACTGGCCAAAAAGTTTGACACGAAAAATGAATCAGGGTGGGCGTAGACGTTAAAATTTTTACTACGTAACGTCGCATTTTGGTGGAATGCTCGTATCGAGGCATCATCTTTTTGAGAGAAAAAGGGATGGTAATAACTTTTGAAGCCTTCTCGCGTTGCCCACGAGGGAAAGCGTATTCCGCACTTGTACGTAGCAT
>Ga0315315_10002292_pt1 | contig 17516 bp, 21 predicted proteins | sample M140m3416metaG_FD_203699 | JGI IMG/M metagenome (GOLD analysis project Ga0315315, IMG submission 203699) | Ammonia-oxidizing marine archaeal communities from Monterey Bay, California, United States - M1 40m 3416 | ecosystem: Environmental > Aquatic > Marine > Intertidal zone | place: USA... | reverse complement strand
TAAGGATTACAAGGACCTACAGGCCCGTAAGGCGACAATGCTGAAGGATTTGAAGGGTACGCGAGAGCAGCGTGTGAAAGCAATCGAAGATTCCAAGCTCACATTCGCATCATTGGTCAAAAAAATAGCGACTGATTATCAATTTCGCTCACAAATAGGGATTGATATGGAAAAAATGCGACTAGCGATGGAACATGAGAAAGAACGTCTTTCAGACTATGCAGATTATGAGGATGGTCAAGTAGATCAGCCGTTCTTAACACCAGATACGCTCAAAGAGTAATTTGGATTTTCCTTACTAAATTTTTTTAGGATTAAAATAAGATGAAGGCGATTATTTTTGGGGTCACGGGACAAGATGGAAGTCATTTGGCGGATTTACTGCTTGGTAAGGACTATTCTGTTGTTGGTGTAGCAAGAAGATGTAGTGTTGATACTACAGAGAGAATTAAACATTTAGAAAATAAGGTCGGATTTGAGCTGATTGAGGGAGATATTACGGATGCTCATAGCGTAATGGGCATTTTAAGACAGCATAGTGACGTGGACGAGATTTATAATCTTGCCGCACAGTCTCATGTTGCTACATCTTTCACTCAGCCTGGCTTGACTTGGGATATTACTGGCAAGGGGTGCTTAAATATTCTACAGAGCATGGTGGATTCGGATATATCTGCTAGATTTTATCAGGCAAGTTCTTCCGAGATGTTTGGAAAGAACTATGATGTCGTAGAAGAAGATTTTGATGCAGATCTACAATATCGCTGTGGAAAATATCAGAACGAAGATACTAAATTCCTACCACAGTCCCCATACGCTATCGCAAAATGTGCTGCCCACTATATGACGAGGTTATTTAGGGAGGCTTATGGCGTCCATGCAAGTTCCGGTATTTTATTTAACCATGAGGGGCCAAGACGGGGTGAGACTTTCGTTACACGGAAGATAACGAAGTGGATCAGTGATCTACAGAGATGGTTAAAAACTATGCAGATTGATCACACAAACATAATAAAAACAGATTGTGACAGACTATTTGGCTCTGGAGAGCAATATTCTTTTCCAAAGTTGCGTCTTGGTAATTTAGACGCTTCAAGGGATTGGGGATATGCTGGGGACTATGTTGAAGCTATGTGGTCAATGTTACAACAAGATAATCCAGACGATTATGTCATTTGTACAGGAGAGACACATACAATTAGAGAGTTTTTAGATGCGGCATTTAGTTATATTGGAATTACCGATTGGAGCGATTATGTGGTTGTTGATCCAGAGTTTTATAGGCCAGCAGAGGTTGATTACCTGAAGGGTGATGCAACTAAGGCAAACACTGTTTTAAATTGGAAACCTCAAACTTCATTCAGTGAATTAGTTAAACTGATGGTAGATAGCGATATGAACAATGAGACGCAACTACAATGATCCAACATATGAGCGTTTTCGCAAGGATGTACTAAAGAGGGACAAAAGAACCTGTAAAATGTGTAATAAAAAGGGTAGGAAAGTAAAATTACAAGTTCATCATATTATGAAATGGGCCAGTGCCTCATCTTTACGGTATGATGTTAGTAATGGTATCACCTTATGTAGTAAATGTCATAAGACTGTTACCGGCAAGGAAAATCACTACATTTCTTATCTTTTAAACCTAATTAATCAGGGAGACACTAATGACTGACGAAAAAAAACCATTTAGTTTTGGGGCATCTTTCACGGCTCCAGAACCAGCTCCAGCTCCAGAACCAGTGGCTGGAGTAACGTTAGATGATGTGCTGAGCGTGGAAACTAATGATACCTCAACATGGCTATGCACACCGGCAGAAGCCTCTGAGATATACGAGGAGACAAGAGGATTAAGACAGCAGGGAAGACTACGTATCAAATATGAAAACGGTTCACTAATTGTTCGAAGGGTTAAAGACTAGCTATGCCTAAGTATAGGGTTATAAAGGACACAAGGGAAAAGGATGGATGGACCTTCACGGAATATGACAAATGTGAGGGGATGGATATGGGTGCTCTCCATACTGGCGACTATACACTCAAGGGATTTGAAGATGTGGTCTGTATAGAGAGAAAAGCGTCTGTGTCTGAGATAGCTATGAACTTAGGAAGGAAGAAATCCGCGTTCCTACGGGAAATGGATAGAATGAAGGATTATGAATTTTCCTTTTTGGTTTGTGAGTTTGATATGGATGATATCATTAGATATCCAGAGGGATCAAACGTGCCAAAAAAATTAAGATCACATGTCAAAGTTACAGGAAAATACATTTTAAAGTGCTTAATTGAATTTCAACTATGGTACGATACTAAGATTATTTTTTGCGGCAGCAAAGACAATGCATTTTTAACTTGTAATAGTATCTTTAAACGACTGAACGAACTTTTTCACCAAAGGGGCAGTCATGACGAGAATGAAGAAATTACCTTCTAAGGTTTACGTGTTGGGACATGAATATGCCATAGAGGAAATGTCGGAAAAACTCCATAAGGACAGGGAAGCCTATGGAGACTGTTGCAACGACAGAAAATTAATTAGGGTATACTGCGGCATGATTATGTCGGGAGTGAGAGATACTCTATTACACGAGATATTACATGCTGTTTGGCATTTATATTACTTACAAAATAACGAAGAGGAAGAGAAAGCCGTCTCAAGGATTTCCACAGGATTAATTGCTTTGTTCGATGATCCCAGAAATGCTAAAGTAATGAGTTTTCTAATGGATTCATCGAATGATAGACCATCAACAAAAAATAAATGACGCATGGTTAGGGATTGAAGTAGACGAAAGTAAGCTATTTAATCCTATGGACTTTGTGTTTGACGAAGAAGATAACGATAGGCTGTTGGAGAAAATCGCATGGCTTCTGATGCGTCCAGAGTATTTCTCTTTTGCTTGTAAGTATATTTTAAACATAGAATTATCCCCATTTCAAGCTCTCATTCTTTATGAAATGTGGAATCGGAAGTTTCCTATGCTAATTGGTAGCCGAGGTATGGGAAAATCCTTTTTGCTTTCAGTGTATCCTCTGCTGAGAGCTTTGTTTATGCCTAGACGAAAGATTATTATTGTAGGTGCTGCGTTTAGGCAGTCTAAAGTTTTGTTTGAGTACATGGACACGATTTGGAAGAATGCCCCGATTCTTAGAGACTTATGTGGTGGTAATAGTGGGCCTAGGCGAGACGTGGACAGATGTGTAATGCATATTGGTCAAAGCACTATCACATGTCTGCCCCTTGGTGACGGCAGCAAGATTCGTGGTCAACGTGCTAATGATATTATTGCTGATGAATTTGCCTCTATTCCTCGTGATATCTTTGAAAATGTTGTGGCTGGGTTTGCCGCCGTGGCAGCATCTCCTATCGAGAAAGTCAAGCAAAGGGCTAAAAACAAAAAAGCTAAAGAGTTAGGCGTTGGTGTTGAAGAGAATAACGAAGAAATGATGCAAAAATCCAACCAGATTATTTTATCTGGAACAGCTTATTATGACTTCAATCATTTCGCGGATTACTGGAAGAGATATTCTAGTATTGTTAAAAGTGGTGGCGATAGGTTTAAGCTACAAGAAGTATTTAATGGAAAAGTACCCGACGACTTTGATTGGACTGAGTACTCTATAATTAGAATGCCGGTTAGCACTTTACCAGATGGTTTTATGGATGAGGGACAGGTAGCAAGAGCAAAAGCTACAGTTCATGCTGGGATCTATAATATGGAGTATGGAGCCTGTTTTACTACAGATAGTCAAGGATTTTTTAAGAGAAGCCTACTTGAGGCTTGTACGGTATCTCCACATAAGCCTATTAACTTGCCTTCTGGCGAGATTATGTTTGAAGCAGGTTTAAAGGGTTCACCAGACAAGAAATATGTGTTTGGCGTGGACCCCGCTTCTGAAGTTGATAACTTTTCCATTGTGGTACTTGAGCTGCATGCTGATCACAGGAGAATCGTTCATTGCTGGACTACAAACCGTCAACAACACAAAGATAAGTTAAAGTCCAGACTGGTAGACGAGGATGACTTCTATTCTTACTGTGCCAAGAAGATTAGACAGCTTATGAAAGTGTATCCTTGCTTAGAGGTCGCTATGGACGCCCAGGGAGGCGGTATAGCGGTCATGGAGGCATTACACGATAAAGACAAGATACCTGAAGGAGAAGTCGCTATATGGCCCACTGTGGACGATAACAAGGAGAAGGACACAGATCACAAGTCAGGTCTGCATGTTCTTAGAATGTGTCAATTTGCTAAGGCGGATTGGTTGGCTGAAGCTAATCACGGGCTTCGAAAAGATTTTGAAGATAAGGTAGTAGTTTTTCCATTCTTTGATGCTGCTAGTATTGGGCTGTCTATTGAAGACGACAAACTCGCCGGTAGGAAGTACGATACCCTAGAAGACTCTGTTATGGAAATTGAAGAACTTAAAGATGAATTATCTATGATTGTGATGACCCAAACCCCAGCGGGTCGTGAGAGGTGGGACACACCCGAAATTAAAGTAGCGGCTGGAAAGAAAAGCAGACTGAGAAAAGACCGGTATTCATCGCTGATTATGGCAAATATGTCTGCTCGTATACTATGTGCTGAAAAGGACATAATAGAGTATGGTGCTATTGGTGGATTCGCACTTGCTGACGGTAAGAGAAAAACAGAAGACGACAAGATGTTTTATGGACCTGCCTGGTTTACTGAAAAAATGCAAGATATTTATTAATTGTGTATAGTGTAATTAGTAATTCTATTACCAATGCCATTACCTTGGAGACTAATACAAATGTCTGATTTATATAAAACATGGGATAGTGATTCACAGAAAGAACAAGCATATGCAGCCACGTCGGATAATGTTGAGGCTTATGATGGAATTCAAAAAGCCGTAGCTTATGGTCGTAGAACAAGCTATATTGATATTGAACCGAATCGTTCTGTGAGGACGGGATTTCTCCGGGAAGATTATGATCAGTTTAGACCCGGTGAATCTGTGTCTAATTACCAAAAACGCATTATGAAGATGTGTATGCAGGCTTATGATAGGGTTGGTATTGTTAGAAACGTTATTGATTTAATGAGTGATTTTGCTGCACAGGGCTTAACTATTGTTCATCCAAACAAAAATGTTGAAAAGTTTTATCGTAAGTGGTTTTTACAAGTAAATGGTACTGATAGGTCTGAAAGATTTTTAAACTATCTCTATCGCTGTGGTAATGTTGTGGTAAAGAGAAGAAATGCTAAACTCAATCCTCAGAAAGAAAAAGAGTTACGAAAAACTGCTGGAAACGATATAGTAATTAAAAACATTAAGGTTGACAAGAGGGTAGTACCTTGGACTTATGATTTCTTGAATCCTTTAGCAGTTGATATCCAAGATTATGGTGGGCAAGTTGTTGGTAAGCCTGAATTTGTTTTAAATATGTCTAAGATGAGTTACGAGTCATTGGTCAAAAGCTCAACCAAAAACCAAACAGTATTCAAGACGCTGCCTAACGATTTGCAAAAAAGACTTCATGATGGAGATCGCAAGGTTCCATTGAGTCCTGATGATGTTGGATTCTATTATTATAAAAAAGATGACTGGTTATTGTGGGCTAATCCAATGATTCATGCTATCTTGGATGATATTATGATGCTTGAAAAAATGAAGCTTGCAGATCTAGCTGCATTAGATGGTGCTATTTCTAATGTTCGATTATGGACTGTGGGTGATTTAGAGCATAAGATTATTCCTACTAAGGCTGCTATTAATAAGCTGAGAGATATTTTAGCAAGTAATGTTGGTGGCGGTACTATGGATTTGGTTTGGGGTCCAGAGTTAAACTTTACCGAAAGCAATTCTCAAGTATACAAATTCTTGGGAGCTGAAAAGTATCAACCGGTCTTGACTAGTATCTATGCTGGATTAGGTATTCCTCCTACTTTAACTGGTGCTAGTAGTAGTGGTGGCTATACAAATAATTATGTTTCTTTAAAGACATTGATTGAGAGACTTGAATATGGTCGTGATGTCTTGAAACAGTTCTGGAGACATGAAATTGAATTAGTTAGAAAGGCTATGGGTTTTAGATATCCTGCTGAAATACATTTCGATTCTATTGTCCTTTCTGATGAAGCTGCTGAAAAGAATTTGCTTATTCAATTGGCGGATCGTGATATTATCTCTCACGAAACTCTATTGGAAAGATTCAAAGAAATGCCTAGCATGGAAAAAGTCAGAGTGAGAAGGGAAGAAAAAGATAGAAGAGATGATGTCTTACCAGATAAAGCTAGTCCTTATCATAATCCACAACATAGAGAAGATATTGCTAAGATCGCTTTAACTAAAGATATGTTAGCTGATGAATATCTTGATGATATGGGTATACCCGTGTCGGAAAAGACAGAAGAACCAGCGGCACCGGTATCATCGCCCAATAATGAAGACAAAGATGAAGAAGATAAAGAGCGACCTATTAATCCAGTTGGTCGTCCAGACTTTTCTAGGGACTCAGTAAAGAGAAAGAAGAAAAGAGTATTGCCTAAATCGGGCACTCCAACAGCGGCTGTATTATGGGCTGTGTCTGCTCAAGATAAAATATCTGAAATACTGTCACCTATTGCATTGGCCCATTTTAATAAAAAGAATATGCGGAGTCTCAGTAAGGCAGAGATGTCGCAAGTAGACTATTTAAAGCTTTGTATATTGGCGGGGATTAAACCATTCATGGAAATTACCCCCGAATTAGTAAAGGAGTTAGTTGATTCTGGGTCTCAGCCCTCTCTCGCCTTTAAAAACACTGTCGAAGATGAGATTGAATCATTTAAATCCCACAACAGTAGATCACCAAATTCATCTGAAATGAAATATATCAACGCTTCTGTCGTGGCTGTTAGTTCCAATTTAAACCAATAAATTCCAATATATAAAACTTTTTGTGTATTACGATCTGGAGGTTTTACATGAAGATATATCAATCAGAAATAGACGATGGCTTACGTGACCAGGTATTAACGAATAATACCCTTGCTTGGGATATCGTTGCGGAATCGTTTACACCAGAAATTAACATGAAGTCTTCAGCATTAGAGAAGATAATTGCTGAGAACAAAGATCAAATTGATTTATACTATTTAAGATCTATTTTGGTCACTGCTGGTTGGAATAAAAATGACGATGTGTTCCATCCGCAGGAACTGTGGGATGCTAGGGATACCCCTGAGGATAAACCATTTAACTTTATGCATGATGAGCGAGATATTATAGGTCATATTACTGGTAATACAGTGATTGATGTAGAGGGGAATGAAATTGTGTCGGACGAAGTACTTCCAGACACATTCAACATTCTGACTACAGCGGTTGTTTACACTGAGTGGAGCGATCCTTCTCAGCGTGAACGTATGAAAAATATCGTTGCTGAGATAGAAGAAGGCAAATGGTTTGTCTCTATGGAGTGTTTATTCCCTGATTTCGATTATGCTCTCGCGAGAGAGGATGGTCACACCGAGGTCGTTAGCCGTGATGATGCTTCTGCGTTTTTAACCAAGCATTTGAGGGCTTATGGCGGCACTGGTGAATACGACAACTATAGAGTTGGCAGATTATTAAGAAACTTATCGTTCTCTGGTAAAGGCTTAGTTTCCAAACCTGCTAATCCTAATAGTGTTATACTAGATAGGACCGGATCTTATGGTAATGAAAGTATTTCTTTTACACAAGACAAAACATTAACAATATCCTCTATAAAGGAGATTAAGATGTCTGAAAGTTATGAAAAGCAGATCGATGATCTGCGAGCTGAATTAGCAGAATCTAAAGCTGCTAACGAAGCATTGCAAGAGAAAGTTGCTGCTGAGCAGCAAGCCGAGTTTGATTCTAAGATTTCTGCTTTTGAGGCGACGTTAGCCGAAAAAGATACACAGATTTCTACAATCACGGAAGAAAAAACTGCTTTAGCTGAAGCGGTTGCTGTGAAAGACACCGATATCGAGTCTTTGACTAAAGATATTGATGCAACACAGAAAGAATTAAGCGGCATTAAGGCCGAAATGTTAACACAGAAACGTGTTGCACAGTTCGAAGAGCTTGGTTTTAGTTCTGAAGAAGCTGTTGCTCATGTAGAAAAGTTTTCAGGTCTGGATGATGACGCATTTGCTAATGTGCTGTCTGTTGCTGCAATCCCCCCGAAGAAAATGGCGGGCAAGAAGGAAATGCCTTGGGATAAAGATAAAAAAGAAGAAGAAGAAGAAACTAAAGCAGAAGAAACTGTTTTAGAAGAAGAGATAGAAACTTCAGAAGCTTCCGAAGCTGATCTCGAATCAGTCGAAGAAACCGAAGAAGTGGCTATCGCAGAGGCTGTTGGTGAAGATGATCCAGCCGAATCTCTGCGGACACAAGCCAGTGAATGGCTTGGTTCTGTTTTACAATACGTCCCGAAAGACGAAAAGTAATTAATTTAAACTCACAAAGGAGATTCGATAATGGCTCTTAAAACTGATAGAAGTACGCTTCAAACTGACATTTCGTTCTTTATGAATGAAACTGCTACACGCGGCGGTGTCGCATGTGTTAGCACTGCTGGATCAGGTTCAGCTATGGACCAAGGTACTGCCTTGGTTACTTATGCTGCCGATCCTTCTGGAAAGATTCCTGTTGGTCTGTTGCTGAACGATATGGTCAATATTGACCTGACTCGCCAGCACCTCAACCAACACAAGGATGAGGTCCAAAAGGGTGGAAAGGTTACCCTGCTGCAAAAGGGTACTGTCGTAACTGACGACATTATTGGTACACCAACTGCTGGTGCTCTAGCGTATCTGGCTCATAGTGGCAATATTGCTGCTAGCTGGGTAGGTAGTGACAACAGTGATCATACCGGTAGTGCCAAGGTTGTTGGTCGATTCTTGGGCACTCAAGACGAAGACGGATATGCCAAAGTGTATATTGATCTTCCGAACACTGCTCGACCTTCCGGCGGCCAGATCGCTGAATAGCTTAGTATCTTAAGTAACTAACTGAACCTCAAAGGAGAAATTTATAATGGCTAGTAAAAATAGACCTACTGAAGAATTTATTGAACTGCTCCGACGATCAGGCAGTTCCGACCGAGCGGTTGCATTTACTGCTCAACGGGAAATTGCTAAGGCGTTGGAAGTTCCTATTCGTAAGGGTGTGCTTTTTGGTGATGTTGTGACATCTATCTATGAAGCAATGCCTTTAGAACCAGCTGCATCTCCAGAATTCCCTCTGGACCTGTTGGCTCCCGGCACAGAAACTGATCATGTTGCCTATACAAATCCTGGTAATGGTCGGATTCCTGAGCGGCATGTTGAAGGCGACTATGTGATGGTTAATACCTATGGTATCTCCAGCTCGATTGATTTCTTGCTGAAGTATGCTCGTAGTGCTAACTGGAACATTGTTTCTCGTGCTATGCAGGTGTTGGAGTCCTCATTCGTTAAGAAAATTAATGATGACGGCTGGCACACGCTTCTGGCAGCTGCTGTGGATCGTAACATCTTAGTTTACGATGCTGATGCTGCTGCTGGTCAGTTCACTAAGCGTCTGGTTAGTCTCATGAAGACTGTTATGCGACGTAATGGTGGTGGTAACTCTGTTACTGCTCCAGGTCGTTTGACAGACCTCTACTGCTCACCAGAAGCAATTGAAGATATTCGCAACTGGGGTGTTGATCAGTTGGATGAAGTTTCTCGACGAGAAATCTATACTTCTACTGATGATGGTCCAGCAATCACGCGAGTGTTTGGTGTTAACCTGCATGATATCTTTGAGTTTGGTGATGGTCAGGAATATCAAACCTACTTCACCAGCGATCTTAGTGGCTCGCTCGCCTCTAGCGATGTTGAACTGGTTATCGGTCTGGATCAGGCTGCTAATGATAGCTTTGTTATGCCGATCAAGAAGGAAGTTGAAATCTTCGAAGATGAAGCTCTCCATCGTCATCAGCGACAAGGTTATTACGGTTGGGCTGAACTTGGTTTCGGCGTTCTTGATAACCGACGTGTTCTGGCTGGCTCATTCTAAGAATAGACCAGTTACCGGAGATAAAGCCGCTTCTAAATGGGGCGGCTTTTTTTGTTATTGTGTATAGTACTATGGCGTGTGCTGCTTTGACATAAGATTTCAAGGGGGGTTTTATGGCCACTATATCAAGAGATATATTAGCTGAGGTGATATCATTCGCCGCACCTACCTCTTCAATTACTCAAAACGAAGCATTGACTAGCTCTTATTGGGGAGATAATACTCCGAACACCCATATGCTTTTAGCATTCACTAATGCTAGTGCGACTCCTCAAATAGCAACAGACATGAGGAACTCCATTGGTTGGGCTACTGACACCTTAGACCACAGTATAGGCTTGGGTGCTTTTGATGGGGTGCCTAGCACTATCACGGCCAGTAGACACTCTAACACCCATGTTGCGGCTGCCATCTATGGAAATAAATCTACTTATGAGCGTGCCGTTCAAAGCTCTTATTCTTCGACAGGGCTGGGTCATACGTGGTCAGAATCAGCGATTGATGGCACCTCTTATGGTTCTTTAGCTCTTGGTGGCCCAGGTGTTCAGGAAGTCAAAATTCAAGCAATTGAAACTGCTACTTCTGCTGGAGATATTAGTTATACCGGTTTGGGGTTCAGACCTGATTTGTTAATATGTTTATATACCATGACATCGAATACTTTAGAAGACACCAGCAGGCACGCTGTTTCTGCTATGGGTTTTTCTGATGGTACAACGGACGCTGTTTCTGTAATTTCGTCAAGGGGTAAGCTGTCTTCTGCGTCAGATACTGCTGGTGTTCTATGTGCAGACTTTATACGGATGTATGCTCTTGATACAAAAACAACACTTAGTGCCGCAACTGTTAAAAGTTTAGACTCTGATGGTTACACGTTGAACTTTTCTGCATCTGACGGCACAGCTCGCAAAGTGACCATTATCGCTATACAAGGCCCAAAAGTCAAAGTCGCATTTTCTACTCAGCCGACAACCAATTCTACTAATGATATCGAGGTTGGATTCACACCCCAAGCTGCGATTTGCATTTCTGCGGCTAGGGCGTCCTCGCAAACTGTGACAGATCATGCTAAATTTATGGTGGGGGCTTGGGATGAAAACAATAATAACATAGTGGGTGGATGGCTGGACCAAGATGGCGTATCTACTTCAAATTGTGATCGTTATGTTAGTGACGACCATGCTATTAGATATTATAATCACTCACGAGCCGTCACGGGGTCTGCGTCTGTGTCAGCAATAGAGACAGGCATAAGAGAAACATGGACCGATGTTGATGGTCTAGCAAGAGAACACGCATGGTTATTGTTGGGGATGGGGGATCCTCCGCCGATACCAGAAGAGATTGGCATGGAATTGTTACTTCAGCTTCAAAGAACGATGGAAATAGATCTTTTTAGATAGGAAACGTTATGGCAGATACGGTAAATTTTACACTAGGCAATAATACAAAATTAGAAATTACCTTAGGAATTCAGAGGCAAGTAGACACAATTTTAACTATAAACAGACAGGTTGATGATACATTAGTAGTGAATCGTCAATTAGAATTTACAGTAGAGAGGTAGATTATGGCCTGCACAGAAGAAGAAGTCCATTATAATGATATAGGTACTGTTATCTTAGTGACTGTAAAAGACTGTGTGTCTGGCACATCTACCGCTCTCAATGTGTCGGGGGCCAGTACATTGCAGCTTATTTTACAGTCTCCATCTGGAACGTCAACTACTAAAACTGCAAGTCTTAACACAGACGGCACTGATGGCAAAATTAAATATACATCAGTGGATGGTGATTTTAATGAGGTTGGAACTTGGAGAATTCAAGCAAAAGTAGTGATTAGCGGTGGTACATTTAGGTCCGATGTTGGTACTTTCAAAGTATACGAAAATCTATAATATTTTAAAGGGGAAGATGTGATGGCTTTATATGATCGATTTAGAGGGTACGATGATGATGGGGCGGAGGTTTCAAAATTACCAATTTGGCCCACAATCACGACTGTGGCTGAAATTTTATCCGGCGGACTAACAGACGCTGACGCTATTTCAAGATTTAATCTTGATGCTGGCGACCAGGCTGAATTTACTGAGATTAAAACAAAGGTTGTAGATGAAATAACAACGATAGCCACTTCCTTGGTTGGGCTTGGTTTAGATTCCGACACAGCTACTATTATAGCTAAAGCTGTGGCCCGTAACAACTTTACCCAAACATTAATGAAGGCAGAGTTGGGGTATGACACAAGGGTGTCATTTAATACAGATATGGGGATTTCATAATGGCTCTTATAGCTGAAAGTAAAATTTTTGATGCTCCTGATGAAGATGGTACACAGAATGTGTCTCTTACTTCGTCTGTTTGGGGTTCGGAAGCTCCCAAAACACATTTTCTGTTTGGTATGGCTCAAAGTGCCGCTACGATAGAAACCAGTATGAAAAACAGTATTGGTTGGTCTGATGGTACTGACAATGTTGCGATTGGTAACGGTAGTCAGAATGGTGTGGGTACTTCGGTTGCAAATCGAACACATCAAACTGCTTATACTGCCCATCCCTTATCTAATAATGGAGGGACTTACGAAAGGGCTGTACAAAGTTCATATACCAATGCTCCACGGGTCGGTCATACTTGGAGCAATTCGGCTAATGATGGTTATTATTATTATCTTATGGCTTTAGGTGGTAGTGATGTTGAAAACGTATCAATTGATGTGGTTACAAGTCCTACGTCCACTGGAGATGTTTCCTATACTGGTCCCGGATTCGAGCCTGATCTTTTACTTGTGTTTAGTTCGGCTGGGCACACTTCGGGATTACCTGCTAGCTCTGTTCATTCAGTCCAAATGTTTGGGTTTAGCGATGGTACTACGGATGCCTGTAATTATAATGTGTCTTTAGATGCACAGTCTACCAGTAAAACAAAATCAGTGCATTCTAATAAATTTATAAAATTTTTCAGTTCCAGTACATTGGCGGAATCATGTGGAGCTACGGTCAAAAGTTTGGATAGTGGTGGCTATACATTAACTTGGGATACTGTTAATGCGAGTGTGGGATTTTATTTTTCCGTCATAGCGATCAAAGGCCCAGCCGCAAAAGTTATTACAACTACACAGCCCGCCAGCAACACAACTAATGATTTGGATGCTGGATTTGTGCCAAAAGCTGGAATTTGTGTAGGGTCGATGAAAACCGCTTCTGAAACACCATCAGATCATAATAGGCTCACAATTGGTACTTGGGATGAACAAGACAATATGGATTCTGGTGGGTTTATGGATGAAAATGGACAAACTACTACAGATGTTGATAGGTATATTTCTAATGCTTACAGTATTGTGAATTATAATCATGCTCAAACTGTGGTGGGCAGAGCTACCGTAGCGGCAGAGAGTAATGGGATCAGGGAAACTTGGACCAACACAGATGGAACCCAATATGCTCATTCATGGTTGTTGTTGGGGGATGCACCGGTCACAGACTTTGCAGAAATTTCAGTTACTGGATTGAGTGACAATGTTATTACAGACGGAGATACCACTCCAGCCACGGCAGACGGTACTGATTTTGGATCAGTTACCCAGGATGACAGTACTGTTACTAGAACGTTTACAGTGGCCAATAGTGGAGCGTTAGCTTTAACCACTGAAACGCCTACTATCCCAACGGGGTTTACGTTAACTGAAGGTCTTGCAACTTCCATAGCGACATCTGGTAATGACACATTTTCTGTTCGGTTAGATAATTCTGTACTTGGCGTTAAACATGGGACTATTAGTTTTGTTAATAATGACACAACTCTAAATCCATTTAATTTTACTGTTTCCGGAGTGGTTAATGCGGTAGCAGCCGAGACTTCCACAGGGGTTACAAGTATTATCTCCAGTGGGTTAAGTCAACTAAACAGTGGTAATTCTTTGGTTTCAGTTGCTGGAGCTAGGGGCTTAGGGGCTTCTGGCACATTGATTACGGAAATTACTAGCACTAACAGATTAGATAGAACCGTTATGGAACCCGGTGCTCCAATAGGAGTTTTAGATAGTAGATTTGAAGATAGAATGGATGAGACTTCTTATTATGCTGGTAGTGGTGCTTATTGGGGGTCGGCAAGATAATCTTCATTATTCAAGTTTTATGTGTATCATTAGTAGAGGGTTTCTTTTTTCTTCTAATAGGTGGGTGAATTTATGCCTTGGAATATAGATTTAGTATTAATGTTAAGATCTATTATAGGTGATCTAGACGGCACCAGTTTCACCGATGAAAGACTTAAACAAATATTAGTTGTGGGTGCTTACAATGTGCTTAACGATGCTATTTTCAGTACCGAATACACTGTCAATGTGGCAGCCGTATCAATTTCCCCAGACCCAATCTCCGAAAACGATGTCGATTTTACAACTTTGACAGTATACAAATCTGCATGTATTCTGTTGGGTAGTGAGGTTAAGACTAATGCGGGAAATGCTGTAGCAATTAAGGATGGTCCATCTTCGATAGATCTAAGAGGAGTGGCTGGAAGTCTAACCGCTCTCTATAACGACATATGTGCGAAATATGATGCTCTGCTCAAAGAATATCAATACAATAGAAATAACAATACCCCGATTGGTCAAGCTATTCTTGGGCCTTATAGTCCTGGTAGCATGATTCTCAATGCTAATCAGTTCGATTATCGTGGTAATATTTTTGACTAGGAGATAAATAAATGCCAGTTTCTGTTAAAATAATTAATACTGAATCCCAGCCCAATGCTGGTAACGCTATAGTGGCCGTGGCTGGTGCTAATGGGTTGGGTGCTTCCGGCACACTGATTACAGAGCTATCCAGCAACAATAGATTAGCTCCGGCGGGACCAAAGTCGGCCTCTAATCTTGATATCTCAATATCTGATTTAGATGATAGATTTAGTGAGCGGTTTGATGACACGAACTACTATCATGGTAGTGGTTCTTACGGGGGTCCATCATAATATAAAGGGGGTCTTATGGCTATTACTATACCTAGTTCTGTATTCGATATATACAACAGTGCTCTAGATCTATTCACACGTACTGCCACCTTGGTGTATCCAGAAAAACGTGAGCGGTGTGCGAATTGCTATATGGACACTATGGGTACAAGAAACAGATCTATCAGCATATATCGTCCGGGTGGACCTTTTCCATTTGATCGCGGTATGCCGTGTCCTTATTGCGAGGGCAAGGGGCATAGAGCAACAGAAACTACAGAAGATATCGTGTTGCGAATTTATTGGGATCGAAAGTCTTGGGCAAACGTGGGACCCGCGATAGATATTCCGAACGGTGCTATTCAAACTATCGCATTGATGACCGATATGGACAAGATCAATAAGTGTAAGTACATGATACCAAAATATGATGGTATTGAGAAATATGATGAGATGAGATATACGAAAAATGGATCGTCTCATCCTCAGGGTTTTAAAGATAATCTTATTAAATACGTGGTTACTTTTTGGAATAGGGTTGACGGCTAATATGTCAATAAAATTAGTAGAAAGTGTTCGTGCTATTGCCCTAAAGATAAACAAGGGGCTAGCGAACATATTTAATAAACGTATATTTAGACAGGCAAGTACTATAGAGGCACAAATTAAGCCATTGGTTTCTGCTGCGTTATTATCTAGTCCGGAGATTCGGTCATTGTCTTCTGGTACTTTACGTATTGATTTTGGGCTAACTCAGGACCCCTCTGCGGACATTGTTAACGCTGTTACAAATAGTTTATCGGTGAAGGTGCGAAGAGCTATTGCAACAGCCTCCGACATCAAAGGTGGCATCTCAATTACTCTACAGCCTACTGACTATAATAATTTGTTTTCATTATCCGTGGCTACGCAGATTACTGAAAAGGGAGAGGTCTTACCGTGGCTTGAATGGTTGTTAACTTTGGGACAGCAGGTTGTTGTTATTGCTGATTTTGGCGTTGAATATGGTTCTTATGGGCGTACAGGTGGAGGACGTATGGTTAAAGGTGCTGCTCCATTTAAGGTGAATAGTCAGTATGCGGGCACCGTGGATAGGAATTTTATTACTAGAGCTGTAGAAAAAATTTCCCCACAAATACAAAACATTATTATAAAGGCCCTTCAATAATGGCGGGTGGACCACACACACGATTATCTAATCTAAACAATGCTCAAGATGTTACAATTTCTAATATCTTGCTGGATAATTTTATATCTTTTTATGATTGGGGACTTCTAGATCGGGGGTCCTTTTATAATATCAAAATTCCACAATCAGGTATTTATGGCGGTTCTAGGCATATCTTAAGATCTGTCGATGACCCAAACTATACTGATGGTCAAGTGTGGGAGGGCTATAGGAAAAATTGGGTCTGGGAAAGTGGTGTAAGTGCTACCACGACTCAACCTACTGCAATTTCTGGTGTTTTCGTAGATGGAACATTCTATGCTACCGGAAATGTGACAAAACCATTTTACGTTGATTATCCTAATGGTAAAGTTGTTTTTGATTCCGCTCAATCTACAGCTAGTGAAGTCAAGCTGGAGTATAGTCATAAGTGGGTAGAAGTTGTTCCTGCAGAGGGTATTCCTTGGTTCAGACAACTCCAAAGTAGATCATTTAGAACCGAGGATAATTTCCAAGTTACTGGATCTGGAGGCTGGGCTCAGTTGGGCCAAACAAGAGTGCAGCTGCCCGCTATAGCTATTGAGGTTATACCAGCTAGGTCGCTAGAGGGATACCAGCTTGGTGGTGGCCAGTGGGTAAATAATGAGATTGTATTCTATGTGATGAGCGAAAATCACTGGGAATGTGCTAATTTAATGGACTCAGTCATATACCAAAACGACAGAACTATTCACTTATTTGACCCCACGGCGGTAGGTATTTCTGGTGTATTACCCTTCAATTATCGCAATGAATTAAATGAAAACGCTATACCTAGTGGTATGTATCCAAACATGATAGATGACTTCTTTTATCGTAAATGTTGGATTAATTCCTCTAGAGGCACAGAAATTTCACAATTATCTCCCGAATTATACATGGGGACTACAAGCTGTTCTACCCAAGTAAAAGCTATTTAGAGATTTTTTTGTGTATATAAAACTGCCTTTACCAGGGGATTTTTAACCTATTTAGATAGGAGATTAAAATGGCTCGTAATCAACGTATTTTCTATGCCTGTCAATCTGTCGCTATTTGTGCGAGAGGTGAGGGTGATGTAAATGCAGACAATGTAATTCATGGTGTACAAAGTGTGGGCATGAGTTCTACATTTACTCTTGACCAGGTTTTCGAATTGGGTCAGATTGAAATTTATGAGAATGTTGAGCAAGTTGCCGACATTGAAGTAACCATTGAAAAGGTTATCGATGGATATTCGCTTATCTACGATAAAGCTAGTCATGGAGCTTGTAAAACAGATGTGGTGGCAGCCACCAAGGCTCGTAGTGATGTTTATGTCGCCATCTTTGATGACGGCTTGTCTCATGCTA
>Ga0315315_10002290_pt1 | contig 17537 bp, 16 predicted proteins | sample M140m3416metaG_FD_203699 | JGI IMG/M metagenome (GOLD analysis project Ga0315315, IMG submission 203699) | Ammonia-oxidizing marine archaeal communities from Monterey Bay, California, United States - M1 40m 3416 | ecosystem: Environmental > Aquatic > Marine > Intertidal zone | place: USA... | reverse complement strand
GGATCGCGATGGCGAATATTACATGCGACAAGAGGGCAATGGTTTGCTAATTGGAGCCTATGAAAAGAACCTTAAGTTCTGGGCCGAAGAGTTTACGCCATCAGAGTTTGGGCATGAACTGTTCGATGGTGATCTTGACCGCATCATGGAAAATTTAGAACGAGCGATGGAACGTGTACCTGTGGCCGCCATGGCTGGGATCAAGCGAGTGATCAATGGGCCAATGATCTGGTCACCTGACAGTTCTGCACTCTATGGCCCTGTGCCAGAGCTGAAAAACTATTTCTGTTGTTGTGGGATTATTCCGGGCTTTTCGCAATCTGGGGGCCTTGGCCTGATGTCTGCGCAGTGGATCGTTGAAGGGGAGCCTGAATTTGATATGTTTCCGTGGGATTTGACGCGTTTTGGACATTGGGCGGATAAGAAATTCACCCAAGAAAAAGTGGCGGATCAATATTCAAAACGTTTCGCGATTCATTTCCCTTTTGAAGAACGGAATGCGGGGCGTGAAACACGCACACGGCCGATTTATAAAAGGCAAAAAGAGATGGGTGCAGTGCATGGGCTAAACTTCGGCTGGGAGCATCCTTTGTGGTACGCTGGTGAAGGTATCGTTGGGGATGAAAGCTATGGCTTTACCCGTCAAGATTGGTTCGAGCCGGTGGGTCGAGAGTGTCGGAACCTGCGCAACAATGTGGGCGTTGTGGATGTTTCAAATTTTGGCAAATATGAAATCAAAGGTCCTGGAGCTTATGATTGGATTGACCGTGTTATTGCTAACTATGTACCAACGCAGATTGGGCGGTCCTGCCTGACACCCATGCTCGGCGTACGTGGTGGTATTGCAGGAGACTTTACGGTGACAAAGCTTGATGAGGATCATTTTTTTATGATTGGCACAGGCATAGGAGAGCGTTATCACCAACGTTATTTTCAGATGGTGGAGTTGTCTGAGGGTACTACATTTGAAACAGTAACCGATGATTATTGTGGTTTTAACGTAGCTGGGCCGAAATCACGTGAATTGTTAGCGCGGCTGACGCAAGAGGATCTGAGCAACGAGAGTTGGAAGTTTATGCAGTCTCGGAAATTCACAATAGCAGGGATTAAGGCGATTGGTATTCGCGTATCTTTTACTGGTGATTTGGGCTGGGAAATTTATGTCGCTGAGGCGGATCAAGTGAAGCTATGGGAAGCACTTTTTGAGACTGGTAAAGACCTGGGGGTAATGCCGGTCGGTGGACGTAGCCTCGCTAGCTTGCGGATCGAGAAGGGCTACGGATCATGGTCTCGTGAGTATTCGCCAGAGTATTGGCCGCAAGAAGTTGGATTTGAACGTTTAATTAAGATGGATAAGCCAGATTTTCTTGGTAAAAATGCCTATTTAGCACTTGCGGATAAGGCTCCACGTGAGAAGCTTGTTTGTTTAGCTATAGAAACAGACAACGCAGACAGCTCGGGTGGTGAGCCTATCTTTTTGGCTGACGGCACACCTGTAGGTCGGGTGAGTTCCGGAGCATATGGTTTCTCGGTCGATCAATCCTGTGCGTTAGCCTTTATTAAAACTGATTACGCCCTTGCTGGTAAGAAGGTTGAGGTTAGCGTGCTAGGACGCCCACACGAAGCTATCATTCTGGATCGCCCCGCATTTGATCCTGGCGGTGTGCGGTTACGGAGTTAAAGTCCGAGTCGATCCCGCATGGCGTACCAGGTCATCGCCAGTTTCAAAGCTGGGGATCGCATTGCGCGGCCACCTGGAAAACGGTGCGTGTTGACGCGTGACATAACTTCGAAATTCTCTGCGTTGCCCGCGATGGCGGCTGCCATTATTTTTCCAGCAAGTGTGGCGAGTGCGACGCCGTGGCCCGAATACCCAGAGGCGGTGAAGATATTTGGGCCAATGCGGTCAAAATAAGGCATGCGGTTAATTGTGATTGCAAGTGTGCCGCCCCACGCATAGTCCAATTGCACATTTTTAAGCTGAGGATAAATTTGAAGCATAGGTTTACTAACTAGCGCCCGTATATCGCGTGGAAATTTGAAGCCATAGTTTTCGCCACCACCGAACAATAGGCGGTGATCGGTGCTGCGACGATAGTAGTTGACCACAAATTTGCTGTCTGCGATGGCCACGTCTTTTTTTATCAAGGCCTCTGCGCTGTTTTTACCAAGCGGCTCAGTCGCGACGATGAAATTATTGATAGGCATTACGCGTGCGGCAGCTGCTTCGTTTAATCCACCAAGGTAGCCATTACAAGCGAGGACCACGTGGTTCGCGGTGACTTTGCCATTTGCAGTGACGATAATTGCTTGGTCGCCCTCAGTAATTTTGGTAACTTCTGATTGTTCATAGATCTGCACGCCAGCATTTATGGCTGCTTGTGCAAGGCCTAGGGTAAAGTTCAGTGGATGGATATGTGCTGCGCCCATGTCCAGCGTTCCGCCGTGATAGGCTTGGGTTCCCAATAGTTCGCAAGTTTGTACGTGATCTAGGTTTTGGATCTTTGTGTAGCTGTAGGTTTTTTCAAGGTGCTCTGTGTAAGCGTGTAGGGCAGGCACATTTTTTGCGTGCCACTCTACATGTGCCACACCGGGTTTGTAGGCACAGTCAATCGTGTGTTTTTTTGTGAGGGATTGAACGAGTGCCTTGGCTTGTTCTGCCAAGTCCCATAAGTGTTTTGCATCATCTAAACCAACCATTTTTTCCAGCTCATACTGTGACAGCCGTTGACCTGATCCCACTTGACCGCCGTTACGTCCTGAAGCGCCCCAACCTACGCGGTGCGCTTCAACCAACGCGACAGCATAGCCACGTTCAGCGAGGTGCAGGGCGGTGGAAAGGCCCGTGAAGCCACCGCCAATGACACAAACGTCATTAGTTTTGGAGCCTTTGAGTTTTGCAAAAGGAGGGAGTGGTGTCGCTGTGGCTGCGTACCAGCTATCTGGGTATTCACCCTCATCGTCATTAGAATATAGCAGATTCATCTAGAACCTGTTGAAAATTTTGGAGAGGTGGCGGTTGGGGTGTCAAAATTCGAATTTCTTAACGAAACGCATTTTGTGAAAGGTTTTTGTTTATAGAAGGTACAAAACATGTTTTAGACGTTCATGAGAAGATGTTCACGTTCCCAAGGGCTGATCACCTCCTGATAATCCTCGAGTTCTTTGTGTTTGGCGGCTTTGTAAACGGTGGTGAATTCTGGGCCCATCATATCCATCATTTCCGCACTCTCATCTAGCAGTGTGAGTGCTTCGCGTAAAGATGGAGGAATATCGCGGTTAGCATTGTAGGCTTCACCAGTAGCTGCCACACGCGGTGTAAGTCGATTTTTTATGCCGAGATAACCGCAAGCGAGAGATGCCGCTAAACCGATGTAAGGGTTGCAATCCATACCTGCTACACGGTTTTCGATGCGGCGTGATCCAGGTTCAGATATTGGAACTCGGATACCTGTAGTGCGGTTGTTTTCAGCCCATTCGAGGTTAATGGGTGCAGAAAAGTTCGCCACATAGCGGCGGTAGCTGTTTACGTAGGGTGCGATAAAAGGTGTGGCCGCGGGTAAGTAAGTTTGAAGGCCCGCAATGAATTGTCCGAATGCCTCAGTTGGTTTGCCATTTGTGTCATTAAAAATGTTATTACCCGTTTTAGCATCCAGAACCGAGTGGTGGATGTGCATTGCAGATCCCGGTTGATCGCCCATAGGTTTGGCCATAAACGTGGCATAGCAATCGTGGCGCAAAGCAGCCTCTTTGATTAAGCGTTTGAAGTAGAAAACCTCATCGGCCAATTTCACGGCGTCACCGTGTTTGAGGTTAATCTCAACCTGACCTGCACCGCCTTCTTGGATTATTGTGTCAATTTCAAAACCTTGGGCATCAGCGAAATCGTATATGTCATCGATGACGGGGCCGTACTCATCTACAGCGGACATAGAGTAGGCTTGCATTGATGCAGCCGGACGGCCTGTGCGACCTAATTTTGGCGTAATTGGTTGGTTTGGGTCGGTGTTGCGAGCTACCAAAAAGAATTCCATTTCTGGGGCAACCACAGGGACGAGACCGTCGGCCTCGAAGAAACCCAGAACTCGTTTCAACACATTGCGTGGGATTAGCGGCATGGGGTTACCACTCGTGTCAGTCACATCGTGGATGATTTGCAGTGTGATATCGCCCGTCCAGGGCGCAGCAGTGGCTGAAGAAAAATCTGGTGTAAGCACCATGTCGCCCTCTACATACTGGTTTTCAATTTCATCCAAATCGACGTAAGAACCTGTCACGGTTTGGTAAAAAATACTGTCAGGTAGATACATTGGATCAAGGCGACCAAATTTGCGCGCAGGCATACATTTACCCCGCGAAATACCGGTTGTGTCCGATATGATACATTCGACTTCTTCCAAACGAGTGTTTTTTATATAATCGCGAGCAGCTTGGGGGATTTTTTCGATCCATTTAAGACGTTCATCCATAGGTTTGGCCTTGTTTTAGAAAGATTTCGAAATTATCTGCCATTTTCAGGGTGGCGACAGGATGCTTGGTACTGTTAATCGCTGCAAGCCGTTGGGGATCGGGTACGACGCCCCTAGCTCGAGTTTCAGCAAGACCCACTACGAAATCAGCGGTGAATTCTGGGTGTGGTTGGATTGTGTAGATATGATTGCCGATGGTCAGCGCTGCATGGGCGCAAAAATCTGTTCTCGCAATGGTTTTTGATTCTTTCGGTGGGGTAATTACCTGATCTTGGTGCCAAGCAAATAATGGCACTGTTTCTCCAACTATTTCATATTCAACGCGACCAACGGACCAACCCCCTTCGTATTTTTTGACCGTGCCGCCGAGCGCTTGTGCGATAATTTGGTGGCCAAAGCATACACCAATCAACGGAATTTTAGCTGTGTGCAAGTCGCGGATCAGGGATTCTAGTGGGGGAATCCAGTCGTGATCTTCATATACACCGAAACGGGAGCCGGTAATGATCCAGCCGTCTTGTTCCGTGATAGAAAAGGGAAAGTCACATTCTAGAACATCATATGTTGTAAAATCAAATCCACGTCCATTGAGCATCTGTTCGAACATATTGCCATAGTCCCCAAACGCTGAAGCAAGTTGTTTGGGGGATTTTCCTGTTTGCAGAATACCTATTTTCATAAAACAACCACTGGTGCCATTTGTATTAAAGCTGCCTATATTTTGGCGAGTAAAAGCAAGCAGCCCTCTTAACCATATCACGTTCCTAAAAACTCTTTCGTCGCACTTGACGCAGACTAACAATGGCTAGCACTGACGTAGCGTAGGGGGCAAGAGGCTTGATAAGACCAGTTTGTTGGCTTACGTACTAAACAAAAGCTATTGTTGCTCAAAGGACGCTGTAATGAATGTGCAAACCTCGACATTGAAAACTAAAGATAGACCTGATCTAGGATCATTCCAATGGGATGATGCATTGCTATTGGAAGAACAGTTGAGCGAAGAAGAGCGCATGGTCCGCGATTCTGCCCGGGCGTATGCGCAAGAAAAATTGCAACCGCGCGTTACGGAGGCTTATGCGAATGAGTCCTCAGACCCTAGCATCTTTCAAGAAATGGGCGAGATGGGCCTGTTAGGTGTTACGGTGCCCGAACAATATGGTGGTATAGGATCTAGCTATGTAACCTATGGTCTTGTTGCGCGGGAAGTGGAGCGTGTAGACTCAGGTTATCGCTCCATGATGTCTGTACAGTCATCCTTGGTAATGTATCCGATTTATGCGTATGGGTCTGAAAATCAGCGGATGAAATATTTACCAAAGCTGGCTTCTGGTGAGTTCATTGGTTGTTTTGGTCTAACTGAACCTGATGCTGGCTCCGACCCTGGTGGTATGAAGACAAGGGCGGAGAAAGTGCAGGGTGGTTATCTGTTGAATGGTGCTAAAATGTGGATTTCCAATGCACCGATTGCAGATGTTTTTGTGGTTTGGGCCAAGTCCGAAGAGCACGGTGGCAAAATTCGTGGGTTTGTTTTGGATAAAGGCACAAAAGGACTTTCTGCGCCGAAAATTGAGGGCAAGCAATCCCTGCGTGCATCGATTACAGGTGAGATCGTGATGGATAACGTGGAAGTGGGTGAAGACTCGCTGCTGCCAAACGTTGAAGGCCTTAAGGGTCCTTTTGGTTGCTTGAACCGTGCGCGATACGGTATTTCTTGGGGTGTTTTAGGTGCAGCGGAGGCTTGTTGGCATGGGGCGCGACAGTATGGGTTAGATCGCAAGCAATTTAATAAACCGCTAGCGCAAACTCAGTTGTTCCAGAAGAAACTGGCTGATATGCAAACGGAGATTACTCTCGGATTGCAGGCGTCCTTACGCGTTGGGCGTTTGATGGACAAAGCAAATGCTGCGCCAGAGATGGTGTCGATCGTGAAGCGTAATAACTGTGGTAAAGCGCTTGATATCGCGCGGATGTCTCGGGACATGCATGGCGGTAATGGGATTTCGCAGGAGTTTCAAGTGATCCGCCACATGATGAACCTTGAAACGGTAAACACCTATGAAGGAACGCATGATGTTCATGCGCTTATTTTAGGTCGTGCGCAAACGGGTTTGCAGGCGTTTTTCTAATATCTCATCGTCTGATTATTTGTAGACCCAAAAGGGTTGGAGTCGGCTACCTTTGTTTCATTTGGGCGATGACCTTTTGGCGCGCGAGACCACTGTCACGATCATTGACGCCTAACAGGTTAACTACTAAACGGATGAACCCATCTTCCTCATGATCGCGGGACCCATCTGCTAGGGCGACGCGCCAAAGCGCTTCTACAACCCCCCTGCGATCCTCATAAAGGACAGTATTTTTCACAATCTTAGTGAAGCGTACTGTGTCAGGGGCCTGCTCTTCGAGTATTTCGGCGTCTTCTTTAAGTTTTTGCGCGTCCGCATCCGATAACAGGTAGCGGGTTTTCAGCACATTTGTAATCATCTGTTGTTCTTCTGCAGCGTAATGGTCATCCGCGCGCGCAATTCTTACAAGTATTGAGGCAAGAGCTGCTTGCGCGTCTTTGGGTTTGAGATCGACACGCGAGTCCGGCGTTGAAAAAAGGTCGATTAAGTTTTGAAACATTTTTAAACACCTATTTAGTGCAGTTTGATTGGCAAGAACGCCTAAACCAACCGTGATTGATCCACTGCTGCCTTCACAAAATCCCGAAACAGTGGATGAGGTTCAAAGGGTTTGGACTTAAGCTCTGGATGGAATTGCACGCCAATGTACCATGGGTGATTGGGAAGCTCTACTATCTCCGGAAGGCGACCGTCGGGGCTTATTCCTGAGAAGCTGAGCCCTTTTGCCTCTAAGGCTTCGCGATATTTGATGTCTACCTCATAGCGGTGACGGTGGCGTTCTGAGATTCTTTTAGTGCCGTATATGGTTGAGACCTGGCTGCCAGATGTTAAAATCGCATTGTAAGCACCGAGGCGCATTGTGCCACCTTTGTCGTCGGTCTCCTCACGCTTTATCGTTCGGTTGCCTTCCATCCATTCCTTGAGGTGATAGACTACGGGAGTAAAGCGTTTCTTACCGGTTTCGAGGTCGAATTCCTCTGAGCCTGCGTCTTTAATACCAGCCAAATTTCGTGCCGCTTCGATAACTGCCATTTGCATACCAAGGCATATTCCGAGGTAGGGCACTTTGTGCTCACGGGCAAACTGGGCCGCTTTGATTTTGCCTTCCGTGCCCCGCTCCCCGAAGCCACCGGGGACCAAGATGGCGTTGAAACTTTCTAAATACGAAGCGGGGTCTTCACGTTCGAAAAGTTCCGCATCGACCCATTGAACTTTGACTTTGACGCGGTTGTGCATGCCGCCATGAGTTAATGCCTCAGCGATCGATTTATAGGCGTCCTCTAATTGAGTATACTTACCCACGATGGCAATTTTGACTTCACCGTCAGGGTTGTGCACGCGATCTGATACGTCTTTCCATATTGCTAGCTTCGGTTTTGGTGCTGGTTTTATGCCAAATGCGTCAAGCACGGCTTGATCGAGACCCTCGTTGTGATATGCGAGTGGTGCGTCATAGATGGAGGGAAGATCGTAGGCAGCGATCACTGCGTCAGATCGCACGTTACAAAATAACGCGAGCTTTTCCCGTTCTTTTACTGGGATTGGGTGCTCGGAGCGGCAGACAAGTACATCGGGTGCGATACCGATAGATTGCAATTCTTTTACGCTATGCTGTGTTGGTTTAGTTTTTAGCTCACCTGAGGCGTTGAGGTATGGCAACAGTGTGAGGTGCATGAAAATACATTCGCCACGAGCGCGTTGATGACCAAATTGGCGAATTGCTTCAAAGAAGGGAAGTCCTTCGATGTCCCCCACGGTACCGCCAATTTCGCAAAGCATAAAATCGACTTCTTCGTCACCAATTTCCAGAAACTCTTTGATTTCATTTGTAACATGAGGAACAACTTGGATGGTTTTGCCAAGGTAGTCGCCGCGGCGCTCTTTTTCTAAAACGGTTGTATAAATGCGGCCAGAAGAAACGGTGTCCGATCCACGCCCGGCTACGCCGGTAAAACGTTCGTAGTGCCCAAGATCAAGGTCTGTTTCTGCACCATCATCAGTGACAAAAACTTCGCCGTGTTCAAAGGGTGACATTGTACCTGGATCAACGTTCAGATAGGGGTCCAGCTTCCGCAGGCGCACGGAATAACCACGGGCCTGCAACAGCGCGCCCAAGGCTGCAGACGCAAGGCCCTTGCCAAGACTTGATACCACACCACCTGTAATGAAAATATATCGCGCCATGTCAGGCTGCCCCCGTGTTTGCCGTCTTTAGTTTTGTTGTTTTTTAGACAGATTTGGCCTGCAGACAACGCCGGCTCGTCTGTCATGTAACCAACTCCACGGGATTAAATGATAATGGGATTCGGGTTCGCGGTGCAACCCAGAATGCCAATTTTCTATCCCAAGGATCGCTCACGTCAATATTTTTAGGGCCAGAAATCATGAACGGCCATCTTAAGTATGACCATATCTGCAGTGGGCGCGTCGTCGTGATTAGTCTTCTGCTGTTGGTGGCGTTGCCGGCTGATCTTCTGCGGTTGGAGGCAAAAGGCTACCTGCGCCAAGCGGTGAGTCACTGCCTTTTACTTTAGTCGTCGTCTGCGGGGTCAGTTCTCCAGACAGCAGGGAGTCATTGGCTGCTTCCCGTGATGATATAACGGTAAGTGCCAAACAGGTGGCCATAAAACCCGCACCAAAAAACCAAGTGAGTTTCGCCACCGGAGAGGCAGGTGGACGCCCACCAGTTCCATTCCCACCGCCGCCGCCAATGCCTAAACCACCGCCCTCAGAGCGTTGTAAAAGGACGGTCACAATCAGGCAAAGCGCCAGAATGAGCAGGATTACGAGGATAATGTTTGACATGAGTTTGATTCTTTATTGCAAGACCTAAGAGCCGCGAAAAGCAGTTTGGAATGCTGGATAACGGATTGTCGCAGAGTTGTCTAATGAGAAGTGTCAGTTTTAAAGGCATTTGGAAGATATCGAAGCTAATTTAAAAGTATTCTGTTCATGATGCATCGAATTAATTGTATCAGTGGGAGCGATCCGTCGCTATACGGAGCAAGGTTTTTAAACATCACAGGACAGTTGATATGGCCAATGTAGTTGTTGTGGGAGCACAATGGGGTGACGAGGGTAAAGGCAAGATTGTTGATTGGCTATCTGAGCGTGCAGATGTGATTGCACGCTTCCAAGGGGGTCACAACGCGGGCCATACGTTGGTTGTTGATAAGGAGGTCTATAAGCTGCATGCGCTACCTTCTGGTGTGGTACGCGGCGGTAAGCTTTCTGTGATTGGCAACGGTGTAGTTTTGGACCCTTGGCATCTGATCAAAGAAGTGGCCATGATTGGAGCGCAGGGCGTATCGATAACGCCAGAAAATCTGATGATCGCGGAGAACACACCACTTATTCTGCCGTTTCACGGAGAACTGGATCGTGAGCGTGAGGAATTAGCGGTTCGTGGTACGAAGATTGGTACAACGGGGCGCGGCATTGGGCCAGCCTATGAAGATAAAGTTGGACGCCGGTCTGTGCGTGTTGCTGATTTGGCTGATAAGGCGACCCTTGAGGCGCGAATTGATCGTGCCTTGCAGCATCACAATCCGCTGCGCAAGGGACTCGGTATTGAGTTGATTAATCGTGATGCTTTGATCTCAGAGTTGCAAAAGATTACACCAAAAATTCTAAGTTTTGCTGCTCCCGTTTGGAAGGTGTTGGCTGAGAAGCGTAAAGCCGGTAAGCGAATCTTGTTTGAAGGGGCGCAAGGAGCGCTATTGGATATTGACTTTGGGACATATCCGTTTGTCACCTCATCTAATGTGATTGCAGGGCAGGCGGCAACAGGCGTAGGCCTTGGGCCAACAGCGATCGACTATGTGCTCGGTATCGTTAAAGCTTACACTACTCGTGTTGGTGAGGGGCCTTTCCCATCCGAATTGCAAGACGGTGATGGCCAACGCTTGGGTGAGCGGGGCCATGAGTTTGGTACGACTACTGGCCGTAAGCGGCGTTGTGGCTGGTTTGATGCGGCATTGTTGCGGCAGACTTGTGCAACCTCTGGTATAACTGGGATCTGTTTAACAAAGTTGGATGTTTTAGACGGGTTTGAAAAAATAAAAATTTGCGTAGCCTATGATTTGGATGGTAAGCGGCTTGACTACTTGCCAATGGCGGCAGATGAGCAAGCCCGTTGTACACCGATTTATGAGGAGATTGATGGCTGGAGTGAAAGCACTGAGGGTGCGCGGTCTTGGGCTGATCTGCCGGCAGCGGCAATCAAATATGTTCGGCGTGTGGAAGAGTTGATCGATTGCCCGGTTGCATTAGTTTCTACTTCACCAGAGCGGGAGGATACGATTCTAGTGACCGACCCGTTCGCAGATTAAGGAACTCTATCATGACTTTGTCCTACAAGGCGCGACGGCGCTGGTCTTTGGTGCTGTTGCTAATTTGGTTGCCCCTATACTGCGTAATTGCAGTGGCTATAATGGTGAACCTGCCACGCTTTCCAATACTGATCGAGTTAGCGGTATACATTTTTCTAGGTGTAGCATGGGCATTCCCATTTAAATCAGTTTTTAAGGGTATCGGCCAGGTTGACCCTGATCAGGACCAGTAAGAATATAATCTCCGCTTACGCGGTGCTTTTGCATCTAAGTTTCAGAAGGTTTGCAGCGCCGCCTTAAAGTTCGGAATAAGCTTTCATAAATATCTTTATCAGTAGAGATCCGGCCATCTGGCTTGATTAAATTTCAAGTTTAAGAATCCTGGTCCGAACAATGCGCCCAACCATGACCTGAAAAGTCATGCTTTTCTTGGATATCTGACGTGGCCCTTCGAAAGCACTTTTGTGCTCCTTGTTTTGGTTTGTTTTATTATTTTAATCGCTTCATTGGCGACGGTGTCGGTGTTTAGCTAATCTTATCAGCGTATTAATATTGTAATTGAAACAAGGCTCGAGAAATATTTGGCATGAAAATTAGTGCTTATAACTTTATTCATAGTGGTGGTTCCATGTTTGGTGCAAGGCGTTGTCCAGGGCTTGCGTGCTAATAATCGCAAGGATATTTAAAAGTTCGGGTGCATTTTTTCGGGTGCATTTTTGATGGGTGGTAATTTAGTTGGAACCTTTTGCAAAGGAAGCACTGATCAACATGCTTCTGGCGTACAGTGGGTATTCCTCTGGGTAAAAATGGTTACACTTATTGCCTCTGCAGTTTGAGTAAACCCTGCTACATGGATCAGGTTGCCTTTATCCACCACCCACTCGGTTGTTGGCGATGGAATCATGTCAGGGTTTCTCCTAGTGACCTCGTACGCGCTTGCCAAGTTTGCAGCTAGTTGGAGAATTTCACCGATGTTCGGCGGTCTGATTGCGTCTCTGTTTTTGCGGTTCATCAAAGCGCGTTTGGCTGATCAAAATGACGAGATTGTGACCGCACGGCGCTGGGGTTGGTAATGATCGCACTTATGGCAGGTGCTTTGCCAAGCTATTTGGTAGTTAAGGTCACAAATAGGATTATAAATATTGAACTGTAAACAGCCATTTTGTTGTATTATCATCGCTCCTTTGACCTATTTTTCAGCCAAAGTCCCAAAAAATAATAATACTTAACACCTAAGATAAGTTAAATTTACGGCAAAAAGGATCGCAGATTTATTTACGACCTTTCTGAAATACTACCACCATAAGTTTTACCCAAATACATCGCTCAGCGCCTTGTCCATCGCACCCGTGATGTGGTCAATATCGTCGTTGGTTGAGATCAAGGCGGGAGATAGGCAGAGTGTGTTGTTCAAGCCTGGTAAAGAGCGGTTTGTCATCCCGATGATTACGCCTTCAGCCATACAATGGGCCACCACAGCTGCTACCATCTTTTCATCTGCGGCTTCTTTAGTGTCCCGGTCTTTGACAAGCTCAGCGCCCAGGAACAACCCTTTGCCGCGTACTTCGCCGATGATTGGGTGTTTATCCATCAGTTCGCTTAGCTTGCCAAGACAGTATTCGCCCACGTCAATTGTGTTTTGCAGAAGATCTTCTTCTTCAATAATTTTCATGTTTTCAATAGCTGCGGCAGGACCTGCTGCACATCCGCCAAATGTGGAAACATCTCGGAAGTAGGACATTGGGTCGTCTGCGTTATCTTTAAATTGCTCAAAAACGGCCTCAGTTGTTACGCAACAAGAGATTGCAGCGTACCCAGAGGCAACGCCTTTTGCCATAGTCACGAAATCGGGTTGGATTTCATAGTGCTGATAGCCAAACCAAGTTCCTGTACGGCCCAAACCGCAAACAACTTCATCGATATGCAGAAGAATCTCGTACTTTTTGCATAGCTCTTGGATGCCCTCCCAATATCCTTTTGGTGGCACTATTACGCCGCCGCCGGCTGTTATCGGCTCTAGGCAGATAGCACCAATTGTTTCCGGACCTTCGCGCAGAATTACTTCTTCAGTCGCTTTTACACAAGCATCACCGTACTGCTCGGATGTGACACCATGTTGGTTACGGTATTCAAGACAGTGTGGAACTTGAACAAACCCGGGCGTGAACGGGCCATATTGCGCATTGCGCTCAGGCTGACCGCCCGCGGATAATGCTGCTATAGTTGTACCGTGGTAATCACGTTCGCGGAAGAGGATCTTATTTTTCTTCCCGCCGTGTTTAGCGTAGGATAACTGACGGACCATTTTGAATGCTTTTTCGTTTGCTTCAGATCCTGAGTTTGCATAATACACTCGGCTCATACCGGGCATCTTGTCTGTCAGCATTTTGGAGAACATAGCGCCGGGAATTGAACCAGCTGTTTGAGCAAAGTAATTCATTTTTACCAATTGATCACGTACGGCGTCAGCTATACGCTCGCGGCCATAGCCCACGTTTACTGTCCAAACGCCACCAGACACGGCATCGAGATGCTCTTTGCCTTTTTGATCCCAAACACGGTTGCCTTTGCCTTCCACGATGATACGTGGGTCAATAGTTTCAAAGGGTTTATGCTGAATCAAGTGGTGCCATACGTGGGCGCGGTCATTCTCAACGATTTCTTGGATGTTATTAGTGGTCATTGATTCCATAACAAACCCCTTTCGATTTGTAGAGGGGGCAGAATGTATTCCTGCCCATCTTTTTTTCTAGGAACACAAGAACGCGAAAGTGGAGCCTTTGTATAGCGCCAGAGATCAAGCCAGATAAGGCCAGATTTAATTTACGTCGAGGGCCTTTTGGCTGAGCACTTCAAATGGTATCGTTTTGAGTGTGTTGATGTGTGTGCTGTTTAAAACAACATTTGGTGCAACTCCCCTTGCATCAGCCTGAGCCCAGCGATCTACGCACAAACACCAACGGTCGCCAGCGTTCAGGCCTTCAAAACCGTATTCAGGACGCGGTGTAGAAAGATCGTTTCCAACTGATTTGGAAAATTCGAGAAAGTCGTCAGTAAGTAAGCAACAAACTGTATGTTTGCCCTGATCCATTGATCCAGTATTACAACAACCATCGCGAAAAAAACCTGTTACGGGGTTGCTGGAGCATGGCTTTAAAGCCTCACCAAGTACATTTAGGCTGTCATCCATATCTGCGTGCATGTTATTTCCTTCCTATATTTTTAAAAATGGTCGCATCGAAGATGCACACATTTGGATTGCTTGTCACCGATATCAGTAAGTTATTTTTTTTTGGATTGCATCTTCCAGCATAGTGTATGCCCGGCTGCCAGAGTGCCCTCGGTCACGAATTTCCTCTAGCTGCTCTTTAGCGCCAGCAATGTTACCATCAGCTACCATGCCTTGACCCATGTAGCTCCGTGCCAACACGTAGTTGGGGTCTATGTCCAGTGCTCGCTCATAGTATTCCATTGCAATAGCCGATTGGCCCTTTTTTCGGTGCGAAAATCCGAGGAAATTCAAAATGCGCGGATCGTCCTGATTTTCTGCCAGTTGTAGAAGTTGGATAGCATAATCAAACTTGCCGTCATAAGCAAAGTTGCGAGCGTTTATGAACAACGTATCGTCGTCAAACATGCCGCGGGAAGCTTCAACGCATTTCTTCTTTTCTTTATCGAATACCATGCCCCTTTTTTTGCAGTAATTTTCTGTGATTGTTGGGCTGCCGCTGCCAGCTGCGAGCCCGTGATGTGCGAACGAAAGGCAAGCCAATGTAGCTGTAATCAGAGGAATAATTTTCATTTTAAGGCTCCAAGCTGTTTGTTAAGGCTGCCCAAATTGCATAATCTAACTTCGATCTGAACCCGAATTTCGACGTGCAGCGGGCGCTAATGCGTTCTTGTGAGGGCATGTTTCAACTTCCAAAAACGTGCCAGTAAAACGGAAAATAGTGCAAAAGGCGCTAAAAAAAAGTCAGTTCGAATGGCAGGGTTTGAGTAAGGTTGGTGTGCAAGTGAAAAGGCCTGCCCAAACGGGCAGGCCTTTTCCAAGGTCTTCTAGTTTAACCTAGGTTTATAAATCGTCCGCTTCACCTTCGGTAGCTGCTTCGGTCTCCTCAGAAGTTGTCACGGCCGCCTCTAAATCGTCTAGTGCAGCAGAGCCAATATCATCGAACAGTTCGGCAATCTCAAATTCAGCTTCAGCTTCAGCTTCAGCAGCCAACTCTTGAATTGATTTTCCTGAGGCTTGCAGTTCGGCTTCTTCAGTTGATCGTGCAACATTTACTTCGACCGTACAGTCCACTTCTGGGTGAAGACGCACAATTATTTTGTGAACACCAAGCTCTTTGATGGGGGCTTCGAGTACCATCTGTTTTTTATCCACACCAAAGCCTGCCTCGGTCGCCGCGTCAGCTGCATCGCGATTAGTAACGGAGCCGTACAGGGAGCCAGCATCTGAAGCAGAGCGAATCACGATGAATTGCTGTCCATCGAGTTTAATGGCTACCTCTTCTGCTTCTTTTTTGGTTTCTAAATTCTGGACTTCAAGCTGCGCCTTGCGATGCTCAAAGCTTTCCATGTTGCCTTTTGTTGCACGTAAAGCTTTACCTGCCGGTAGCAGGAAATTTCGAGCATATCCTTGCTTCACTGAAACTACATCACCCATTTGACCGAGTTTGGCCACACGTTCGAGAAGAATAACATCCATGAGTTTGATCCTTACTTGACTGCGTATGGCAGTAGGGCGAGGAAACGGGCGCGTTTTATGGCTTTTGCCAATTCTCGCTGCTTTTTCGCGGATACTGCGGTGATACGGGATGGGACGATTTTACCGCGCTCGGAAATGTATCGTTGCAGCAGCTTAGTGTCTTTATAGTCGATTTTTGGGGCCTTATCGCCAGAGAATGGGCAAGACTTACGACGGCGAAAAAATGGTTTGTTAGTCATTAGTTATCACCCTTTCTTAACGTTCACGGCGACGCTCATCGCGGGAATTTTTGGCTTGAATTACGACAGAAGGGCCTTCTTCGTGATCGTCAACTCTAATGGTTAAAACGCGCATGATATCTTCATGCAACCGCATGAGGCGCTCCATCTCGGCGACAGCCTGCGCTGGCGCGTCTATTTTGAAGAAGGCATAGTGGCCTTTGCGGTTTTTGTTGATCTTGTAGGCCATTGTTTTCAGACCCCAGTATTCGTTCTCAACAACTTTACCACCATTGTCCGTAAGAACGGCGCCGAAATGCTCAATCAAGCTTTCGGCTTGCGCGTTGGAAAGGTCCTGGCGCGCAATAAATGTGTGCTCGTAGAGCGCCATTATATCACCATGTGTAAGCGTGCTTCAACGCCGGGTGGACCTTGTGCACCCCGACACGAGAGGCAACTGCGTTAAAAAAAATCTGCACAAGCAGCTGCCGTTTAGCATAGGTGGGGGGGAATGCAAGAAAAACTGGATAGTGATGCGATGTGCAATACAAAGGAAAACTCAAGTCATAGTTGTTGCAAAAAAACCGAACACTGAATTTGGAATTTCTTCGCCTTAAGACTAAGTCCCTGATTGTAATTCGAGTTGGGATAAACATTTTGAGAAGGAGATGTCTTATGAAAATAGCATTTTGCGCAACCGCCCTCGCACTTTTAGGCACAGGCCCTTTGGCCGATTCTGTAAAATACAATCTCGATCCAAGCCACAGCCAAATTGTGTTTTCTTATGATCACATAGGTTTTTCCACGACATATGGCATGTTCTCTGGTTTTGCTGGTGAAATAAATTTTGACGAATCCGATCCCGCGACATCCAGCGTGTCTGTATCTATGCAAGCCAAATCTATGATTACAGGCTGGGAGGCTCGTCTTGGTCACTTTATGTCACCAGATTTTTTTGATGCTGCTGATGATGAGATGGTTTCCTTCAGGTCTACGGGCATCGAAGTAACTGGTGAGAATACAGCATTGATCATAGGGGATTTGAACCTAAATGGCGTAACTAAATCTATTACATTAGATGCCCAGTTGAACAAGGCAGACACACACCCCATGGCAAACAAAAGGTGGTTAGGTTTTGATGCAACAACAGAACTGAAGCGATCCGATTATGGGCTGGGTGCATTTGCACCGGCCATCAGCGACAAAGTAAATGTAAAAATTTCTCTTGAGGCGATGATTGACGAGTAAAATAATACGCAAGTCAGCAACAGGAGTGCTTCACTTGGTGCTGTTTTTAGTGCCTAATCGGCTTTCTGAGCCACTAGATCAAAGTTAACAATAACGCTGAAGCCGAGGTTGTTTTCAGTTGCTTGCAATTCGCCAATTTTGTGGGTGCGCCGGTCAATTGCAGCGGAGCCCTTGGCCGTTGCAACTCCGTTTTGCGTAGTCAGCGAAAATGGAATGTTAAGCGGAGCATCAACGCCACGCAGGTTCAAGGACCCTTTGACGATGTGGCCCTTAGCGTCCGCACTTATCTGACCCGTATACGTAGCTGTCCTGAACATCGTGGCATTTAGGTAATCCGTTCCAAGTGCGTTGTCTGTAACACTGCCCAATGTCAGCGAACCAACAGACACTGTGACAGCCAGGTCACCCGCTTGCGTGGCCTCATCATAAGAAATCTC
>Ga0315315_10002289_pt1 | contig 17541 bp, 9 predicted proteins | sample M140m3416metaG_FD_203699 | JGI IMG/M metagenome (GOLD analysis project Ga0315315, IMG submission 203699) | Ammonia-oxidizing marine archaeal communities from Monterey Bay, California, United States - M1 40m 3416 | ecosystem: Environmental > Aquatic > Marine > Intertidal zone | place: USA... | reverse complement strand
AATAATTCTTTAATTAATATATTTTTATCTTTTTTTGAATTTCTAATAATAAATGCTGATTTTTTTAGAAAATTATTAAAAAATTTATTTAATTCCTTTGATTTTTTACTATGAAAATGATCATTCATTATACTTTTGGGAACAATACCATATTTTTCTATTAATTTACAAAAAATATTCCAAGAACCCCCATCACTTGTAACATTATCTAAAAATTTAGTTAATTTTATTTGCTCAGGTTTTAATTTAGTATTAGATAATTTTATATGTTTAGTTTTATATATATAATTAAAAAAATGATTAGCTTTTTCCAATTTATCATAAAAAAATAAATAATTTTGAGAGAATTCAAAATCTTTTGATAATTTATATTTTTTTATCATATGCATTCTCATTATATTTGTAAACGCAAATAACCAACATCTACCTGAATTTTCTTGATTACTAACATTAGCTATATTAGATATAACATTTTCAAATATATTTTTTTTATTTTGTAAATAATCTGACCTCTCGACTAGTTTTGAAAAATTTACTTTTGTATTTACATTTTTAAAAACTTTATTACTTTTATTTTTATTAAATTTTCGAGAAAAATTTTTTAAAATTTTTGATGATAAATAAAATTTTTTTGTTTTATTCAATTTTTTATCCATTATATTATAGAGATAAAAAATTAAAAATTAAAATAATACTAAAGAAGTATATTTACAATATAATAAATTATTTAAGACTATTTATATATTTATCAAATAAACAAGCTTTTACTTCTTTACATTTTAATTCTTCCAATTTTTTTTTTAATTTTTCTGGTTCGTTCCATTTTTCTTTTAGTTTTTCTATTTCCATTTCATAACTTAATATTTTTTTATTATTACTTTCTTTTATTAAATTTTGTCTATCTGTAAATTCTGGAATACGTAATAAATCCAAAGCAAATAATTGTAATAATGGTTTCATTATTTGATTTGTAATGTAATGTCCATAATCTAATTTTAAATCATGTTTTTGTATATAAGATACTGTTTCTATTTTTTCACCCTGTAATGCTTTTTTATTTTCATTTTTTATAAAAGCATAACTTAATCTATCACCGGATGTCGGTTTTGTTCCGAGTTCACGAATACCCATTCTTTCAGCTAGAACTTTATGTGCAATTTGATTCGGATTTTTATAATATCCACGTAATGATTTTGTAATTAATAATTTTTCTATATTAATTTTACCTTTAATTAAATTATTCATTGAAATATTAAGAAACTCTATAGCATTTGCTATATTTTTTTCTTTTAATATAATATTAACTATACCTCCATATATATCCTTTACAATCGGAGCATTATCGCGCCGTTTTAATACAATACCCATATATTTTAATTTACCTTTATTTGGGTCTTCTTCGTATAAAATACCCACATATCTTTTTTTTGATAATAATATAAAAGGCCAAAATGTTTTTTCATATTCTAAATCGTGTGGATTTTTTAAAAATTTGGTAGCTAAATTACCGGCTTGTTTTGCCAATTCGATAGTATATATTAGAGCTTGCTTATTAATAATTTTTTTTTTAGTTGTTGTATCTAGTAAATTAAATTTGAAAAATACACTATCCGTATTATGGACAATAATATTACCAATACCTGCCGCAAAATGATGATTATTTGTAGTTAAATCATATACATATATTTTATTATTTATATCTTGATTTTCATAATATAAACTATTATTTTTAACATAATCATTTATATAATCTAATTTTTTAATAGCATTACAATTTTTACGTTGGGAATTTTTTGTACATGTTACTCTATAAATTTCGGGTTTATCTTTTCTATTATTTAATGAAGTTTTGAATCCAATAGAATTCGCTAATAAGCATATATACGATGCACTTAATTGTGATTTTTGGTCTATTCTAATATAACCATTTTTATCTTTATCGCCATCTGCATCATAAAGACCATCCCAAAATGCTTGTCTTATTTCTTTAGATGAATTTAGTAAATCATTGGGAATTATTTTAGAATAATTATTGTAATGATTATTTCTAAAAGTAATAATAAATTGTTTTAAATTATTTCCTTTTGGTACTAATTTATATACACCTGAAGAATTTAATGTATCTAAAATTTTCCATTCAAAATCTGGATATACTTTTATACATAAATCTTTATAATAATTTAATAAATCATAATTACTATTATTTAATGCCCAAGTACTTTTTTTACCACGTGTACAATCATAACAACCACAACTGCCATCTCCAAAGAAGAAACCACTGATGCGAGATTTATTTATTAAATTGTTTTTTATATTGATATCAGTAGTAATATTGTTAACTTCAAAATCTTGTAAATTTAATGTTTTATGTAAAAGTTCATTACCTATATTAATATTTTTTGGTGAAATAATTGTACCATCTATTTTTAATAATGAATGGTCATCGGTAACATCTACTAAACCAGTATGTGTTAAAATACGAATAATTTTTTTACTTTCATGTAACTCATGTTTTATTAATCGTTCTAATTTGGTCCATCCATTTGAACTCCAAGTTTCAATTAAAACTTCATCATTCAAATTCATATATAATTTTTCTTGCTTACCATCTTCTTGGCATTTTTCCCATTGCGTTGAATTTCCATATTTTTTTGCAATATCTTCAACATTTAATATTTCAATATTTTCTTTATTTTTACGAATATAAATAGGTGTTTTATTTGTTACACTGTCACCATATACGCATTCTGCTTTTGTAGTAACTTCTCTTCCATCGCTCATTGTAATTTTAATATTATCATAACAACTTTCAATAATATTTTTAGCATATAAAACTAATTTTCTACCAATTGCTGTTGTAGAAGCAGCAACATCACCATCATTGAACGCACTTGTTTCAGCACCAGTTTGACCATATAAAGAATTAGCAGTTACTTTAATACTTAATTGTCGTTTATCTAAGATATTTTTCTTAAACTCATCTTTTTCCAATGGAATTAATTCTCTTGTTGATTTTCTGGCACCCAATAATTCTTCAAGAATTGAAGGCATAATAGCCTTTCCTGTTGGAAACTGTGCAAACCGACATATTTTATATCCTACAATAACTTTTTTAGCAGCTGCTTTTTCGGATGCTCTCAAATATTTATATGTATCATATTTAATATCTACATATTTATAACCTTCTAAATTATCATATATAAAATTTTCATTTTCATCTTTATCGCCTAATTCTTTTATTAAATTATTATCCAAATCATATTCTTTTGTCCATACTTTACTATCGTGTGATAAATTTTCACTAATAATAGACGAAGGATATAAAGAACTATAATCAACACATGCTACTGCTTCTTCTAAATAAATTCCAGTTTCGGGTTCAAAAACAATAGCACCTTCATACCCTTCCCCTGATTGTTTTTTTTGATTTGTAGGCATTAATGTGTTTTTTTCACCACATTTTTTTGATACAAAACTATGTAATTTAATACCTTGACCTCGTAATAGTAAAAATGTTAATGGGACATCACATAAATTAGACATTTCAACTTTATCTGTAATAATGTCTACTTTTAATAATAACCATATAACATTATCACAATCACCAAGACAATATTTACCAACAGTCCATCTATCAAAATCTGAACCATTGGCTAATGAAAATATTTCTTGGGGGGATACGTCATCTTTTGCTAAACCCCAATTATATTTTGAAGAGTTTAAATCAATATATTCAAGAGAATCAATTATAAACCATTTTTCTTGTAAATTAATATCAATAATTTCAAATTTTTGTCCCTTTTTATAAGGATTATTACTGAAACCAATTTCTTCAAATTTAACAAATGTTCCAATACCTATTCCCATTAAATTTTTTGTAAATATTTTTGTTGTTTTATTTTCTTTATCATATTCAATATTTTTAATATCATCACTAATAAAATATGATGAAACATAATCTAATTTGTTTGAACTTAATTGAAATTCTTTTCTAAAAATTACATATAAATCCATAATAATTCTTCCAGGCATTTTTGGAAAACGTAAATTGTATTCTCCACTTGCTAAAACAATTTTATTTGTTTCAATATCTTCAATACCGGTCCTCCAATCTTTTGAAATACACACTTCATTACGATTTTTTGAAAGTTTTAAGAAATCATGAACACAATCTAATTCTTGTGAACGTTGATACATAAATTCAAAATCAAAACCAGTAATATTATATCCAGTAATAATATCTGGATTATCATTAGTAATTATTTTTGTAAATGTTAATACTACTTCTTTTTCTGTTTCTTTTGTTATTAATGTTACATTATTTTCTTTGTACCATGAAATATATTTTTCGGGTATTTGACAACCACCCTTAACTATAATAACTCTGCGATGGGGCGATTTATCAGAATAATTAATAAAACTTAAACCAATAAATGTAATTATATCACCTTCAATGGGTGCATAATTATTATAAAATAAATTTAAACCTATATTAACTTCATTTATTTTAGTTAAATAATCACATTCTTCATCTTTTATTAAATCTAATATGTTAATATCTTTTTTATTATATATTTTTGGTTTATTATTTTTTTTAAATTTAAATTTAGTTTCTTCTAATTCATTATTTTGATTTTCTTCATCATCATCTGATGATGATTCGTTATCCATATTATTTAAATTAGCATCATTATTTTTATTTTTATTTTTATTTTTAGCCGGAATATATTTTATAAAGTCATCAAATATTTCTTCTATTTTTTCCTTTGTTATTTTTTTATTTTTAGAATATATTTTTTGTATATATGGTAAATTATCATAATCAAATGCGGATAATATTTCTCGTTTTAATATGGTTTCATTATAATTATTTTTTTCTTCATGTTTTAAATTTACATAATTTTCAAGTATATTTGTAGCTAACTTTTTATAATCTTTTATAGCCAATGGAAAATCACCATGACTACTACTGGCTTCAATATCAAAGCTACAAATTTTATATTTAACTATTTCATCAATATCAATTCTTTTAATCTCATTAATATTAATTTCATATTCATAATAACAATGTGTATTATTTGTTTTGGTTTTTTTATTAGGTATTGATATCCAACCACTTGGAGATATTTTATTAATATGAAATAATTTTAATAATGGAGGTATATCACCTTCATATAAATAACAATTTGATTTTATTTCCTCATTTTCAAATATATAACCTTGTTCTATTAGTTTTCTTTCTATAAAAATATTTTTATTATTTATCTTTTTATAAATATCTGTATAAAACATTTTTTTTGCTTTATTAAAAGCCATAGTATTTGAAAATGTAATTTTAATAAAATTATGTAATTTATGATTATCAAATAAATATAATTTATGTTTTTGTATTAACTCACTATCAATAATTGAATTAATATAGTATTTGCCCATAAAAGTTTTCATATCATCTATGAAATCTTTTTTTGCTTCTTCATTAAAATCATCAGATACTTTTACATAAAAGAATGGATTAAATCCATTTACAATAATGGAAGCACTTTTACCTGATTTACTTAATCCAAACATTTGAACAATAAATTTTTTATTATCAACATATTTATTTATTTCATATTTATTAATATTACTTGGAATATCATCATAAAAATTAAAATCATATAACTTAAATAATGATTCTTTTTCAATAATTTTTGTAGTAGGCATTTACTTATTATAAATAATAGTTGAAGTTGTTTTTAAAAGTTTTTAATATATTTAATATCAATTTTAAATATATTAAAAAATTATTTTTTTAAATGAAATCTTGAAATATGTGTTTTATAATTAGTAGCCGTAACATTATTTCTAATATAATTAATATCATCACAAGTAGTATTATTTAAATTATTATTATTTAAATTTACTCTTCTATTTCTACTTATTGTATTAGCAAAGTTTATATTTCTTGTATTTTGTAATTTGACACTTGAATGTTGTTGAGAATTATATTTATTTAAAACAATATTTTCCTCATTTGGACATTCTTGATTAATATTATATTGACCATCTAACCCTCTTCCTATTAATATTTTATTATCATATGGTTGTATTGATAATAATTTAGGTATATTATTATTTGCTATATGTGCATATATTTGTTTTCGAGACATATTGCTTGAATTTCTAAATGGTATAAATGTTGTATTAAGATTATTTCCATTCGCATTTGGTAATAATTCAATAGCTTTTACTAATGTATCAATAGGTGGATTATTAACAATATCAATATTGTTGTTTGGATATTCATAATTACTTGTTCCTGGTTTATTATATGTAAATAAACAATCAACATTTTTAAAAAAATCACTTGGAACATCATATGTAGAAATAAATGTATTTAAATTTATATTTATAAAATTTAATAATAAATTTTCAGAAAAGTCTATCATATTTTCAATATTTTCATTAGATATATCAGATAATGAAAGCGTATTATTATAATCATATTTTAAAATATAGTCATTACTTATATCAAAATTTGTCCCATATTTATTTCTAAAATTATATAGTATATTAAATCCTTGTTCTAATATTAATTCATTATTTTGAAAATCTTGAGAATAATTGGTAATTAATGACAAATCGTTAATTCTTGATTTATATATATTATTATATGATATTTCAATAGTATTTGAAAAGTTAATAGTTTCTTCTTTAAGTGTTGTTCTTAATGATTTATAATAATTAAAATAATTAAAATTTAAATTATAATTCTTATTTATTAAATAATTCATATTTGTAATATCATAATTATAATTAGTTGTTGCACTATTTTTAAAAATATATATTTTATTTATATTATTTTCGCTTATTTTTGTATTTAAATAATTACTATCTGTATTATTTATATATTGTTTACTTATATCAAAAATCATATTTTGCAATATATTTTTTATAGTTAATGCAGTCGAACCATTATTACTTGATAAAAATATATAATTAGAGTTAGATGGTATTTCATTATAAGGTTTATTTTCCGTATATACTTGTGTATTTAAATATATTTTATCCTTGGTTAAATAAATTTTACCATAGTGGTTATCAGTATAATTTTGAAATTTTTTTGTAACAAATGATATATTAGTATTACTAGTATCTAGTAAAATTTGGTTATTATTTTGATAATAATTTAATTTAAAATTAATAGAATTATCTGGTATATTAAAAAGTAATAAATTATAAGATGTTTCTAAAATATTTTCAAAGGATGATAATTTTGAAACAATATTATTACTGATACAAAATATGGTCGATAGTGTAGAATTATCAATATTATAATTGTTATTTAATGAAAAATTATTATTAATAGATATATTAGATATATCTATTGAATTTATAGTATTATCAGTTTCAAGATAGTTTTTATGTAAATAAAAATCTTTCAAATTTATTTTATAGTAATTACTATTTTTAAAATTACTATAATAATTTAATGTAATATGTATATTTTTTTCAATAATATATCTATAACTACCTTGGCTTGTTATATCTATATCAAATTCCTGATTTAAAATATTAAATTTCATAATTGTATCATCATTAATAACATTTAATAATTTATTATTATTAGAAATATTATTAGAAATATTATTAGAAATATTATTAGAAATATTATTAGAAATATTATTAGAAATATTATTGAGATATGATTTTTTAAATATAATTCTTGGATTAGGATTGTCAAGGTTATTATTTTTATAATAATATGCAATATTATTTAAAATATTATGCTGTGATAAAAGACAAATATTTTCTGTATATTTTGTAGAATTTTCTATTTTAGCTGATAAAATAATTTTATTAGAATAAATCATATCATTTAACGAAATTATATTAGAATTTAATTTCGTTTTTAATGTATCTACATCAAGAAATTGTTTAAATGATGTTAAATTATATATAATTGTTGTTCCTATTTTATTTTTACTATTATTGCTATTATTGCTATTGGTTATGATTATTTTTTTTGATATATTATTTAAATTAATATTTGTAGAAATATCTCGAGACATAATATAATATATTTTATAATATTATATAATATATTGATTTAATTATTATTAATATTTTATAAATTATTATCATACCAATTATTTGATAAATATGATGGTTTTGATTCTGATAAATTTGATTTTTTTGCCATTTTTAAATTCGGACCATTTTTTGATATTTTATCTATTTCAAATGTATCTATTGCATAATTATAATATTTTAAATTAGATAAATTACCATTAAAACCACCATCTAAATTAATATAAAAATCATCGTAATTTTGTTTTACTACATTTGACAAATTATGTCTTTTTACTAAATTTCCATTAATATAAATATCAACTATATTTTGATTTGTTGATTTTATAACAACATGTATCCATTTTTTTATTGGTAAATTATCTACATAAATATTATCATAATATTTATATCCTATATATTCTTTATCATTATTATTATGTATATTTAATCTTACCAACATACCTATTATTTGGTTATGTCTATTCATTCTTTTTATATCTTCACTCGTATTATTTTTTAGATGCGTGTCTGATTTTGCACCTTTATATAAATAAACACCAGGAGCATTAAGAGGGCCATAAGTACCATCATCTTTACTATTTCCATTGGGTGAACCTTTATGAAATACATGTTTAAATTCATCAATTTCATCAAATTCATCTTTTATATACATCCAAAATGAATAACTGAATTCTATACCTCCGTGTTCATTTTTACTTCTAAATATTAATTTATTATTTTTTTTTTTTGGATCTTGCGGTATAATTTCAGGTTCAGTAGCATCTTTCATTCCATATAAGATATATGGTGATTCATTTGGTGAAAATATATAGCTTATTAACCAAGATAGCATATAATATAAAAAAGAAAATACAAATATTACTAAAATTAAGAATACGATTTTAGCAACTAATGTATTGGAACTAGCAAATTGCGATGCATCTGAAAAAGAAGAAGGTATATTATTAGGTATTAAATCATTTAAATTATCCATTTATATTATCGTAATAAAAAATATTAAAAATATTCTTAATATCTTTAATATTTTATTAATAATTTTAAATAGTTACAGAACCCTTTTCTTTATTATATTCTAAAAATGAAACCTTCAAACTATATTTACTTAATAAACTATTTGTATGATTTGAGTTAATTCCGGCATTATAAATATCTAAAGCATCTTTGGGTGTTATTGAATTTGGTTCAAATCTTATACGTGTTATAAAACCATTCCATTCTGTTGTTCCTGATACACGTCCTAAATATATGTTTTGATCTGTAGCTTCTGGATAATATATAGTATTAGGTAATACAAAGGAATTTAATAATTTACCATCTAAATATACATCTAATAATTTTGCATCTATACTTAATGTTAAATTATTCCATTTTTGTATAGGGATATTTGATACTTTATATTTAGACATTATAAATTCATTATTATTACATGTATTGTCATTTGTATTACATAAAACATATATATTTAAATTATTTTCAAAATCATCTAATTCTACAGCTATATTTTTATATTGATTTGAATTTGCTACACAAGATAAATCTGTTAATGTAGTATTATTAAAACCAGGTCGAACTCCACTAGGGATATCAGTATCGCATATATATAAAATATTTTTTTTTGTAGTTGATGTATTTGTGTCCCATGCTTCAATATAAAACCACATACTTAACATAATATTTTGAGATTTATAAGAATCAATAATTGATTTATCTACAAAATTTGGATTATTACTATAAGAACCTGAATAACTTACACTACTAGATGAGGTTGAACCTTCTACATTACAATCTGTAATTAAATCCATAACAATATTTGTTTTAAATACTGTCGCAGATAATATCCATAAAATGATAATAATTAAAATTACAATTATAATTATATTTGTAATATTCATTTATATATTATTTATTAATATTATTTATTTACTAAATTATTAATAAATTCAATATTATCATATGGAATATTATATTCACCATATTTTACATTTTTAATACTACCATAAATACCTTTTTCTTCACCTATAATAATTTTATTATCATTAAAATTAGGAACTATATTTTTTCTACTTTCTATTAATTTGTTATCTAAAAATATATCTATAATATTGTTATTATAATTTATATAAAAATTTAACCATTTTTGATATTTGAAATCATTTATTATAGCTATTTTTAATTTTTTTGTTACATTATTTTCATTTATTTGAGAATAAACAATTATTTGTTGTTTTTTATTATTAAATACAATTTGTGGTAGGTTAGAATAATTTAATATATTAACTTCTTCTTTAATATTGTTATTTATACTTTTGGGGTCAATATATAAATTAAATCTTATACTGTATTTATCTTTATATTTATGTTCAAATTTATTTTTTTTTATATAAAAATTAATATAATTTTTATAGATTGAAATAATATTATCTTCATTATTATATTTGTCTGCATCTTGATATATTCCTAATTCGGTTTTATTATTTAAATATATTGGTTCATTTATTAAATTATTTGAATACAAATTTAAAATATATTTGTAAATTGATGGTAAAATAAATAATAATGATACTAAAATCATTTCAAAAATAAACATTAAATATACAATACCAGGTGTTAATTTTAAATCATCATTTAATTTTTCAAATAATACAACAATCAAACAAGGAATAAAAAATATGAATTTTGTTATAAAATCTATATAAATGTTACTAAAATTAGAATTATTTTTTATATTAAAAATGTATGCTATAATAGATAGTAAAACTAAAAATATAAATATTGCTAAAATATAATATAAAATATTATATAAAGATGGCATATTATTCAATGAAATAAATAATAGTATAAATAGAAATACAGGAATTAATAATATTAATATAATTATAAATAAATATTTCAATAAGAGTTCTATTGGATTTTTTATAGTGTTTTCAAAATTAGTTTTTGAAAAAATTTTTTCATTATCTTTTTTTTCTATTAAATTTCTTGTAATATAATTATATACTGTATTATGATTTTCATTTGCTTTATTACCATCAATTTTTCTATATACTAAAAAATAAAATTTTGAAAGAACTATAAAAGTAATAATTATAAAAAATAATTGACTATATTTATTAAAAGATATCAAACTATTATAATTATATTTTTTATTTAAATTTTTTTCTTCATTTATTGATAAATTATTGTAAAGAATTTCATAAGGAGTATTGTAATCGTTTTTACTTTCCGATATAGTTAAATCATCTTTATTAAATAAGACACTATACGAAAGGATATCATAAATAAAATAATATAATAAATAGAATATTAATATAATAGAGATTAAAATATAAAATATATAATATTTTCCATTAAATAATGAATTTACTATTTTTAAAAAAAATTCATATATTATTTTTTTTAAATTATTAAAATTATCTTTATACTCAAAATTTTTTATATTGTCAATATAATTATTTACATTTTCATTATTCATTATATTTAATTATAATAATTAAATATAATAAATATAATATTTATTATAAATTTTCAAGTGCTGTTTTTTTTCCATGACAATCACGACATAATGCTTCTAAATTGTTTATATTATTTGAACCACCATATTCTAATTTTATAACATGGTCTACTTCAAACCATGCTGGTAATTGTTTTTTACAATGTTTACAAGACCAATTTTGACTAGCAGCAACATATTTTTTTTTAGTTTCACTTACAGAACGTTTTGTAGATTTATTTCCAGATACTAATATTTTTTGTTGTTGAGGAGAAAGTTTATTAAAATTATTATTTGGATAGTATTGATTGTTAATATTTGAATTATGATTAATTTTGATAGAATCATTTAATGTTGATGATGCAAATTCAACAATAGGAGATAAAACACTTTTTGTATTATTATCCAAGGGTAATGTTTTAATATAATTATTAGTATGATTTAGTAAATTTATTTTTTCATGTGGATTTTTTTTTATATATAAATACGATGACAAACCAATAAATATAATAAATGCAATTTTATAATATTTTTCATAAGATTTTATTTTTGCAAATAATTTTCCATCATAATATATATTATAAGAAATAATTGAAATAATTATAATAAAAAATAACTCAAATTTCATAATAATTTATATTAAACATAGATAAAAATTGTTTATAATAACTTTTTATTTGTGATTTATTATAAAAATACATATTATTATTAATAATATTAGTGTTGTTCCAAATATAAATTTATGTTTGTTTTTTCTTTCATCGTAACTTTTTATTTTTTTTTCTTTATAATTTTCATAATATAATTTCATAGCTTCATGATATGTTATTTCATGTTTACCTAAATAAATATTTATTTTATTATGAATAAAATGAACCCATTTTATCATACTTTCACGTGAATCTAGATATGGAGTAACAGGATATTTGTCTAAAAATTCAGAAAATGTATTACCTATATTTGTAATTGGTATAAAAAGAGGTAAATTTTGTATAAAATCATAATATTTTTTTTTTGATACTTCATTTGGATTTAAAGGATATGATATAGCAATTGTGTATAAAACAAACCAATAATGCGGACCCCATATTTCTGGATTTAAAGTCATTATATTATAAATAATATAAAAAGAATTATATATCTACATATAGTTTTAATAAAATTTTTATGATGATACATAAAAAACAAATATTTTGTAATAATTGTGGAAAAATAGGACATTTATTTCATCAATGTAAATTACCAATAACAAGTATAGGTGTAATATGCTTTAGAGTAATTAATAGCAATTTTGAATTATTATTAATAAGAAGAAAAGACAGTTTATCTTTTCTTGATTTTATGAGAGGAAAATATAATCTTGAAAATTATGATTATATTAAAAAATTATTTAATAGAATGACAAAAAACGAGTTGGATTTACTTTTAAATAATGATTTTGATTATTTATGGAATAATTTATGGGGAAATAATATAAATAATGTTTATAAAAATGAAGAAAAATTATCTAAAATAAAATTTAATAAACTTAAAAATGGTTATTTAACTAATAATATTAATATTAATATGGAAAAATTAATACAAGAATCAAATAGTGTATACAATTTTCCTGAATGGGGATTTCCAAAAGGAAGAAGAAATTATCAAGAAAAAGATTTAAACTGTGGTATTCGTGAATTTGATGAAGAAACAGGATATAAAAAAAAAAATTTAATTGTACTTAATAATTTAAATACATTTGAAGAAGTATTTATTGGTTCTAATTACAAATCATATAAACATAAATATTTTTTAGCTTATATTCATGAAAATATACCACCCGAAGGTATATTTCAAACACATGAAATAAGTAAAATAGAATGGGTTAATATAGATGAATGTATATCATATATAAGAGATTATAATATAGAAAAAATAGAAATAATAAATTCTATAAAAAATTTATTAAAAACATATAAACTATATGTTTAATATATATGACTGAATATCTTAAGAATTTATACGCGTATTTAAATACTAAAGATAAAGATAAAGATAAAGATAAAGATAAAGATAAAGATAATAAATCCGATTCAGATTCAGATTCAGATTCAGATTCAGATTCAGATTCAGATTCAGAATCTAATTTTAACAAAGTTCAAGATACTGATATCAAAGAAAAACATAATAAAATATTACATAATGTATTTAAAAATAATATAAATAAACTACCCGAAAAAGATATTTTAGAAAAAACAAAAAATGATATAAAAACAAAAAAAGATGCAAATTATTTTTTAAATGCAATTGAATTACTTAATAAAAATGATATTAAAAAATTAAATAATGATGAAAATTATGAATATGATTATTTATATCCACATTTAGATGATGAAAATTTTAATATTAAAATTTTTAATAAAGAAGAATTTAATGAACATTCTTTAAATATAAAATTAGATAAAAAAAAATCATTACAATCAATGGCAAATAAAATATGTCATAAAGAATTTAGTTTAGCACCACATCAATTATTTGTAAAAAATTTTTTATCAAAATATACACCATATAATAGTTTGTTATTATATCATGGATTAGGGACAGGTAAAACATGTTCAGCAATAGGAATAGCCGAAGAAACACGTGAATTTTTAAAGTTAAATAATATAAATAATAAAATATTAATAATAGCTTCGCCAAAAGTACAAAAAAATTTTAGATTGCAATTATTTGATGATAGAAAATTAAAATATATAAATGGTATATGGAGTCTAAATAATTGTGCTGGAAATAATTTATTAAAAGACATTAATAATTTAAAAATAAAAATTTCTAAAGAAAAAGTAATAAAAATTGTTGAAAATATTATAAATAATTTTTATGAATTTAAAGGATATATAGAATTTGCAAACGATATAACAAAATTAATGAATATTGATATGCATATACCTATAAATAAAAGACAAAATTTTATAAAATTAAAATTTCAAAAATATTATGGTAATAGATTAATTATTATAGATGAAATACATAATATACGGGAAACAAATGATGAATCTAATAAAATAATTGTTAATAATTTATTAACAATGATAAAATTTACAGATAATGTTAAATTAGTTTTATTATCTGCAACACCGATGTTTAATAGCTATAAAGAAATTATATATATAACTAATTTATTAAATTTAAATGATCGTAGAAGTAAAATAGATATTAAAGATGTTTTTGATGAAAATGGAAATTTTTTAAATGATGATAATGGTTATGAAAAAGGTAAAGAATTATTAAAAAGAAAATTAAATGGATATATAAGTTATGTAAAAGGCGATAATCCATTGACATTTCCATTTAGAATTTTACCTGAATTATTTTCTCCACGAAATAGTTTAAAAAAAATGAAATATCCTATAAATGATTTATTAGGTAATAAAATAAAAAATAGTATAAAATTTACAGATTTATATATAAATCAAATAAGTTCATATCAAGAAAAAGTATATAATTATATTCTTTTAAAATTATTTGAAAAAAATAAAACAAATTTGAATAATATATTCAAATATACAGAATTACAACGACCATTAATTTCATTAAATATAGTTTATCCAAATAAAGATTTTATAAAAGTATCAAATGATAATATTACAGAATTAGATATAGATATAAATGATTTAATATCTAGAAATGCTTTTTTACAAAATATTACATTTGTAGAAGAAACAAATCCACCATCTAGAGAAAAATATGAATTTATTAATAAAGATATACCAAATATATTTACAAAAGATAATATTGGAAATTATAGTTGTAAAATGAAAAATATATTAGATTCTATTCATGGTTCAAATGGACCAATTATAGTATATTCACAGTTTATTGATGACGGTATAATACCATTAACATTAGCTTTAGAAGCCAATGGTTTTAGACGTTATGGAAATAATACTTGTCTTTTTAAAACACCACCAACCGATGAATTAGATATTAAAACATATAAATTTAAATCACAATTATCTAAAGAAGAATTAATAAATTTTAAACCAGCAAAATATATTACAATAACAGGTGATCATAAATATTTATCACCAAAAAAAATAGAAACAGAATATTTAAAGGCCGCAACTAATGATGATAATAGTAATGGTGAAATTATTAAAATTATATTATTATCAAAAGCAGGTAATGAAGGTTTAGATTTTAAATGTATAAGACAAATACATATATTAGAACCCTGGTATAATATAAATAGTTTAGAACAAACTATAGGTAGAGGTGTAAGAAATTGTAGTCATAAAAATTTACCATTTGAGCAACGTAATGTAGAAATATTTTTACATGCTACATTATTAAAAAATAAAAATATAGAAACAACAGATATGTTATTATATAGAAAATCGGAAGAAAAAGCTATATTAATTGGTAATGTTACGCGTGTTTTAAAAGAAATAAGTGTTGATTGTTTATTAAATATAGATTCACTTAAATTTACAGAAAAAAATTTAAAAACAATATATAAAAATCCGATTGAAATAACATTATCACATAAAAATAATATAACTTATAAAGTAGGTGATAAAGCAAACAGTGCTTTATGTGATTATATGGATAATTGTGAATATATTTGTAATAATAGTAATTCACAAGAAGATATTAATTTAAAAACATATAATAGTTCACATTTAGAATTAAATAATTTTAAAATTATAAAAATTATAAAAAATTTATTTATGGAAAAATTTTTTTATGATAAAAAAGAATTAATTTTGTTAATAAATTCATTTCATACATTTTCATATAATATTATCAATAATACATTAAATGAAATAGTTACAAATAATAATTATATTTTTGAAGATAAATATAATTCTCCCGGAAAAATTATTAATATAGGTACATTATATATTTTTCAACCTTCACATCTAAATAATGATAATTCATCATTATATAGTAAAACTACACCAATATTTTATAATAATGATTATATTTCAATAAAAAATTCAAATACATCTTTAGAAAATTCAAATATGGATTTTAAAAATCATGAAATTTTAGAAGAAGATAATATAACAAAAATTGAAACATTATATAATAATTTATATTCAACATTTGAATATATACAAAATGGTGATTTTGAAAATATAAATAAAATATATAAACATTTACCAGATACACATTTTATTAAAATATTAACATCATTTATAAAAACTGATAATCTAGATAAAAATAATATAATAAGTTATGATGATATTAAATTACCAAAATTTAATTATAATTTTATACATATTTCTTTTTTGCAAATTATAATTTGCAATATGTTATTGGATAATTTAAATGTTGATGATAAAATAATGTTATATAAATATATTATTGATATACAATATGATAAATTAGATGGAAAATCTAATATTTTTATAAAAAATATTATTAATTATTTTCAAAATTATATAATTGACTCGAAAAATAAAAAAATATTAGTATTTTTTGAATCAAATAAAATTACAAATAAAAATTATAGTATTTATTTTATAGAAAAAACTGATAAAACTATTATTACAAAAGGCGATTATGAAGACTATCAAGAATTTAATGATATAATAGTTAAAAAATTTACAATTGTAGAAACAAATTATGCTCCTATAATAGGATTTATAGAAAATGTAGATTACAATATTCATAAACAAAATTATGTATTAAAATTAAAAAATTATAATAATACATTAAAGCAATATAATCCTGGAAATATATGTAAACAAATTCAACCAAAAGGCACACTAATAAATGATTATATGAAATTAATTGTTCCTGAAGAAATATTTGATATTATAACAAAAGATAAAAAAACAGTTAATTATATTTGCATTATAATTGAATTATATATAAGATATAATCAAATTATTCAAAAAAATAAATTTTGGTTTTTTGATACAAATTATTCTAATTTTAATAATTTTTATTTAAAAAAAACAATGGTTAAAAAAGTAAAAAATAAAAAATAA